>Ga0224520_1000487_pt1 | contig 11710 bp, 6 predicted proteins | sample CFST25metaG_2_FD_180684 | JGI IMG/M metagenome (GOLD analysis project Ga0224520, IMG submission 180684) | Peat soil microbial communities from Stordalen Mire, Sweden - C.F.S.T-25 | ecosystem: Environmental > Terrestrial > Soil > Wetlands > Peat | place: Sweden: Norrbotten County, Stordalen Mire... | reverse complement strand
GTCGAATCTCCCGCTTGACACACGCAACACGGCGGCGAGGCGTTTTCTTGCGCATTGCCAGGCCTTCTATGCTGGTTTACCTGCCAGCCTTCATGGCTCAGCGGAACGTGGAGCCGGCGATAGCCATAAGCAATTCGTGTTGCTGCCAACTCGCGCAGTCGCAATCTGAGCGCCAGTTGCGGATCCGCCGCGCTCACTTGCCGGTGCGTTGACTGCGGCCACCGGAACGCCCGCCGTCCGCTTGTCCGATACGCAGCTTGCATCTCACGGACGAGTTCCCGACGAAGGGCAGGCCTTAAAGTTTTTTTGAGAGAACATCCTGAAGCATTTGCTTGTCCAGCGTCAGATCTGCCACCAATTGCTTCAACCGACGGTTGTCGTCTTCAAGCTGCTTAAGTCTCCGGATCTCAGCGACGCCGAAGTTGGCATAGATTTTCTTCCACCGGTAAAACGTTACATCAGTCACACCCATCTTCCTGGTGATCTCGCTGAGGGGGAGTACCAGACGCAGCCTGTCGCGACGCAAATGCCTTTTGTACTTCCGTAAAACGCTTCTTCATGGCGGGTTACTCCTTCGGGTAAATAGATGAAAAAACTATCACCCGAAATGGACCGTGATTTGGGGAGCAGTACCGTTTCTCTTCGCCGCTATTTGAGCTTATGACTCCTCAGTTTAATCGACTTGTCCGAAAGAACGCGTAGAAAAAGCTTGTGTATTTCTTTTTGCTTTATTATTTTACACGGGAAAGTTCACGAGTAAGGTCGCACTTTATGCTACATTCAGCCCATTCTGACATACCCAGAAAACCGAGCGTTACGCTTATAGCCGTTTCCAAAAAACTATAGGGCCATCCTGATATTTTCCAAACCGCTGTGGTCGGAGAGGAAAAGCATATAATGCGTGATCGATATGATCTCCCCATCAAGCATCGTCTTGTTACTCCGAGTCTGTTGGTAGGAGTGCTTCCTATTGATTGTCGTTATCACCAAAGAGCTAATAAAATGCCTTTTCTAGCTCATTTTTCGCGTTTTTGTTGAGTTATTTATGTCTTTTACTAGACTCTCCCATGGTGCTTATTATTATATAGAGCGTCAATATTTTTTTTTAAAAAAATAACTTGACAATTAAATTGTTTTAACTAACATTGAATCGGTTCAAATGGAATGAGTTTTAAGAGACCGGCTTCAAGTCTATCCCCTTAAGATTGAGCGCTTGAGAAGTAAATGTCAGACCTGTTTACCTGAAAGCTAATGTGAGATTGGATTAAATTCTGAACCTTGATATCCTAGCGGGTTTATCCATGGCAACAACGCTCTTCCTCAAAAAAAGTACTCTCCTAAGTTCTTCTTTTCAAACTATATCAAAAACCAATCTATGAGAGATAACTATGAAAATCTCTAACATTTTTTTCGCACTCATTACTCTCTTGATGCTTGGTGCAACTTCTCTTTTTGCACAGCAGGAGTCTGGTCAAATTCACGGCGCCGTCGTAGATTCGCTCACTGGCGAGGTTTTGCCAGGGGCAAACGTCTTGTTGGTCGGCACCAGCATGGGCTGTTCAACTGATGTCGACGGCAACTATGTTATTTATGGGGTTCCTTCAGGATCGTACAAGCTCTCGGTTCGTTACATTGGCTACAAAGGAAGAGAAGTTTCAATCGAAGTGAGACCGGGCGCGATGCTCCAACATAATTTTTTGCTCCTTTCTCAAGCGGTTGAAGGGCAGGAAGTGATAGTGACAGCCCAGGCACAAGGCCAGAAAGCTGCTATCAACCAGCAACTAGCGTCGAATACCATAAGCAACGTTGTTTCATCGGAAAAAATCCAGAAACTTCCCGATGAGAACGCTGCAACTGCGCTGAGCCGTCTGCCCGGGGTTTCGCTGATGAACGGAGATCAGATTGTTATCCGTGGCGCTCAGGCAAAACTTAATGAAATCCTTTTGAACGGCGTGCAGCTGCCGTCAACGGGTATGAATGACCGCGCAACGGACCTTGGCTTCATATCGTCAAACATGCTGTCAAGTATTCAAGTGACGAAAGTGCTGACGCCGGATATGGATGCTAATGCGATCGGCGGCGTTGTGAACCTGAAACTGAGGCAAGCCCCGGAGGATTTTCATCTTGATGTGCTGAGCCAGGGGAATTACAATGGGGCTGATCACACATCCGACAATTACAAGGGTTGGTTAAGCATCAGCGATCGTTTCTTCGATAATAAGCTTGGCGTTTTTATTCAAGGGAATAAAGACCAATCTGATGTAGGAGATTGGAAGGGCAACGCGTCGTATGGATTCGTTGGCGATCCGAATACCGGATATTATAACATGAACAGTTACACGTACGAAAGCGACAAAGATATCTATACCAACACCGGCGGCACTCTTATTCTGGATTACAGACTTCCTCACGGCAAGCTGGTCTTTCAAAATTCTTACGCAAACAGTGTCAGCGACATCTCGAATTATCAAAACGTGTTTTCGTTTGCTCCCAGCAGCATCAATTATACGATGCTCCGTCAGCAGTACGGAAAGGATTTGATGATAAACTCCTTTGATGCGGAGAATAGTTTTGGAGATGTCCAGGTAGATTTGACATATTCACATTCCTTTGGCGATCAATATTCGACGTTGGGGTATGGGGGCGCCACAGCGTACACTACCACTAACTTTGGGTTCACCAACCCGGCAAATCAGTCATACGTGGACGCTTCGGGTCAAGTCGTCTCTTACCAAAACCAGGTTTCGACGATAACGCCGGGCGACGTAAATGCCATTCGTATAAATCCTGCGGATCAGGCTGGCGCTTATGTATCGGGGTGGTGGGGGGATGACTATCCGAGATTTCGAGAGAATTTGAACAATGGATCTCTTGATATCTCCGTGCCAGTGGACTTCTCCAATACTGTCAGGTCGACATTCAAGGTTGGAGGCAAGGTCTACCAGACTGCGCGTTCTAATGCCACCACCGAATTGTTCTGCAGTGAGAGTATTAATGACTCCTATGGTGCTATTAAAAATATTATCCCCGGCGTGACTTTGTCTCCTACAAGACCGCTCTATTTTAATGACGTCTGGAATCAGAATTACCTTAGCCAAAGAGGGAAGTATTTTCTTAATGGAAGCTACCCCTTCTCGGCTGCGTTCAGCGGTTTGATGGACCAAGTTATGCTGCTTGCTCCGGCGGGCTGGGCTCACTCAGAGTATGAACCGGGCGAATGGGACCGAACCTGGGATGGTACGGAAACATTCGGCGCCGGCTATGCGATGGGAACGTTTGAAATTGGCCCTCAGTTAAACCTTATCGCAGGCGTGCGGTACGAACACTATAACATGAACTATAGCGCAAACAACACTTACGTCACCCATGAAGTATACGGGGACGGGCTCAAGCTCGATACGTTGAATACAGTCAACCGCAATGACGATGATTTTTTCCCGAACGCTCAACTTCGCTACAAGATCAATGAATGGTCGGACATCAGGGTCGCTTTCTCGAAAGGTATTTCACGTCCTGATTATACCGCTATTATTCCGGAAACGTATTTTGCGCCAGGGGCTGATGCCCACGCGGGAAACGCACAGCTAAAACCGGATATCTCGACGAATTATGATATTGCCTGGTCCGTGTACAACAACCAGGTGGGTCTCTTTACGATAGCACCTTTTTACAAGGAGATAGATAACATCTTCTACTATAATCCTATCATTTATCAGGATCTCAGTAAATATAATGTGTCATTCCCCGATTCTGCGTTTTGGGCAAAAGAGGGTCTGCAAGCTCCATCGCCATCCATGCAAATATCCGCTTATGTAAACAATCCTCACCCCGCGTACGTCCGTGGAATTGAGCTGGATTGGCAAACAAATTTCTGGTACCTGCCGGGCGTATTAAGCGCTGTGGTACTCGATGTGAATTATACGAAGGCCGCGTCCAATATGCTTTATCAGGAGGAAGACAATGAATATCACAACATTGATACCGTTATAAACGGCCATAGACAAACGATCCAACAATGGTACGTCGTAGATACGACGCGCAATGGAAGGCTGTTATATCAGGCAAATGATGTCGTGAATGTAGCACTGGGTATCGACTATAAGGGATTCTCCGGTCGTCTTTCGTTCAACATGCAGGGGAACGTGATCACAAATGTTGGTTTGTCAGATCAAGAAGATCAGTACACAGGGAATATTTATAAGTGGGATTTCCTCCTCCAACAGAAGTTGCCGTTGGAAGGTCTCAGTCTTAGTCTTAGCGGTGTGAACATATTTCACAATCCGATATACACATACCAATATCTCAGAAGAGTAAATGCGAGCGCACCGCTTGTTAAAAATGTGGTATCAGTTGATTATTCGCCGTCACTATTTGAGCTCAATTTACGATACAGTCTTTAGTTAACAATTTTTCGAAATAAAGAGAAAGGAGGGCTGAATTCACAGCGATAAAGTGGGTTCTTTAAATCATTTTTCTATAAATCCAAGTACCACTAATGGAGGTTTTCAATGAAAAGGCTTATACGGTTTTGCGGGGCATGTCTTCTTCTGTTGCCGCTAGCTACAGCATTTCCCCAGGGTGTGATGCACTATGTCAAAGCACAAAGCGGGGACACCCTTCTTATCAAAGACTACTACGACATGAGCGATTCAGCAAACTCATTGTACCTTGCTATGTTCTCTGACACCGTCAGTCTCCCCAAGACCCGTGTCTATCAGTTAGAAACGGGCGGATACTATCCCCTCACGAACGGCCCAAATACCACGACAAAACAGCCGACAACGATCCTTGGACAAGTCAGTACGCCGCTTGTGGAAAACACGGTTGCTGCACAATACCCGCCTATTATCTGCGGCTCTACTGTTTCGGGCGGAACGACACAGACGCCCGGTATAACTGCGAACAATAATTTTCTTATAGCGAATTGTGTCGTGCTTCCAACGGCATCGGATGGAACGGAGGCTTGGAGCTATTTTGGCCCGGGTACTGACCATATCATTATGACCATCCAGAACTGCTTGATGGAGCATACGAGATGGGTATTTTGTAACAGTGGTGACAGCTGTACCTTCAATTTCATCGGTGATTATTTCATTAATATGAATGGGCAGCCTTGCAGACGTAATGGCGGCGTGTATGATGGCTTTGCTAACGATGACACGATGTTAGTAGAAAATTGTACTCACGTTATGGCGCAAGGGAGCGTTTACAAACTCCGGAGCAATATCTGGGAGAGAGTTATTATTAACCATAATACCTTTGTTAACATGGCAGGCTACGTCTTTATGAGCCTGGGTTACCAGAGCAATATGAGCGTGACCAACAACTTGTTTTTAAATTGTGGTGTCCAGCCGTATCCAGGTATCCAGTCTATTGACGCTGGGGAACAAGATATTGATTGGATCCCAATGGGTCTTGTGAACGTCTACCCGGATAGCGCCGATGTTTTTAGTGGCACCAAAAGGAAATTCTTATGCCAGGGTAATGACGCATACTGGGACCCATCTCTTGCTAACATCGTTACGATGGAGAATTCCTATAACAGCAACGCTGGAATGGACGGAAGGACCAACTGGAAGTCACAGATGATCATCTTTAATACACGGACCGACAGTGTTTTCAAGCATATAGGCCGCTTTACTGGGACTCCATACTCGTATTGCAATACGGACACTTGGCTTAACGTGATGCCGACTTTTAAGACTCCTTCGACTCTGTTCACGACTCAGCTGTCAAACCTCAAGACCTTCGCGTATGAAACGGTAGATACCTCGACGACGGATAATTTCGCCGCGGCTGTTCTGCCAGACTTCCGCGTAACCAGCACGGGCGCAAACACCTACATCTATCCCGACTGGCCGATCCCGATTAATCTTTCGTATACTGATCAATCGTTACTAACCCATGGGACGGATGGTTTGCCTGTTGGAGACTTGAATTGGTTCCCGACTGCGAAGGCAACGTTCACACAGAATCGCACTACATACTATACAAAAATACAGACTGCGCTGGATGCTGGGCAGCTTGTCGCGACGGCTGTTCGTGAGCCTTCCAGCTTGCCCGGTAAGTTCGAGCTTCAGCAGAATTATCCGAACCCGTTCAACCCCAGCACGCAAATTAACTTCTCAATCCCGCAGGCTGGAAATGTCAGCTTGAAAGTCTATAACATCCTGGGTCAGGAAGTAGCTACGCTGATGGACGGCGTCAAGTCTGCTCAGACTTATAACGTCACGTTTGATGCCTCCAAGTTGTCGAGCGGGGTGTATTTCTATACGTTGAAGTTCGGAGAGCAATCGATTTCCAAGAAGATGCTTCTCCTTAAGTAATGATATATCGAACGCTGGTTACTATCCCTCACTTCGGTGAGGGATAGTAACGGCGGGAGTAATGGTACAGAGGCACGCCGTACTACACATAAACGCATTACGCAAAACGTGTCTTCTCCCAAAAACACAAAGCGAGAACCTGGTAAACACGTGTTTACCAGGTTCTCTTGTTTTGGACATGGGCTGCAATGAAGGGCTGTTAGATAACATATCCAGTGAGGGATTTTTCGTCCGGGTTTTCCGGGCAGGCCGATGAGATCCCAATGTCTCTCCATTCCATTTGTAATAATATTTCGATAACTTAAAACTTTCCAATCACTTTCGATTCGAACTTCACCGCCTATGCTCATGAAAAAGCGCTTCTCCATCTTATCAGCCATCCTCATTGTGCTCGCAGACAGCGCTACGGTTTTCCCGCAGGGGCAGGACACCGTAGCACTCGTCGGAGACACGTGTGCCATTCGTTTCCAAGAACTCCAGAAATACGTCGTCGATTACCACTATGACTTGAATTATAAACGGAAGCCGCCTGAGTTCAAATACGATGCAGCGCTGAACGTCATGATCGTGAACCAGCTGAAGCGGATCGACTTTTTTCAATTGGGACTTCAGAGTGATGAACAGCTTCTGGAAAGCGCTAGACGCAGCATCAACGAAGAGTTGGTTATTGAATATTTTGACCGTGAATTTGCCGGAAAATATGTGAATGATAAATCGACCCATGATGCCTACAAGCAGATGAAGAGACAGGTTGTTTATGAGAGGTTCCTGGTGGATCTATCTGCGGGCGACTCGGCCGCAGCCGTCGATTCCGTCAATGCGGCGGCGGCACGACTTCGGTCCGAGCTTGATCATGGCAAAGGTTTCAAAGATCTCGTCGGCGATTGTCGTCTGTGGTTTGCGACAGCCAAAACCAACGAAGACACGGGAACCGTTGCATGGAGACAAACTCTCACAAGTCCGTCCGAGAACGTGATTTTCAATCTTCGAGTTGGCGGAGTCGCGGTGTTTAAGGGTGCGGAGGCGCTCGAAATCGTGAAGGTCATAAAGAAACAACCTCTTGAGGTGGAACCGTTTGAGAAAGTTAAAGATGAGATCTTCAACCTCCTTCAGAAAGCATTCGCGGACAAATGCCTTGATGATTATGACAAGGCAAAGAAGAAGTTGATCGATGAAAATCGTTGCGAATGGAATCAGAAAGCACTGGAACAGATTATCGCCTGGTCGAGCATCCGGGGCTTCTACGACAAGAAGCTTTATGCCGATACCTTGACGCGGGAAATCTCACAAGGCAGAAACTTTCTCATCCTACGGTATCCCGGCGGAAAAGTCGATCTTAAAGAATATCTCAGGCTGCTGAACGATGTGCTGATCTTGCCGCAACGACCTTCATATAAAGTCGGTGATCTCAAGAATTTCCTTTTGGAGGCGCTGCGAACCGACAAGATCGTCAAGAAAGCCATGGCCCTTCATCTAGAAAGGAATATTTTCAACGCCAATACAGCTGATCCCGTCCTGAAGAATAGAATTGTACGGCTCTACGACCAGAAGGAGATTGAAGCAAAAATACCTGAATTAACAGAGAAGACTATTGAGGAATTTTACGCCGCACATCGCAGTTCTTTGTACTATGAACCTACATTTGTCACCATCGATGCAATTATCCTGGCCAACAAAGATTCAATAGACGTGTTGTGGCAAAAGCATTTTTCGGGTGTTCCGTTTGACAAATTGGCAAGTCGTTGGTTTGTAAAGACGTTCGCTAAGTACAGGTTTGACGATACCATTAGATCATTCCTGAGTATTGAGCCGCCGTTCTTGGGAAACGCGGCCTTTACGCTCACATTGAATGAAGTCGCGGGCCCCGTGAAATATTTTGATCCTGACCATGGGATGCAATATGCAATTATCAAATGCATAGAGAATACTCCCGAAAAGCAGCTGACGTTGGAAGAAGCCCGGCAACGGATTCCCAATGACTATAAGAACGCCGAAAGGCAGAAAATTGAGAATGAAACCGCTGAACGCCTGAAGAAAAAATACGGCTTCAAGGTTTACGAAGATGTTTTGATGCGAAACATTTCTTCGGTAAAATAAATGAAGAAAAGGGGTGCAATCATAAAATGTATCGCAACACAAGAAGAGGAACAATTGACGTACAAGGATGTGGAAAAGATTATTACAGATAAATTCAATGAATATCATAGGACGAGGATTGCAAGCGTTGTGCAAGAACAGCTTATGAAGAAACACTCTGTAACAATCTACCATGACGTTCTCAAGGAGGATTTATCGTTGATAGGGATCAACGAACAATAACATGCCGTAGAGATTTACTGAAATGATGTGGATCCATCTGCAATAGTTACAAAGGGAGGTACAGCCATGGGTTTCCCGCGTTTTATGTCGTTCATGGTAACAAACGCGTGCAATTTCCGATAAGGAAAGTTTTTCGAAAATAATATCGTGCTTTTGCATGGCCTAGAGAACAGGAACGGCAATACGCCGGGCAGAAGTGAAGAGACCATTCTTGGCATGATATCGATGCAGTGCAAAGCACAAGTATAGAGAGCAATCAAAAGATTAATCAATGTGTTACGGTAAGAGAGATGAGGAACAATTCTCTAGGATCCCAAAAGGATAACGTTATGAAATCTGTCCATAGATTTAATAAAAGTCTTTTCTTGGTAGTATTTGTACTGTCGATCAATGCATTGTTCGGGCAGAAATTACGCTTAAACGACTTAGAATATTTTGAAACTCAAGGGGTGAACGTTTTTGTGTTCAACAATCAGTACAACGGATTCTTTTTTGATGAAAAGACCGCCGGGATCGAATTGATCCATCACGGCGTTCGAACGGCGACTGGCGGCGCGGTGCGCCTGCAATCGACGCCCGAGCAATGGGACCAGATTCCTGATATGACAGAGCGTAAGGTTGACAGGAAGAACAATTCAATCGAACTGACGCTGCGGTATAAAGACTACGATTTCGATTCCAAAGTTACAGTGATCGCAAAAGATGATGGAGTGATTATTCGTGTCAGCCTCGATAAGCCGTTACCGGAAAAGCTTGTGGGCGACGCCGGCTTCAACCTTGAATTTCTCCCGTCCGCCTATTTTGAAAAAACATATTTGGCAGACGGCAAGCCGGGAATCTTTCCTTTGTATCCCTCCGGCAATACAGAAGTCCATCCCCTCTCGCAAAAAATCCCTCAATTCAATGGGTACTCGACATTTGACGACAGAGGCAGGGGAGAGTTTCTTGTGCCGGAACCACTAGCCTCGGGCAGGACGTTGGTTTTGGCTCCCGAGGATCCTGAGCGTTTAGTGAAAATTCAATCTTCAACTGAAGATCTGATGCTTTTCGATGGCCGCAACCTGGCACAGAACGGATGGTTTATCGTACGTAGTTTGATTCCGGCAAATAAAACCGGCACAGTAGTGGAATGGTACCTAGAGCCGAGCACAATTCCACATTGGAAACGAAAACCAGTTATTGGATTTTCACAGGTTGGTTATCACCCTTCACAAAATAAAATTGCCGTGATAGAGTTGGATAAAAACGATCCTCCATTAAAAGATGCTTCTCTTTTGCAAGTGATGCCGGATGGAAAATTTGTGGAAAAACTCAAAGCCGATGTGAAGCCCTGGGGGAACTATCTCCGGTACAATTATGTGACGTTCGATTTCACATCTGTGAAAGACCCTGGATTGTATGTTATCAAGTACGGCGATCAACAAACAGAGGCGTTTCCCCTTGGAACTCAGGTCTATAATGATGTTTGGCATCCGACACTCGACGTCTGGTTCCCTGTTCAGATGGATCATATGCTGGTTCGTGAAGCCTATCGCATCTGGCACGGCCTCCCCTTTATGGACGATGCACTCCAGGCACCTGTCAATACCAGACACTTTGATGGTTACTGGATGGATTCAACGACTCATACAAAATATAAACCGCTGGAACACATTCCCGGTTTAAATATCGGAGGATGGTTTGATGCAGGGGACTTTGATATTGAAACGGCTCATCATTGCACTGCTATTATGAGTTTCGTGGACGCTTGGGAGCTGTTCGGAGTGAACCGTGACGAGACGTACATCGATCAGAAGACGCGGTATGTCGATATTCATCATCCCGACGGCAAGCCGGATATTCTACAGCAAATCGAACATGGAACCCTTCAGTTGATCGCTCAAGAAAAGAATGTCGGCTTTGCAGTTCGGGGAATTAATTTCCCGCACCTGTATCAATACCATCATCTTGGCGATGGCTCGACCATGACCGATAATTTATTGTACAATCCTGCGCTCAAACCATACGAGACAGACGGATTAACAAGCGGAACGCTGGATGACCGATGGGTGTTCACTCCAGCAATTCCAAGTCTCAATTATTCTGCAATTGCAGCGATCGCAGCAGCGAGTCGTGCGTTGAAGGAGTATAATCCTACTCTCTCCCAAGAGGCGCTCTCAACAGCAACCGAAGCGTGGGAAAAGCAGCGTAAAGAACCCATGCCTAAAGAAAATTTACGGTTCGCTTGGTTCTTCAATAACGCAGAATGCATTGCCGCACTGCAGCTCTACATTACTACGAAGGATGAGCAGTATTCAAAGCGATTCAACGAATTAATTTGGCCTCAATTGGATTCCGCATTGCCGTGGAACATATCAACCGCAGCACGTGCCGTACCGTATATGCCTCGCGACTATAAATCAAAACTTGAAAAATATGTTTTGAAATATAAGGACGAAATGGATCGGCTTGTCCGGCAAAATCCGTACGGGGTTCCAATCGGAACAAGGGGATGGGCCGGAAATTATGAGCTTATCAATTGGTCTATTACAAACTATTATCTCAATAAAGAATTTCCGGATCTCATCGGCCGGGAAAATGTGTACAAAGCTCTGACGTATCTGTTTGGCTGCCACCCGTACTCCAATATTTCATTTGTTGCGGGTGTCGGGACGCATTCAAAGAAACATACCTACGGAAGCAATCGAGCAGACTTTTCCTTCATCGCCGGCGGAGTCGTTCCAGGAGTGCTCCTTTTGAAACCGGATTTTTTAGAGAACAAGGAAGATTGGCCGTTCCTCTGGGGTGAGAATGAATGTGTTATTGATATATGTGCCGATTATATTTTTCTTGCCGTTGCTGTAAATGATTTGATAAATAAAAAATAGGCAAGATGAGAATAAGTAATAAAGGTGATTATTTTATCAACGAACAATCGGAAGATGTCTCGATATCTAGTGCTGTTTCCCAAAACAAATATTGTATATTTCAACAACTAATTCACCGCAAAGGTCGCTAAGGACGCAGAGATTTCTTAGTATTTTTACAAAAACTTCTTTGCGACCTTAGCGTCCTCTGCGGTTATA
>Ga0224520_1000481_pt1 | contig 11835 bp, 9 predicted proteins | sample CFST25metaG_2_FD_180684 | JGI IMG/M metagenome (GOLD analysis project Ga0224520, IMG submission 180684) | Peat soil microbial communities from Stordalen Mire, Sweden - C.F.S.T-25 | ecosystem: Environmental > Terrestrial > Soil > Wetlands > Peat | place: Sweden: Norrbotten County, Stordalen Mire... | reverse complement strand
GGTCAACGTCTACTACCACGACAACCACTCTATCTACAACCACAACGACAGCATCTACTACGACCTCTGCTAAAACACCAACGTCGACAATACCACCTACTTCCACGACGTCCAACGCCACTACAACGTCACCGACTACGACGCCAAATTCTCCTACAACATCAACCACTCACTCAACTCCAACCACAACCGCTACAACGTCGACTACCACAACGCCACCCATTGCCACTACTCCTGCCCCCGGTTCTTCACAAGAATCTACGATAACCGAGATTACCTCAGTTGCCTCGGTAATTAATAAGGGAAAAACATTCAACATCATCGGCACTGTAAAAACAGCTATTGGGACTCCAATTGACGGCCTATCAGTTGAAATATATATTAACCTCCAAAAGCACATTACCGGAGGGGTGTTAGTGGGGCAAGGCACGGTTACAAAAGGTTCATTTAATATTTCGGCCGAGATTCCAAATACAACTGGATTGGGAAATTACCAAATACTCGCGCATTGTCTGGGAAATGACGAATACGCCGGATCCTGGAGTGACCCTCAGATAACAGTTGTGACTGATACCATAATTACTCTTAACATTCCGGCACAGGTTAAGGCTTCACAAACGGTCACGCTGCAAGGCACCCTTACCGAGTCAGACTCTACCCCGATCCAGGGACAAAGCATTGACATTTCTCTAAATGGGTTTTCAGTCAACCAATTGGTCACGGATGAAAATGGACAGTTCCAGTGGGAACAGACTTTTATCCAGGTCGGCGATAATTCGCTGGAAGCAAGTTTCCCGGGGACGGCATATCAACTACCGTCAAGCCAGTCGGCCGATGTAAAAGTTCTTATCCCAACTGTTTTAAGTTTACAGTTTCCAACCAAAGCTCTTGCCAATAAGACAATCGTAATCACTGGAACACTCTTTCAGGATAAGGCACTTGTCCCGCTGGCGAACCAATCAATAACGCTAAGCGCTGATGGGCAAACTATAGGTAATGCACTCGCCACTAATCAGAGCGGGGTGTTCAGTTTAAGTCATGCGTTCAAGAAGCAGGGAATTTATGAAATCGAGGCAAATTTCGCAGGGAACACATCTTTTTCAGAAGCCCAGGTTAAAACCAGTCTGGAGATAGATCCATCGGGATCAGGAAGAACTCTTGTATGGGTTCTAATCGCCATCGCGGCCATATTTGCGGTGGCGGTCACCGGTGGTTTTATTTTAATTCGCCGGCGGAAGAAACGTTCTCCAATACAAAAACAGCCTGGTGCTCAATCCACTCCAATAGTTCAGGTTGTTTCGATCAGTAATAAAACTAATGGAATCTTGCTGAAAATCGGATTTACGCAAATCGATCAGGCCTTCCCGGATGTTTGGGGAATCGGCGATGAATTGGAAATAACATTCTTATTATTGGACCGAGATGGTATAGCCATAGCAGGTAAACCTTTAGAAATTATAATCGGCCGCGAAACCTTAAACACCGTCATTGACGGTAGTGGTACGGCTAAAATACCGTATACGTTCGGACAAAAAGGAGAATATCTAATAAAGGCCAGATATGGAGGACCAACAAGGGATGATACAGCCCTTTCTGAACGCAGGTTGCGCATCGTTGACTACCGTGAAGAGATTGTAGGATTATTTAAAGACTTGACGACCAGGTTACGGGAATTTGGTGTCAGTTTCGCACAGCAAGCAACCCCGCGTGAAATACAGAGAGCAGTCCTGCATTGGAAAGAAGATATCCCTGTGGAGTCTCTTGAATATTCAATAAGTTATTTTGAGGAAGCTGATTTCTCCACACATGCGGTTAGCAGAGACACATACAAAAAGATGTATTTAGCGCAAAAGAACATATCACAATATGAACCCAACAAAAACAACAACAACTAAGAAATCGTTATTACTCCGGTCGATAAAACCGGTGATTTTTGCCTTATTATATTCGGCTGTTGCTTTTTATCTGTTTTCCTCCCTTGGTCCAATATACCGCTACCTGCATGCGGACGTAACTTTCCTGGTTTTGCCTTTGCTGGGGTTTTATTTGCTTCGGTTGATTTCGCGTTTGTGTGAGATATTTTTCCCGACAAGATGGGGCTTCATCGCCTCGTTGATTTTAAATGGTCTGGCTTTCTCATTCTTCAGTTTTATCTTTTTCAACCATGCACCGGAATTGGCAAATATCCCATCATGGTCCCACTTTCAACTATTTTTTACCTACTTGAAACATCTGGCGGTTCCGGCAGTAATGTTCTTCTCTGGTTACACAGTTGCAAAATTAGTGGAACCAATAAAATTAACCACCCTCGGTTCGCGGGTCTTTCCTATTATCTTGTCAATTGGGCAGTCATTAATTGGGTATTCGCTGTGGAGGGCCTTTTCTGTATTTTACCCATCATGGTCTCCCTCGCGGGGAATTGGACTGATTCTTTTTATCGGCATGTTGACTGTCGCAGTATCTGGCCTCGGCGAGTACGGACTCAAATCTAAATACCCAATATTCGTAGATAGTTCTGATTGGCTTAAAACCAGCCCTGTCGGTAAATTTTATTTGGGCACTTTGTTTGCCACCTATTTCATTTTTATCCGTCCCGCGGTGATGTCAGCCACCCCTTGGGGACACATAATTGAATGGTTGATCGTATGCGGTATATCTTGGTATATAGTTGCCACCGCTAAAGCAAGTTTAGATGACAAATATTGTCTTCCTGTGAAGGAAACTGACTGGCAAAAACATTCACAGGAAATATCCGAATCAGTGAGTGAAGACTTTAAGAGGTTGGTCCGTTTACAAGAGGGCTTTGTCAGGAGATCCGATAAAGTCAATTTAGTCGATTCTTTGCAACAAACATTAAAGCTGAATAACATGAGTGATGACGAGATTAATTCATTACTTGCAAACATTAAAGAGCATAAAGACAGAAAGGTACCATGGTACGCCTTCGGCGTCTGGAAGCGCCGTATCCTGATGAAAAATCATCAAATCAGGCGAGAAGTTTTAGCTAAAACTATCTCTAATTTAGAAACTGTAAGCCAACCAACTCGACAAAATATTTAGGAGATATTAATGAAAGAATCGGAATTGATTGAGGCAAAGAAAACCTGCCAACAAATTGTGGAGGGTGTGGCAGCCGTGTTTGTCGGGCACAAACCCCTGCTCAGAAAACTACTTGCCGGAGGGCTTGCCAATGGACACATTCTTTTTGAAGATAATCCGGGCTTAGGAAAAACTCTCTTGGCCAAAGCTTTCGCTAAGGTTATCGGATTTGATTATGCTCGAATTCAATTCACTCCTGATCTGTTACCTGCGGACATCGTTGGTACGCGGGTATGGAGGCAAAAAGACTCCTCATTTGAACTGATGCGCGGACCAATCTTCACAAATATTCTGCTGGCTGACGAGATTAACCGCACGCCGCCCAAGACCCAGGCGGCCCTGCTTGAGGCAATGGAAGAGCGTCAGGTTACTATCGAGGGTGAAACTAATGTGCTCAAAGCTCCATTTTTTGTTTTGGCTACGCAAAATCCAATCGAGCAGGAAGGAACGTACCCTTTACCGGAAGCACAGATGGATCGTTTCATGCTGAAGATGTCCATGGGTTATGCCGAAACCGTGGAGGAAGAGAGTAATATTTTATCGCGCCGAATACAGTGGCGCAAGGATGATCCGAGTTCTGATATCAAACCGGTGGTTACAGCCGCGGAATTCTTGAATTTACAGCACCACGTTGAAGCTGATATTTATATGGACAAATCAATAATTGATTACGTCAGCAAAATTGTTCGCGCCACCCGCCTGCATCCTAAAGTGGAAGTTGGTTCAAGTCCCCGGGGGGGATTAGCTCTGATCAAAATCGCCCGCGCGATGGCGCTGATTAATGGCCGTGATTTTGTAACACCCGATGACGTAAAAGATTTCACAACTGATGCACTGGCGCATCGTATTATCTTGAGAATTGAAGAAAATTTGGAAGGAGTTAGCCCGCGGAATATTATCGATGAAATCGTAAAACAAATACCCGTCCCCACCGATTTTAATCCGCGCTAATGTAATGCTGACAAAATATTCTTTAAAATTTATTACTATATTTATCTTTAGCCTGTTAATAGGTTTGATATTGGGCAACCGGATTATTATCACGATGAGTTTGTTGCCGGTTGGCTTTATATTGGTTGGGATAATACTCGAATCTCCAAGTGATGTTCTTATCCAAAAAACCTGGGATTCTTCACGAATCTGGGTTGGGGATATTATCGAAATTAAATATGAAGTTACAGTAAATAAGGGCCTGGGACCGGTTTTTCTTTTACAAGAACTGCCAGCGCATTTTGCTTTGATTGAAGGCAATAATTTCCAGATATTTTGGAAAGGATGGCATCCCCGTAATTTCACTTTCTCTTACAAAATATGCTGTACTAAAAGAGGAATCTATAATTTTCTTCCCGTGAAATGGGAATCAAATCAAGTTCTGAAATTGACACAGCCACATCAAGGTGAGTCTGGAGAACCGATTGAAATCCAGGTTCACCCCAAAATATTGAATATCAGAAGGGTAAGAAATTTAAAAGGCATAAGTTCGGTGCCGTTTCCTATTAATGATATGGCTAAAATAGGAGTTGCCACCACTGATTTTCGAGAAATCAGAAATTACGTGTACGGCGACCCGATTAAGAACATTAATTGGAAAGCCACAGCCCGAAGCTCCAGTCCGGAAATGTGGCCATTAACCAATGAATATGAAGTCGAGGGAAAGAAAACAGTGTGGCTTTTTCTGGACACCGCTGGAGAGTTGGAAATAGGCACAAATATTAATAATGCCTTTGAATATTGTATCGAAGCTGCTAATGCCATAACTTATTATTATATTAATCAGGGATACCGAGTGGGGATGTATGTTTTCAACGGAGGTGGCGAGCTTTTGTATCCTGATGCAGGGAAAAAACAATTTTTAAAAATATCCCGGCATCTCCTTGGGTTGCGAACAGGGACGCGTAATGATGAGTTCCCATCGGCAATCGAAAAAAGCCGGCAGTACATATTGGGGAATACCCCATTATGTGTGATTATTACTGGGTTGGACAGTAAACATGCCGATACTATTACCGCGGGCGTAAAACAACTGCACCAGATGATCGGAAGAGGCAGACGCAGACTGCCGGTAATGATTGTTAACATCGCCGGTTACAACATTATGCCAACCCACAGAGAATACGATGAGAACGCCTGTGCGCTACTCAAACTTAAAACTCGTCCCAAAATACAACAACTGCGCCGTTCGGGTGCTTCCGTACTTGATTGGAGTCCCTTCAAGGAAAGTTTCGGGACTGCGTTGATCAAACAGATGAGAGGAAGATGAGAATCAGTAATTGGGTATTCCAAACGGTTGAGGCCATGTTGATCGGCATTATGAGTCTTTGCGGGACAATTACGTTGGCTTCTTCTAAATTATTCACTTCTTTTCAACAATCTGTCAAGTTGAATGTCCCAGGAGTTGTGTCACACATACCTTTAATTATTGGCGTTTTGCTTTTTATAATAGGGGTCTTTTTGATTATGGTCAAAAATAGGGGCCGGGGTTTTTTCGCCGTATTAGTGGTGTTACTTTCATTCCCCTGCATACTAAGTTTCGATTCTTTGGATTTATTAAGATTTTTCAAACTCGACTCAATTAGCACAAAGTTCACGACTAGCCTTAACTACGCCGAAATGACGACGCTGGCAGTCGTGATCATTACCTGCTATCTTTTGATTAACTTCACGAGCCTCTTAAGAAAATCACGGAATGATCTTTTCAAACAGGGAGCGGATCAATCCAGGACCGATGAAGTGTATTTTAAAAGCCATCTTGTCCTACTCCAAATGATAGCTCTGGCGCTTATGATCGCTGCCTTCATCATGGTATTTGCGCTGGGGATCGAATCAGTTTCGCATGTCGAGTTGGCGCGGTTGCAATGGGGTCTTTTTTTTGTGGGCTTGGGATGTGTTTTGTTGATCATCGGCTCTATTTATTGGATTACATCGCGCAGAAAAACTGTTTCTAAGTGAACCAATCCTCTAAAACGTGTCAAATTGACCTATAGTAGAAATACATATTGAGGTCGAGTTTTTTACTGTTTAGATTTTTAGAGCATTAACTCTTTTCGGGACCCAACAAAATAGTCTTTTTTAAAGGCTACGACGAATGTTACGTTGAATAACCTGAGGGCTCCAAAATTCTTATTCAACCCACCTCACCTTTCCATCATTTGTCTTTTTGGAAATTCTCATAAATTTATACCGTTCCTAAAAGAGATACTATTCGTATTTTATTTATCAAACAAGAAAAAGATGGTATTGATAATTCATCTGATTAAAGATATAATCGTTTTCAATTGTTGCTAATAACTACTCCCATGAACAAACTAAGAATTACGAATAATGGGAGATTTAAGGATGTTCCTTATGAGATTACGGGTATTAAGCATCTGTTTGTCTTGTGTAATCGTTTTAGTCGGATTGATGGGATGTAAAGCTAGTGCTCCAACCAGTATGGTTATTACGCCAACAGCTACAATTGACGACAGTTATCCCACTTGTTTGGAGTTCATTACTCCTGGATCAGATGGAAACCTGTGGTTTACTGACGCATATAGGAACACGATAGCGAAAATATCTCCAAAGTCAGGCAAAGTTACTGAATATAATACTCCTACATCTAACTCCAATCCGATTTATATTGCCAAAGGCCCTGACGGCAACCTGTGGTTTACAGAATCGAACAATAATGCCACTCCCCCTGTGAAGAAAATTGGTAAAATGTCTCCGTCAACAGGTGAAATTACCGAATACAGTGTTCCTATGTCGGACCCCAGCCAAGTTTTCTTCGGAGGCCTTACAACTGGTCCTGATGGTAATATGTGGTTCACGAGCCCATATGAGAATAAAATCGGGAAAATATCGCCAATGACGGGTGAAATTACCGAGTATAATGTTCCTTTTGCTAATTCCAACCCGCGGAACATTATTGCCCTGCCCGATGGAAACTTGTGGTTCACAACATCAAATGAAAACACACCTACGGCCCTAGATAAAATCTCACCAATTACCGGCGATATTACGGTGTTCAATATTGCAACTGCCGATGCCAATTTACCTGGTATTACGTATATAACTATAGGTTCTGATGGTAACTTGTGGTTCACAGACCCACCGAACAAAATCGGGAAATTGTCTCTGGTTACAGGGGACGTTTCCGAGTATAATGTTCCAACTGAAAACAGTTATCCATTGTGCATTACCGCCGGTCCTGATGGTAATCTGTGGTTCTCAGAATCTTATGAAGGTAAAATAGGTAAAATATCTCCGGCGACGGATATTATTACCGAGTACAATATTCCTAATCCCGGTAACTATCCTAATAATGCTGGCAACATCGGTCCTTTTAGTATAACGACTGGTCCTGATGGCAACTTATGGTTTGTAGAACGCGTAATGAACATAATTTGTAAAATATCCCCTAAAACAAATAACATTACCGAATATTCCATTCCCCATTAAAATGAAATGGAGTTGAACTGGTTGAATTTACCGCGCCAAATGCAAAGACAATAATAACGGGAGTTGGCCCTGGGCATGAAGCCTATAATTTAGCTACGCCCACGAAGGAGCACAAAACATGTTATTGAAAAAATGCTTGATAATAATTCTGCTGTTGAGTTTGATTGTTTTCCCAGGCTGTTCATCAAAATCAGAAAATAACAAAGAATCATCTGTTTGGACTTCTCTAGAGGGGCCGGCGGGTACACAAATCGAATCTTTGGTTATCTCTCCCGCTTATTCAAATGACCATATTGTTTATGCCCTCACCACTAGCGGTCTTTATCTTTCGTCTAACAGCGGAACAACGTGGCAATATGCCCTCACAGGAATTGCTCCGCAGCATATTATTTCTCTGGCAATGTCGCCGGACTTTGCGAATGACGACACGATATTTGCCGGAACCGAAGCAGGAGTATTGCGCTCTACGGACAGCGGTAAATCATGGGCGTGGTGTAACACTGGGTTGATAATGCCGGTGACCGGTTATTACGGTATCTCCTTCGCATTTTCACCAGCCTATGCAACTGATAAAACCGTTTTTCTCAGCACCATTTCAACAGTATGTCGTTCCGATAACTGTGGCGAATCTTGGAGCCAAATACATACTTTCGATTTAGGCAGAGGTTTCACCCATCTAGTTTGTTGTCCCAATTTCCCACAGGATAAAACATTATATATTATAGGGGTAGGCGTTTATTATTCTACTGATGCAGGTAATTCCTGGCAAGCATCAAGCTTGACCCAAGACACCCGTGACTTGGTGTTTTCAGACGATTTTGCCAACGACCATACGATGTTTACCGTCAGTGATCTTGAATTATCAATGAGTATCGATGGCGGTAATTCCTGGAATAAGATAAATTCGGGAATAGACACAGCATCTGTGGAATCTGTAGCGATATCCCCTCAATACAGCAAAGACCACATTCTTTTTGTTGTTAACTGGAGTTCGGCAGGAGAAACTATTTTACGTTCTACCGACAAAGGCAATTCTTGGCAAACAATGTATACGGAGCAAGGGCCTTCAGCTAATGTAACCGCACTGACGATTTCTCCTTCATTTGAAAAAGACCATTCAGTTTTTATCGGATTCTACTGCGGAGGTATTTCCAAATCATCAAATAACGGCGATTCATGGCAGGATATCAGTGCAGGATTGCCTTTATCTGAGATGACGCCTATCGCTATTTCACCTGATTTTAACGCTGATCACACACTTTTTGGTTTCACCGCAACTCAAGGGCTGTTCCGTTCTTTAGATTCAGGTAAGTCCTGGCAAAATATCAAAATCTTCGATGGTTTTACCGACCAGGGTCGTATCATTCGTATTTCCCCAAATTATGCTGCCGACCATATTTTGTACGTGGTAGATAGTAACGAGATATCACGATCTTCTGATGGCGGTAATACCTGGCAAAATTTTAGTTCGGGACTGCCGTCGGGCGTGGTGGCATTGAGCCTTTCGCCCGATTTCGCACATGATAACACTCTTTATGCCGGTATCGAAAATAACGGCATCTACCGTTCGATAGATGGAGGCAATTCGTGGACCCAATTAGATATTCATCTGCAACCGAATTTTTTCCCCGCCCTGGCTTTGTCCCCAGCTTTCGCTACAGATAATACAATAATTATTTCTACCGCGACCATAAATTACGACGCCAACAAATACACGGGAAATATCATGAAATCAACTGATCGTGGTGATTCCTGGATAGACGTCACTGGAAATGTCACTGATACCTATACAAATGGATACGGGGCAAGTATTTCATTTTCGCCGGTCTTCGCTACAGACCACATCGTCATCGCCAATGCCAACAAATACATTTTTATTTCTACTGATAGCGGCACGACCTGGTCTAAAAAAGAAACTGGGATTCTGCAAGGGTTCAACCCTGCCGCTGTTTCACCGGATTTCGACAGCGATAAAACAATTTTTATCCTCAACTACTATGGATTGCTGTATTTCTCTACAGATAACGGCAATTCGTGGAATCAAATCCCCAATTTACCGCAGGCCTGGATAGACAGCGTAGTTTTCTCGCCTACATTTAACACAGACCATGTTATTTTCGTCGGGAGCAGTTCGGGTATGTTTAGGGGAGTATTTACGGCTGTACCGATGACCAATAATCCTATCACAACCAATCCAAACTTTCCCTAAATGGGGTGAACCGACACGTTTCATCGTGCCCGGAATTATCGGACAGAGTTTAGCAGACTAGGTGGAAAAACCTGAATCCTTGGAGAATGCTAAATATAATGGGATTCAACTACAGAATGATACAAAACGGAAGGTAGGTCAATATCATGAAAAAATTTACTCTTCTTTTTATCACGTTTGTGATTTTAATCTCTTTAATTTGTAGTTGCTCCCCTGAATCTCCGACTGAAACATCCTCTACAGCCATAACAAACATTTCGTCCGTAACAATAACTTCTTCAAAATCTTCGAACGAACCATCCTCTACCATATCGATTTCCACTTCGGCTCGGACTACGACTTCGGCTTTATCCGAATCCGTAACATCGTCAAGGTCCTTCCCCACCATACCATCTTCAGTTATTCCTACATCGCAAACAACTCTTACAACCCAAGTCGTGCCAACTACAACGCCAATAGTAAAAGGCGTCAACCTCCTGACTAATCCTGGATTTGAACAGGGTTCTAACGGTGCACCGACAGGTTGGACGACAATATCTTGGAAACCGGGCACCTTTATCTGGGACAATACCGTGAACCATTCCGGCCAGTATTCTGTAAAAATTGATTCCTCGCAGCCTAATGATTTGAGATGGGTACAGACTTTAAATGTCCTTCCTTGTTCCAAATACAGGTTTACTGCATGGGTCAAGACCCTGAATGTCGGTCATAGTTTGGAGGCTAATGACATTGGGGCCAGTTTGCGAGTTGACGGCACGTATACAATGACTCAAGATTTAAAGGGTACCAACGATTGGACTCAATTGTCATTGGATATCACTACTGGGGCCGAAACTACCCTCACTGTTTTGTTACGTTTAGGTTTTACCAGCGGCACCAATACAGGGACCGTTTGGTTTGACGATGCTGATCTTGAACTCGTGGACGATAGTTATATCAGCGCTTTTGAGGGACAACATATCACTCTGGATCTTTTCCGGGACGATGTCGGCAAATTTCAAGATGTTCCTCGCTTGGTCAAGCAGCTTGATATGGCTTATGAATTATTCGCTGACCTTGTCGGATCTACACCCTATAACGGGAAGGCAATTACTATTGAGGAAGTATTACCGATGCAATACGGTGGTTTATCAGGGAATCCTATTCAAATCAATGGACAATACTTTGTTGACCCAAAATATCCTAATGAACTTTACTTTGGATTGCTGCATGAACTTGGCCACGACTTTGATCTTCCATCGGGTTCAATGTGTTACATAGGGGACGGCGCAATCAACGCTGAACAGTGGGCGAATTTTAAAGTTTTGTATGTGGCGGACGAATTGGCTGCTTCTTTTCCTGACGCGACCACAGCCCCAGGCTATGGCGCCCAAATTACATTGACTAATCTGGGCACAACATATTTCGTGAATGGGAATTCTGCCCCTTATCTTCAAGCAGGGCGCCAGATTGGTTTACAGATGAGTGGAGATACGCTCACGGGGTTGCTCTATTCGTTGACAAAACAAATCGGATGGGACCCATTTAAAGCTACTTTTAGGGATTTTCAGACATATCAGGCCAGTCATGCACTGCCAACTGTTTCGGCTGATAAGGTGCAGCTTTTGTGCAGTTTATTAAGTAAATATAGCAAACTGGATCTCGCTCCACAGTTTCGTTCGTGGGGTTTTACTATTCAATAGTTCCTGGCGTTCAGCAGGATGGATCGAAAAGAATAAGATGTTACTTTCGGATCGTAAAACAATTCTCCCATCGTCACAAGAAGATGAAAAGTGACTTTACAGAATAACATTTTGTCCATTCCAAACCCGGACAACCTTGCAAGTCTTTTGGTTAACTTTTGAACAAAACAACGCTATTCATTCCCCTAAAGCAATGCTATAATACCGCTTAGCGGGGCAAAAGTGATGCGAAAACGAATAACCTCTTTAGTTATTATGGGCCTTATGGGGTCGATCGTAGTTGTGCTCACCGGATGCGGGTTACTTTCGACTACACCAACCTTATTTCCTCAGAATTATGATGCTGTTGTCTCCGCTCCTTCTCTCTGGACACAGCTTAGTCCAACCGGAACAGCCCCGGCTCCA
>Ga0224520_1000476_pt1 | contig 11903 bp, 8 predicted proteins | sample CFST25metaG_2_FD_180684 | JGI IMG/M metagenome (GOLD analysis project Ga0224520, IMG submission 180684) | Peat soil microbial communities from Stordalen Mire, Sweden - C.F.S.T-25 | ecosystem: Environmental > Terrestrial > Soil > Wetlands > Peat | place: Sweden: Norrbotten County, Stordalen Mire... | reverse complement strand
TCAAGACATAGCATTGTGACATCGTTACACGCGTCTTTACCCTCACGGGTTTGTCCAGCCACATCCAAAGTCACGCTTGCCCCTCGGGAACATACAACTTTTATCTCGAACAATTCCAAAAGCTCGAGAGCTTCGTCGTGGGACATAGTTTTATCATGACTAACAGATTTTTTATAATAGGGATACATATACTGGTCGAAACGCCCAAGGTTATTCGTGCCACCGGGAAGTTCACAATCGCCCACGGCATGTATCATCCAGACTGATTGTACCGCTTCCCACCAGTCACGTGCCGGATTGGCCGGCACCTGCGCGCAAACAGCAGCTATTCGTTCAAGTTCTTTTTTGCGTCTTGGATTTTTTTCTTTGGAGGCCATTTCGAGTGCCAGATCAGAATACCGCCTGGAATAAGCAATAACTGCATCAATTGTGATAAGCACTGCTTTATAAAAGTCCCTTTTATCTTTTTCTCCAAGGTGCGAATACGGGAGATCAAGCTGGGACTGATACCATTCTGCTTCCTCCCTGATGCCACTTAGCCCCTTAAGAAGAACCTTTTCAAAATTAGGTAATTGATGCCCGGAATCGCGTAACATCGACATGCGATTTACGTTTGGAATATGCTGGCAGGGAGAAGTTACCTGGCAGGTTTTTTCCTTGAGTTCCTCATCAATCCGCTCATAATTATATTCGAGAATCGTTTCTTCAAGTTCTTTCTTTTCTTCGGGATGAACTACACCCTCCATGGCTATGGCTTGTAAGCGAATTTCGGACGATTTTGCGGGGTTTTCATATGCTTCCTTAAGTTGAAAAGAAAAATAACGGCCTGAAGTGCCGGATATAGTTTGACCACGGACCTTACTGTTTACATTACCTACGATGAGCTCGTCATCCAGAATATAAATCGTTTTGTCTCTAAGATAGGTCTCAAGAAAACGTGCCCGTTGAATAATTCTAGGCTCATTTTTATACTGTTCATAAGCCTTCATCTCTGCTCTTGCGTGTTCTAAACAAATCTCCGGTGTGTGAGTTACACGTTTCATCGCTTTATTTACACGCTCGGAATATGTCGGAACGAATGATTGCTGCCAGCTCCCTACATCGCATGTTTTGTTGTCATTCTGTATGGTCGTCATTTCAATCCTCCTTTCCGCGGTCTTTATATTTTCGCATATTATCAATATTCAAAGATGTGATTTAATTCACTATTTAATTATACTACGTTTTAATATTCGCTATCGAATATTGCTATCGAAAATTTACTACCAATATCAAGATGTGTCCGAAAACATTTGCAAACGGAATTTAACTATGTTCTCCTTCTGTAGCAAAGTTTAACAAGTATTTGAATAATACGTTTTCATTATTAAAATAGAAAATTAGTACAATCAAAAGTGGATATATTGACTCATTGCCCTAAACCTAACCCGGGAAATACCTCGCCAAGTTCATCAACTGTCCATTTACCGATTTTACGAACGTATATCTTGGGTTGTAGCGGACGGTCGAAAATACAGAAGTCGCCGCCGGCGGCGTAAATGAACTGACCGGTGATATTTTTGGCCGCATCTGTGGTCAGATATACAATGAGGGGCGCAATATCGGATGGGTCCAGGCTCGTGGTTTTGGGAATGCCCATACCGCCGCGGGGGTCTGTTGACGGGAATAGCGGCGTGCTGGCATTGGGACAGATAGCATTAACCCGGATATCATACTTCTTCAGCTCTGAGGAGAGAGAGGTGGTGAAGCCTAAAATCCCGGCTTTGGCCACGGCATAAGATGAACCGGAAGATGCAAAAAGAGGAAAAGCCCCGCGGGAAGCGAAGGTGATGATGCTGCCGCCGCTTTTCTGTTTGACCATTTCCCGGGCCGCCGCCTGGCTGCAGGCAAAATGCCCGCCGATATGTATCGCCAGGGTCGCGTCCCACTGTTCCTGGGTGATTTCCAATGTTGAAGTGCCTACGATGTTGCCGGCGCAATTTACCAGAATATCCACCCGCCCAAAATTACTCGTCGCGGTATTCATGATTTTAGCGGCGCTGACGACCGTGGTCACGCTATCGTAACTGGCGGCCGCTTTGCCGCCGGCTTCCTTGACTTCAGCCACGGCTTTATCGGCGAGTTTGATGCCGTCCGGGCCTGTGCCGAAATCGTTAATGACGACACTGGCGCCTTCTGCTGCTAAACCTAAGGCAACATTCTTGCCGATGCCGCCACCACCGCCGGTAATAACAGCGACTTTACCTGCTAATTTCTGTCCCATTTAATGTTAACCTCCATTTTATTGGGTTTATTAAGCTTCCCACAACCTTACGGTCGGGGTACTAAGTAAGGAAGAATAAAAGTAATATTTAATTTTACAATTATTATAGTACTAACTAAAAATCATTGGGAAGGTGTATTTAAAAATCGGTTGGCCTTGCCACCAAACCCAATAATTGGAGGTCTCTAATTACGGGCAGGACGGACAAATATCGATCGCGAGTCCAACCACAAACTCCCGATACTCTGAATTCTCCATGGCAAGGCCAACCTTCCTGTATAAAATCAAACGAACGATTTTAACATTTGTCATTGTATTAACAATTCCGAAATTAGCTTGATTTTGTATACCGAATATATATTCTTATAATATTCCAATTCGATATTCGCTATAGAATATCAATGATTATGAGAGAGCATATCACCATTTTTATGTTTTGTCAAACAGTTCCTTTAGTGGAAAATTCATGCGAAAATTTAGGGTTTTGTGTATCGTGGCCTGCCATCCTTACAATTTTAATCAAAAAAGTTGATAACCTGAACTTGTCTCGGGTTATCAGTAAGCCAATTCATATGTTTTTCGGTCAAATATAAGATTTTTGATTCTGGAGTTTCGGTGTTGCGGGAGAAGACGTGGAAGGTCGGTTGTTTTCAATTCGCAATCTACACCATTGTTCGCCTTGCATAAATTGTTTATTCGTAACACTTGCAAATCGGGAGACGCGATTCCTTGTTATTTATCCACACCAAGAAAACAAAACTGAATCAATCCGATGAGTCATGTTGGCACCCAATTAAGACTTCTCTTCCCTGATAACCCGACTCCAGGATATTAATATAATTATAATAGCTACTATCCCTGGAATGGGAGCACAAACAAATGCACCGGCAGCTCCGGCCAATGCTAAGCCCCAGGTTTTTCTTCTTACCGCAAATAAGCCCCCGATGATGCTCAGGAGTATTCCAAGAATAAAAACTATGGCTAAGAGAGAAGCTATAAACGAATTGCCACCAAATCCGATGTCCAGAATAATATAGGGAAACGGTGATATCAACGATGTGCCGCGCAAGAGTTCTTTTACATCGAGGATTCGAGTAAAAACACCGGCAAGCCACAAGATATTAAAACCACCGGAGGTCAACATAAAAACACCTGCTATAGGTAGTAACAATTTATTTCTCTTGGCCATTTTCGTATTACCCAATTCCTCTTGTTAAAGGTCGGGAATATCCCTTTATTGTTCTAAGAATGGTTGCGGGGTTTGCGCCAGACTATAGTTATCATTAGTCAGTACCAGGACAATGATACAGATACTCACATGATATGAACCCTCTGTTCAATTGTGTCCCCACCCGGAAAGCTAAACCTCCTGTTATTTTTTAACTGAATTTTTACCGCCGACTGTTTTTGCTATCCAGGAATGCTCGTGCTGCAAGCCTCCCCTGTGCCATTGAGCCTACTACAGTTGAAGGTCCAACCAGGGCATCTCCTGCTAACCATAGCCTGTCCCTTTGCGGTAATAATGAAACCAGAAGACTGTATTCTCTTTCCCAGGCAAGGTTCCCTGCTGCACTACCCTGAGAAAAAATACCTGATGCCACCCAATGCCGATCCGGGAAAAGACTGTCTTTTGTCGGTTGGCGGGTTGGCAGTTTAAACAATTTAGCAAATCTTGATTCCAACTTGTATCCTGTAGCCAGAACCACGAGACTAGTATCGATGGCCTGTTCGGTACCTTTAACAATCTCAGGTGCTGTGCCGGGTTTCTTCTGGTGGGTTTTAGCAATTACTGCCTTTTCCAACTTACCATTTCCACCCTCGAGTTTAACCAGATTAGTGGCAAAGCGAAATTCCACGCCTTCATTCTCAGCCTCAATGATTTCATCGGCTCTGGCCCGTGAAAATTTTTCTTCTCGACGGTGAATAATTATTGGTTTGCCGCCTAATCTAAGAACACTGCGCGCAACATCGATCGCAGTATCGCTCCCACCCAGTACCAGTACGGGTACCGTTGCTCCTTTAAATTCCGGTTGAGGGGTTCCCTGAGCAAGAGCAGTTTTGGCTTTAGTAAGGAATTCAGTAGCATTCATAACACCATTTAATTTGATACCGGGCAATTCAGGGATTTCAGGAACCGGAGCCCCAAATGCAACAATGACGGCATCATGCTTTGTCAGCAGACGTTCCATCATCTCCGGCGTAACATTTGTGTTGGTTTGTATCTCCACGCCGGCGTCCTGAAGTGCCTGAACAGGCCGTTGGGAGACTTTGTCCGGCAATACGTATGATGGAATTCCCCATTTTAAAATACCCCCGGCCGCTGCTTCACGTTCGTAAATAACGACTTTTACTCCCGTTCCGGCTAATTCCCACGCCGCCGCAATACCGGCCGGCCCGGAGCCGAGAATTCCAACCGACAGCCCTTTGCCACGATCCGAAATGAGTTTACTAGGCGGCACGGGACTGTGGTCGGTGACGAATCGTTCCAATTTACCAATGGCAACAGGCTCGCCGCCCGCAAGCGCCCAGCTGCAAGAGCCTTCACATTGACTCGCCACATCGCAGACTCTTGAACAAACATCCGGCAGGCAGGTTGTCTCAGCAAGTGCTTTTTGTGCCCTCTCCAGATCATTTTCCCGGACGGCTTTAATGAAAGCAGGGATGTCATTGTGTGCCGGACAACCAAGGACGCAGGTCGGGTCCGGACAGTTCAAGCAGCGTTCAGCTTCTTTGACCGCATCTTCCGCACTCGCTAAACCAGGTCTGACTTCAGCAATACTACCGGGTTCTACCGGCAATTTAACTTGCGGCATTCGGGTACGAGGAGTAACTTTCAATGGCCCGACGACGGTAATGGCGGAAAACGGACACGTACGTTCGCATTGCCGGCAGCCCACGCAAAGCTCATTATCCGCTTCAGCGACCCAATTTACGATATCCATTGAAAGGGCCAGCGTCGGGCAGCGGATGACACATTCCTGGCAACCGACACAGCGCTCTCTGATAACCCTGGCCATAGGTTTTGATATTTTGTTTATTATAGGGGAATTTTCTATAGAAGTATTCATCGGACGCTCCTTATTCTGCTCCATTCATAAAATAGTAGAGTGCAATCATTCCTGCACCAAGCAGGACGACTACGGCGACCGGAACGATTCTGGCAAGTTTACTATTTTGTGCCAGTTCTTTATAATCTTTGCCCGTTATTTTAGAAGTGGCATAAACGGCAACTGCAGTGCCTATTACAATAACCAGATATTGCAGGCGGACCAGCCAGTTATTGGGAAGGATATGGAAATCAGCCCAACTGACCTGTTTCCCGAAAATGCCGATAATTGAAGAAGGCAGCCGCGCGGCATGATTAAAGAACTTTGGCATTACCCTGGCCAGGAAATCAGCGCCAACCAACGGAATAAGTCCGTACATCAAGGGAGCAAACCAATTGCCAAATGAACGAGCTGTCTTTGTTTTTACAGATATAGATCGAGACAGAAGGAAAGCAATTACGACAAAAATTCCTGCCACAGCCCCAATAGTAAGGAGATAATCAACAGGATTTGGATAATGAGGGAAATGCATTACGCTGTTCAGCCAATTATCCACAGCTGCGTAGGAAGGCAGGGCATTCCACTGCTGGAATATCACCAGACCTAACAAGGCACCGATAACCCAGGCCATACTGGTTCGTTTCTTGGGAGTAATAACCGAAGTGAGCGGTTTCTGAGCATAAACTCCGATGTTTTCATAAGGGCAAGCTTTATAACATTCAGAGCAAAGCCCACAATAGGTGTTGGTGTCTGCCGTTGCCGGATAGGTATACCAGGGACAGCCATATCCCTCCGTTCCCCCGCGCATACACTCCTTAGTCTGACAATTGAGACATACTTCACGGTCTCGCGGCCGGAAACCGGCAATCATCCCTGTAGACCCATTGGAACCGATCAATGACGAAAGAGGGCACAGGTAGCGGCAGAAAGTACGCCGTTCAAAGACAAGGAAGGTGATTAAAGCGAAGGCAATAATTCCCAAAACCATAATACTGGTTAAGATAGGGGCACCCGGACCGGCAATATTAAAGAACTCTTCAAGCCATGATAGTATAATAAACACTCCCGCTGACATCAGTAAACCGTATTCGGCCAATTGTTGCGGCATTTTCAAACCAAGGCCCAGTTTCTTTTGTGTTCGTTGCCACAAGGACCGCCGCTGCAGCCATTCGCCAAGACCACCGAATGGGCAAGCCAGGCACCAGGCGCGGCCTATAAGGATGGTTGCCGGGAACATCAGGGCAAACCAGATGTACCAGGTAATGGCAGTTCCGAAGTTTTGTGATGGCTCTAGTGTCCCGAAGATGCCGGAAATGACAACCAGCCAGAATATTATTTGAGTTGGAAGAATGAAGTAGAACTGGAATCTCCGACTTTTTAGCATCCGTTCTAAAATCGGTCCGAATCCAGGTAATCTGGTAAGATCAAGTTTCGCATCGCTCCCGGAAAAGCGTTCATTCAACCCATCTCTTTGAGCTGTCCTGACTCTGCTTACTGGCAATGTCAATTTGACCGGTGGATTTACCGTCGGTGGTCCCTCATTCTTTGATTTATCTAACACTATCGCAGACCTCCCAGCAATTTTTACCATTTATAGTAAGGCAAACAGCTCCATGCTTCCTTTCTTTGGATTACTAACCTATAACGTTACCAGCGACCTAAGGAATCAGCCTTCAGCGAGCGCCGCGATAAGAATCAACTAGGAGCCCGCTCATGACGGGCGACCGAAAAACCCCAGAGCATCGGGATATTGATCAGAAACAACAGGATTATAATGGTCATCACAACTAGTGTTTCTCCTCGCGTACCGTCAAATACGATTACATACTCGCCCATACCGGTCAATACCAGGATATAAAGAAATACCCATTTCGCTACTTTGAAAAACACTTTCCAGGCGAAGGACTTTTTTCTGAGAAGGAGTACTATTGAAGTGATAGTAAAAGCTCCCGCTATGCCTAACCACATAATGGATCCCCAAATTGGTGGCTGTTCGGGAATGTATGCAATTATAATGCCTGCTGCCAGAATACAGGAGATGATCGTTCCAATGATGGTTGCAATAACCGGTGAACTCTTGGTATCTCCAGCGTACGGTTCTGTTTTAGTTACCATGTTGCTAACCTCACCATAATTATTATTATCGAGAGCTGCAGTACCCCCAAAATGCCTGCGGTATAGATGAACCGCTTCATCATCCTTCCGATAAGTAAACCGTTGGGTTCAGATTTACGCAGTTCCATCAGCACCACGATATTGGCTGGCTCAAGGAATGTATAAGCCAGGATGGAGAGCAAAGCGACCACTATCAAGGCTGCCAGTATCCAGCCGTGTTGGGGAGAGTATGGGGCGGTAAAAAAATTATCTACTCGGGCGAGCTGCCAGCCTGCCGTCAGGGTACAAATCACGACAGTGGGCATAGCGACCATCATCGTTGTCATCAGTCTCTTGGCAAATACCATGCGGGCAGGAATATCCAGGCGGTTCATAATGGGACCGATAATGAAGCCCATGATAAGATCAGTGCTAATCCAAAGAGCACCGGCGAAAACATGGAAAAAATCCAGTCCAAATAATGAGTTACTAGCAATGGTTACTATCAATGCTACGATGACCAGGAGGGAAAGACCCACTCCCCATAACGGAACAAATGGTCCTGTCTGGGCTTTGGGGGCTGAGGCGGCTGTTTTGTTTACAGTAAGTTCACTCATGTTATCACCTCCAATTCTTATAATTATATTTTATTAATTGTTATCTGACTTGTTACTCAAGATTGCTTTTCGCTTTGATTCCATACAACTCCTTGCAACCTATTCTTTTTCTTGATGGTTTTGGGGCTAAAGCTATTTTCTCGAATCATCTACAACCAGAACTTTCATGGTCATTTCCTTTCCAAATATAAATCCTTAAAGTTCCCGCTTCCCCAGGATTAAAAAATCCGGCGTAACCAATCAGGTAGCACAACACAAGAGACAGGTGCATACAACCCATTATTTTATTTACTTGGTTAAGGTAACATCTCGACCAAAAACCGAAGATAACAGCCAATCCATGATAATTCTGATCCGGTTGGGTATCCCGCTTACGAGGGAAGAATATCCAATCAGCCAGAGTATACTTGCCAAAAAGCCATACATACGCAGTCCATATAAACGCACCACTGCATCAGAACTGCCCAGAGAGACAGCTTCAGCATTATTGGAATAATGGTACTTTTGTCTGTCTCTACCTCTTATGTCAGATAAGATATTATAGGCAACCGTCTTAGCCTGGCGTACCGCAATATGAGCTCGGGGTGGCGCCGGTTGGCCTGACCGGGGGTCTTGGAAATGTGCGCAATCGCCAACTGCGTAAACCCCCGGTACTTTAGAAAGAGCCAAATAATCATCGACTAAAACCCTGCCTATGTAATCTCGGTTAACCGCAAGTTCTGCGATTAACGGGTTTGCAACTACACCGGCTACCCAGATAACTGTATTAGTGGGTACAATTTCGGAGCCATTTATTTCCACACTCCCTTTTGAAATCCGTGTGACCTTTGACTTTAATCTCACATCGATTCCAATACGCTTAAGGCTACTCATCACGTGTGCGCTGAGATTGGGATGTAAATCTGCACCAATCTTTTCCTCCGCCTCTACCAGTATGATCCGGATGTTACCGGCATCTGTAACCCGGTAGAATTTAAGTAAACTCCGGTATATGAAATCTCTGAGCTCAGTCGCCAGTTGCACACCGATATGCCCGCCGCCACAAACCACAAAAGTCAATAGTTGTCTTCTTTCCGTCGCTTCTTTTTCGGTACTGGCTTGCTCGAAAAGACTAATTACATGGTTTCTAATTAGACGGGAATCATCTAAAGTCTTGAGAGTAAATACATTCTCACTATCACTTATTCGGTTCAGATAAGAGGTATCGGTAACGCTGCCTAACGCTAAAACAAGATAGTCAAAATCAAAACTTCCCCGGCTGGTAATTACCCGACGCTGTTCAAGTTCTATTTTCCGGACATTAGCTTGAACAAAGTTGAACCGATCCCGCCAGTGAAGTTTTCTCACCGGATATGCGACATTGTTGCTATCGATCCTGCCCATGGCAACCTCATGCAGCAAAGGAGAGAAAAGAAAATAGTTTTCATCGCTTACCATGGTAATTTCCACATTCTCATTCCGGTTAAGCGTTCTAACTAAATGTTTCAGGACATAAGTCCCTCCAAAGCCGCTCCCCAGTATTAAAACTTTTTTCCCACCTACATGCAGCTGCCTTGGACTGGTAATTTGTTGGCGGAAGAGGCTCTTTAAACTCTCCTGAAATAATGCTCTGGAAAACTTAATTATCGAAACCGGATTAAGCGTCATGCTTGCAATGTTTCGATAACTATAGCTTCCCGTAAACATCCCCCACGCTGCTTTTGTAAAAGGCTGCCTGCCTCTTGTATTATTCTGCTCGTCACCAATCAATCTATGCTGTGCCAGAAGGAAAAGGCGAGAATCTTTGGCCCAACCGTTGATGGCGAAAAGCAGTCGTCCCCATCGGTTATCTCTATCAATACTAAGGCATAAGGGTTGATAATATCGTTCAAAATCTCCCCTTGATAGCCCATGATAGGCTACAACACGTGCAGCCTCCCGTGCCGTCAGTAAGGAAGAACCTATGCCATCCTTATAAAGTCTGGAGACAGCGGCATCACCAATTGATACAAACCCGTCGGCGAAATAATTTCTGGCAGAGCTCACGGTGGCTTTAGGCCGACAGCCACAGGCGTGTTCGTACCGCCCAGGTAACATGGGCTGCACCGAGTCAAGCTTAAGAAAATCCTTAACCGAAATGGAGTGTCCACCTTGACTCAAGACAGAAACATTAACAAATGATCCTTTAGGCACCAGGGTTCCGAAAATGACCCCGGAATGTGGGATAAGAAAGGCATGGGCAGTATTGCCAAGTCGCGATCCCTCCTCATCGGGGGAGACAAAAATTTCATCCTGAGACATCTTTCGTGTTTTGGGTGCAAGATACTCCAATCCAATGATTTTTATTGGAGCAGAGTTTACTCCTGATGCCAGTACTAACAGGTCATATTCTAGTTCTCTGCCTGCAACCGCTATCCTTGCTTTTTCGTCAAGATGAATGGCGTCTACACGTTCCTCTTGTACTTTGGCACCGCGTTTCTTGGCCTCTTCCATTAACCAATCATCAAACCCTGCAATATTGATGCCATGGGAAATAAGCGGGCCGCCACCTCGATAAATGCTGGCAATTTGCATGTCCTTTTCAGGCTTGCTAATCGTGATTGAAGTAAGGGAGCTGTGAACAGTATAGTGTTCTATACGGCGCTGGATAATCGCTTCCGGCAGCGTCAGATCCAGATCATCCAGATTACGGAAAGCCGCCATTGACAAAATTCCCGCGCAACCTTTACATCCGGGAGGGCCGGGGTTAGTAAGATTCCGCGGCTCGTAAATTGTGATTTCGGGATGGATTCCCAGTTCCCTGGCATATTTCAGCAAATAAAGCGCAAAGAAACTGCCTGCTGGCCCTCCGCCAACAATCGCGACTTTTGATCCTGTTTCAATCCTACCCAAGTTTTGCTTCATATCTCTACCATCTCGCTTCGTTTCAAATTGTTATGTGCGATTATATTGTAAAAACAATAAATGATATGGAGGCTAAAACATTTTTCACGTACCGAGTAGGCGGTCCCGGCCTTATTATAGACCAACGTGTTCCATTCAGTAAGTTAATGCGCACGATTGAAAATGTTATTGTATTTACTAATTTCCGAGAGATTGTCTAAACTTAATGATTTCATAGACTCCTGTGTCGGGATGCTGTTCTGCGATTCGATTTAGGAGTATTTTCAGCGTCATGCGGGTAATCATCAACTATTGTGGAGTCCACCGGGGGGTATGAGAACAATTCTCCGGCATATAATGCTCGTATTGCTAACAGTAAATCCTTGCCTAAAGCTCTCTTTGGTAGGAAACCGTCAGCCCCGGCTTTGATAGCAGCCAGCATGTATTCTTTGGAATTATACTGGGTTAAAATCAGAATTTTAGTTTTACTGTTTATATTCCTGATTCTGCGGGCAGCTTCCAAACCATCAATACCCGGCATTGCTATATCCATAATAATGACATCGGGAACTAACTCTTGTGCCTTCTGAAAAGCATCTTTCCCTTCTGAAGCTTCACCAACGATATCGATGTCATCGATCGATTCAAATAGCGCACGGATACCGTCCCTCATTATGGTGTGATCATCTACGACCAGAACTTTGATTTTTCCCATTTCCCGTTAGCCTTGAAGTTTCTTACAAAAAATAACCGGTTCCGATATATTGCTAGCCATATTTGTCCGTTTTGTTATTTGACCTCGCCGGTAGATGATGGCTTATCTTTCCTGAACAAGATTACGCCAACGAGGAGAATCGCCGCTCCAATAACCACAAATATGGCTCCTGTTGCTTCAGTTTCCTGTACAACCCCAAAACCTAATACGATCATATTAAAAGAATTCTCCATATTTAGCCCTTGTGTATAAGTTAGATCCGTAGCATTTGTGGGGTCATATTTACCGTTCGGATTAGCTGCCAT
>Ga0224520_1000473_pt1 | contig 11926 bp, 14 predicted proteins | sample CFST25metaG_2_FD_180684 | JGI IMG/M metagenome (GOLD analysis project Ga0224520, IMG submission 180684) | Peat soil microbial communities from Stordalen Mire, Sweden - C.F.S.T-25 | ecosystem: Environmental > Terrestrial > Soil > Wetlands > Peat | place: Sweden: Norrbotten County, Stordalen Mire... | reverse complement strand
GTGGGGAACAGTTCCATATATAATGCACTTATTCGAAGTTTAGATTAATTGAAAGATAAGCTGAATTCAAGTCATAAAAATATTTAAGAACACAGTTTAAAGAATCGATTTTTTTAATTGAAAATTAGGAGAACCCGAGTTCCGACAGGAGAAGTCTAGAACCTGTCGGAAAGGGTTATTTGCAGCCAAATTGTTGACCCATTTATTCGGACAAGGGAGAATCACTAGAAACCTGTCCTTGCATATTTAGTACGGATATGCCAACCGGCGCAGAGCAGGATAGGGAAAATTTACACTGTTCCTTCTCTTTTGTTTAGTAGGATATGGTAGAGGATTAATTACTTGTTTTTCTCACATAGTTGATAAATATAAATCAATTTGTTTGTGGAATATATAAAGGTTTGTGTGTCATTTGGAATATTTTTATATGTTGAGGTTTCAGAGTTCAGATTCTGTTTGGAAGGTCCGAATGTAAAAAGGTAGAATGAACTTTATGCATTTGTTTTTCTCATAATTCAGATTCATATCTCGTGTTTTTTGATTCTGGCATTTTCATTTTTCATAATAAAACACGTTACTAATTAGTAGAATTCAATAGATTATTGTTATTCTGATTTTAGTTTATTTTAGATACTTCTCTATGTATAGTACTAATATTTCATTATATATTATATGTTTTAGCTGCTAATTATCTAATTATTCTATTTGAAATTATGTATATCGATATATATGCTGATTGTATAATGTATCACCATTTCAATATTTTAGTCTTAAAACTACAAATATGGATAACTCGTTGATTGAATAGTATTGTACGCAGTGTGTATATCGATGGATAATAGATTATAAAAATAATAGTTCAAAAAGTATATCAAATTAAGCAAAATTTCGGAGAGAAAAAAAGTGAGAAAACAAACATTTTCCAGAATAAAAAAAACAATTGGTATTTTACTAGCTGTCCTTCTCACCGTAACGTTTACAGTTGCTTCAGCAAGCTCATACCCTGGGAATGGTTACGATGGTTATAACAACGGTTACTGGCATGATTACTGGTATCCTGGGCATGTAAACATTGGTCATGACGACGGTGGGTGGTACAATTTGGTTCCTGGTCCCCATGCTTTTAAATTGGCTGGTATTTTGGCTGAGCGTCCTGGGCATGAGGGATTTGTCATCCATTACCCTGGAGATGAAAATAGGTATGGTGAATTCTTCAGTAAGCTGGAAGCCAGAGGGTATGCTTGAACAGTTAGTTAGGCAACGGTAGGACTATTGGGTTATGTAGAAACTCCTCTAAAATAAATAATTCCCATCATAGTCCCACAGTAAAAATGAACATTTCAAAAACTTAGATTGTCTTCAATTATTTGGTTGACTGTTTCAAGATTTAGTTTCCAGTGCAACGAAAGCTTATGTTTTCAGTATTGAAAAATGTCTGCTTCCACCTCACCAAATGCGGGAAAAAGGTTGTGAAACGACATTAAGAGTTTTTTGAAAAATTTGGACCCTTTTTTAGGTTCCATTGCAAAAAATCTAGCTTTATAAAAAACTCTGTGTAAATCATCATAATAAGGAAATTTAGTTGATCTAATCAGGGGTGAAATAGCATACAAAGGTAAAAATTATAGTCCCAAAATGAAGAAATATTTTTTTGCAACGGAACCACAAATATAATAAATGCCCTGCTTTTGATCGGGATCTGAAAGAGTGGTCACTTGTATATCCAGAATTGAATGATGTGTTTTTTAGTGATCAGCGATCTTGTGAAAGACTTGTTTCTAAGCTGGCTAGTTTGAAAGAAGTGATGCAGTCTGTTAATGAAAAAGAAAATTTTCAAATTAAGTATGCTTTCTCAAAAGATAACATTTCAAAAATTGTAGACAGTTAGACAGATTACGAAGTTCCAGCGGTGGAAAATGGAGAGTATCAGATAAGGGGGTCGGGTATATTCAAAGTCATTGAGATTGTTGATGAAGGAAAAAGACAAAATCCGCCAGTTACAAAGGATGTTTGTAGGACTCCTTTTGTATTATGTGGGATTAGCGAACCTTTGAACGATGATTCTGTGTATTACAAAATTCGATATGGAACATATAGTGGAGATCTAAACTAATTTTGGACTAGTCAAAGCACTATATTGTCAAAAAAGGAGCTTAAAACGCGTTTTATTTCAAAAGGAATCAACTGTCCTGAAAATTCACTTTTAATAGGGACGTTGGATTATATTAGTAGATGTATTGCTGAATTTGGACCGATGTTCAGGAAAGAATTTTCTGCAAAAAGAAACGTATGGAATGCTGACAAATCCATTTTTGTATTGGGAAATTGGGGGATTACTGCAAAAGGCACTCAGCCAGTGTTAGCTGTAGCAGATGAAAAGGGTTTTCCTGAACTTGATGAGAAAGGAAATCTTCAGGGATGGATAGATGGAATAAAACAGTTTTTTGAGCATGATACCACTAAAATTCTTCGGTTTAAAATGTATGACGCCATGACAGCACCTTTGAAATCTATACTTGGTGTGGAATCGCATTGCACAGATCACTATAGCAACACTTCTTGTGGAAAAACACTCTCTTCCTGGATTGCTCTTTCTATGATTGGAGATGCAGAGCAGTTGACTATAGGAGCAAAGAGCACACAAAAAGGTATTCTTGTACATGGAAGGGACTGTTTGGATTTGCCTATTCTTATCGATGAATCATCCGAGGCTGGCGATAATCTTTCGGATCTTGTTTATACCCTGACTAGTAACAAAGGTAGAGTTAAAAGTACTGTAACGGGTGCTAGGGATGGTGGGGAAGAGTATCACACTACCGTAATGTTTACAGGGGAAAGGTCTATCAGGGACTGCCTTATAATTTCTGGGTAGCAATATCGAGTCACTGAGTTGTATGGTACGCTTCCTAATATTTCAACTTCGTGAAAGTGATTCTCTCAATACTATAATATGACGAATGTTTAGATTAGTTGCCCGAAAACACTTTCAATATTGAAGGTAGATCCAAAAATATTTTTGCTTGTGTGATGATTGCTGGAAAGATTCTTGAATTGGTTTTTAAGGACATAGATATTCCAAATGAAAATCCTGTTGAGATAGTGAAGGAATACTACCAAAAGTGTATTCGTGATAATCCTGTAGAGCTTGAGTACATCCGAGCTCTTCGTTCAATTTTGGATTGGGTACCCACTGAATATGGGAGATTTGGAAAAGTTGACCCTAAGTATGATGATATTACGACAAGGGACAGAAGTAAGAGATATGGGTATGTAGAAGAGAAGTATATCGATATAAAAGATGAAAGATGAAGGATTTTCACCATCAAAAATTAAACAAGAATGGTTGGATCATGGAATCATAGTATCAAATGACAAAAAAAGACCTGGTACTCACAGAATTATAAGAGAGAAGAACAATTTTGTAGGAATTAGAATTATTCGATCAACTGCAGAAGAACTTATTGGTCTTAATTATGATAATATTGATGAAGATGATCTTCAACTAGATGAAAAATAAAGTCAATAATGGAAATTATCGGGTTTCTGATCAACATGAAAGGAGAAGCTGAAATGCAGTTAATTAGGCAGATTACAAAAGTCAAAGATCTCGATTATCTGCTAAATAATTTTTCAAGAAATAGTAAATTTTTGAAGATAACTTAAACTATTCCTAAATCTCTTTAAATTACACAGAATTACACAGAAATTACACAATTATATAATCATTTTTTCATATTAAACTTCCTAAAATGTATATACGTAATTCCTATATACGATACATAGGGACTAGGGTTTGATACAAGCCTATTTAGTGGCGAATGCTTCTGATACAAAGGCTGATACAGCCTGATCCACCTTGATACAAACTCTATTTAGTGGCAAATGATGCCGATACATAATAATTTTCACCATCAATTGTTCTTCAACTAAAATTGTTTCTATTCCACCTTATCCGGATAAGGTAACATACACACAGGAGTTAGTATGGTAGGTTCGAACCTAGTATTATTTGGCAAGACTTTACTTACTGGGAAAGAAGATTACAAACTAAGTGCTGACTTTTCTCCATTTATCTTTGAATAGTAAAGCCGGACTTTGAACACTTTGAAATTGGTTATGATTTATTTTCCTCAGCTGGCTATCGCAGCAAAATGTCGTTAATTACCATTACCATTACTTGTTAATGATAAACTATACATACTAATAAATAGTATATAGTAGCGTAGTTTCTTGAAAATTTATGGGCTGGTAGGTTTGCATGATATGAAAGGCGGTAAAACAAGATTTCAACAAAAATTTACAGAAGATATGTTCCTGAATGCTCTATCAATTGACAGTATCAAGTCCACTGCAACTATTATGAGTTTAGTAGGATGCAGCAGGTCCACTGCTAAAAACATGCTTTATAAGCTTGTAAATGAAGGTAAAGTAAATAAAATAGAAGTTGAAGGCGAAGGTTACGGTTGGCAGAAAGCGAAGGGCGATTAAAATGAGTTTTATTGACAACAAGAAGCAAGAGATTGATCCGAAAATTGAGTTAAAATTAATGCCGGAATTAAAAGAAGATTATTTCCAAGACCATCCGTGCAAGTTGGAAGAAAGTTCGATAGAGCTTTGGAAAGTCGTAAGTGTACTCAGTGGAAATTGTGACCTACCAATCGAGAAACAATGTTTTTCATGCACTCAGGTACTTTTTGATAAAGAAGAAGATTATAAATATCTCGAGTTATGCGAAAAAACAATGCAAGGGCAAACAACTGCTTTTGATCAACAAGTGGGTACTATTCATAAATTGGATTGCACTATAGTCGATGAAGATGGTAATAGAGAAGTAAAACCTTTGTTTTTGCTGATTGATTCAAAAATTGATCATGGAAATAAATTGTAGACATTTAATTGACAAGTTGTTAGATAATTTGTTATAAATTCTATCTGTCTTATTATAAAAGAACGGGGGAGATTAAAATCTCCCTTGTTCATTTAGTATTTTAGCATAATTTCCATGATAATGGAATCAAAATTCATATTCAGATCTAAAATTAAATCTTCAGCCAGGGATTATGCTTCTACTAAATGTAACTGGATTACAACGAAAATAATGCTATCGATTTAAAGATCAAAAATCATTTAATTAGCTTAGGTGATCAGGCTGATCTTAAACGTCAAAAAGATGGTCTTTGTGAGCTGCTGGCGAAGGGGATGCCTACAGCTCGATCGAAGATCCAGTTTAATATATGGAGAAATTTATTAATTATAATTTAATTTAATTGATTATATACGGTTGTGAATATATTATACTAACTTAAACTCATTATTATTGACATTACATGGTCCTAATCTCATGAATTATAACAGCCAGAAACCTTTTCATGCCAGTCGATAAATTACTTAATTTATATCATTTTGAAGTATAAAAATATATGCAAAATTTTCGAAGATACCTATCGTACTAGAGCAGCAAAATCATGGGGATTTAATTTGGTCAAAAAATGACTTAATCTGGACTTACTAGGGAGACTTTTATTGAAAGTCCTATGAAATAAATATTACTTGAGCCAAAAAACGGCTCACAACGCCGGAGAATGGTTCATTATTGATTTGATGTGTATAAACTCCCCATTTATGTAGAACAAAACTAACTTAATATTAAATAGAAGATTCACTAATATTAATACTAAAAAATAAAAAACTGTGTGAGAATGGCCCGCCCTTCAAAACTAATTTTAGATATAACAAAACAAATAGGTGATAATGTTGCTTTGGGACTTACATACGCTCTTGCTGCCAGATCAGTGGGCATAACATATAAAACCTTTAATGATTGGATGAACAAGGATAAAACAGAAAAATCTGGGAAATATTATCAGTTTTCACAATATATTCAAAAATGCAACGCAGATGCTGCTAAAAAATGTCTTGAACGCCTTAATGAAGCTGCTGAAGCTGGAAATTGCCAGGTTTGTATGTGGATTCTCGACCGACGTTTCCCTGAAGACTTTGGAAGGCGGATATATAGGAAAACAAATGTTGTTTCAGAAAATCTGAATCAGAACGTCGAAATCAAAATTACTAATGCAGATGCAATTCGAAAAGGACTTATAGAGAAGTTTGCTTGGTTTAGATAGATCCACGAGTCATCAACTAGTTAATATTTTTATTTTAACTGGACCAATTTTTAATAGAATATTCTTCCTGTTCATTTATTACGTGATATAACTGCAGCTCTGGTTACCAAAATCGCCACCATAGTTTCTTTGCCCCGGGTGCTTCAATTGCTTTTTGATTGATAAGAGTCTGCATTTGCATCATGTAATTGTTATGCATTGATTTGATGTCCTCCAGCTCTTTTTTCAATGTTTCAGTATGCTTTTCTAATTCTTCGGATTTGACCCTTGACTTCGTGAGCTCATTTGAGTCAGGTGCATCTTGTAGGGCTGTAGTAAGTCTTTCAATCTCATTTTTGAACTTTGTATTTTCTGCTAGCAAGTTTGTATAGTTTGCCATAATATTACTAGTCTCTTGCTGGCATTCAGTATCTTCTAATAGCTTCTTCAGTCCTTTTATTACGGCAGTAGTAGGACTTGTATATCCAGCATTTACTATATTGCTGTACAACTCAGCAGGCACCCAGATGCATAATTTCCGCTTATCCTCTGACATGTGCTAGCAATAATATGGCATGTATAAAAAATGTTTTGAAATTGCTAAAATTGTATTCCAAATTGCTATAATCTACAACCGAGGATCAATATTTATGCCAAAAATACCTAAATTATTTTAATTTTGAATTGTGCATGATTATTGTATAATAATTGTAAATTGTTGTGAAAAACAATTCATTGTAAATGAATGACGAAGACGAGATTAAATCAGTTTGACATTATGACGTTTATGCAAGCAAGTCGTATATAAAGTACTATAAAACTATCCCACACATATTTTCTGCTAGCAAGTTCGTATAGTTTGGCATAATAGTACTAGTCATTTGGTGGCATTCATAATTCTCCAATAGTTAGTACAGTTCTCTTATCATAGCAGTCTTCGGATTTGCATCTCTAGCATTTACCGTATTACCATATAACCCAGCGAGTATTTAGATGCATAATTTACTCTTATCCTGGGGTATATTCTAGCAATAATATGGCATGTATAAAAAATGTTTTAAAATTGCTAGAATTGTATTCCAAATTGCCATAAATTATAACCTAATTATTGTGCGTTATAGTATTGTACAATATCATTTATTATAGATGAATGAAAAAAAACAGAATTTTGCTACAAATCTGTCAATAATGTAAACATTAAATATCGATGTTTATAAATTTATATTCGCTGAATTTAGTTGAGTCCAAATCAATAACAAGTGACGATATTATAATTTACCTATATGTTTCTCATGCTTTATTTGCATTTACAAGGCATTCAATCGGTCAAAAATAGTATATTCCGATATGTTTTGGAACATTTGGGATTTCTGAAGTATAGGGGTAGCCTGAAGCTTATGCTTTTTCTTTCTTTAATTGAAAATCTGTTGGATGATGATACTATTTATGTTATTGAACTTAGAGGCTGTCTTAAAAATCAGTGCTCGGAATTTTTATGATAAAATTAAAATATTGGAGTGGGGTTATATCTAATAAATAATAAATTAACGAGTTAATGGCTCTATGACAAAAAGAATTAAAGAGATACTAGCTATTTTGTTATTAGTAGTTGCAGCAACAGTAACATCTGCGGCAGCATTTGCAGCAGCTTCGGCGGCAGAAGCAGCTAGAAAGAAGAAAAATAAGAATAAAAATGAAAGTAAAAAGATGTAGGTTTTTCATACATTTACAGAGTTTTAATTTTTGAGACTTAAACACTTAAAATCAAAAATCAAATGTAATAGAAGCGTTGTTTTAAATTATTAGTATACAATTCATAAACTTTTATATAACTTAATATATACAAACGCTGATTTTCCGTTTAATTACATAGTTTTAGCTGAAGTATATTGATATTTTATACAGAGATTTTGCGTTTCCGTTGCAAAAAATCTGGCTTTCTTGCAAAATCAGGAAAAACTTTCACAATTAGGAAAGTTAATTATTTTCATTAGAACTAAAATGACACATAAAGGTGAAAATTATAGTGTCAAAATGGAGAAATATTATTTTTGCAATGGAACCATTATTAACAGTTACCAGGGAAGTCTTCCATCTCCGCAGCAAGCTAGCTGGGTATTCGACTGAAATAAGGGGTGTTATTCCCCCTTCAAGTAATTTTCAAGACGTTTTTTTAGCGCGGCGTCTCGCACGTATTCGATTATATCAGAAATGTTACACGTCCAATATTTGCCACATGCATGGCAACGAATTTCGACTTTAATACCGTCTTTTGTGTTTACAATGTTGTGTAGTGATATGAACCACTTTTCACCATGCACGTTCCATTGGGGTTTTATATCCAAACTTCCCTCTGGGAGTTTTGAACCGTGATAACATTTTATACTTAGCCACAACCCTGTTTCGTGGTGCATTTTCATATACCCAGGTTTATCATTGAAGATATCAGGTGAAAAACCTTTTAGTGGATATTCCCTCCAGTCGTCTTCATAATCACCGGGTAAAATATTGTCCTCATCCGGGAACGGAATCCTCCAAAACAACCTGTATTCTTGCGAACAGTCGATATTTCCCTCCAATTTTGACACTTTTTTCCTGTCTTCATATCGAATGTAATTCATATATTCCCGTTCACCGATTAAAATTTTTTGACCATCAGTGTTTCTTGTTGCAGATACTTTCGTGCTTACATCTCCGCTTTTATTCTCTTCTTCGAGTTTTCATATTGTTTTTATAATATACAATACTTTAGACATTGTCTTTTTTACATTCCGAATATTTTCAAAAGCTGTGGATACGATAGGTACGTCACTATATCGATCTACAGTCTAGGTTTATTAGTCTATCAAACCTGCAAAAAATGACAGCTAGGTTCCGTTGCAAAATCAATGTAAACTTGCACAATTAGGAAAGTTAATTATTCTCATCACCGGGAAAATGGTACAAAAAAGTAAGAATTATAGTATCAAACTGCGGAAATATCGTTTTTGCACTACAACCCTCTTTTTGAAGTACCTGAATGAATTCTTTTTATGGCCATATAATTGATCTAACTCTCATAGATACACAGTTTTTGTCACAAAAACTGTGTATTAATTGATTAGAATAAAAACAGAAGCTTTGTCAATAAAAAATATTAGCTCTGGAATCTATTTTTTGTGATGAAGTAAAGTGATACAGAGCCAATTAGAATTTACAGATGTTTAGATAAGTTGTCGTGAAAGTGGAGTTGTTTTAAAACTTGAATATATTACTGGTGTCTATCGACTCACTGGTTAGTGTAAGGGTTCAGCACACAGTTACAGTTTGGGCAGTAATGGCCACGGTAGTAGTGGTGAATCCTTGAGTCTATTGATTAATAAATTCGGAGAAATCCATTTTTCAAACCCGAAGCCACTCCCATTATATAAGCTACCTGTTATAGCTTCGCCGCTTCTGCTTCAGTTATATATGGCCAATATCTAGAACAGTATGGTTATTTATAGCTACGCTCTTCTTAGTCTTCATCGGTTTCAGTATCGATGATCATTCCTTTCGCAGCTTTTATCTTTCCAGTTTCACGATCCGCTGCCACTCCTTTTGCAGATATCATCTGTCCATCTTCAGCATCTACTGCTACTCCTTTCGCAGCTTTTACCACAGCAGGTTCTGCGCTTACTGCAGCAGCTGTCACTGATACTACAAAAAGGATTGCCAGCGAGATAGCCAGTACCTTTTTCATTCTACTAACTTGTTGTTTTAACATTTTTTGACCTCCTTCTTTTTATCTCCTTTTTTTATTTAATATTCTTGAGAAAATTATCTCCGATTTACTTTTCGTTGGCAAATCTAATATATGAAGCATAGTTAGATTATGTATTTCTAAAACTGCTTTAATAATATTGACACTTGCCGACTAGTGGACATAAATAAACTATTAGAATTCTGGTTCCGTTGCAAAAAATCTGGCTTTTTTACAAAATCAGTGAAAATCTTCACAATTAGGAAAGTTAATCATTTTAATTAGAAAGAAAATGACACATAAAGGTGAAAATTATAGTGTCAAATTGCAGAAATATTATTTTTGCAACGGAACCCTTTAACTAATTAGTGTCAAAAGCGCACATTTCTGATCCCATGGACCATAACAGCAATATTTTGGGATGAAAGATTGCTATTCCACTAATATCCAGATCCAAAAACGTAAACAATATGCAGGAATATATTAAGAAGCTTTTTTCTATTGAAAGTAAAAAAAGGAAAAATTTACTGGGAATTTATTAAGTGAAGCTGTGGTATTGAAAAACTGAGTTTCGGATTAAGTTTTTTCGTATTTTTATTTTTGTTTAGAGTACTATAACATTATTTTTTATTCTGATGTTTCCTATTTATGATAATGATCTAAGTTAATTAATTATAGATGTTCCATAAGATCCACGCGTCTTAGATTATCAATGTTTTCTTATTTCAGGTGGGACTAAAAAAATTCAGAAATTTTCGCACAAAACCTGCGCACGTGTGAAAAAAGTATAGTAAACATATTTTCTAATATATATTCTGAAATATATAGTATTTAATCTTTCCATATATATTATAAGATTTGAATCCCAATTATCTAACAATCCATTGCAAAAATTTGTTTTTTGCATATAAACGGAAAATATTATTTGTAGTTATATTAGTAATTAAAAAATTTAATTGGGGAACTAATTGACAATCTGATGTTTTCCCAGTGCACCTGCCAATGAAACGTGGATTATAAAGAATTAAGTGTCAATTTGAACACTAGGAACGAGGAAAATAATTGGGACTTAGCATTGAGGCGGAAAAAAGTATACATAGTCTCATAATAAATATTATAATATAGTTTGTTCAGAGTCCAATGCTGCTAATTCCTTTGTTTAAATTAAATAGATTCAAAATAATATAAAGGAGTGGAAGAAATGTTGAAACAATTATCTAGTAGAATGAAAAAGGTACTAGCTATTTTGCTGGCAGTCCTTTTTGTAGTATCTTTGACAGCTGTGGCAGTAAACGCCGCAAATGAAATGAAGGACCCCTCTTTTGGCTTGGGAGATAGCCCTTGTAATCACGTATGGTATGCATGCGGAACTCCGTATGGATGCCCATATTGTATTGATTTCCCTCTCAACCCTTATCATGCGCCAGATTTTTAATTTTATATTGTAAATCATCTCGTTTATAGAGGATTTCAATTTACCTCTAATTTTTTTACTTCGCGGAAATCCTATCCAAATCTTTCTCGCTAAATTCTGTATTTTACTTATTTTTGTCTCCCCTTGTTCATTATTCTTTGATTTCAAAGATTGTTCCAGCTATCATTAAAATAACTATTTTATTTTCAATGTCATCAAATGATAAAGATTATAACAAAAATTAGAAAATGAAAATTTTAGATCATTTCAATAAAAAACTAATTTTTACGAAATATTTATAGACCAAATATAAGCGCGTGACACAATATAGGTGTTTATCGAAATCCTCTTTGATTTTTTTTCATATATTTATGACAACTCATTATTCAATAGTTTATTGTAACGTATAAGTTTCTACCACTAATAACTCAGTAAATGCAAATAAGTATTAGAAACACATAAGTAAAATTAATAAATTCACTTGATAACTATTTTATTAAAATCATAAGATAAAATGCCCATTTCTGAAGTTATGGCCAACCTACATTACAATTGTTAAATAAGAAAACATTTAGTATTAAACTGTAGAAATATAAATGCAAATTGGACTGGAAAATAAACGTGTTTGTTTAAAATAAATAAGATATACTTTTCTCTATACTCTTAATCTTTTGAGTATTAAAATAG
>Ga0224520_1000465_pt1 | contig 12024 bp, 13 predicted proteins | sample CFST25metaG_2_FD_180684 | JGI IMG/M metagenome (GOLD analysis project Ga0224520, IMG submission 180684) | Peat soil microbial communities from Stordalen Mire, Sweden - C.F.S.T-25 | ecosystem: Environmental > Terrestrial > Soil > Wetlands > Peat | place: Sweden: Norrbotten County, Stordalen Mire... | reverse complement strand
GTTTTAAACCAAAACGACCGTGATAAAAATTACTTTAGGAAGAGTTAAAAAGGGGTGGTCAATTTAATCCGCGATCCAGTGGTCACATTACACTGCGAATAAATGGTCAATATACCCGCGTTTTCCACCATATGTCGTAACCAGGATAATAGGTATTGCGATCGGTGTGGAGATATACTTTTTCAATGATCCTCAGAGAGTCATATGAAGAAATATCACAATCTGTTATTCCTTTAGAATAGATATGGGGCCAGAATGAAGTAATCAGACCCAAAACAAATATGACAATGATTTTCAAGATTGATTCAGGTTATGAGTATTTGTTTATATATTGATTAACAAATACCATACCAGAATCCTGAAGTTAAAAGATAAAAGGAAGAAGTTATAAGGAAAAAGTCGAGGCGAAGCGCAGACTCTTAGGGAAGCCTAAGGGAAAAAGCAAAAAAAAGACAGGTATTAATAATTTCAGTTTTTATCCGACATGAAATCAAATGCACCCTTTCTTAAATTAATACCATATTCGAGCCAGGCTTTAAGACAAGCAAGAAAGTTGGCCCAGCCTTCGGTGTTTCCTTTCAGCCATTTGATACCGGCTTCATCATTTTTCCTCTCTTTCTCGGTAATGGTAACAAGCGTTGAATTATTAGGTCTTGGAGTGAGTGCCATCTCAACAAACAGTTCGATGCCATCCAAATCCCAGTAGAATGATATGTATTTGTTCTTCTCAATTTTCCCGACCCGGATCGGAGCGTCCGATTCAAATTCAGGGAATCGCCAGATTATTTTTTTTCCCTCTTCCATTTTCCCGGTGCCTTGTGAAATGAAATAGTTTGACATCTTAACAGGGTCGATAATTGCATCAAAGACCTCATTCAGAGGTTTTGATATCTGAATAGCTGCTTTTAATTCAAGGGCCTGATCTTTCATTGGAACCTGGTTTTAATATCTGATTATTGCAATGTCATTAACAAATTTAACGAAACGTTTGTTTATAAATAACTAAAGAAAGTCTATTTTCTGTGCAGCTCTCCCGATAAATCGGGACAATTTGTGCTTCTACGAGCATCTCTGGTTATGCTGCTGTTTTTTTAGTCACGCAGAGAACCACGGAGGATATCAAAGAGGGCCCAGAGAATTCATGATGTTTTTGTTGCTTACATTATTCTAGAATTTATTTCCGCAATCCTCCATGTTTCCATATTCCACCTGAATAGTTGAGTGTTCAATTTTAAATTGTTCATGAAGGTGACGCTGTATTGAACCAATAAAATTTACATTTGTCGGAACACAGGTGGTTAGATGTACGGTAAGCGCAGCATCAGTAGTCCCCAGAGACCAGATGTGCAGATCATGAACACCAGCCACTTCCGGGAGGCTCTTAAAATATTCGTGCACATGTTCGATTTTAATGTTCTCAGGAACTGCATCGAGAGCAAGATTTACAGAATCGATCAGTAGGTTATATGAACTGTACAGTATAACGGCTATAATGGCAAAAGAAACGAATGAATCAATCCAATGGATTCCTGTAAATATCATGATAATCCCTCCGACAACTACTCCAAATGACACAAGGGCGTCCGCTACAAAATGAATAAACGCACTCCGGATGTTGATATCATCCTTTTTCCCTTTCATAAAGAGCCATGCAGTAAATGCATTTACAGCGATACCAATTGTTGCTACGATCATAACACTCCCGGCATTAATTTCAACCGGATTACGAAGTCTCTGAATAGTTTCATAAAGTATAATACCAACGGCAACAAGCAACACAATTGTATTCAGTAGTGCAACAAGAATGGTGGAACGGCGAAACCCATAGGTAAATTTCAAAGTCGGCTTTCGCTGAGATAAAATAACTGCAATCCAGGAGAACACGAGTGCAAGAACATCGCTCAGATTGTGGCCCGCATCAGCTACCAGAGACATTGAGTTAGAAAATACTCCGGAAAGAGCTTCTGCAACGACAAATATGATATTTATGGAAATTCCAATCTTAAAGGCTGTCCCTAACTTAATATCATGATTATGTGAATGTTCGTATTCCATAAATCAGCATTTGTTAATTTTTTTCACTTCCACACTATTTCCTTCACACTGTAAAACAGGACAGCCCCTGGCAAATTCAACTTTGATATATTTGTCCATTATTCTAATTTTTTACGACAAAGAAACACAGAGCCCGGGGAGAAGGTTCAATCAGAGCTTTTACGGTAAAGTATATTATAGTTTTTTCGTTTTTAACCGGGCCTCTCTGATTAACTGGCCATGAAGATACATTCCGATTAATCCGGGTGCTTTGGTCCATTTTCCTTCACTTGTTTTTTTATGATATGTGTAGCCGGTAAAATACTGCGTGTGAAACAATAAACGCCCTTCCCCTAAATCTTTATATAACTCCAGTGTGATTAATACGTCACCCTCAATTATAATAGAATATTTTTTCAGATTGTAAGTTATTACATTATTGATATTATCTTTTGAGAAGGATATATAAATCGGCTCGGTTAAAATGTTTTTATATTGCATATTATCAATTGATTTATAGATGTTTAGTCTATAAGTAACAGAATCATATGTGCAAATGGCCACATTAAAATTTATATCTTCCAGCTTTACTTCTCCTTTGGTATCAACTTTTATACCCAGCTCGGAACCTAAGCTGTTATTTTCAAAACCCGATCTTAGAGCGTCAGTAACAACCGGAGTTCCCAAAATTATTTCTTTTGTTTTGTGATAGTAAACTTTTACTTCAGTTAAAAAATATGATTTTGGGTCGAGGTATACGTTTTTTATTGAATTTTCCTTGAAGTAATCTACTTTATAGGATTTGGATTCGTATCCGATAATTGAAAACCGTATAGAATCATTATTGTAGGCATTGTCAAGTTCTATCGAGAAATTTCCGGACTGATCAGTAACGGTTCCGACATTCCTGCCAATAATGCCAACGTTCGCAAAAGCAATCTCTGACTTGGTATCACTGGAAAGAACTTTGCCTGCAAAAGACTGACAGAAAACAGTGACAGGTATAAATAAGAGAGAGAATGACAATCCTGCTTTAATTTTCAACCATGTCCAAAAATCGAAGAGAACATTGAAACCAATACTAACGTCAGGCATTATTTTAGGGTTTGATCTTCCGTTATCAACAATCAAAACCGAGTTTTTGTTTAAGATATTGTCATGAAAAACAAAATATTTTTATCAACACTGATTACCGGTCTGTTCAGTTGATCTTGAATCCCCGCGAGCGCATTGGCTTCGCCGAGCTCTCCGCCAAGTGGCGGATCGGTTTTTCGTAGCTTGCTGCGAAGAGCTTCAATTCACAGAACAATCAAATGCACAAAGAACCAATTATTATAAATTATTTATATTCCGGATCTGTTTTGTAGGGTTCCAGTCGGGGAATCCAGCGGGGAACACTTTTTTTATATTTACGGTACTCATCACCAAATTTTTTTTCCAGATCGGGCTCCTCATAAAAAATATACCAGATATTATTTATGATGAAAAATATCAAAGTCCATATAAAAATATTCAGCGATAAAATTGCAATTGATTCTCCGGTTAATACAATTAATACTCCGATTATCATAGGATTTCTTACGTATCTGTACATTCCGTCTATAACCAGTTTTCCGGTAGGACTCCACGGTGCCAGCGTTCCTTTACCAATACTGACAAATTTTGTAATTGTCAGTATCATAGTATATAAGCCGGTGAATATTAGCAGAAGACCTGCGAGCAATGCAAAAATATTATGAGGCAGGATATTCTTTTCAATATTTAAAGGAACAATAATTAAAACAATCACCGGCAGAATAAATGAGAATATCTGCTTTAACAGGTATTTCATTTTTTGTCAGTTTTTTTTGACAGACTCTCCTTAACCCGGAATTTAACTATTCTTTCTATCAGTTCAAAAGGAATTGGTTTATCAAGCGGAAATTTTACTGATCCTTTAGCTCCCTCATAAACCGATAATTCTTTTTTAAATGCTTCAATTCCTGAAGGCGTCGGATAAAATCCAATGTGACTTTTAAAACCAGCAAAATGCACCAGGTTCCCCCTGAATTTAAAAGTAGGGATACCGTAATTTATTGTCTGCCCTGCCTCAGGAGCTGCTTTTCTAATTGTTTCCCTTACTTCCTGCAAAAGTTTTTGAGTCTTTTCGGGAAAACTGCCAATATAATTATCTATGTCTATGAATCTTATTCTGGTCATTGCCATAACTGGTAAGCTTTAACGGTAAATTTTAAATGTAATCAGATCTCGTAAATAACCGAATGTGTATCAGCAAATTTACGAATTGATCTATTCATCTTCTGCGAAAGTTAAAATATAGTTATTGTTGTCAATGATGGAAAACTCTGTTGCTCCGTAAAATGCTTTTTCCAGGCCCTTAACAATTTTTACATTATCTTTTATATTCTTAAAAAATGACCGGATATTCTTAATCCCAATATAAAACAGGAGAGATCCGCCGTCCTGCCTGCTAATTGCAGGTAATTCACCGGCTAAACTCTCAAATGTCTGGAACATAAAAACCACATTTCCCGATTTCATCATAGCCCAGGTATAATCACCCTGTTCCGGAACTGTAGCTATAAGTTCAAACCCTAATAATTTGTAAAATGAAATTGTCTGATGAATATCTTTAACGATGATGTTTGGAGATATTGTTTCCATAGAGACTGATTTTTCCTTAAAAACATTTAAGAGCTTACAATTGTTTGATTTAGAACTTAACTTTATAATACCAATTTATTTAAAAAACTTTCCAGCTCTTGATACGAAGTGGACAGCAAAATGATCATTTAATAACGCCTTCGCATGCTTCAAAACGGGTCATAATTATCTTTTACCAGAAGTAAAATTCTTTTTGAAATATAGATTTAAACAAAAAGGTATTATGAAACTTTTCTAAGATAAATCACTTATCAGAGTTGTACTGTTTATACCAGAATAACGCCACATCTGCATAAGAGTAATTTTCAGTTTTAATGAGTTTAGTATTGAAAATTTTTTTACCTATCATATGCTCTATCTCTTTCTCATTCTTATCAATACCAAAATTGTAAGCTGTGGCAAGAAATTTTATGACTGACATCTCATCTTTACGGTCCCTATTAAAGTTTCTTTCGCAGATCTTAATAAAAGCAATCAGATAACAGATCTGACTTTTCGGATCTTCAAGATCTGAAACAATAGATTTCCTGAAATCTTTAATATCGTCATAATCCGAAAGATTTTTAAAAGAGATCTCTGATTTTTGTCCCGGAACAGCTGACACTTTTTCCCTGATTAACTCGGCAAAAGAAGGTTTCATCTGGAACTGGCCGATTGAAAAATCGGCATAATCATTACCCAGGTTTATGTAGAGGGCTTTAAGCAATGTGATTTCTATCTTATCCTGAAGAGCTGAATATCTGACAAGCTCCGGGAAAATGATTGAAATGGCAAGCGGATATGAAATATTATTTTTTGCAAGAATAGGTTCCATCCAGCTTCTGTTTTTTTTCTCAAAATTTATGGCTTTTTTCCAATCGTCGCCAAAAATATCCTGGTAATTTATCGATTGTGACAATCCCGGTTTCATCAATCCCGTAAAAAGGAAGCATATAAATAACACCCTCATTTTAATTATCTTTTTAAACCTCAAAGAACGCAAAACATGCAGAACAGAGAGTATCTGATTCTGTTCTTTGTGATCTTTGTGATATATCTTTGTGCTCTTTGTGGTTAAATGATTTTATCTAAGGATCAAATCTAGAATGGTATTTTGCACTGCATTATTGCATTCCTTTTTGGAGAGTAGTACATATAAGCAAGGTAAACCTGACCTTTGAATTTTATTAGTCGGAGATTAAATAGTTCTGACATAACTGTGCCATCACTGAAAGTAAGTGTCCCGTAATTATAAAATGCATATTTAGTGTTCGCACTATTAACAAATAAATCTTTAGCACCAGCAGCATCTGACTTCAGGGTAAGAAGAACTTTATTTGAAAGATCGATTACCTTATCATAGGTTGAAAACAGTATGTCATCATACTTAATATTGCTGTTCAACGTACCTCCAACATTTTTAAGCGGATCATAAGTAACGCCGGGTATATTTGTGACAAGCTTGGGCAACATACTCATTGGACCACCACCCTGTACCATCTTTTGCTGCATCTCCTGTGCATACTTCATTGAAAGATCCATTCTTTCCTGATCTGTTTTAGCATTCTTAATGGCCTCCTCCATTTTCTTTCCGTCAGCCTCACTGATAGCAACATTTTCAGTTACTATTGCCGCAAACTTATCCCTCGATTTTGTTACTTTAAATTCTTTAATCTCGGCGTATGGGCCATAGTTTTTTCCGGCGAATTTTATCAGGTATTTTTCACCTGATTTGCTTATATATTCATTATTAGCCCATGGAGTTGCTGGTTTGGTTGCATCGGTACCTTCGACGTTGTCAAATCCTGTCAGTCTTGGATCGCCTGTCTTTATCGGTCCCTGGGTAAGTCCATCCTTAACAATATAATAAGCGCCGGAAACTTTGTCTTTTATCAGGATGGATCCGTCGTCTTTTATGTTGATTGTAATTTCTGAATACATAAGTTTCAGATTTCCTCCAAGCTCAAATATAAGTTCCGGCTGGTCACAGGCACATTTGGGTTCAGGTTCCTGTTTGGCAGTTTTAGAGCCCTGTTCCGGCTGTACTTTAACTTCATTAGTTACAGATTTGGCAGTCTTATTCAATAATTTATCAACCTGGGCATTGACCGGATTCCCTGTGAATATGCAAAATGCCAGCAGAATCACGATTGATTTTTTCATATTATTAACTTTAGTTCATTATCAAATATAAACATAACTTTTTAACTATGAAGATTGCCCGGTGTTCAAATTCATTTTAAAAAAATCCGGTACCTTTTCAGGGGTACCGGATTGCATTGAAGATATCAGGAATGAAAAAACAAGGAATTACTTAAATTTTGAGGATTTTTCCGGCACTTGTTCGAGCCCACTATTAGTCATGACCCATAAACTGTTGCCCGATTCCCAACTGGATTCCAGGTATTCGTTAGATTCATTTCTGAACGAGGAGTGGAGAAGGATCCTTGGATTGTTCTCAAATTTTAAAACAGTACCAGTCGGAATATAGAGGTTAATGCCCACATTATCAGCTGACCATTTGCGTCCGGCAGGACTGGTAAAATATTCATCAAGATGAAGAGTATCTCCTTTGATACCATAATTAAACAGCAGTCCCTCTGTTCTCTTTAGAGCTTCTGTTTCAGTACGGCCTGATGCATATTTTCTTGCCTCAATAGTTGTTGATTTATTATCAGCTCTGTCGACAGCTAAATATGAGCGGATGTACAGTTCTTTTTTGTCATCATTGATGTATACCGAATACTCTTTATGAGGAAGAACAAAATCTTTTTCGTATTTGAGATCAGCAATCTTGTTATCGGTTACTATGTAAAGAGTATCCGGAGTAGCAGGAAGAACTATTTCAGCTGATGTTTTGGCAGAATGGGCAAAACTGACTCCTTCATTAAGACCAATAACAGTCAGAGCTGAAATTGCCATTACCCAAACGACAAAAGCTACCAGGCTTACGACACCATCTCTTGCACTGAACCAGAATATCATTTTTACACCCCAGTAAATAATGGCAATCATGGGTAATATTAAAACGATCGATGTCAGGAATGTTATCCAGGGAACTGCTGAAGGCGATACAAGATAATTCAGGAAGTCAGTGAAATTGATAAGGTTGATTCCAGACGATTCAATTGAGTATACGCCGGGGAATTTGAAAACAACAACCATAACAAAGCATAATATGGAAAGGAATCCTGTGAGGACCAGAACAACACCTATCATTATCAGGAGGATACGAAGGATAATATAAAATACTCTGCCAATTGCCCTGAAAATTTCATTGATGGCATTCCCGATTCCTGATTCACTTTTATAACCAGTGTTGTATTGAGAGGATCCGGTCAGTTGATTGCTGTTGAATTGTCTGTTTTGGTTTATGCTTGTGTGATATGATTCACCGTACATTGCTCTTTTTTGAGCATCTGTTCTGGCAACCGGAAGTGCAATCCACAAAGCAATGTAAATAAATATGCCTACGCCAAACATTGCCGAAATAATAAACAGTATCCTGAACAGAACGGGATCGTTATCGAGATAGGCCCCTATGCCACCGCAAACGCCGCTGATTATTGAATCATCGGGATTGCGATACATTCTTTTCTTCTGAGATTGATACTCCGGTGCTGCTGTCTCAGGCTCACCATGGTCAAAGTCTTCCGGTTTGCCTATAATTGAGATCATTGCTGCAACGTTTTCTATCGTAATAACACCGGCCAGGCCTTTCTGTGACTGAAATATTTCTGCTATCCGCAATTCGATATCCTCAATCGTTTCATTTCCGCCCTGTGAATTGCCAAATCGGTTATTTATCGACTGAAGATAGTCACGCAGTTTCCTAAATGCCTCCTCATCAATCTGAAACAGTATGCCGCCCAGATTTATATTAATTGTCTTGTCCATTATTATCAGTTTTAAGTGGTTAATATTAAGTTATCTGGTTCTGATCAGATTTACTGATTCGACAAGCTCCTGCCACGATTTGTCAAGTTCGGCAAGATATTTCCGGCCTTCTTCGGTAAGTTCATAATATTTCCTTGGCGGACCCTGCAGAGATTCTTCCCAGCGGTAGCTGAGCAGACCTGCATTTTTTTGCCTTGTCAGGAGCGGGTAAAGGGTTCCTTCAACAACTATCACCTCTGCTTCCTTAAGTTCTTTAATTATGTCACTCGCATAACATGAATTCCTGGACAACACCGAAAGGATGCAATACTCCAGTATCCCTTTGCGCATCTGAGCTTTATTATTTTCTAAATCCATGGTATTTAATTTTAAAAGTTTACGCTTCAATTAGTTGTAAAACCAGGCTGCTATATTTTCAAATTCTTTCTTACTGTTTCAACTTCTTTTTTTACCGATTCTTTAATATTGTGAATATTAACCGGGGCTCCTTTCATCTCAATTTTCTGTGCAGTAGTTTTAGCTTCAGGTATTACTATATATAAAATAAGATAAACCAAAGCTCCGATTCCACCTGCCAGGATAAAGGCAACGAAAATAACCCTGATAATAACAGGGTCAACATCCCAATAAGCTCCCAGTCCGGAACAAACGCCACCGATCACCCTGTGATCAGTATCGCGGTACATCCTGTGATAACCGGGAGATGAAAACTTTTCGCGTGCTGATGGGCCTTCGTTGTCTGAAATGTCTTCCGGAGCACCTAAAACAGAAATTATCTGATGGACATCGTCCATATTAATTACCTGTTTGTAGCTAGTAAGCTTAGCGCGAAAAAGTTCCGCCATGCGGGTCTCAATATCTGAAAGAATCTCAGATGAACTCTCTTCTCCGGCAAAATGAAGTTCAAGATTCTTCAGATATCTTTTTAATTCGGTATATGCGTCTTCGTCGATGTTGAAAGCGTATCCGCCCAGATTAATGCTGACTGTGATTTTCATGGTGCTTTTAAATATTTACTACTGTTTAATACATGTAACATGACAATGCAAAGATATATATAAAATAATATACTATGCAATACATAGTACTAAAATAATGCAATTATTTTTCAATTTATTTTTTAATGAGCAAATAATCAGGAAGATATAAATGAATTATTTTTAAAGATTAATAAAAATTTATTTATTGAAGTTTGTTTTTGGTACAAAAACGCATTGATCGGTAAACAACATCTCACCAAGAAGACCTATTTAATTTATTTGCTGATTATTTGTTGAGATTGCTTCGTCTCCCGATTTCATCGGGATCCTCGCAATGACCGTTTACTTTACTTATTTTGCTATGGATCCCGGCCTGAATTTACCTTACTTGTAGTGTCATTGCGAGCGCAGAGAAGCAATCTTAAGCTTCCATTCTGTATTAAAATGACAAAATGGAGGGCAAAACCAAACTGTAGGATGGGAAGCTAAATACCCAGCAAATTCCTATATTTATGCAAATATTTTCATAATGAAAAAGAAATACAAGTGGGGTATTCTCGCACCGGGCAAAATGTCAGCAAAATTTACTGGCGGACTTAAATTGCTGGAAAATGTTGAACTATATGCGGTCGGATCGCGTGACCTGATTCGGGCAAAGCAGTTCGCTGAAGAATTTGGATTTAAGAAATTCTATGGTAGTTATGAAGAACTTGTGAATGACAAAGAGGTGGATGTGATCTATATTGCATCTCCTCATTCTCATCATTTTGAGCATACTATGTTATGTCTGAAAAACAGGAAGGCAGTTATCTGTGAAAAGGCATTTGCACTGAACAGCAGAGAGGTAAAAGCAATGATAAGTGAAGCGGAGAAACAGAAAGTCTTTCTCATGGAAGCCCTCTGGCCGCCCTTCCAGCCAATTTACAGGAAAACAAAAGAGATTCTTCTTGGCGGAGAGCCCGGAAGGATAATTCATCTCAATGCCAGGTTTTCTTTCCAGGCTCCTTATAATCCGGCTGACCGTAAATTCAACCTTGAGCTGGGCGGAGGCTCACTTCTTGATATAGGAATATATCCCTTAATCGATGCTCTTTATTTCATTGGAGTTCCTTCGGAAGTCATTGCCAAAGCTTCATTTGCGGCATCCGGGTCAGAAGATACCATAAGCATAATTCTTGGTTTTGGCGATGGCCTGATGGCGACTCTTTACAGCTCGTTCCGTACTGCTGGAGGCATAGGATGTGATTTACTATGTGAAAACGGAAACCTTTTCTTCTCTCGTGCCCGTGATATGTCTCAAAGACTTAATGTTGACCTGAATGGTAAAGAAAATACCGAATATTCACTATTGCCTGATGGAATGGGATACCAGTTCGAGGCAATGGAAGTTATGAAATGCCTTGATGAGGGTAAACTTCAGAGCGATATAGTACCTCATTCCTTCAGCCTTAATCTGATAACTACACTCGACAGGATAAGACAGTCCGCCGGGATAGTATTTCCGGGGAGAGACAGTTAAGGGAAGACATCGTGAAAAGGAGAAAGGCGAAAGTCAAAAGGTGAACATAAACATTAAATTCAAAGTTCTGAAGTCAACAGTAAGTAAACCAGAATCGATCAACCAGGAACCAGCAACAATTACCCAGGTGTCAAAATCCAGCTCAGATATAATCGCTGAAGGAGAATTCTACAGGAAGAAACTTCTCCTGAATATGATTATTCCCGGAATATTTGTTTTTTTAATGTGGCTCGTGAAGATTATTGAGGTGCTTTTTGATATTGATCTTTCACGTTTTGGAATTTATCCTTTGACAATACAGGGATTGCCAGGGATTTTATTTTCGCCTTTTATTCATGCTGACTTTACTCATCTGTTCAACAACTCGATACCTCTGTTTTTCCTTTCAATAGCGCTTTTTTATTTTTACTCCGAGGTAGCATTAAAAGTATTTATCTGGACATATTTTCTTACCGGATTACTTGTATGGATTGCCGGAAGAGCCGCCTGGCATATCGGAGCAAGCGGACTGATTTATGGTCTGGCATCGTTTCTTTTTTTTAGCGGTATAATACGCAGGTACTTCAGGCTCATTGCGTTATCTCTGCTTATTGTATTTCTTTATGGATCAATGGTGTGGGGTCTTTTTCCCGGAGTTTATAAAAATGTTTCCTGGGAATCGCATATGCTTGGTTTTTTTTCGGGAGTAATACTGGCTGTCTCCTACCGTAATCAGGGTCCCCAAAAGCCTGTCTATGAATGGATGGCGGAGGAGACAGAGAAAAATGGAGAAGAAGAGAACGATGGAAATGAAGAAGAGGAAACTGAAACACTGCGTTAAGATGAAAGACAAAAGTAAACAATCATGATTTGGCAAAGCACAAACACCGATGAAAATTTTTAATTTGCGTTTGATATCGAATCAAACACAAATTATATGGGAAAGAGCAAAGTCGAATATGAACAGGTAAT
>Ga0224520_1000463_pt1 | contig 12053 bp, 14 predicted proteins | sample CFST25metaG_2_FD_180684 | JGI IMG/M metagenome (GOLD analysis project Ga0224520, IMG submission 180684) | Peat soil microbial communities from Stordalen Mire, Sweden - C.F.S.T-25 | ecosystem: Environmental > Terrestrial > Soil > Wetlands > Peat | place: Sweden: Norrbotten County, Stordalen Mire... | reverse complement strand
GAGGAAAGGAATTTTTAAAACGAAACGATAAAGGGGATGGAAGATTAAAAATGACGCAATTAGAAGATAGGAAAAAGATGTACGCGGAACTATTGGAACGGGGCAATGCTCTTCTTCCCAAAGCATTGGAAGTGATTACAGCTTATGGTTCTCCGAGAATTGATTACGGATCCCCCGGGGTGAACTGGTTGATGTTGGTACGATTAGCCTTTAATGGCCTTTGGGTTGACAGTCGGACAAGACACAACTTTTCATTCATGCTGGAAGATGCTGGCGATGTTGAGCCCGTTTACTTCCCCATGTTTGGCATTGCAGGTCACAAAAGTTACCCAACGGGGCAAACCGTCAAATGGGCTGGAAGTTTTGACCAACCTTTAGAGAGGGCACTCAAGGCGATCAGAGAATCCACTACTGACCATGAAGATACGCCGACTAAACTAATGGACCGTAACGAATTGATCGAGCGAGTTACAATGCAGTCTGTTAAAGGCAACAAAGATTACGCGTCTATTTCTTACGCCATTTATCGCTCTTCGCTAATGTTTCGGGGAACGTTCGTCGTCTTCCGTCAGAACCTCGGTGACCATCAGGCGGCTAACGAAGTTGACCAACTTTTAAAACTTAAGCAACGAACTAAAAATGAACCCCAAAATTAAGATATTTTTCAGTTTCATTGCTACCACTAGATACTACTACGTATAGAAAAGGTGTTGGGGCATAATGGAAACACAATATCACCGGGCAAACATCAACCATTCACACGATCTTGTGAAGGCTAAGGTACTCACCTTGCTGCGCTACAAGGATACTTGGCTTACTGTAAACGAACTATGGCAAGGGTGCAAGTTTAAGTCTGACGCTACGCTACGAAGCCATTGCGGAGGATGGGCCCGCCGGCATACTGATAAGCATGGGATTTCCCATGAGAACCTTTTAGTACGGCAAGCGCGCGGAAGGGCAGGAGCTACCCGGACAAAATGGGAATATCATATCTCCCGGCGCGGTATCCGATGGTTAACATGGAATGTCGATAAGGCCGGACTACTCGATATCATCCTTGAGGAATTAGATTTAATACCTCCAACAAATCCAACTGACAATAAACTGATACCCGATCCGGAATCAAATACCACATCTGAAATATCGGACGATGAAATTAAGAAGATTTGCCAGGAAGTATTGAATAAACATCGAACTCAAAACAGTAATAAGGATGGTTTTTTGGATGGCAATAGTAAGAACTCAGTGTAAACAAATCTATTGCTTAGTCTGTAGAGAGTTTAAGACCGTAGCGGTTGATATCAACGAATGCCCACGTTGTCATTCAAAGTTTAAATGCGCACCTGTCGATTATGTTCTAGTGAAGAAAAAAGTGAGATAAAGTGAAATCGCTAATTTACCATTCGATATCTGAGGGAATGCCCAAAGGGGACCCTGACAGTAAAGCAGATGTCGAATTTATACTTGACAAATCAGCCAATAGCAGTATTATGACAAGTAACAAAAGGGAGGAATATGACAATGACAGACGAAATTAATCCGGCGGATTGGGAACTAAGACAACAGGCAAGCGACTTCGAAGCGGCGAATCACACAAAGGGATGGCGCAAGATGACTCCCCAAGCCCGTCAGGACAGAGTGGAAGCGAAAGCGCAATCAGCGCGGACATTGGCCGAGAATCTGATAGCGTCGGGAGTACCGGACTTCGTGGCGTGGTCAAGGGCACGCCGCCAAGAGATTCTGGAGAGCGACAGTGACTAGAACTCAACGTTCGTTAGAAAAGCTTGAGCCGGGTCGGCCCAGGAAACTCATTTTTGAAGAGATGGTTGCAAAAGGGTTGGTCAAGCCACTCGGGGCTCGAAATATTAAAAATAACGAACGAGGAATTCCGCAATCGAATAAAAATGTTTTAGCTTCAAACATCATTATATTAAACAATCTCAGAAGCCTCAAGCGGCTGACCAGACTACAAATGCGGAGAGAATGAGAATGCAAATAATTACAGACTTGGTTTATGTAAAAGGAGGACTGAAGTGGCAATAATTAAACGTGGTGATTCATGGCGAGTAATGGAATCTTATGAGGGACCGGACGGCAAACGTCATATTAAAACTGCGACAGCGCATAGCAGCAGTGAAGCTAAGTTAATTAGCGCACAGTTACGGGTAGAAATTGGGAAAGGCATATATACCGAACCTTCTAAAATGCCGATTAAAATGTTTCTTGAGCAGTGGTTAAGCGGCCAAGTTAAGACTACGGTCAGCCCTCGAACCCATGAACTTTATGATTACATCGCACATAAACACCTTATACCGGCATTCGGTAATGTCCCCCTTTGTCAGCTTAAACCACAGCGGATACAATCGCTTTATGCCGATAAATTGACCGAGGGATTGAGCGCCAGGACGGTCCAACTTCAGCATGTTTGTTTACACAAAGCGCTTGATAATGCCGTCCGTATTGGTTTAATCCCGCGTAATCCCTGTGATTCGGTAGATCAACCCAGGATAGAGCGTCGCGCAATGAAAACTATGACAGAGGATAACATCACTCAATTTTTGAATGAAGCCCGAAAAACGGATTATTACGCATTGTTTTTTCTATTGCTATTCACAGGGATGCGCCGCGGCGAGGCATTAAGTTTACGCTGGGGAGATATCGACTTAAAAGGCGCTCAATTGTCAATTAACCGGAATATGCAATGTATAAAAGGTAAAATTTCATATAAGTCACCAAAGACCGCTAGTAGCCGCCGCCGGTTAGACTTAAGCCCCAATACATGCGTCGTATTAGGGCTTCACAAAGAGAAAAAGGAAGCTATTAGGAAAGAATTAAATGGACCCAAATTAAAAGATGGTGATTTGGTATTCTGTCATACTGACGATAGTCCTTATCTACCGGACGGGATAACTCATGCATGGATGCGGCTGGCAGCACGTTGCGGTATTCCTGATATTAGACTTCATGATAGTAGGCATACCCATGCTACCCTATTACTCAAAGCCGGTGTCAACGTCAAGGTGATTCAAGAAAGATTGGGGCATGCCAATTTCTCGACTACCATGAATCTCTATGCCCATGTTTCACCCGGTATGCAAAAGGAAGCGGCAAGTCGTTTTGATGATATCGTTATGGGAACTCCTAATGATAAATTAATAACAGTCGTGCATTCATAATCCTATCCAAATATATTTTCTTGCCATAATTTGTTGATAGTAATAGTATTGACATTATCGACTGGGGACATGGACTCAAGGACTATCCGATGACAAAAGATATTTTCCCTCAATGGGTTTTAGTTGGTGGAGAGATTCATAGGGTTTCAGACTATTCTCACCTCAAACCACTTGAAAGACCGGATGCTATCTGCCCTGTTTGCAAGAGTCCTGTTACCATGAAACTTGGAAAAATAAGAGATTATCATTACGCTCATAAACCTGACGTATTGTGCGCTTCTACACAACCGGAGACTGCTCTGCACCTTAACACAAAGTATTATATTTTCAATCAACTGTTGTTAGACAATAAATTGTATTTGGCACAACAATGTTCTAATGGGTGTGGAAAGACCCGAAACATAACTTGGATAAAAAACTGGGACCGGAAGCGCGTTATTGTTGAACATAATATAGGTATGTTACGACCCGACATACAAATAGTTAATAATGAGGAAACAGTTTACGCTATTGAGGTTAAAGTTACACATCCAGTTGGAGACGAAAAAGCAGAATATTTCAAAGTGCACAATATCGGATGGCTTGAAGTCGAGGCCAGTGAATCTATATTCGAGGGTGAAAACGCCTGGAAAATTGATCAGCCACTTCCGTTTTCAATTTGTACCCCTTCGCTAGTTAAGTGGACTTGTGATGAATGTAATGAAATATTAAGAAAAGAGCAAGAATTAAAACTCCAAGAACAAAAAGAAAGAGAACGTCGCGAACTGCGGGAACAACAACAAAGCGAATATAAAGAGCATAATCATTTAGAGACCATTTGTTCCACAATGGTTGATTATTATTTCTTAAAGGGTACTAAATTCCGAGAAATTTATTACGCAAGTCGCATCATTCGTAATGATAAGATAGTTGGAATTTTAATTACTAATGAACATCGACAATTTAGAATAAGAAAAGAAGGTCTCGAGGACGAAGCTTTATCTGAAGCAATAAAAGAAACTCAAAATGAAATTGAACGAAGATGCAAATATGGTGCAATTGCCGACCAGCGTCTTTGGTTACCTTGGGAGACAGATACTAAATATTTTGCAGCTGATACAGGACGTTACTCGCTTCGTTATGATTGGGACCAACAAGAAAGAATATGGGTAAAACTAGATGATTGTGATTCTGAAGAAGTCTAAGCAGGAAGATGCATCAAGTCGTTTTGATGATATTATCGTGGGAAATGTTACCATTCCGTTACCATCAGTTATTATGTCAAGTGAACACAGCAAGGAATAAGTCGTTTTTAGATTCAAAATGATGGAGCGGGATACGGGATTCGAACCCGTGACAACCTGCTTGGAAATTGTAGAGTACTATATATCACAGTCTCGAATAACGTATTATGGCATATCATAAGATACCACGTTTTGAGACTAATCCAAAAGTGCCTATCAAAAATTCATTAGAAAACTCATTAGAACGGAAGTGCCTATTTTCATTAGATGCTATCAGTCTCGTTTCGTGCCTAGCAATAGGGATATCAAACATCGGATAAGTGGCAAAGAAATGCTGTAGACGCATTGTAGAGGGTTTGTCTTCTAAAAATGAGGAACCTACTCAACCGAGGCTTGTAGTGAGCGCATAGGAGGAGTAGGTTCTCTCCTTTTTACCCCACATCATATCCTATTAAGGACATAGGGTTAAGGCCCTGGCTAGGCCATTGATTGCAGGTGGAAACAATCATCATCGCCGGTGAAGGCTTCCAAGCTATAACTGCAAGCGGCGATTTGAGTGTTTGGTCCGGCAATGCTTCTTTTGATTTCACTCTTCCGAACGTTGTCACTAAGGCAACAATCACGGCAACCTACACGACAGGATTCTCCCAGGTGCAGCAAGTCCTCGATATCGGCATTGGAGAACAAAGTGCAACTCCTAAGCCGCCTTCCGGACCAACCGGCCTATTCAGTAATTTTGAGAGCAGCTTGAAGTGGATAGCGATAGGTGTCGCTGCGATCGGTTTGATTTATGTCTTGAGTAAGGCCGCGCCGAGCATTGCATCCGGTCTGGCAAAGACTAAGAAGGCGGCTGAGAAGAGTTAACATCTTCGACAATACGACACCGGGATTAACCGGCATATCTACTGTATCTGCGGCGGTGAAGCCAAACTATTCATATCTCACCGAATCAAAATTTAATTCAACCTAACCCAGGCGAACTAAGAATTCCTTCAAACTTGGCATGAATCAATAGATCTCTAATAAGAAACATCTCTAATGCCCAGACTGGCTTTAAGAGCATCGTCTACTTCTTTCATTTTTATGGTAAACAACTGCCCTGCTTTCTCTGTGAGACGATTTTTATTTATCGTAAAAATTTGTTCAAGGAGAACAGTACCGTCTAACTTTAGTCCTGATTCTTGGGCTGTTATGTGGACGTGAAAGGGATAGGAATTTTTCTCTTTAGACGTTATTGCTGCAACAATTGTAGTTAAAGAACTGAAGTTGCCCGAATCATTCTGGATTACGAGGGCAAGTCTTTTTCCACCTTGAACACTTCCCACGGGGGTTCCGAAGTCAAACCAGAAGATTTCACCCCGCCTGACTGGCACCTACTCCCCCCATTTTGGCCAGGATTCTAAGGCAACAGGAAGAAACTCCTCAGCTAAAAGGCTGTTCTTTTCAGACATTTCACGATATCCTGCCATCATCTCAACTATTGGCTCTGGCATAACTATATCCGACCTTTCAGGTCGCTCAACTTCGTCAAATTGAGTAAAAATTGGGAGTGTGAAAACGTCGACTAAAAATAATCCTCCTGCCGTTTCAATAGCAGAAACGCTCATGCTTGTAGTGGAAGTTCGTTGATATCCGGAAGCAAGCCCTGCAGTGGTTGATTTTTTTACAATAGCTGCTCCGGTGCCTTCCTTAATTTTAACCTCATTTATACTCATTATTCACCTCTCCATTTTGAGCAGAGACCCAACCCTGGTAAATGGTACGAACTAATGTTTGTTCAATTTGCCCTTGCATACCGGGGGGGGTAGTAGTCACTTTAGTTAGATCGTTATCAGTTACAAAAATATGTTGATAAAGTGAACCATCCCGAACGGACTCAACAGATGCTCTCTCGTAACGAACCCTTTTCCGCGTTTCAGTACCTATTTCCTGATCAGGACTGGCAGGTGTTGTTAATTGTAACCATTTTTCATATTCTTTGTAAAGACTCCACATTAAATCATCAACTTCGGCATTCGGTTCGACAATCGATAGGCCTATATCATTTAGAGCCTCTACTCGACCAATTAAATAATTGTGGGTCGGTAATTCTCGTGTAAGGCGCTTGACAATATAATCAATTTTTTTTTCATCTTTCAAGTGCATCATTAGAAGACGCTTGGCCAAAGAACTGGTTTGTTCCCGTGCTCTAAAAACAGCACCCAAAGCCAGGGGATGAACTTTGTCAGCAAGAATTTTCAGGATAGCAATTTTGGATTCCTCTGTCGTTACCTTAATCTCCTTTTTCGCCAGATCAAGAAAGCCCATCATATCTTCCACGCTTACGGGTAAAAGAGAAACCGCACCCTGTTGCTGAACACCAGGCGCTGGAGGGTTAAAAGGAGATGAGACAGATGGATCAACTGGACTCAACAAACCACGTCTTCCCATGATTATTTTATCAGCACCTAAAGCTATGAGGGTACCACAACTTAATGCCCTGAATGGGATAACAACTTTGAGACTTGAACAATATTGACGAAATAGGTTAACGAGTCCCCAGCCAACAATCGTATCCCCTCCGGCGGTATAGAGAAATACCGAGACATCTTCAACAGACCCCATATCGGCGAGGTGTTGAGATACTAATGGAAGAAGGTCTGGCGCGATCCTAGTCTCCATACCTTGCCGGTCTCCAGTAATTATGATTAGCACTCTGGAGTTAAGTTGTTTTTCAAGGGAAGTTATAAGTTGTCTTCGTTGTTCTGTGCTCAATATTCACCTCCCCACTTTCAATACTATTATATCAAATAGTTAATATAATTCGCAGGACTGATAGTCTCGCTATTATAGCATTGCAATTCTATCAACGCAACATAATTAAAGTCTATTCTAAATTTAGACAGCCTTAATTTATTAAATTTTAGCCTCAACTGGTTGACATTACTTGTTGCGGAATAATCGCTCAGGCTTAAGATATGTCGTTTCTGAACCCGAACTAATTAATTATCAAAGTTTTTTTAAGAATGTTGTCGCTTACCCATTCGCAATAACCATCGATATGCGGCCTCAGCCGGGACTCTTTTGACATTAGCCAGCTTGTGAGCCGTTCAACCTTGCGCTGCACCTACAAGTGGCATTTAGCGCACAAGCAAACAAGGTTCCAATCTGCACAATTTGACCGGTTCCAATCAAGGTGATGAGCATTGAGGCCGAGGCCTTTGCCTATTGGTTTATCAATTATCTCCTATGAACTATTTACAAAAATCTTTCTATAACTTGTTCTGTTTAGCACTATCCAATAACTTAGAGTAATCCGACAACATCCTTTTTCTCACTATTGATTCTATCCATAACTCTACCGTGCTTACATTATTTCTAAGAGATGCCAATTGGCTCATTTGTTGTTCGTGATATTCTATCCTTTCCTTTAGTAAACTTTGATACTTTGCCATCGTATTTTTATATAAATCAGAGTTCTTTATGGCATTTTATTTATGTTTATAGTATTTCCAAGCCGCTATTTTTCCCAAGCTTGACCCCGCGGTAAAAGGCTGATATGCTGAGAATCCACGCAGAATCTGTTCTGGGAATTCGGCGTGAAACACTGCCGGTCGATGGGGAGCTGAAAATGATTAAAAAGGAGCATTGCTTTGACATCATACTCCAGAGAAATCAAGTTTGACGGGATTGTCAATTGCCGCGACCTCGGCGGCTACAAGGCTGGAGGCTGCGGGACCGTCGCCCGGCGGCGGCTGTTCCGCAGCGGCTACATCCATCCGGCGACGTTTCACGACCTAAACCGGCTCAAAAAAGAACTCAAACTGACCTCGGTGATAAACCTCCGCCGCAATAAAGCAGGACAACAAAAAGAGGTAAGCCTGCTGAATGATGCCGGAATTAAATACTACAACATCCCTTTTTTCAGTTACCAGCAGGAAGAGTTGACTTATGATTTCAGCAATATGGGCGAAGCCTTTTTATTCCGCATCCGGCACAAAGAATACGCCAAACCAATAATCGACGCGCTGGAAATTATCGCCGATCCAAAAAATCTTCCGCTGCTGTTTCACTGCGGCGCCGGCAAAGACCGGTCGGGACTGGTGGCAGTTTTTATTTTGAGCGTGCTGGGTGTGGCCGATGACGATATCAACGCGGACTACATTTTGTCAGCGCCTTACATGCGGGAATTGGTCGCCAGCATGATGAACGACCCAAGAACCCCGGAAGAGGAGAAAAATTTGCCGGCGTACACATGGGAAGCGACGGCGGCATCGATGGCGCTGTTTCTGTCCGGTCTGAAACAGGAATTCGGCTCGGCGCGGGGATACCTGGAAATGAACGGGGCAGATAAATCATTATTCGAACGACTGAAAAAGGCTCTGCTGGTTTAGAGAAGTTTTAATGAGCAGCTACAATAGCAGGATAGGGTTACAGCGGGGAGTCGTGAAAATTGTCCGGCACAGGACAGAATGGGCTGTTCTTTATCGCATTGAGGCAGAAAAACTCAAAAATTGCATCGGAGATATCGCGTTTGATATCCAGCATGTGGGCAGCACCACGGTGCCCGGGTTGATAATCGACATAGCGATTGCAGTCAATTCCCGTGAAGCAATTTATGCGGTAGTCAAACGCCTGCCGGATATTGGTTACATCGACAAGGGCGACCAGGGAGCGAACGGCGGCTATCTTCTGGTTAAGGAATCCGAACCGGATGTCCGCACTTTCCACATCCACGTCGTGGAAAAAAACGATGTTCAATGGCAGAATTACATTATTTTCCGCGACTGCCTGCGCCGGGATGCGAATGTACGGAAAGAATACGCCAAACTAAAGAAAAACCTCGCCCTAAAATACCCCAAAGACAGGGATTCATATACCAGGGGTAAAGAACAATTTATCCGGATAGTACTGGTAAAATTAAACGGTTGAATCGTTGTCCTGCCTAACTCAAAGAAGGCATCTTTAAAAATCCAATTTTGTCAGTTGGTCTCGACCTGTTCGACCGCTACTTTGACCACGGCGTTGATTTTCATGTTCCGGGAAGCCAGCATAGCCGCGGTTTTATCGTAAAGTTCGCCGGAGGTGATGATTTCACCTTTGCCCCAGATACGGCAGCCTTTGTGGGTGGCGGCATCGAGCCAGAGAATGGAGACCTGCGGATTTTCTTTGATATTGGCGATGGTGCGCGGGGAATGTACATCGGCAAATACAACATGGACATGGTCCTGACTCTTGCACCGCAGCCGCAAATTGCCCATCGCGCTCTATCGTTGCGCGGCGTACTCCATGCTATGCCGCGGCGAATTGCTCTCACAGGCCTCGTATCCAAGTCTTGCTTTACCAAACTCGCTCTTAATGTATTCCACTTGAATTTAATAGCTTTAAACTCAAACGGTTTTGGAAACACATCAGTATCTCCATAGTGCTCTGCATGGGTTAATGCCCAATCCAAACTATTTTTAGCAACGTTTATGGCCATTATCGTAACCCCACTATTTCTAGAGTGTATACTACTTACAACTTTCCTGCACTGCCACTATTTCGCTCGGCGTTAATTCATAAAACTATTTATCGAAAGATAATTGTTCTGTTGGAATTCTCGTGACACTGCGCGGTATTTCTGGCGGTTTTCTTTGTTCTTCGTTTGGTTGAGGTAAAAATCCCGCAACCATAACTTCGCCTTGAATTACAGATTCAAAAAATGCGGTTAATTCTCCAGATCTATTGACTGTATATTCAAGCACCCAAAGCAACTCTAGCAATTCCTCGGTATATTCAGCTGGCCATTTATCAGGACGTACTTCATCCAATGGCGATGATTTTTTTCCTGTGGGCTTTTTCATTCGGTACCCGAGCCATGAACGTAAAGGTCGCAGACCCGATACTTCAAAATCCCATACAGCTCGTGAAACAGGAGCGAACGTGCCGTCCCCAACATGCAGGGTCTCAGTAGTTTCATCCCAACTAAAGTCACGTGGATATCCATCGATTGTTACAGGCACCGAACGCATTGCTCGTGTTTTGCCAGCCAGTACTGTATCCGGTTGTTCGTTAATTGGTACAAAACGTGTTCCGTAGGTATGTATCCAGATAAGCTGGCGGCCTAAGTTTACACCGTAATCAAAATATGCAGGGTTTGTACTGATGGGTATACGAGGTGCCGATGTTGCTAAATCATTAGCAAAGTGCCGTGTATATTCCGGACCTGCTAGGATTGCGTAGCAGTATGCAAAGAAATCTTCTGGGGTTATCGGTTTCCCGTAGACATTTTCTAAATAATTTAATAAACCAGCAGTTATATTAGCCTCTGTTCCTAACTGATTGCGCCATAAAGGAATGATGTCCTTGCCACCTCGACCATGGAAGTAATGCAGGTCTGGGATATTTGATGTTACGGTTGCCGCTGGCCCAAATCCTAACCGGTCTGTTAACAAGCTCGTTAAATAAACCTGTTTTTCCGAGTGCGCAAACCAAAGAGGTGGCCGTTGTAAATCAATTATGCGTGGGTCAGCAAGAATACACTTTCGGTCGAATGACCGATGCGCGTATTTGATAATTAGTGGTATCGGACTACGCTCGGTAATTTCAATTATGCGCTCACGTGAAGCCGCCGGTGGGTTAGTTATACCGACGTCCGAGGTTGTCTTTCGTCCAAATCGCCGGTCTGGGAATAACGTGGAACGTTCTTCAGGTGAACTAACTGCGAGTGTCTGCCACCGTTTTTTTGCATTATCTGTTGTTGTAGCAATAGGCCATGTTCGCCCAACCTTCACTCCAGGTGTTTGCCACGGAAAAAGGTCGGTTAGCAATGGCCAAGCCGAAAAGATACTACGCCCGGAGGGAATAAGAGAGGCTGTCCAGCCAGTCGAACACTCTTGCCAATCTAAGTTATTGAAAGACTTTATTGAATCAAGTTTGGACAACTTCTCTCTTCGTGTCCCGGTAATTTTTGCATATCTTACATTCGCAGGTTGGTCTGGATTAGGTTTACCATAACGCACCCCAATAGCTATAGCAACCGGCGTTTCAATGGCGAATACATTCTCAGTTTTTCGCGCGCCCAAGTTTCCACCTTCAAGGTCAATAATCCAAAGTTCATCAAAGGTACGGCGCATTACCTCTCTCATGCCTAGAAATCCAGGACCATTCAGGTAACTTGATGCGGTGATGAATGAAACGATACCAGGTCCTTCAGTACTATCGAAAACTTTCCAAAGTGCCCATCGCCAGAAGTAGACGTACTTGTTATACAAACTTGCAAGATGACTAAACTTAGTGCGCCCCCGAGCCAAAGTAATAAATTCTCCTAACAGTCGGTCGCGTCTGGCTGCGTTGTCATCTGTTCCTTCACTGGCATCGAAAGCTTGCCTTTCATAAGGCGGATTTCCCATACAGACTAGTACGCGGGTCTCCTTTTTAACTTTTCCTGCTCGTCGGTGTTCGTCTACTAAAGGACGCAGAGACAGAGGAAGACGCCCAGGCGGAGCGACGTCAGGGGATTCCAGTGTGTCAGTAAGATAAACATGAACTCCGTCATCAGGAAGAGTAGCCCCAACCTCCTGGAGTTTCTGAGTTACGCGAAGGTGGGCAACGGAATATGGTCCGACTAACAACTCAAAAGCGTGAACATTCATTGCAAGTATGGTGGCTCGTTGGGGGATTGCCCCCACGC
>Ga0224520_1000458_pt1 | contig 12149 bp, 10 predicted proteins | sample CFST25metaG_2_FD_180684 | JGI IMG/M metagenome (GOLD analysis project Ga0224520, IMG submission 180684) | Peat soil microbial communities from Stordalen Mire, Sweden - C.F.S.T-25 | ecosystem: Environmental > Terrestrial > Soil > Wetlands > Peat | place: Sweden: Norrbotten County, Stordalen Mire... | reverse complement strand
GCCAGAGGTGATGGCCACCACCCGGGCCGCGAACAGGGGCTGCTCGGCAGGTTGCCCCTTGGCCATGGTGCGGAGTCGGGATGCCTGATCACTGCTCATTCGGCCTCCTTCACGGGGACAGGGAGGATGAGGTCGGCCACCCGGCGGCTGGTGGCCAGTTCCAGGGCCTCTGGCACTTCCTGGCCCGTGCCCAGGTAGCTGAGGGGCTTCTTGACGCGCGCCAGAGTGCTGAGGATGGGGCCATAGGTGGACGTCTCGTCGAGCTTGGTGAAGAGCAGGCGAGTCGGGTGCAGGGGTTCATAGCGCGTGGCGATCTCGGTCAGGTCCCGGGGCTTGGTGGTGGCTGACAGCACCAAGTGGGTCTCGACCTCCGGCAGCTCGTCCAGCAGACCCCTCAACTGGTTGAGGGTCTCCGTATCCTTGGGGCTGTGGCCGGGCGTATCGATGAGTACGAGGGCGCGATCCTGATAGAAGCGGAGGGCGCTTCGGAGGTCCTCCACTGTGAGGGCCACGTGCAGGGGAACCTGGAGGATCTGGGCGTACTGCTGAAGCTGGTCCACGGCGGCCATGCGGTAGGTGTCCAGGGTGAGGAGGGCGACCTTCTGCTTCAGGTGCAACTGGGCATAGGCCGCCAGCTTGGCCACGGTGGTGGTCTTGCCCACACCCGTGGGGCCTACCAAGGCCGCCACACGCATTTTTCCGGGCTCCAGCTGGATGGGAGGGGCTACGGGGATGAAGTCCGCGATGACGCGGCGCAGGAACAGCCTCGCCCGTTCGGGATCCACGGTTCCGGAGGCACCGTCGCCATCCTGGTCGGTCAGGGCGCGCTGGGCATATTCGCAAAGGCGCAGGGCGATGATGGGTTCCACATCATTGGAGACGAGGTCTCCGTAGAGCTCCAGCAGGCTGGGCGGCAGGTGGAGCTGGGCGGGCGGCATGCCCTGGCGCTGAATGCGGCTGAGCAGCGCCTTCATCTGATCCAGTTCCTTCAGAATCGAAGTGTTGCGCAAGTCATTATCTTTCAATGCCGCCACGGCGCCCTTGATCTCCAGCAGCTCCCGGCGGAGCGGCTGGAGGTCCATGGCCGGTGCCGGGGGTGGCGGCGGTGCCGGTTCGCGGAACGGGCGACGGGGCGTCGGTGCATCCAGGGCGGCGCGAAGGCCATAGGTGAGCGGGGGCGTCCCGCTGGCGACCGGCGGAATCCCCGCCTGGGCCTCGTCCACGGCAGCCGTCACCTCGATGATGGATTCCTCGCCCATCCCCAGGGAGGCGGGGCGCCGCCGGGTGCGGGTGGACAGGATGAAGGCTTCTTCGCCCATGTCCTTCTTCACGACGTCGAGGGCATCCTGCATGGATCCAGCTTCGAAGGTCTTCACGCGCATGGTTCATCCTTCATGAGACGGTTCCCAGGTTCACGACGCGGACATCCATGGGGACCTCGCTGTGGCTCAGCACCACCAGGTGGGGAAGGGCACGTTCGAGCAGGCGCCTGAGATGGGGGCGCACGACGGGATTGGTCAGCAGCACCGGCTGGGCGCCGGGGAGCACTTTCGCGATGCCGTTGGCGATGCGGTTGAGCAGCTCCTGAGTGCGTCCGGGCTCCAGGGCCAGGAAGCTGCCCCGGTCCGTCTGCTCGATGCCGCCCTGGAGGGTCTGCTCCAGAGAGGGATCCAGCACCAGCACGCCCAATTCGCCGTTCGCGGACAGGTGGGGGCTGGTGAGCACCCGACCCATGGCCTGGCGAACGTATTCCGTGATGAAGCCGATATCTTTGGACATGCCGGCGGCATCGGCAGTGGCCTCGAGGATGCGGGCGAGGTCTCGCACGGGCACCCGCTCGCGCAGGAGGTTCTGCATCACCTTCTGAAGGGTGGTCACGCTGATGACGTTGGGGATGAGGTCGTCCACCAGCTTGGGGGTGGCCTCCTTGAGGGTGTCGAGCAGGTGCTGGACCTCGGGCCGGCCCAGCAGGGCGGGGGCATGTTGCTTGATGAGTTCGGATAGGTGTGTCGTCAGTACGGTCGCAGGTTCCACCACGGTATAACCCAGCATCTGGGCGCGGTCCCGCTGGGCATCGGGGATCCAATAGGCGGGCAGTCCGAAGGCTGGCTCGGTGGTGGGAGTGCCCGCAAGATCCTCGGTGGCGGTGCCTGGATTCATGGCCAGGAACTGGGTGGGCTGGATCTCCGCGCGGGCGATCTCCTCGCCCCTGAGCAGGATGCGGTAGGTATGGGGCGGGAGTTGCAGGTTGTCGCGGATGCGCACGGGAGGCACCACGATGCCCAGTTCCTGGGCCATCTGGCGCCGGACTGCCTTGATCCGTTCCAGGACCGTGCCACCCTGGTTCACATCCAGCAGGGGAATGAGGCTGTAGCCCACTTCCAGCCCCAGGGGATCGACCTTGAGCAGGCCCTCCACCCGGTCCGCGCCTTCGGCGGCGGCGGCCTTGGCCTTCTCTGCCTCCGCCAAGTCCGCTGCCATGGCCGGGGTCGTCTTGGGCAGCTTCCAGGCCGCGTAGGCCATGACACCGAAGATGGCGCCCATGACCCAGAAGGGGAAGAGCGGCAGGCCGGGCACGGCGCCGAAGAAGAAGAGGATGGCGGCGGCGATGGTCAGGGGGCGGTGGTCCGCGCCCAGCTGCCCCATTACCTCGCTGCCCAGGCCCGAAGCGTCGCTGCCGCTGCGGGTGGTGAGGATGGCCCCGCCCACGCTGATGAGCAGGCTGGGGATCACCGTCACCAAGCCATCGCCCACGGTGAGCAGGGTGAAGACTTCCAGGGCCTGCATCACGGGCAGGTTGTAGCGGATCACCCCCAGGAGGATGCCTGCCACGATGTTGACAGCCAGGATGATCAGGGAAGCCACGGCGTCCCGCTGGGTGAACTTCACGGCGCCGTCCATGGCCCCGTAGAATCCAGCTTCCTCCTGGAGATCCTTGCGGCGTTTCCGGGCCTCCTTCTCATCGATGTAGCCCGCGTTCAGGTCGGCATCGATGGCCATCTGCTTGCCGGGCATGGCGTCCAGGGTGAAGCGGGCGGTCACCTCGGCGATGCGGCCCGCGCCGTGGTTGATGACCAGGAACTGGATGGCCAGCAGGATGAGGAAGACCACCAGGCCGATGACATAGCTGCCGCCCACCACGAACTGGCCAAAGGCTTTCACCATGTGGCCGGCCGCATCCGCGCCCTGGTCCCCGGCGTAGAGGAGGATCCGGCGGGTGGTGGCTACATTGATGGCCAGGCGGAAAAGCGTCACCATCAGCAGGACCGATGGATAGGAGCTGAATTCCTTGGGGCGGCGCACATACATGCCCACCATCAGGATCACCAGGCTCAGGGTGATGTTGAGGACGATGAGCAGATCCACCATGAAGGCGGGCATGGGCAGCACCATCACCACCATCACGATCAATACGAAAACGGGCGCAGCCAGGTCCGACCGCTTGGCAAGGCGGCCCATCAACGGAAGCAGACGGTCCAGAAAGGTCAACATACCGACACCCACCGGGTGCGGGGCGAGGGCCATGCCAGCGAAGCCCAACCGGGTGGCGAGGGACGCGGCAGTGCCGCGTTCCGAGCCGGCACCCGATGGGCTGAGCATCACAACCAGATTGGCCTCAGCGAATGCAGCGTTCCGAGCCGGGCACCCGGTGGGCTGTAAGCGGTGGGAGGGGTCAGCTCCTGGACACCTTCAGCCCGTCCCACCGCTCCGGCGGATGAAACCGCCATCGCCACCCAGCCCAGCTCACCCGCTGGAAGGTGACCTCGCCGGGCCATGGGACGCGGTCCAGCCAGGTGCGCAGTGCCCGCTGGAGCCGGAGGCGTTGTTCGGGCTCCAGGGCCGTGTCCGCCCCCACCCATGCCCCCGGCCTCCGGGCCTTCACTTCCAGCAGACGGAGCTCCGGTCCGCGGCTCAGGAGCAAGTCTAGCTCGTAACGACCCAGCTTCTGACGCCAGGCCACCAGATCCCAACCCCGGACCCAGAGCAGCCAGAGGGTGAGGCGCTCGGCGCGGAGGCCCAGGCGGCGGGCCGCCACGCCACGCCGGGACCCGGTCACTCGTCCCGCCTCGGCAGCAGCAGGCTACGCTGGACCCGCTCGAGGTTGCCGTGGATGCGCACGATCTTCCAGGCCAGGATCATGGCATAGCCCAGCCAGACCCAGAGCAGCCGGGGATCCACGGGAGTGCGCTTGAGCACATCCGTGCCCATGTCCAGGCGCAGGCCCTGGAGATACCACACCACGGCCCCGAAGGCGATGATCAGGTAGCCCCAGCGGTACCAGTAGGGGCGCAGGCCCTCCTTCAGCTTCCAGCGCAGCAGCAGCCAGCGGTCGAACCGGTCGGCCTTCTCCTCGGTGAAGTGCAGGGCCACCAGTTGGTCTACCAGGGGCGCGTAACGGTGGACCTTCAACTCCTGGATCTCCTCCTCACCGTTGACTTTGCGCAGGAAGGCCGAACGGATCTTCCCGATGCATTCTTCCCATGGCGCTTCCTCCCTCTCGAGGGAAAGGTGCAGGCGCACCAGACCCACCCATAGCAGCGCCTGGGCCAACAGCACCGCCCACAAGGACCAGCCCTGCCAGCCCTGGGTGCGGACGAGTTCGAGAAAACGGGTTAGGTCCATGGGAACAAGCTTACGACGGGAGGATTGTGGTAGGAGTCCAGCCTCCAGACTGAACTACACTTTGCCCCACGGCACTTCACCGACCGAGAGGAAGGCCTCCCCATCCAGCCCCTGATCCTCGGCCCGCTGCAGGAGGTATTGCAGGGCCTCGGCGGTGGCTTCGGCGTCCTGGAGGGCGCGGTGGGCACGGGTGTTGGTGATGCCTAGGAAGTCGCACAACTCGGCGAGGCTGCGCCGGGGCAGTTCAGGGATGAGCTTCTTGGCCAGGAGGCGTGTGCAGATGAGCCGGTGTCGGCGCCAGACGCCCTCGGGTAGCCAGGCCTTGAGGAAACTCCCGTCGTAGGGGGCGTGGTGCGCCACCCAGACGCGGCCTTCGAGCTTGGGCGCCATCTTCAGGGCCACCTGCTCCCAGGGCGGTGCGCCCGCCAACATGGGCAGGCTGATGCCCGTGAGGCGTTGGATCTCCTCGGGCAGAAAGCCCTGGATGGACGCCAGGCTCGACCAGCGCTCCTCCACCACGGGGCCCGACAGCTGCACCAGGCCGACCTCGGTGATCTCCGAGGGCTGAAGGAAGCGCCCGTCCTTGCCCCAGCGGGCCTTGGGGCTGCCGCCGGTGGTCTCCAGATCCAGCACCGCGAAGCGCAGCTCCCGCAAGGCGGGGGAACCGGGTTCGAGAAGCGGAGCCTGGGTCATGCGCTGACCAGGGTCTTGAGCCCGTCCTTGAACAGCACGTCCACCTTCTTGCCCATCCTCCGCTGCACACGGCCCAGGCCGAAGGTGGGGTGGTCCATCCAGGAACCCTCTTCCCAGCGCTGGGCCACCTGGTAGGGTTGGGCCTTCGCGCCGCCCTGCTCCGCAGCCAGAGCCTGCTGGAACTGGTTGACCAGCGATCCGGGGCGGGGACCGCCCGACTTGGCCGCCGCCGGAATGCGGGGGGCGCGGGGCAGAGGTTCGGGCTTGGCCATGCGGAATTTATGCACGGAACGGCAGTTCCCGCAGATTAGCCTGTCAGGTACGCCGTTGGTCACGGTGAGGACCTGATGCCGCGTCTCGCCGCCACAGCGACCGCAGGGCGCATCCACATCCTGGCCGGCATAGTAGATCTTCGTCATAGGTTCAGGTTAGCATCCGCGGTTCTGACAGGTGTTGGAGAATGGCCTCAGTCTTGGATCCACGTTCAAGCCCGGCTCAGGGCCGGGTAGCTGGCGCCAGGGCACCCTCAGTATCCAATCCGGCGAAGCTGTAGCCCTCGGCCTGGAGCTTCGGGATGAGGACCGGCAGCACCTTGCCCGCGCGGTCGTGGATGTCGTGGAAGAGGATGATGCCGCGCTTTTCGTGGGCGATGGCCTTCAGCACCCGGTCGGCCACGGAGCTGGGCACGGGATCGGCCCAGTCCAGGCTGTCGATGTTCCAGAGCACCGACCTGAGGTGGTAGGGCTCCAAAGCCTGGAGTTGCACCACCGTGCGGGCGCCGTAGGGAAAGCGGAAGAGCTGGCTGTGGGCCCCCGGGATGGCCCGCAGCAGCTGATCCGTCTCCCGGATCTCAAGGTCCAGGGGGGCGCCGGTCTCCTTGCTCAGCTGGGCGTGGGTGTAGCTGTGGTTGCCCACCACATAGCCCCCCTTCACCAGGTCTTCCGTGAAGGCCGCGAGGGCGCTCAGCTTGATTTGGCCCGAGGCATCCTGGGCCCCCAGGTTCCGGCCAATTTCGAAGAACACGGCGGGCACCTGCTCCTTCTGGAGGATGGCCTTGATCTCCTCGGTATAGACGCGGTGGGGGCCATCGTCGAAGCTGAGGATGAGCACCTTCTCCGGCAGTTCCGTGCCGGTGATTTCGCGGCTGCCCTGGAGGCTTTCAGCGGGGCTGGGAATGGAGGCCCCCTTGAGGAGTGGTTCCAGCGGAATGCGCCGCCGGAGTTCTTGCACGTAGGCCCACCAGCGCTCCCGCTGTCCGCCGCGGGCCGGGGTCTCTGGGCCCCCGAAGACCCGCTGATACTCGGTGTCCACCAGGGACTCCACTCGATCCACTTCCTTGAGCTCCCGGGCCAGTCGCCGGTTCAACAGCAGGCCGGCAGGGGTGGTGTCGGCGAGCAGGGGCTTCTGGAGCACGCGGAGGGAGTCCCTGAAGGCGAGGCAGTCCAATTCAAGGAGATCAGGATCGGCCTCCATCCAATCCAGCAGCGCTCCGATCACTGGATCCCGTTGGGGGAACGGCTGCTTGGCCAGTCCCGTCAATGCGGCATTCAACTGGTGCACCAGATCCCGCCGTTCGTGGTGCAGGCGATGGCCCACGGCCAGGGCGCGCTCCCGGTCGAGTCCCTTGAGGTTGCCTTCGTCGGCGAACAGCACGATGAGCTGCCGATGCACCTGCAGGTCGGCCCGCAGCGCTTCCAGCATGGGAGCCGTCCCGGGCGGTTCTGGGCGGCCCGCCGCCTCCGCGAGGCTGGCGGCCACTTCCAGGGGCGGCCGGGCCGGCACCTGTACTTGTTGCCGGCGGATGGTCCATACGCTTCCTGCGGCGAGAGCCAGGAGGAGGAGGGGCCAGAGCCGCCGAATGGCCCTCATCCCAGCAGGGTCTTGATCTGGGTGAGCCGCTGTTCCTTCTCCTCGGCCTGGCCCCGCAGTTTGGCCACGGCGGCCTCGGGGGCCTTGGTGACGAAGCTCTCATCCGCGAGGCGGGCGCGCAGAGGCTCCAGTTCCTTCTCCAGCTTGGCCCGTTCCTTCTCGAGTTTGGCTTGTTCGGCGACCGGATCCTTGAGGCCCGCCAGCTCCAGGGCCACGGCCCCGCCAGCCACCACGGATACGGCCCGGGTGGATGCGGCCAGATCTGCCGTCGTGAAGGTCATGGATTCCAGTCGGGCGATGGATTTCAGGGCCTCGGTGAAGGGTTCCAGGTCGGTGACGGAACAGAAGGCCGGCACCCGCTTGGCCGGGTCCACACCCTGCTCCGCCTTGAGGCGGAGAAAGGCGGAGAGCACCTCCTGGAAGCGGGGGATGATCGCGGGGTCGCCGCCCCGAACCTGAAGGAGCTTCTCGTCCATGGGCCAGGAACGCTGGGCCAAGAGGGAGGGCTCGCCGGCGGGGAGGCGGCCATCCATCATTGCCTCATGAATCTCTTCGGTGAGAAAGGGCACGAAGGGATGCAGGGCGCGCAGCAGGATGTCCAGGAAGTGCAGGATGGCGGCCTTTTGTCCTGGGGTCCCGGCCACCAGGTGCACCTTGGCCAGTTCGATGTAGGTGGCGCAGAAGTCGTCCCAGACGAGGTGGTAGAGCAGGTCCGAGGCCTCATGAAATCGGAACTCCTCCAGCGCCTTTGTGACGGCCGACAAGCCGTCCCGCATCTTATTGATCATCCAGAATTCGGCCTCGCCGAATTCTGGTGCTGTGGATAGCGTGATGGACGCATCCATGTTTAATTGGACAAACCGTGACGCGTTCCACAGCTTGTTGCAGAAGTTCCGGCTGGCTTCGAGCCGGGCGGTGCTCATGGCGATGTCCGTGCCGGGCGCGGCCATGATGGCCAGGGAGAAGCGCAGGGCGTCCGTGCCGTATTCCTCCATCACTTCCAGGGGATCGATGACATTGCCCTTCGTCTTGCTCATCTTCTGGCCGCTGGCGTCCCGCACCAGGCTGTTGAAGTAGACCTTGCGGAAGGGCACATCGCCCATCCAGGTGAGGCCCGCCATGGCCATGCGGGCCACCCAGAAGAACAGGATGTCGTAGCCCGTGATGAGGACGCTGGTGGGGTAGTAGCGCGCCAGGTCCTCGGTCTGTTCCGGCCAGCCGAAGACACTGAAGGGCCAGAGCGCCGAGCTGAACCAGGTATCGAGCGTGTCCGGATCTTGAATCAGTTCTCCTGCTCCGCATGCGCAGCATGCGGAGGGTGCCTCCATTTCGACATGGAGCTCGCCGCAAGACGCGCAGGTCCAGGCCGGGATGCGATGGCCCCAGACCAGCTGGCGGCTGATGCACCAGTCCTGGATGTTGGTGAGCCAGTGGTTCCAGACGGCCACGTGATGTTCGGGGGTGAACTGGATGGCGCCCGTTCGGACGGCGTCCAGGGCCTTGGCCGCGGCCTCCTTCACGTCCATGAACCACTGTTCGCTGACCAGAGGCTCCAGCACGGCCCCGCTGCGGTCGCTGAGGGAGAGCTTGTTAGTGTAGTCCTCCACCTTCACGATGAAGCCCTGCTCCTCCAGGTCCGCCACCACGCGCTTGCGGGCCTCGAAGCGGTCCAGGCCCGCGTAGGCCCCGGCTTCCAGGGTCATCTTCGCGTCGAAGCCGATGATAGTGATGGAAGGCAGGTTCAGCCGCTGCCCGGCCGCGAAGTCGTTGGGGTCATGGGCCGGCGTCACCTTCACGCATCCCGTGCCGAAGGCCGGGTCCACGAAAGTGTCCGCCACCACGGGGATCTGCCGTCCCGTCAGCGGGTGGTCCATGAGCTTGCCGATCAACCCTTGGTACCGCTCATCGTCCGGATGGACTGCCACGGCCGTATCGCCCAGCATCGTCTCAGGGCGGGTGGTGGCCACCACCACTTCCCCGCTGCCGTCCGCCAGTGGGTAGCGCAGATACCAGAGCTTGCCGCGGCGTTCCTCGTATTTCACTTCGAGATCGCTGAGGGCCGTCTGGAGGGCCGGATCCCACTGGATCATGCGCGGCCCGCGATAGATGCGCCCGGCCTTGTAGCTCTCGACGAAGACGTGGCGCACGGCCCGGTTCAGCGCCGGGTCCAGGGTGAAGCGGTTGCGGGTCCAGTCCACGGAGCAGCCCAGGCGCTTCAGCTGGTGCTCGATGGCGCCCTGGTTCTTCTCCTTCCAGTCCCAGATGCGCTGCTCAAAGGCGTCCCTGCCCAGCAGGTGACGATCCGTGCCCTCGGCCTTGAGCTGGCGTTCCACCATCATCTGGGTGGCGATGCCTGCGTGGTCCGTGCCCGGCACCCAGAGGGCGTCGAAGCCCTGGGCCCGCTTGAAGCGGGTGAGCACGTCATGCAGGGTGTTCACCAGGGCATGCCCCATGTGCAGGTTGCCCGTGATATTGGGTGGCGGGATCACGATGGACCAGGGTTCCTTCCCGCTCTTCGGGGCCGCCTCGAAGGCCTTGGATTCCTCCCACACCGAGTACCAGCGTGTCTGCGCCGTCCTGAAGTCGAAAGCCTTGTCCATCTCGTGCATGGGGATCCTTGCCTTGGCATTTACCCACTCGAAATCGGCTGCGCCGATTTCGAGTGAGAACGATATTTCACCGGAACAACCAGCCTAATGGATCAGTTTACCTGTGGAAGTGGGAGGCTTCCAGGCGGAGACAACAGGAACAGACCATTATTGGGAAATGCGATATCATAGTCCCCATTCGTCCGATAAGAGGACGGGGGGTCATATGCGTCTTCTTCGAGTCGTGGTACTGGGGCTGGCGGGCATGGTGGTGTTTGGTCTTCGTGCAGAGGAAAAAAGGACTCTGCCGGGACCCCACACACAGTGGAAGTTGATCTGCTTCGACTGCCACCAGAAGGAGAAGCCCGTCACGGCAGCCGTGCCGGACGAGGCCTGCATGGTCTGTCATGGGGACTATCCCGCCATGAAGGCGCTGACGAAGAAGGTCCCCCATAATCCGCACGATTCCCCCCACGAGCCCATCTATTGCACGGAGTGCCATCACCAGCACAAGCCCCAGACGGTGCAGTGCCTGGAGTGCCATGCGGATTGGAAACTGGTGGTCCCCCCCACCAAGTGATCAGCCCTGGATGAACCGCTCGGGGTTGAATCCATTGACCATCGCTCCCCAGTGCTCGCCATTTATATAGATGGGCATGGAGAGATCGTTGAGGATCTCCCCGGTGTCGCGCATGTAGGTCTGGAGCAGGAAGGCCTCCGTGTTCCGCACGCGGCGTTTTTCCGTCTCGACGTTGAAGAAGAGCCTCTGGTGCCGGCTCTTCAGACGGTCCACCTTGGGATCCCCCGTCATCGGTTCAGACGAGTCCGAGTGGTGGATGGCTACGTATCCGTTGTAGTCCGCGGCCAAAGAATAGATCGAGCCGAGATCCTTGCGGGCCGTATCGATCATCGGCTGGAGTTCCCGGGCGAAGACTTCAGCATAGGAGGTCAGGTACTTCGGGGGATCCGTGTGGGGCACGGGCCGGTACTCCCGGTCGAACACCTGGACGCCCTGCCCGGCGAGCTCCAGGATCCGGGCTTGCATGACATCCCGCCAGTGAGCCACCAGCCTGATCACGGCTTCCAGTTCCCCGGTGCCCGTCTGGAACTGGGAGACCTGTTCGAGCAGGGTTTCGGTGGCCTGGTTCATGTCCACGGAGTATCGGTTCGCCTCCTGGAGCCGGCGGTTCGCCACCACGCTCAGACCCTGAATGTCCTGGGCCTGCTGGTGGATCTCTTTGCTGGTGACTGAAATGCCTTCCACGGCGGTGGTGGCGCCGGAGAGCTGGGCCGTGTTCTCCTCGAAATCCCGGACCATCTTGGCGAAGTGCTCCGAGGCCCGGCCGAGGATGGCGGTGGTTCCCTGGAAGTCCTGAGAGATCTCTTGGATTCCCAGGGAGGTCTGCTCCACTTCCCTGAGCATGGCGCCCAGGTTCTTGGAGATCTCATCGGCGGCTTCGCCCACGTTATCCGAGAGTTTCCGGACTTCCTCCGCCACCACGGCGAAACCCTTGCCCACTTCGCCTGCGTGGGCGGCTTCGATGGAGGCATTGAGGGCCAGAAGCTTCGTCTGCTCTGCCACGTCTTCGATGAGCTGGACCACGTCGCCGATGCGCTCGGACCGCTCGGTCAGCCTACCCACCAGCTCCGCGAATGAGACCATCCGTTGATTGGTCGTGGCCATCCCATGGTCCGCTTCGATCAGTTCGAGATGGGTGCGGCGGGCCGACTCAAGGTTCTCGTGGGTGGTTCTATTGATATGGCTGGTCACCCGGGCGATGTTGCCGATGGCCTCGGCCACCTCCTGGCTGGTGTGGATGATGCGCTCCGAAAAATCCCCCTGGCGTTGGGCGTCCAGGGCGGAGTCGGTCGTGAGCTTGGTCGTGCGCGTGGATCCCACCGCGATGGATAGGCCCAGCTGCTTGGAATTGCCCAGGATCCCCCTGATCTTGACGGCGAAGAGGTTATAGCCGTCAGCCAGTTTCTGGATCTCGTCGTGGGTTTCCAGCGTGATGTCATGGGAGAAGTCACCCTCTTGAATCACCTTCGTGATCCGTTTCAAGGGCACGGCCAGGGACAGGTAGACGGTGAGGAAGGCGATGGCACAGAACGCCAGCGCCAGCCAGGGGAACAGGGTGGCCAGCCGCTCGGTCCGCGCCAGCAGCTCAAGGGTCTCCGGAGTTGTCGCCCCTCCGGACAGACTCGACCTGAGGGTGCGGACGACGGTCATGGAATGCCAACTGAAGATCAGCAGCATGGCGAAGAGGGGGACCATGCAGCCCAGGATCTTCTTTGGGAGGGAATTGAACAGGAGCCGCTCCAGCAGCACGTAGAGAGTCTTGATCAGCCACATCGTAGCTTCCTCATCTCATCCTG
>Ga0224520_1000456_pt1 | contig 12190 bp, 11 predicted proteins | sample CFST25metaG_2_FD_180684 | JGI IMG/M metagenome (GOLD analysis project Ga0224520, IMG submission 180684) | Peat soil microbial communities from Stordalen Mire, Sweden - C.F.S.T-25 | ecosystem: Environmental > Terrestrial > Soil > Wetlands > Peat | place: Sweden: Norrbotten County, Stordalen Mire... | reverse complement strand
CCGCCGCCGCCTCTGTCACCCACACCGCACCCCGCATCCCAGGAGAGAAAACCGCACTTGAATAGCCGCCCTGCGCTCGGCTAATCTCCCGAGATGCTGCCCGACGGTTCCCTGCGCGAAGCGCTCACCTTCGATGACGTGCTGCTGGTTCCCGCGGAAAGCGATGTCCTGCCCAAGGATGTTGATGTCCGTACCGAACTGACCCCCACCATCCCGTTGGCCAACCCGATCATCTCGGCGGCCATGGACACTGTGACCGAGGCGCGCACCGCCATCAGCATGGCGCGCGACGGGGGGCTGGGCATCATTCACAAGAATCTGGGCATCGACGAGCAGGCCTTGGAGGTCAGCAAGGTGAAGAAGGCTGAGACCGGGGTGGTGTTGGATCCGGTCACCATCGGCCCTGATCAGAAGCTCTTTGCGGCGCTCGAGCTCATGAAGCGCTACGAGATCTCGGGCCTACCGGTGGTGGCGGAAGATGGTCGTCTGGTCGGCATCCTGACCAATCGTGACTTGCGCTTTGAACGGCACCTCGACCAGCCGGTGCGGAATCTCATGACCACCAAGCTCATCACCGCGCACGAGGGCCTGAGCCTGGAGGAGTCCAAGGAGCTGCTGCACAAGAATCGCATCGAGAAGCTCCTGGTGGTGGACGAGGCGGGCCGGCTGCGCGGACTGATCACCATCAAAGACATCGAGAAGGCTCAGCAGCATCCGGATGCAGTCAAGGATGATCTGGGCCGCTTGCGCGTGGGTGCTGCGGTGGGAACCGGGGTCGACCGGGTGGCGCGCGCCTCCGCCCTCCTGCAGGCGGGCGCGGATGTCATCTGTATAGACACCGCCCATGGCCACTCCCGCTCGGTGCTGGAGGCGGTGGCCGACATTCGCAAGACCTTCCCCAAGGCGCAGATCATTGCTGGCAATGTCGCGACCGCCGAGGGCGCGCTGGCCCTTGCCAAGGCGGGCGTGAATGCGGTCAAGGTGGGCATCGGCGCGGGTTCGATCTGCACTACCCGCGTGATTGCCGGCATCGGTGTCCCTCAGATGACGGCGGTGACCGATGCCGCACGCGCTCTGGCCAAGCTGGACGTGCGCATCGTTTCCGATGGCGGCGTGAAGTACTCGGGCGACATCACCAAGGCCATTGCAGCGGGCGCTCACACGGTGATGATCGGCAGTCTGTTCGCCGGCACCGACGAGGCGCCGGGCGAGATCATCCTTTACCAAGGCCGCAGCTACAAGGTGTACCGGGGCATGGGCTCGGTGGGCGCCATGCGTGTGGGCAGCAAGGATCGCTATTTCCAGTCCGACGTCACCGCCGACGCCAAGTTGGTGCCGGAAGGCATCGAGGGACGCGTGCCCTACCGAGGCAGTCTGTCGCAATCGATGTACCAGCTCATCGGTGGCCTGCGTTCGGGCATGGGCTACTGCGGCTGCCGCAACATTGCCGAGCTGCACAGCAAGGCGCGCTTCATCAAGATCACACAGATGGGTCTGCGTGAATCGCACGTTCACGATGTGATCATCACAAAAGAGGCTCCGAACTACAGGGTGGAACAGTAGCCTGCAGGCGCCGATGTCTCACAAACAGATCGTTCTTATCCTCGACTTCGGTTCGCAATACACCCAGCTCATCGCGCGGCGGGTTCGTGAGCAGAAGGTGTACTCGGAAATCCATCCCTTCAACTTGTCGCTTGACCGGATTCGCGCCATGCGCCCGTCGGGCATCATCCTTTCGGGTGGGCCATCGTCGGTGTACGACCAGGGCGCCCCACGCGTGAACGTCGAGTTGTTTGCGCTGGGCGTGCCTATTCTCGGCATCTGTTACGGCGTGCAGCTCTCCAGCCTGCTCCTCGGTGGCAGGGTGGAACCGGCCCAGATGCGCGAGTACGGTCGCGCCTCGGTCAGACTGGAGAACGCGTCTGAGCTGTTCGCTGGCTTCGAGGTAGGCGACGAGATCGCGGTGTGGATGAGCCACGGCGATCGGGTCGAGTCGCTTCCCGCCGGCTTCCGTAGCCTGGGCGTGAGCGACAACTGCCCCTTCGCAGCGGTGGAATCCGTCAAACACAAGTTCTGGGGTGTGCAGTTTCACCCCGAGGTCGCCCACACCCCGCGCGGCAACGAAATCCTGGGCAACTTTCTCTTCCGCGTGTGCCGTTGCCAGCCCATCTGGACCATGGCCAACTTCGTCGACGAGGCCATTCAGAAGGTCAAGCAGCAGATCGGTCAGGGCCGCGTGATCTGCGGGCTTTCGGGTGGTGTGGATTCTTCGGTTGCAGCCTCCCTAGTACACCGGGCAGTGGGCGACCGGCTGACCTGCATTTTTGTGGACAACGGCCTTCTGCGTGCGCGCGAGTCGACTCAGGTTGAGGCCGTGTTTCGCGGCGCCTTCAGGATGAATCTGGTGGTGGTCGACGCGGCTGAGCGCTTCCTCGCGAAGTTGGCCGGAGTGGAAGACCCTGAGCAGAAACGCAAGATCATCGGCCGTGAGTTTATCACTGTGTTCGAGGAAGAGGCGCGCAAGGCCGGCAAGGCCGATTTCCTGGTGCAGGGGACCCTCTATCCCGACGTCATCGAATCCGTGTCGCACAAGGGACCCTCGGCCACCATCAAGTCCCATCACAACGTGGGTGGCCTGCCCGAGACGATGAACCTGAAGCTGGTGGAACCCCTGCGCGAGCTGTTCAAGGATGAGGTGCGCGCGTTGGGTGAGGAACTGAGTCTTCCGCACGACCTGCTCTGGCGCCAGCCCTTCCCGGGACCGGGACTGGCCGTGCGAATCTTGGGGCCGGTGAGCAGGGAACGCTGCGATCTCCTCCGCCTCGCCGACTGCATTATCGACGAGGAGATCCGCGCGGCCGGCCTCTACGAGAGCATCTGGCAATCGTTCGGGGTGCTCCTCCCGGTGCGCAGCGTGGGCGTAATGGGCGACGAGCGCACCTATGCCAACGTGCTCGCCCTGCGGGCCGTGCATTCCCGGGATGGCATGACGGCCGACTGGGTGCCGCTGCCGCACGACCTGCTGGCCACCATCTCGTCGCGCATCGTAAACGAGGTGCGCGGCATTAACCGCGTGGTGTACGACATCTCGTCCAAGCCACCTGCGACCATCGAATGGGAATAGCAGCTTCGCGACACTCCGTCGTGGCCGTGGTCGTGGCCGTGGCCGCTCTGGCATTCTCGGAGACGACGATACGCGCCGCCACGCCGGTCTCATTGCTTCGCCCGCTGGCAGGAGCTGAGGTGGATTGGTCGACCGGTACGGTCACGGCCAGCGCTGGAGCAGCGGCCGACATGCGCATGCCCTCGCCCGACGCGGCTCGGCCCGGCGCAGAACGGCGTGCTCGTGCCGCCGCGCTCGAAAAACTGCGCGGAGCCCTGCGTGCGCTGCCCGTGCGGGGCAGCGAAAGGCTGGGGGAGAAGCAGGTCGAGGCGGTGCTGGGCCGAGCGGGCACCACGCGCATCGAGTACCAGTCGAACGGGGGCGTGGTGTTGTGGGTTGGGGTGAGGTTCGAGGAACTCGCGGCAAGTGCCGTGGCCATGGCCATGGCTCCGCCCTCGGCCCCGCCCACGACCACGATCGCGGCCACGGGCTCAGTTGCGCTCGCGGTGGCGGCGATGCCGCTCGAATTGGCGCCTCTTCTGGTGGGCGGCGAGAGAGAGATCGTTGCGGTACGCGTGCACTATCACCAAGGCCCGCCGCCTGCAGGCGCGATCAACGTGCGCCGCGACGACAAGGGGCGACTGGTTTTCCCCAAGGGCTCCGAGGCGACACTCGATCGACTCGCCGGCGAGCTGGTTGTGATCTACCTTCAGAAGGTTCTGCCGTGACAAAGCTAGGTCTTGCGCTCGTCGCGCAGCTCGTGGGACCGAAGCCCAAGGCCCGGGCGATCCTGCGTTGGTCTGCGTTTCGCTGTTTCGTTCCTGGGCAGGCCATCGCGGTTCTTCTCTTCGCGCTGCCGGCCACGGCGCAACCCGGTGAGCACGTGGTCAACGCGGAGGCGCCCATCGTGAACGGCAACGCGGTTGTGGCCAAGCAGCGCGCTCTGGCCGATGCGTTTCGCCAGGCAGTCGAGGGCGCCTTTTCGGACCTGCTCAAGGAAAGTGGCGGTGAGGCACAGCCTCTTGCGGCCGGGCTGGTCCAGCTCAAGGCCTCGTTCGCCAACCGCGGCCAGCGTTTCGTGCGCAGCTACCGCATCCTCGAGGAGGAAGAAAGCAACGGCCGCCTCCGCCTCCAGATCGACGCGGATGTGGATACGGCCCTGGTTCGGCGAGAGATGGAGCGCGTTCGCGGAACGACCGCCGGGGAGCCCGTTAGCGCCACCCCGCTCGCGGGACCCTCGATCCTCGTGGGCGGCGACATGCCCGATGAAGCCCGCGCAACGATGGTGAAGGCGTTGGCAGCCGCTGGTGTCCAGGCTCAGTCGGCGGCTTTGCGCGACGAGGCCCCACTTGTAGCGGCGGCGGCGCGCCAGACGGCGCATGCCCTTTGGTTGGCCGCCACATCGTTCGGTGAAGGGTCGATTCGCGGGGCGTCCCGCGTTTCCGTGCGCTGCGAGCTGCGCGCGCGGCTCTTGCCTGCGGGTCCGGGAACAAGGGCAGCCAGTCTCGAGAGCAGCGAACGGGGATTCGCCGGCGACGAGGCTGCTGCGCGGCTTGCGTGCTGGCAGCGCGCCGCCGGCGCCTTGGCGCGTCAGGCGTCCACATTTCTGCAGCCGACTCCCGCCGGCGCCCGCTATGTGACCCTGGATCTGGACGTGGTCGAGCCGGCGGCACTTATGACGCTGATTCAGCTGGTGAAACGCCTGGGCGCGGTGAATGCAGCCGAGGTCCGTCACGTGACCACACGCCAGGCCGAGATACGGGTTTTCACGCGCATGAGCGGCCGCGAGATTGAGACCGCTCTGATTCGCGACGTCGCAGGTCGGCTACTCGTGACCGAGGTGAAGCCACCGGCCGATCGAGTGACACTCCAGGTTCGCCTGGCGCAAGCCGGCGATCCGCCACCGGGGGCAGGGGCCGAACCGCCTGCAACAAAGCCATGAAGTCGATTGGGCTCGTCCTTTTCGCTGTCTCTCTGTTCGCCGGCTGTGCTTCGCTGAGATCCGAGGGCTCGGCCGCTTTCCGGGTTGAATGCAACGTGCCTGAGGCCGCCGTGCTACTTGACGACGTGCCGATGGGACGCGCTTCGCAGTGGGCGAAGTCGGGTCGTTTCATCCGACCTGGCTTTTACCGGGTCGAGATACGTCACCCGAGCTACTACTCACACTTCGAGGAGATCAGGGTGGCCGATGGAGGCTCGGCGACGGTGAAGGCTGAATTGCACCCGTTGCTGGAATAGTCAGCAATTCTATCCATCTTCGCCGAACTCCACCCGCGCCGGCACCTTGTGTGGTGCCAGGTGCCTGGCACAGTGATCGATTAGCTGCTTCGGCGTACAGGGACCATCGCGTTGCACACGGGCAATCACGCGGGAACCACCGCTCTCGTCATGTTCCAAGCGAGCCTCCGCGCTTCGCACATTGGCAAAAGCCTCCAGGCAACCTTCCACCTCGCCCAAAGCCACACGCCGGCCGTCGACCTTGACCAAGTCATCTTCCCGACCCAAAAGGGTCAGGCGACCATCGGGATCAAGACTGCCGATGTCCCCGGTTCGCAACCAACCGTCGCATTGACCACGACCGATGGGGACCTCGCTGGCGCGCATGCGCAGCTTGACCGGCGGGACAAAGGTCGATGACACGCCCGCGCTGCGAACCCAGACCGGCCCGCGCGCGCCGGAGGGCATCTCCGCGGCCTGGCAATCGGCCACACGGATCTCGACACCCACGAAAGGCAGTCCAACGGTGGTGGGATTTCGACCTCCCAGATCGATGGCCACCGGACCGGTCTCCATGGCCTGGTAGCAAGAGAGTACAGGCACTTTGAATCGCTTGCGGAAGGCCCGCGCCACGGCAAGGGTGAGCGGTTCACCTGAGCTGATGCAGCGGATGTGGCGCGATCGGCATGGTTTGGCCGTGGGCATACGCGCCATGGCGGCGAACAGCGCAGGCGTGGCAGCCAGGACATCGGGGGGGTGCTCGGCCAGCACCCTGGCCAAGCGGGCCGCAACCAACTGATCGTCGAGAACCAGACCGGCGCCCTGGGCCAATGCCGCGCAAAGGCCGAGATCGAACCCTTGGCTGGTATGCAGTCCGGCGGCTGTGCTTACGTGGGTTGAGGGGCCGATGTCTAGCGTCGAGGCGAGGGCGGCGCCGATGCCTTCCAGTTGGCGGCGTTCGCGCACCACGCCCTTCGGATCGCCCCCGGCGTCCAATGTGAAGAGCACGACCTCGGGGACCGCGTGCAGCTTCAGCGGCGCGCGTTCGAAGGTGGCACAGGTGAGCAGGGTGCCGGATATGCGGCGGCGACTTTCGAGTACTGCGCAAGGCCCCTTCCGGCTTCGCTCCGCGGGCAGCACGCCTGCAGGGGCCGCAAAGGGGGTCAGGGCGTTCGGCCGCGTGACCAGCGCCCGGAGGCGTGTGGCCGCGAAAACCATGTCAAGGTCTCGTCCACTGAGCGTCGGGTCGAGAGGCACAACGACAGCGGCCAGCTTGGAGAGGGCGAGGGCCAGCACGACGAACTCCGGCACGCTGCCCAGCATGAGGCCGACCCAGTCGCCGGCGTCGATGCCGAAGCCCTTGAGCTCGCTCGCGCGCCGATTGACGCGATGCTGGAGCCCGTGCCACGAGAAGTAGGTGTCCCGGTAAATGAGCGCTTGGCCGCCGCCAATAGCTCCCTGGCGGGCGCCTGCGGCGTTGTCAAGCCATTCGTACAGCAACGACATGCATGCACCCGGGACGAAGCCAAGCCCAGTGTACCCGTCGCGTCCGTCGGGGACAAGCTCCAACAGCTCCAACAGAATGCCTCAATCCCGCGACAAGCGGAGCGGAGGGGCAGACGGACTCGGGGAAACAGGCCTTTCCAAGATCGAGTCGCGCACCCAAGTGGAGCGATCGGTGGTGGTCGTGGACGTGGTCCACCACCTTCTGCAGCTACCCCGGGACTAGGGACGCAGCCACTCTGTGTCGCCAGGGACGTTTCTTGGTAGAGTCCCAAGGTCCAGCGATGGCAAGTACACCACCTCTCAAGATCAAGCTCTTCGCCGATAGCGCGGAGGCCACAGCCATGGTGAAACGGTACCGGGAGGGCTTCGTACGCGGCTTTACTACGAATCCGACCTTGATGAACAAGGCGGGTATCCGCGACTACCAAGCCTTTGCCAAAGAGGTGTTGGCGGTCATCGTCGATCTTCCTATCTCTTTTGAGGTCTTTGCCGACGACTTTGCGGAGATGGAGCGCCAGGCCCTGCTCATCAGAGGGTGGGGACCGAACGTCAATGTCAAGATCCCCATCACCAACACCCGCGCCGAATCGGCGTTTCCCGTCATTCGTTCGCTGCTGGCCAGGAAAGTGAAACTCAACATCACCGCCATCCTGGCCAGCGAGCAGTGGCTGGGGTTGCGCGACTGCCTGTCCCCCGACAGCGAGGTGATCGTGTCGATCTTCGCGGGCCGCATCGCCGACACCGGGCGAGACCCGATACCCATCATGACCCAGGCGGTAAGAGACTTCCGTGCCTTCCCCAAGGTGCAGGTGCTATGGGCCAGTCCACGGGAGGTGCTCAACATCTACCAGGCCGAGGACTGCGGTTGCCACATCATCACCGCCACTGACGACCTGATTGCGAAGGTACAAACCCTGCGCGGCAAGAGCCTGATCGATTTCTCCCTCGACACCGTCCGCATGTTCCACCGGGACGCCAGCAAGGCCGGATTCGAGCTGTGAGCGCGTGGGTCCCAGCCGCATGACCACATAGTCGTACACGTGGGATCATGTATTGTAGGACCTGACATCGTCATGCGTCTTTACCGGGATGCGGTCCTGTCCTAACCTGAGAAGTCACTTGCCACGGGTTCCACCCAAACCAGCCGACCGTTCTTCGGATTCCGATCACGTTCGGGCCAAAACGGTTGTCACCAGCATCAACAAGATTGCCGAACACGCGCCCACCAAGGAGGCGTGCTTGGTGGTCATCTACGGGTCTGATCTGGGCCGCAAGTACAACCTGGAAGCGCCAGCGTTGGTCGTCGGGCGATCGTCGAAGTCTGACATTCAAATCGATCAGGAGTCGGTGTCGCGTGCGCACTCGAGGATTCTGAACTCCGGGCGCGCCATCCGGATTCGCGATCTCGGATCGACCAACGGCACCTACGTCAATGACGAGCTCATCGACGAGCGCACGCTGGAGGACGGCGATTTCATCAAAATCGGCCGGACCATTTTCAAGTTTCTTTCGGGCGGCAACATCGAGCGCGCCTACCACGAAGAGATCTACCGGCTCACTACCGTCGACGGCCTGACCCAGATCTTCAACAAACGTTACTTCCAGGAGTGCATCGAGCGCGAGATCGCCCGGGCCCTTCGCTACCGGCGTGAAGTGTCCCTGGTCATGTTCGACATCGACCACTTCAAACAGGTCAACGACACTCACGGACACTTGGCTGGTGATTCGGTGCTCAAGACGCTGGCGCTGACCGTCAAGAACAAGATCCGGCGTGAGGACCTGTTCGCGCGCTACGGTGGCGAGGAATTTGCCATCGTGTTGCCCGAGATCGACGGCCACAACGCCCATCAGTTTGCGGAGAAGATCAGGCGCATCGTCGAGCTCACGGACTTCCGGTTCGAGGGCGTCAAGATGGACGTCACGGTTTCTTTGGGCGTCGCGGCCCTTGACCAGGAGACCACGGACGCGGCGGGGCTGATCAAGCGCGCGGACGACCGCCTCTATGAGGCCAAGAACGCGGGACGCAACTGCGTGCGCGGTTAGTACCGCCTTTCGTAGGTTCGTAGAAAGAGTGCTGATGAACACAGGCAAAGTCTGGTGTGGAATTTCAGTCTTGCTGGCGATGGCGCTTTCCGCTTCTCCTGCACGCGCCCAGTCTGAGGCACAGAACAAGCAGGAAGCGAAAGAGCACTACGAGAAGGCCACCCGGCTCTATGACCTGGCCAGGTACGGTGATGCCATCGGTGAGTACGAGGCGGCCTACTTGCTGGTGGCTGATCCCAACCTGCTCTACAACATGGGACAGGCCTATCGCCTGTGGGACAAACCGGAAGAGGCCATTCGTTGCTACAAGAACTACCTGCGCAACCGGGCCGACGCCTCCAACCGGGCCGACGTCGAGAAGCGGATCGCAGAGCTGGAGCGGACCATCGAAGACCGTCATAGGTCCGGAACGGCGTCTTCTGCCCCGTCGCCACCGCCCGTGGCCGCGCCAGCCCCGCCGCCGGTTGGCGAACCGCCGCCCGTCGCGATCGAGGTAGCGGCCCCTGCCGCAACGCTCGCTCAGCCCGCCGGCACGGTGAGCGAGTCTGCGCCTTCGCACCTCGGCAAGCCGAGCCGGGTCTTGCCCTACACGCTCCTGGCCGCGGGTGGGGCTGGCTTGGTCACGTCGCTGGTCACCGGCCTCGCCGCGGCGAACAAGGCGAAGCAGATTGCGGATGCTTCGAAGCAGCCCAACCATCCGGTCTTCGATCCGTCGGTGCAATCGGCAGGCAAGACACTCAATGCCGTGGCTATCGTCGCCGGCGTGACCGGTCTCGCGGCTGGCGGAGTGGGTCTCTATTTCTACTTCCGCACGCGTCGTGCATCCGCGACCGCGGCGTCCGTGACTTCCGGAACCCAGGCGGCGTTTTTTCCGCTGGCCGGGCCTGGCTTCGCTGGAGGCGGGGCCAGCGTGGATTTCTAGGAGATGACGTCATGACCCGATTGAGTTCGAGTCTCGGCCTGCTTGTCGCGACGGGGTTGACGGCAGGCTGTTTCAACCTGAAAGACGTTCAGAGTGGAGGTCTGAAATGCGCGCCAGACCGATCCTGTCCCGACGGATTTTCTTGCAACCTCCTGGACAAGCTCTGCTACCGCAATGGCATCGGCGGACCCAGTGCGTGTACCGCAGCCGAGGCCCAGGCACCCTTCGGCCCGTTTGCAGCGTGCACGGCCCCAACCAGCACCTCGCCGGGCGACCTGTGCGATCCGGTCTGCCAGAGCGGTTGCCCCTGCAACCAGCGTTGCCAACTGCTTGGCGACCAGCTCGGTCACTACAGTTTTGCGTGCGAAACGCCGCCGACCGGGACGCCGCTGGACAACTTCCAGCCCTGTGACCCCAACAACGATCTGTGCAAACCAGGCCTTCGCTGTCTTCCGCCTCCTCCCGAATCGACCGGCTGTGTCGCCCAGTGCTATCGGTACTGTCGGCAGAACAGCGACTGCCCACTCAACAGTCTCTGTGCGCTGAGCATCGACATCGTCGGACAGGATTCAATTCCCATCTGCACGCCTCCCGAAGTAGCCTGCAATCCCGCCCTTCAAACCGCGGCACCGGCCTGTAGCTCATCGCTCACCGGGAGCACCTGCTACGCGTTTTCGAGGGAACTGCCCGACCAGACCATGTGTGATTGCACGGGAACCATCGTGGCTGGGAGCGACTGTACCGACTTGCACTCGTGCATGGCCGGATACGAGTGCGTGGCTGGGAAGTGTCGGAAGGTGTGTTTGCTACAGACCGGCGGCCTCGCCTGTGCGGCGGGGCAGACTTGCGTTTCTCTCAATTCCTCGACGAAGTACGGAACCTGCCAGTAGAAAACTGCCGAAAACCGCGGCTCGGGGGTCGTCGACCCGGCGCGCGAACACCAAAGGCCCCAACACGAAGAGGTTCTTGACCCACTGATGAAAGTGGAGGGATTTGAGGAGGGCGAGGACCGTGGGGTGGGGGGAAGGCGAAGTGTAGCGCGAACCGATCGAAGGTCTATGCTCGCGGGCTCCAGTAGCCTATTCTGGGCACCTCCCCCGAGAGGGACCCCATGCCCCAGAGTGACACCGATCACAGCCCCAACGGCCTGAAGCCGTCTGCACTGGCCGGTCTGACCGACGAGGTGCTGGTGGCGCGAGCGCGCGGCAAAGACGTTGCGGCGTTCGAGGAGCTTCTGGGCCGCTATGAAAACAAGCTCTACCGGTTGGCCATGCGTTTTGTCCGCAACGAGAACGATGCGCAGGAAATCCTGCAGGACGTGTTTCTGTCCGCGTGGCGGAACCTGCCAGGATTCGAGGGGCGGGCGCAGTTCGGGAGCTGGATGTATCGCGTGACCGTGAATGCGGCGCTGATGTTCCTGCGCGCGCGCAACCGGCATCCCGAAGTCATGCTGGACGACGTAGAGCCGGCTGTTTTGCGCGGCGCGTCCGAGGAGTCTGTGCATGGCTCGTCGGAGGATTGGTCGCAACGGCCGGACGAGCAGCTGCAGTCGGAAGAGCTGCGGCGCCACATTCAGGCAGCGGTAGACGCCTTGCCGGACGGACTGCGCACGGTCTTCCTGGTGCGCGACGTGGAGGGACTGTCTACTGAGGAGACGGCCGAGCTGCTTGATTTGTCGCTCCCTGCGGTCAAGACACGCCTGCACCGCGCCCGCCTGGCTCTGCGCGAGGTTATCGGGCGCTACTTCGCGCGCTAGAGCAGCGCAGGGCCGTGATGAAGATGAGCTTCGTCTGGCGAGCAGCCTACGCCGTGAGCCGTTCAGTGCCCTTGGCGTTGCTTGTCGCCTGGCTGTCACTCGTGGCGGAGAGTAGGGCGCAGGGTGACGCGTGCGAGGACCGATTCGAGGGCGAGCGTACGGCTCTTCTGGTCCGCAGGGCCGCGCCTGAGGCGGCGGCAGATTTGGCCGCTCTGGTGCGCATGGATGCGATGCTCAGCCCAGGACGGCTGGCCGCCGTCCTGCGCGACTTTGTCGAAGCACAAGGCGCCGCCCGGGCGGACCCTCTGGTGGCGGCGCATGCGTCCTACTTCCTTTCCCTGGAGGAGGACCGCTCGGGCCAGCACGAGCAGGCAGACTCGCGCCGGCGCGGGTTGGGCTTGCTCAGCGACTTGTGGGTGCTGGGGCCTTTCGATGCCCTGGGGCGTAGCGGACTAGATCGCATCTATCCAGCCGAGCTGGCTCCGCCCGATCCGCGCGGCAGTCAGTGCTACCCGGGCAAGACGCACGAAGCCTGCTGGCGCCGGACCTCGGCCGAGGTGGCTCGGCAGGGGGCGATCATGCTCGGCGCACTCTTGCGTCCGGACAACGATGCCGTCGCGTATGTGCTTGCCTACGTGCACAG
>Ga0224520_1000455_pt1 | contig 12205 bp, 13 predicted proteins | sample CFST25metaG_2_FD_180684 | JGI IMG/M metagenome (GOLD analysis project Ga0224520, IMG submission 180684) | Peat soil microbial communities from Stordalen Mire, Sweden - C.F.S.T-25 | ecosystem: Environmental > Terrestrial > Soil > Wetlands > Peat | place: Sweden: Norrbotten County, Stordalen Mire... | reverse complement strand
TTATTAAGCCAGGGTGTTATTGCGAGTGTGCTTGAATTAGCATTAGTGATTGTGATGAGCGCTTTCGGTGTCTACGGTATCATTGCCTCGCAGGGAATTGGACTGGCAATTGCTTTAGTAGCCTGTATTTTCGTGTTTTTACCTCGGATAATCCCGCAATATCGCCCCTCGGCTGTTATTCAATTGCGCACCACCCGTGAAACCATATCATATTCATTCGCCAATTATGCCGTTGACGGATTAACCAATCTTCCATTCTGGGTTTTATCCTTGTTGGTCCTGAATACCTACGGCGCTGCTCCTAATGCCTATTTTTATATGTCTTGGACTATGTCTACGGTACTCCTGGCAATTGCTTATGGTATTTCCACCTCGCTCTTTGCCGAGGGTGCCCATGAAGTCAGGAACGTCGGCGGCGATATTGTTCGGAGCCTCAAACTTATTTTGCTGATTGTCCTTCCTGCCGCTATTCTCATGATAGTTTTTAGCGATAAATTATTGCTTCTTTACGGCGGTGCTTATTCGGCCGCTGGCACGCAAGTTTTAAGATTGTTTTCTTTATCAGTTCTGCCGGGCAGCATCAATCTTCTTTATTTCAGCTTAGCCCGTGTCGAAAAATGGTTAAAAAATCTGCTTTTAGTCTGCGTTGCTATGGCTGTATTAACTATTTTTTCCGGTTATTTGCTTCTGCCGCATTTTGGTATCGTTGGCGTTGGCATTAGCCGGTTATTTGTTCAAATCGTCATGCTGTTCTTTACTGTGCCCAAACTGCTGCACCGGATAAAAATACGCAATACCGATATCAATCAGTAAAATATCCGTCTTTTAAAAAGACAGTGAGTTTACGTTGTTTAAACAGGAAATAGACAAAATACACGATTACTAAAAAGCCAATCGTTTCACAGATTAGCACTATTGGGTCGCCGATTAGCAAAGACCACCAGCGGCTCAGCCAATCAGACGGGTTTCCTGCAGAAAAGTGGATTCCGTAGAACGGCCAGAAAAGTGTATGCGGATTTAGCCACATTGAATCCAGTATCAGGTGTGCCAGGATACCGGCTGCTAACACCAATATCCTTTTCCACCTGTGTGCGGCGTATAATATCAATCCCAATAATGTAAAAATCAGTAAAAATAGCAGTGTATGGGAAATCGACCTGCCGCTGCCGATGTTGAATAGGCCCAATGGTTTATCGATAATATCCGGTAAAATGGCGCCGATTAATAAAAATCGGATATCGATATGTTTACCCAGCGTTTCCGTAATAGTATTTAGTGAAAATTTAGTACGCCGGGGCGAAATTACTGATTTACTTTTGTCCGTGGAAATCACGTGCCCGTTTGTCGAATTTGTATTAGAAAACTGTTTTATCCCCTGCGCCGCTATTGCCGCCCCCAGCGTAATCCCTAAATGTCCGAATAAAAGCATTTTTTTACCTTCAGATAATATTAAGCAATCCAATGAAAATAATCAAACCTTCAGATAAACCCGATTATTCATTCGGTCATTTTTTAGTTAGAACTGAGAAGGAACTCTAACAGAGGGATTATTTATATGTCTGAATATAATCAGTTAGTATTAATACTATCATTGTATAATCTAACAGGATTATTCATAAAGTTGACTTTATTTATATGAATATGTATTATGTGTCTATAATTATCAATAAATCCTAGATAGTATCAGTCGTTCATAATTTACCGGAATACTAAAAGGAGTTGAGTAAAATGTGTAAAACTGCATTCATTACAGGCATTACCGGACAGGACGGTTCATATTTAGCGGAATTACTCCTGGACAAAGGCTATCAGGTCTATGGGCTGATCCGGAGATTAAGCATTCCGAATCTTAGCCGGATATCTTCCATCCTGGACCGTGTCATTTTGTTGGAGGGGGATTTAAGCGACCAGACAAGTCTGGATAATGCTATCCAGACAGCCGCTCCGGATGAGATTTATAACCTGGCAGCGCAATCATTCGTTGCAACGTCTTTTAAGCAACCCATCGCGACTACCACCATCACTGGCATGGGCGCTGTTCGTGTTTTTGAATCGGCCCGGCGTATTTGTTCGAAAGCGAAAATTTACCAGGCTTCCAGCAGCGAAATGTTCGGCAATGTCATCGAAAATCCGCAAAATGAAAATACAAAATTTAGTCCCCGCAGTCCTTATGCTTGCGCTAAAGTATATGCGCATCAGACCGCACTGGTTTACAACGAAGCCTATGGTATGAACATTTATTGCGGAATTTGTTTTAATCATGAGTCTCCACGCAGGGGACTGGAGTTCGTTACCCGGAAAATCACGGATGGCGTGGCTCGAATTTATCATGAAGAACAGGACGACCTGCACCTAGGTAATCTGGATTCCATTCGAGATTGGGGATTTGCCGGCGACTATGTAAAAGCAATGTGGATGATGCTCCAGCAGAATGAACCGGATGTTTATGTTGTTGCCACCCAGGATAGTCATTCCATCAGGGAATTTGTGCAATTATCTTTTGAAGCTGTCGGTTTGGATTGGGAAAAATATGTTGTTATCGACGAGAAGTTTTTCCGCCCCGTCGATGTGACGAACTTATGCGGTGATTACTCGAAACTAAAGAATCAGGTTGGTTGGGAACCGGATACCAATTTCAAACAACTGGTCGGTATGATGGTTGCGGCCGACATGGATAGGATAGCAGACCCCGTAGCCGAATCTCGTAATGGTAGACATAAGACTTTTAGAGCCAACCAGACAGTGTCCAAATAATTCCGCTGTCAGAATCTTGCGGCATTTATAGCGGATTTTGAGAAATCATTAATGATACAACCTATTGAAATAAGAAAATCCATATTACAATCATGCTCGGCTAGTGGTGAAGGACATATTCCAAGCTGTTTTTCCGTAGTGGAGATTCTGGCGGAATTATATGGCAACACCATGAAGTACCGGAATGACGACCCGCAATGGGAGGACCGGGACTATTTTATTTTAAGTAAGGGGCACGCTTCGCTGGCATTGTATGCCGTATTGGCCGAAGTTGGATTCATTTCAAAGGCTGAACTCCTGGACTTTACGAAATACGAAAGTCGTTTGGGAGGGCATCCTGATAGAAATAAGGTTCCCGGTGTTGAAGCTTCAACAGGTTCTTTGGGACACGGGTTTCCATTTGCCGCCGGTATCGCTTTGGGACTAAAAATTAAACATAAATCTAATCTGGTTTTTGTCTTAATCGGCGATGGTGAAGCCAACGAAGGCACAATCTGGGAGACAGCTATGGTAGCGGCGCATCGCAGACTTGATAACCTCGTTGGAATATTTGATGACAACCAATCGACTGGTAGATGTTTGCCGTTAACCGATGTCGCGAAAAAATGGGATGCTTTTGGCTGGAAAGTACATGAAGTCGATGGCCATAATAATGTGGAAATTAGAGCTGCATTCCAATCAATTGTAAGGGATAAACCCACAGGCCCCGTAATGATAGTCGCCCATACAATTAAAGGGAAAGGCTCCCGTCTTTTAGAAAATAATAGTTTTACCTGGCATCATAAAAGCCCTTCGGCTGCTGAATTGGATATCATAATGAGGGAACTGGTTTGAGGAATCAATTCGCTAGAACGCTCGAGAATATCGGGGCATTGGATGAGAAACTGGTAGTTTTACTCGGAGATATCAGTGTTTACCTCCTCAGAAATTTCGAGCAGAAATTTCCCGACCGTTTTTACAATGTCGGTATCTGTGAACAAACAATCATCAGCATGGCGGCAGGTTTATCGTCACTTGGTTTCTATCCTGTCGTCCACACAATCACCCCCTTCACTGTTGAAAGATGCTACGAACAGATAAAAATAGATCTTTGTTATCAGAAGTTGGGCGCCAGTATTATTAGTGTCGGTTCCGCTTTCGATTATCCGGCTTCAGGTTGTTCTCACCATTGTTATGAAGACTTTGCTGTTTTACGGCCTCTCCCCGGTATGGAAATTGTTTTTCCCGCCAGCGAAATTGAGTTTGATGCTATTTTTAAACAAACCTATAATAACGGACACACAACTTATTTTCGGTTACCGGGTGCTAAACATGGCATTAAGTTCAACGAAGACCAATTGCGTTTGGGAAAGGGAATCAAGGTAAAAGAAGGAAAAGCTCTCACCGTAGTTGTAACCGGACCCGAGCTAAAGAATGTTGTCGCTGCCTCTGAAATGTTAGACACCGAGATAATCTATATCCATACTATAAAACCGCTGGATACTGAACTCGTCAGGCAGAGCGTTGCAAAAACAGGTAAGGTTCTGACGATTGAGGAACACAATGTCATTGGTGGGCTTGGTGATGAAGTGGCTAGGGCGGTTGGTGACATTGGCAATGTCATCCAGTCCCGTTTGGGAATCGAAGATAAATTTTTAACAAATTACGGCAGCTATCACGAACATTGCGTGGCACTGGGACTGGACACCATGGGTATAAAAAGAAAAATAGAAGGATTACTGTGAATTCCGCCATTATCAAGGAAGATTGTAAAAATCTATTAGCCGGGTTTAGTCGCATTCATGACCTGGATCACAAAACCTTTTTAATCACGGGCAGTAATGGTTTGATCGGCAACTATTTTGTCAATTTACTTAGTGCTGCTAATGACCTTTATCATACAAATATTAAGGCGTATTGCATTAGCAAGCATGATCCCGTCTGGAGAGATAGCAATTTTGTTTACCTTAGCCAGGATTTGTCCCGGCCCTTCGTTTTTCACTCTTACATTGATTATGTCGTTCATTGTGCCTGCTATGCCCGCCCCAAAAAATTCTTGGAAAATGAACTCGAAACTATCGCGTTGAACGTCGATGCAACCGGAACATTATTAGATATCGCCAAAGACAACAAAGCAAAGTTTCTTTTCCTTAGTTCCAGTGCAATTTATGGTAATCCGCCATCCTCCGAGATACCGACAAAAGAAAATTACCCCGGTAATTCTTTACCGTCTAACGGCAGAGCTGCCTACGCAGAATCGAAAAGAATGGGAGAGACTTTGTGTTATGTATATCAGCGGAATTACGGAGTAGCCATAAATATTGCCCGTATCGCCCTCGTTTATGGTCCGGGTCTGACTCTTCTTGACGAGCGTGTCATGGGAAACTTCATGAAAAAAGCCATTGTCGATAAACATATCAAACTTCTGGATGAAGGTAAGAACCGGCACACTTACTGTTATATTACCGATGCTGTAAATATGATGCTGAACATCATGCTTCAAGGGAAAGACGTTTTATACAATGTCGGGGGAATTGAAACTGTTTCTATTTACGAAATGGCGCAGATGATTGCCGGTTATTGCGGAGCAACCTGTGAACCCGGTGCCGGTACTGGGATGAACGATGCCCCCGATATCGTAAAGCTCGATATCAGCAAAGTGTGCAGCGAGTTCGGAATAACTAAACTTACTCCGTTCCCGGAAGGCCTGAAACGCACCATCGATTGGAATATGAAGCGTGAGAAATCAGTTAATCGGGGATGATTGTCCGGTGCCTGAAAAGATACTTAACGCCGGTGTATTGCTTGGACGGAATTATGCTTGCATTAATGGAATCGCTGGACCGTGTTTGAAAAAAGCTGAAAGGTGACAAACAGAATGGTAAATGAGTATCGCATCAACTTTGGTGAATTAAGGATCGGTGATGTCGCTAAACAGAAAATACAAAAAGCTGTAGATAAATGTTGGATTTCAGAGGGCGAAAATGTCAAAGAGTTTGAGCGGTCCTTTGCTGATTTATTTAAATTCAAACATGCTGTCGCCATGAGTTCCGGGACTGATGCCGATTTATGCGCCTGTGCTTCGTTATATGAATTCGGCGCTAAAAGAGGCGATGAAATTATTCTTCCAGCTTTGTGTTACGTCTCTTGTGCCAACTCGATTTTAGCGGCTGGTTTTACTCCGAAATTTGTCGATATCGAGCTGGAAACGCTCAATATCGATCCCAATAAAATAGAAGGGGCAATTACGGATAAAACCAGGGCAATCATGATTGTCTCTACGATGGGAAAACCGTGCGCAATTTCTGCGGTTATGAAAATCGCTAAACAACATCATCTTATTATTATTTCGGATGATTGTGAAGCACATGGCGCGATGTATAAAGGTCAATATCTTGGGAATTTAGTTGACATGGCCACTTATTCGTTTTATGTGGCGCATGTCGTATCTTCCGGCGAAGGCGGCATGGTTGTTACTAACCGTGATGATATGGACATGGTTCTCAGGTCGGTCAAATCGCACGGCAGACCTTTTGGGAGTATCTATTTTGATTTTCAGCGTATCGGTTTTAACTCTCGCATGAATGAACTGACGGCTGCTGTCGGGATAGAGGGTATCAGTCAGTTCCGGCAAACGTTTGATATTAGAAAACGTAATCTTAGATTACTGCTCGCTTTAACTGAACCGTTGAAGGAACATTGTTATTTCCTGAGAGAAGAGCCGTATGAAACGGTAAGTCCTCATGCTTTTCCTGTTGTTTTGAAAAATCAGAAGTATGACCGGGAGAAACTGTACCGGTATCTCACGAATCACAGCATCCAGTGCAAGACTTTATTCGGTAGTCTGCCCACTCAGCATCGGGCCTTTCAGTTTATGGAGCATAAATTAGGCGATTTCCCTGTAGCTGAGTATGTCGGCGATAACGGTTTACATTTTGGTGTTCACCAGTACTTAACTGAGCAGGATTTAGTTTATATCGCAAAAACTTTGTCGGAATATTTTGGAGTTCAATGGAAGTCATAGTTGCTACCGGCGGGGGGTTCGACCCTATCCACAAAGGGCATATCCGGCTGCTTAAAGAAGCTAAGAAGCTCGGCACTAAACTTGTTGTTATCTTGAATAACGATGAACAGCTTAAAAAAAAGAAAGGCAAAACATTTTACCCCTCACAATCCGAGCGGCAGGAAATATTAGAAAGCATTAAATATGTTGACGAAGTGATTATTGACCCTGACACAAATATTACCTGCGAGAACGCGTTGAGATTGATTCACCCCGATATTTATGCCAAAGGCGGCGATAGGACCCCCGGTAATATGGCTAAGATGGAAATTGATGTCTGTAATGAATTGGGAATCCGCATAGTCTACGGTGTCGGCGGCGAAAAAATACAGTCGAGTTCGTGGCTTATCAATAAAACAGGAGAAACCCATTGAAAGCATTAATCACCGGTATCACAGGCTTTGTCGGTTCGCATTTAGCCGACTACATATTGGCTGATCATAAAGCTGAAGTTTACGGTCTGAAAAGATGGCGCAGCCCCATGGACAATATTTCTCACATTAAAAATAAAGTTCATTTATATGATGGTGATTTGAGAGATTTATCCTCGATGCTCTATCTGCTCAATGAGGTAAAACCGGATGTCATTTTCCATTTAGCCGCGCAGTCGGAAGTCACTACCAGTTTCACTGCCCCGGTCGATACGCTGATGACCAATGTGATTGGCACAGCTAATTTACTTGAAGCTGTACGGTTAACAAAACAGAATCCGTTAACCCATATCTGCTCCAGTTCGGAAGTCTACGGCCAGGTTTTACCTACAGAAGTCCCCATTCGCGAAGATAACCCCTTCCGTCCAGCCAGTCCTTATGCCGTCAGCAAAGTCGCCGAAGATATGTTAGCCTGGCAATATTTTACATCCTGGGGGATTAAAACAATCCGGACGCGGATGTTTACCCACACCGGCGCCCGCCAGAGCGAGTATTTGGTGACTTCAAATTTTGCCAAACAAATCGCCATGATAAAACAAGGATTGCAGCCGCCTGTCGTGTGGGTCGGCAACCTTGATTCCGTTCGTACTTTCGCCGATGTTCGGGACACTGTCAGAGCATATTGGTTGATGGCCGAAAAATATTATTCCGGAAAAGTAAAAGCAGGGAGTGTTTACAATATCGGGGGTACCGCTACCATGACCGTCGGCGAGATGCTCAATCGGATGCTTGTATTAGCAAATTTGAACGGTCAAGTCGAGATTATGGTTGATAAAAACAAATTGCGCCCTTCGGATGTGACCCTGCAAATACCTTGTATCGATAAATTTGTCAACGACACAGGGTGGCAGCCGACTGTCAGTTTTGATGATACCATGCTGTCTCTTCTAGGCTATTGGGGGGAACGGGTTAAATGAGAATCGAAAAATGCAAACTTGAAAACGTCCTCATCATTCACCTCGATCAATTTGTCGATTTACGCGGTTATTTCGTCGAGACCTATAACGAAAAAATCTATCAGGCCGCCGGCATCGACGTAAAATTTGTGCAGGATGATATGTCAGTTTCCCGTCATCACGTCTTCCGCGGCATTCATGGTGATGATGGCACCTGGAAACTTATCGATTGTTTGTATGGAGAAATCTACTTCGTGGTGGTCGACCCCCGGACGCGTGAGTGGCAGTCTTTTATCTTAAGTCCGATGAGCGGTTTGCAGATATTGATTCCCCCGAAATTCGGCAATGGTTATCTCGTATTGAGTGATTGGGCTACATTCCATTATAAGCAGTCCACCTGTTACGGGGAACACAAACAATTCACGATTAAATATAATGACCCCCTGTACCACATTTACCTGCCGATAAAAAATCCTATACTTTCGGAAAGGGATGCCTGAATGATATATGTTATCGATATCGATGGCACTATCTGTCAGACAACGGAAACTGATTATCACCATAGTATGCCTGATAACAGTGCCATCCGCCTGGTCAACAAATTATATGACGGCGGCCACACCATCAAGGTCTTTACCGGACGCGGTTCCCGCAGCGGCAAAGATTGGCGGGATTTTACCATTCAGCAATTGGATGGCTGGGGTTTAAAATATCACGAGTTAATCATGGGCAAACCTGTCGGAGACATCTTCATCGATGACAAAGCTGTCAATGCCAGGCAATGGTTGGAAAATAAATGATCATTAGTCGTACTCCCTTCCGCATCTCTCTCTTTGGCGGAGGGAGTGATTATCCGGAATGGTATGTAAAAAATGGCGGCGCCGTCTTAAGCACCACCATTAATCACTACTGTCATATCTCTGTTCGCTATCTGCCTCCGTTCTTTGAACACAAACACCGCATTGTCTGGTCGCAGATTGAAAACGTGCAGTCCATCGACCAAATCCAGCATCCCATTATCCGTGAGTGCCTGAAACATCTGGACGTGCAGGAAGGCATGGAGATTCACCACGACGGTGATTTACCCGCTCGCAGCGGTTTAGGTGCCTCTAGTGCCTTTACCGTTGGCTTACTCAATGCCGTTCACACTTTGCAGGGCAAAGATATCTCCCGATTGGATCTCGCCATCGAAGCTATCTATGTCGAGCATGAACTGGTCAAGTCTAACGTCGGTAGTCAGGACCAGACGGCCTGTGCTGTCGGCGGATTTAACCTTATCGAATTTGGCAATCACAAACCGGTAATCAAAAATATCCCCTTGTCCAATCCCGGCCTTAACCAGTTGCATGATTGTCTGCTCCTGGTATTCACCGGTTTTCCTCATGATGCCAGCAGCATTGCCGCTACTTATCAATTTAATCAGCGTGTTAAAGAACTCCGGGAATTGCATCAAATGGCGGTGTTTGCCTATCACACATTGCAGACTGGCCGTATTTTGGAATTCGGCGCGCTGCTTGATCAGACCTGGAAATTGAAAAAAAAGCTGTCCGGCAAGGTCTCCACATTTTATACCGACTCCGTTTATGACGCCGCCAAAAAGGCCGGTGCAATCGGCGGCAAACTCTGCGGCGCCGGCGGCGGCGGATTCATGCTACTCTTTGTCGAACCGGACAAACAGAACAAAGTGAAAAAGGCCCTGGAAAGCCTGTTATTTGTCCCGTTTGAATTTGAAGAAAAAGGCACACAGATTATTGTTAGAAGTTGAATATGAATGAAATAAATGAATTAGCCGGTTTAATCATTGACGCTCACCTCAAAGGCAATAAGGTCCTCGCCTGCGGCAATGGCGGGTTGTGCGCTGAGAGCGAACATTTTTCTGCCGAGTTGGTCGGTAAATATGCCTTCGATGAATATGTTCCCTGTATTTCTTTAACTTCTAACACCTGCATCCTCACCGCCATCGCTAATGACCTCGGTTATGCCGAAGTTTTTGCTCATCAGGTAAAAGTCATGGGCAAACCGCAGGATATTCTTATTGCCATGACCACCAGCCGCTCATTGAATATCTTGAATGCCATCGCTGTGGGCAAGAAAGCCGGATTGGTAACTGTGGCTATTTGCAGTCTTAAATCAGGCCTGCTTTTTTCTGATTTTACCTATCGCATGCCCGGGGATGACGTCGCGGAAATCCAGAATAATACAATTCAGTTTTTACACAAGGTAGCCTATGAAGTCAAACGGAACCTGAATGCCGGGCATGTTGTTAGTCCATCCTTTTGAATGTAATGCGGCTGGTTTTTTAGGATTGAATGGTAAGGGGAATCTTGGGAAATCATAACACAAAAAAAATCTATCTGGAGCCCATCTGGAAGCTGCCTATCTCTGCTAAATATTTTACTGCTTCCCCTCCGGATGGGTATGAGTTTGTCCGCGGGGATGACGCCCGCAGCCGTTTTTTCTTGTCCGCCAGCCGTTATGCCTTGTCCTATCGTTTTTTAAACATTTTCGATAAAGTAATCCCCACAGTCGTTGCCGCTTCAGCCCTGAAAAAATGGCGAAAACCGCCGCCGGGCACCGCCCTCACTTATGCCTATGGTGGGCACCTGGTTTTCCGCCCTGAGCCCTGGGTGGTTTCGATGGAATACCCCGGCATGTTGCTCGGCGGTGATGTCAAACATCTTGTCCGGGGCCGTCGCTTCCTCGCAAAAACTTTTGCCTCGCCCTGGTGTAAAAAAATTATGTGCGAATACGAAGCCGCCCGTCAGGCCCTTCTCACTACCGTCGATTGTGCTCCTTTCCTCGAAAAAGTGACTGTGCTTTTGCCCCCGCCGCCCCCGCTGCCGCATTTCGAAAAACCGCCTCAAAAGGGTCCGGTTAAATTGTTCACTCTCGGTTCCGGCAATATCAAAGGTGAATTTGCTGCGCGTGGTATCAGGGAAGTTATCGAGATGTTTATCATCCTCCGTCAAAAATACCCCGGCCTCGAATTGGTCGTTCGTTCGGATATGCCGTCCGCTTATCGTCGGCGCTGTCAGGGCATTTCCGGCCTGCGGATTATCGACCGGGTCATTCCCCGCGCTCAATTGGAACAGGAATTCGCCGCGGCCGATATCTTTGTTCTCCCTAGTCACGGCACCTATCCCTTCACCCTCATGGAAGCCATGAGTTGGGAGCTTCCCGTCGTTACCCGTAATTCCTTCGCAAATCCTGAGTTTATCGAAGACGGTCGGACCGGGCTGCTCGTCGCCGCCTCAAAACATGTCCCGTATTTTTACCGGGATACCGCTCACCCCAATTTCGGCTCTGCCGCCTTCCAAAAAGCGATTCAAACCTCAGATAAAGATGTCGTGCTTGATTTGGTCCGCAAGGTCAGTCTCCTCATTGAGGACAAAGAACTCAGGAGAAAATTGGGTAAAGCCGCGCGGCAGGAAGTGGCGGCCGGTAAACTGTCCAACGCTGTCAGAAATGTCAAAGTAAAAAAAATATTTGATGAAATCACTGGTGGAGAGATTGCATCGTAATGAACAATAGAATCATGGATGTAATTCCCGAACCGTTACATTTCCAACCCAAACAATTATCTATATTGTTAACGGTAGTGGCCTTGGCGCTTTGGGCTGTCAGTATCACCCGGGCAAACCTTGTCCTCGATGATTGGGGCCTTATTCATTCTTTACCTGTAACCTATTTCGTCGCCTTGGGTTTACTTACTGTTGCGGCTGGAATTTTATGGTTGTCTAAAGAAAGCCATAATTTCTTGATGGGTTTACAACTAGTTTTTTTTATCGGCGTGCTCTGGCTCACTCCTTTATTATTGGGAACAACACTTATGCCCACGAGATATGAGTTTGGTTATTATTCGAATACTCAGTATATTATCAATTTCGGCTATCTTAATGTTGTTACGCAATGGCTTCATAGCTGGCCTGGTTGCAGCTTATTTGGAGCTGGTTTTGTGGAAATAATGGGTTTCAAGAATGCGGATATGATGCTGATTTGGGCGCCTTTAGTAATTGAGTATCTGATGGTCTTACCGTTTTATCTTTTCTTTAGGACTACCATGGGCCGGAGTAACTATATTT
>Ga0224520_1000446_pt1 | contig 12364 bp, 10 predicted proteins | sample CFST25metaG_2_FD_180684 | JGI IMG/M metagenome (GOLD analysis project Ga0224520, IMG submission 180684) | Peat soil microbial communities from Stordalen Mire, Sweden - C.F.S.T-25 | ecosystem: Environmental > Terrestrial > Soil > Wetlands > Peat | place: Sweden: Norrbotten County, Stordalen Mire... | reverse complement strand
CGTCCCGCGATGGTGCGCCGCCGGCGAGGGCGCGCGCGAAGCGCGCGGGGCGGGCAGGGTGGGCTGTCCATCCCGAAGGGCCGGCGGGCTCCCCACGCGATTGCCTTGGGGCGCGGCTAGCGCTCTGCGACGGAGAACCTGTGTACCGTTCGACTCCGGTAGGTTTCGCCCGGGCGCAACACCGTCGAGGGAAATTCCGCCTGGTTGGGCGAGTTCGGATAGTGTTGGGTCTCCAGGCAGAGGCCATGGCAGGGGCCGTAAACCTTCCCCTGCTTTCCCACGATGGTGCCGTCGAGCAGACTGCCGCCGTAGAACTGGATCCCCGGCTCGGTTGTAAGGATCTCCATCACCCGGCCGCTTGCGGGTCCCATCAGACGTGCGGCCAGCGACAACCCTTCCCCGCTTCGCCGGAGGATCCAGTTGTGGTCGTAGCCGTGGCCGACGACAAGCTGTGGGTCCTTGGCCGCGACATCAGCGCCGATGGCCTTGGGCCGGGTGAAGTCCATGGGCGTGCCCTTGACCGGACGCACCTCCCCGGTTGGAATCAGGCCGCCGTCAACCGGCGTGAAGGAGTCAGCGTGGATCGTCAACAGATGACCGAGGGTGTCGCGGTCGGCTCCGTCGAGGTTGAAGTAGCTGTGATGGGTGAGATTGACCACCGTGGCTTTGTCGGCGAAGGCCAAGTAGTCGACAAGGAACTCGTCTTGATCGGACAGGGTGTAGGTGACGGTAGCCAAAAGCGCACCTGGATAGCCCTCCTCGCCGTCCTTGCTCAGGTACTGCAACTGCAACCCGACGTAGTCATGGGCGGATTGCGGTTTGGGGGACCAGACCACCTTGTCGAAACCCGTCCTGCCACCATGCAGATGGTTCTCGCCGTCGTTCTTCGCCAGCGAATAGGTCCGGCCGTCGAGCTTGAACTCGCTCTTGGCGATCCGGTTGCCATAGCGGCCCACCAGACAGCCGAAGTAGGGGCTTTTCGCCACGTATTCCGCCAAGGTGTCGTAGCCCAGCACGACATCGCCCAGCTTGCCCTCGCGATCGGGAACCAGCAGCGACACGACGATTCCGCCGTAGTTGGTGATCGTGGCGACGACACCGTTGCGGTTGGTCAGGCGGTAGAGATCCACGGCAGTCCCATCCGGTGCCCTGCCGAACGGCACACTCTCGATCCTCGGTCTGGCGCCCGGCGCGGGATCTCTGACTTGCAATCTGGTGCCTCGGTTGGCGTCGCAGGAACTTTGACGATCGGTTCTAGCAGATTGGGGGAGATTCTCGCCAGTTCGCCACCCTCGCGTGCGCTTCCTCCTTGGCGACTGGCCGCGGCCAAGTAGAATCCGCCCGTGCCCCTCCGATCACCTTTCAAAGTTGGCCTGGTCCAGATGGCCGTGTCGCCCGAGCCAGAGGCGAATCTCAGCCTGGCCTGCGCAAGAATCCGAGAGGCGGCGGTTCAGGGCGCCCAGGTGGTGTGCTTGCCCGAGCTCTTCCGTTCGCCCTACTTCTGCCAGACCGAGGACGCGGCCAACTTTGCCCTGGCCGAAACCATCCCCGGGCCCAGCACAGAGGCACTTGGTGCGACGGCTCGCCAGGCCGGCGTGATCGTCATCGCGTCGTTGTTCGAGCGACGCGCACCAGGGCTGTACCACAACACCGCGGCCGTGATCGGCGTCCACGGCGCGCTGGTTGGCGTCTACCGCAAGATGCACATCCCCGACGACCCCGGCTACTACGAAAAGTTCTACTTCACGCCCGGCGATCTCGGCTTCTGCGCGTTCGAAACGCCCCTTGGCCGGTTGGGCATCCTGATCTGCTGGGACCAGTGGTATCCCGAGGCTGCACGCCTGGTGGCCATGGCAGGGGCCGACATCATCTTCTATCCCACCGCCATCGGTTGGCACCCGCAGGAGAAGGCGCAGCACGGTGCGGCCCAGCGCGATGCCTGGCGCACAGTCCAGCGTGGGCACGCCATCGCCAACGGCCTCTACGTTGCGGTGGTCAACCGGGTGGGTTGTGAAACGCCAGCGGGCCCGCCTGGCCTTGAATTCTGGGGCACCAGCTTCGTCGCTGACCCGTTTGGCGTGCTGCTCGCCGAGGCGCCCGTGGATCGCGAAGAAACCCTGATTGCCACTGTCGACCCGGCGCGCATCGAGGAAGTGCGCCAGGGCTGGCCCTTTTTGCGCGACCGCCGCATTGACGCCTACGGCGGTATCGAGCGACGGTTTCTTGATACAAGGCGCTAGCGCAGGACTCGGTACAGGGAGATCGTCATGTACGGGCAGGAGAAGCGCTTCATGAGTGCAGTGCGGACTCCCGCCGGGGGCACATAGCGGTTGAGGGCCTCGCCGACGAAGATGTACTCCGTCTCGGGAGAGTAGAGGTAGGAGTAGTGCTTGAACTTGTTTCGCGCGTAGCCGTAGCGCGGATCCTCCAGGCCGAAGATGGGGGGGAAAAAGGTAAGGATGGTCCTGTCCGTGCCCACCGTGTCCTCCAGGTACCGGGTGGCCTCACGTTGTAAGAGGGCCGACTCGCGAAAGCTCATGTCGTAGTCGTAGTTGAAGCTCGGCGATTTCAACTCGTTCAGGGACAGGAGCGAGAGACCCGCTACCGCTGGTACCAGTACCCTGGCCTGGTCGCGGACCAATTCGAAAAGCGCCCGGCTGGCCAGAATAGACAGCGGCGGAAGCAGGCACAGCATGTAGCGTTTCATGAAAAAGCAGCCGGCGGAGAACACCAGGATGCCGATCCCGAAAAGCGCGAAGGTCCAGGCCAGGCTGGGACCGAAGCGCCGCCCGCCTTTGCGCCGCCCGAACAGCCGCAACAGCAGCCACAATGAAACCACCACCGAGAGCGCAAAGCGGCCTTGTTCCACGAAGACGAAATTGCTGTAGTCCACCAGCTTGCCCTTCATGGCGGCCCAGTGGAAGTTCACGTAGACGGCATGCAGGGGAAAGAAGTACCAGCCGTTCTGGCGTTTCTGGACGAGAAGGAAGAGACCGTAGAGCAGACCGGGGATGAGCAGGGCCAGTATGCCGGCGAGCGCGGATTTCAGGCTGGGACGGCTGCGCAGCCATTCCACCAGTAGCATCACCCCAAGGACTAGGCCCAGCACCAGGGCTGTCTCTTTCACAAAAATGGCCAGGGCGGTGCAAAGGCCCGCCAGTAGGTAACGCTTGCGCGAAAAGGCGTGCATGGACCAGAGACAAGCCAGGGCCAGGGGCATTTCGAGCAAGAGCAGGGTGCTTTGCGCGAGGAAGAGCGGCTGCACCATCAAAAGCGCGGCGGCCGCCAATCCCACCTGGGCGTTCCAGTGCCATCGGGCAATCCAGAACACGGAGACCACCAGGCCGGTGGCCAGGAGGAGCATGAAGACATGGGCCACCAACGGCGTGGCTCCGAAGACGCGAAAGAGCGCGCCGAAAGTGAACGTCACGAGCATGGGGTGGCCACGCGACAGCTCGGGTGGCAAATGGGAGGGCAGAAGGCCCAGTGTGTGGTCGTGCAGATAGACCGCGGCCCGACCGAACACGCCCAGTTCATCCCAGAAATAGGGCAGGTCCAGATCGCGCAGCTTGTAGGCCCAAAAGGGCAGAAGCAGGAGCGCGAGGACCAACCAACCCCGGTTCGCGCGCAAGACCCGCCACAGACGCTGGAGAAGAGTGCCCGGTGGGGCAGGGACAGATTCGCCGGTACTCTCAGTCATGTGCTTATGGAAGAAGGCGATGCGTGGGCAGTCTACCGTATCATCAACCCTTCATGGTCTTGAGCCTGCGCCACAAGGTGGCTGGGCTGATGCCAAGCACCGCCGCGGCACGGGTGCGGTTGCCGCCCGCTTCGGCCAGCACGGCGCGGATATGTTCCCTCTCGACTTGGTCGAGCGAGCGAGCGCCCCGGCCTGGCCCAGGACGCGCTTCGCTGCTCAACACGACGTTGGAGGGCAAGAGCTCTGGCGTGATTGGGCCGTTGCGCGAGAGCACGGCGGCGTGTTCGACGGCGTTCTCTAGCTCGCGCACATTGCCAGGCCAGGCATAGGCTGAAAGCGGGTCGATGGCAGCGGCGGCCAGGCGCAGGTTGGGCATCTTCAGTTTGACGCGCAGTCTCTCGACGAAAAAACGCGCGAGCGGCAGGATGTCTTCTTTCCGCTCGCGCAAGGGCGGGATCGCGATCTCGATGACCCGCAACCGATAGTAGAGGTCCTCGCGGAAGGCGCCCTGGCGCATGGCCTCGGCTAGATCGCGGTTGGTGGCGGCCAGGATGCGCACGTCGATCTTGCGGGTCCGGCTCTCGCCCACGCGCCGGATCTCACGTTCCTGCAAGACGCGCAACAACTTGACCTGCAAGGCATGCGAGATCTCGCCGATCTCGTCGAGGAAAAGCGTTCCGCCCGCGGCCTCTTCGAACAGTCCCGCGTGGTCGCTGATGGCACCGGTGAACGCGCCTGCCTTGTGGCCGAACAGCTCCGAATCAAGCAGCGTTTCCGGCAGCGCGCCGCAGTTGATGCCCAGAAAGGGCCCGTGGCTGCGTTGCGAGCGCGCATGAACCAAGCGCGCCACCACCTCTTTGCCGACGCCGCTCTCGCCGGTTATGAGCACCGAGGAATCGAACGGGGCGATGTGCGTGGCCAGCTCTAGCACCGCGGCGAAAGCCTTGCTCCGCACTTCAACCAGCGAGGGCCGCTCCAGCGTGCTCAGCCGCTGGGTGCTGCGCCGCAATTCCCGTGTCACCCGGCGCAGCTCGTCGGTCAGGCTTCGAATCTTTCCTTTGATGTCGGCCGCGTGGAAAAAGGCCAGGTGAGGGTTGATCTCCGCGCCCCACGACGTGCGGTCTTTGCCCACAGCGGTGCACACGCGCTCGCCCATCGCACGGCAGCTCCGCTCGACGAAGTACACATCGTAGCCCAACACAAACGACATGAAGCCGCTGGCGTAGCCGGCCAGCATCCAACACGACGGGCGCGACGCGCGACCAGACACCGCCACGTGCTCCTCGGCCTCGGCCGAGCCGTGCCAGGCCACATCCATCTCGAATCGGCCGGCACCCTGGTCCACCTCCAGCTTCTTCGTCACCCAGCGCGCCACACCCTGCAGGGCGTGCAAGCGTGGCCCGGCCTTGACCAGATCGATCACACTCTCCCACTTGAACACCCGGCGCATGGCTGCGGCATCGGCCTGACCCCAGAAGTAGGCGAAGCGGGTCAAGATGCGCCGGGCCTGCTCGGGCCCCACCATCTCGAAGAGATCCTTGCGAAACTGGGCAAAGGCGTCGGTGCTGTGCAGGACCAACCGGCGGCCCTGGAAGTCGATGGCGCCATCGCGAAATTCCAGCAGTTCGTCCAGCCTCAGGTCTTCGACTCGCATGATGCCCGCCCCATTTCAATCTGAAATGAAGAAATTTCAAGTTGAAATATCCGCCAGGCTGGCAAACCGAGAAAACCCCGAGGTTGCCTGCCCGGCACGGCGCTTGCTTTCTCAATCGTTGAGATGGGAACCCTGAAAGGGTTCCCAAACCCTCCCGCGATGGTCCGCCGCCGGCGAGGGCGCGCGCGAAGCGCGCGGGCCGGGCAGGGTGGCGGGCCGTCCCGAAGTCCCCGCAGGGGGCAAAGCCGGCGGGCTCCCCACGCGACCAGATCATCAACAAAAGAGCGACGAATCAATCAAAGGAGACGAACCATGTACGAACTACTGAAAGGCAAGCTGGAAGGGTTGCAGGGTGAGTTGATGTCGTTTGCGCAGGCTCTCTTGCGCACGCACAGCCCAAGCCGGGACGAGTCGAGTGCAGCCGCGCTAGTAGAGAAGCAGATGCGCGCGCTCGACTTCGACACGGTCACCACCGACAACTTCGGCAATGTGGTGGGCGTGTTGCACGGGGTGGAGGACGGCCCGAATTTGCTGCTAGCCAGTCACCTGGACACGGTCGAGCCCACCGACGAATCGGGCTGGCCTGGTTCGCCCTGGAGTGGCCGTATCGAAAATGGCAAGTTGCACGGTCTGGGCGCGGCCGACTGCAAGGGCGGGCTGGCGGCGCAGGTCTTCGCCGCGGGGTTGCTCAAGCGTAGCCTTCTTCCCTTGCGCGGAAACCTGGTGGTGGCCGCCACCGTGGCCGAAGAGAACGGCATCTCCATCGGCATGCGTGGCCTGATTGAATTTACCTTGAAGGAAATGGGGCTGCGGCCCGAATACGCCATGTTGGGCGAACCGACCGATCTGGGCCTCTACTATGGCCACGATGGCCGTGCCGAGATGGATATCCGCCTACGTAGCAACAACCCGTTCCATGTGGCCGACGCGGCCGAACTGGTATCGAGCGGCATGGGTGACATCGATCCGGCGGCCGCGGTGCAAGCCATGCTGATGGGCAAGCCGCACTTTGAAGACAGCCACGGACTCCGCTGCGCCACCATCGGGGTGGAACGCCGTCTGGGCCCGGAAGAAGCCGTCGACGGCATGGTCGGCCGTATGCGCCGGGAGGCCGAGCGGCTGGCACAGCTCGCCGGCGCGGTCGAGGTCGATGTAGCCGTGCGCGAGCGTGCTGAGACCTTGGCCTCGGGCCTGGTCATGCAAGTCAAGCGGGTCACCCACGCCTGGAGCACCGATCCCTTCAGTCCCCTGCTCTCCCGTGCTCGCCAGTCGCTGGCTGCCGCCGGCTGCGCGGTTCGGCCGGGTAAGTGGAAGCTGTCGCGTCTGGGCATGGGCACATCCGGCAGCGTGCTCTGCAACGAGTTCCACATTCCCACCATCGGCTACGGCCCGGGGCGCGAAGAAGAGGCGCACAGCCAGGGCGAGTCGGTGGAGATCGCCAAGATCGTGGAGTGCACCTATGGAACCGCAGCCATGGCCCATGGCTTGGTCGGCATTCCGGTCTTCGGATGGATTCCCGACGAGATCTAACCCCGAGCCCAAGGGCACGCCATGCGCATCATCGTATTCAACTGCGGAAGCTCATCGCTGAAGTACCGGCTGATCGAGATGCCGGGAGAAAAGGAGCTGGCGGGCGGAGAAGCCGAACGGGTGGGCCCCAAAACCGCAGAGCCGGCTCGCATCCACCACCAAGTGTCCGGCAGAAAAGAAATCATGGTGGTGGAAATGCCTGACCACGCCACCGCCTTCGCGCAAGTCATGCGGCTACTCGAGCGCGATCCCGAGTTGGTGCCCGATGCCATCGGGCACCGCATGGCGCATGGTGGGCCCAACTTCAAGCAGCACGTGATCCTCGACGACGCGGTCATGGCCGAGCTGGAGCGCATCCAGGAGCTGGCCCCTATTCACAACCCGCCTGCGGTGCGCCTGGTGGCCGCGTGCCGGCGCCTGTACCCCAAGCTGCCGGAGACGGTGGTCTTCGACACGGTCTTTCACGCCACCATCCCCGAAGTGGCCCGCGCCTACGCCCTGCCGCCCGCGCTGGTGGCCAAACACGGTTTCCGCAAATATGGCTTTCACGGCACCAGTCACCAATACGTGGCCGAGGAAGCGGCCAAACTGCTGGGCGTGCCTTTCGACAGCCTGAACGCCGTGAGTTGCCATCTGGGCAGTGGCGGCGCCAGCCTGTGCGCCATCGTGAAGGGCCGCTCCCTCGACAACACCATGGGCTACTCACCCCTGCAGGGGCTGATGATGAGCACCCGCTCAGGCGATCTGGATCCTGCGGTGGCGCTCACCCTGCTGGTGCGCGCGGCGGGCAACGGCGCCGCGGTCGAGGGCCTGCTCAACCGCAAGAGCGGCGTGCTGGGCCTGTCGGGAATGTCGGCCGACATCCGCGACGTGGTGGCACGCGCGGCCGATGGCCAGGCCACGGACATCGACCAGCTGGCCGTGGCGGCCCAGGTCTACCTTTGGCGCATCCGCAAGTACCTGGGCGCGTACCTGACCCTGGTGGGCCGTGCCCACTGCGTGATCTTCACCGACACCATCGGCGAGAAGGTCCCGCATGTGCGCTGGGCGGTGACCGCAGGTTTGCAGTGCTTCGGACTGGACATCGATCCTGACAAGAACGATGCCGTGCGCATCTTGCCCGCAGACCTGTCCAAGCCACAAAGTCGCGTGCGCATCTTGGCTATCGCCACCAACGAAGAAATGGCTATTGCCCGCTTCAGCTTTGCCCTGCTCTCACACGCCAGCACGCAGGCGGAAAGGATCGCGCTGTGAACACCTTGGTTCTGATTCCCGGCCGCAAGAGCCTACGCTACGCGGGCTTCGTGGCTGGCCGCGAGACCTGCACGGGCACCATCCGTGGTTTTCGTTGGCAAGGGCCGCGTGCGGCGCTGGACGAAGTACGCGCCATTGTGCAGACCATGGGCCTTTGCGACGACGCCACCAGCGTGGTTGTGCATGGCCTATTCGGCGGCGAAGAATTCCCCGGCCCGGCCGCGCTCGACCAGGACGCTTTGACTCGCCTGGAGCGCGTCGCGCGCCAGTCACCCTTGCATGTGGCTGGTTTGATCGAGACCGCACATGCCGTCGAGGAGGTCTTCGCCGGAACGCCGGCCCGACTGGCCTTCGAAACGTCGTTCTTCGTGGATTTGCCGCCGCGTGAGCGCACCTACGCGGTGTCCCCCGATTTGTCCCACAAGCTGGCGCTGCGGCGCTGGGGCTACCACGGCCTTTTCCATGCCGCCGCTTCACGGGAAGCCGGCCGCCGTTCGCACAAGCGCGGCCTCGACCATCCGCCGCGCATCCTCTCCATCTGTCTTGACGCGCAGCCCGAGATCGCCGCTGTGCTGGGCCGCCGGCCCATCACCGTCACCAGCGGTGCCACGCCGCTGGAAGGCCTGCCGGGAGAGACCAACAGCGGCGAGATTGACCCCGCGGTCGCACTGGCTCTTGCTGGTGAGGCCGGTCTTGGGCCCGAAGGCGCCAATGCGCTTCTGGTTGGTGAGAGCGGGCTTTCCGGCCTGGTGGGCCACCGCGTGCGTCTGGACGACGTACTCACCAGCACGCGCAGCGAATGCACTCGTGCGCGTGAAGTCCTGCTCTATCGCATGCTGCTGGCGGCGGGCGCAGCCGCGGCCGCCCTGGGTGGGTTGGACGCGGTCGTGTTTTCAGGTCGCTACGTCTCGTGTGCGGCCATGGTGGCGCACCACATGCTGCCACGCTTGGAACGCGCAGGCGCTCTTGGCCCCGATGCTGCTGAATGGACGATCTTCGCCAAACCGCTGGAAGCAGTTCTGGCTGACACGCCGACGGTGAACTGAACGCGGCCAAGGCGCTCCGGCGACTTCAGCGAGCCAGCTCCCATCGGAGAGCTGACTCCAGATCCGAATGGGCGAAACGAAAGCCAGCGGCGAGAAGTTTGCGTAAAGAGCGGCGCCAGCGGAACGGAACAACACAGCCGCCACGCCCGCAAGCCCTGCCTCGGGTGACTCGTCAGGCCATACAGAGATCGCTGCCCGGTCGTGACATGCGTGAGATAGTGCTTGCCTACGTGACCAGGTAGCACAGCCCAGGGAGGACACCATGAAGCGAACCGCACTCTCTCTTCTTTCCGGAGCTATCTTTTTGGCCGCCGCCTGCAGCGAGCAGACCCCGCCGGCCAAGCCCGCCCCATCCGCTGGCAAGCCCACCCTCCCCGCACGGGTCGCGGATGCGGGCCCGGCCACCGACGCGCGACCCGCCGACGCACATCTGGGTATGATGGAGCGCTACGCACTCTGGAAAGCAAAGAAGGAGGCAGACGAGAAGCTGGCTGCCCAGCTCGCCGCCGAGGAGCAAGCCCGCCTGATGAAATTTGACAAGAGCAAGATGCCCAAGCATCTCGCCTTGCTCGCGTTCGAGAAGAAGACCCGCAAGGCACTCGACGATGCGGCCGAGAAGTTGAAGGGCAAGCCCGACGCCGGCGACCAGCTCGCGAAGTTGGTGGCCTCACAGCGCAAGGCCATCGAGGCCCAGGCCAAGATTCTGCGCGCGATGGACCCACAGGGCGGCAATTCCAACATCGGCACCGACCACGACGTCAGCCTGAACGCTCTGGCGAACGACTATCCCGAAGCCATCGCGGCTTCTTTCCAGGGCAACGGAAAGCCGTTGGCCGATGTGCGCGCCGATCTCGACAAGCGCGAGAAGAAGATCACGTCCTGGCTGGCAGAGGTGAAGAACAGCAGGAAGTAGGTTTGCCGTCGCTGACAAGTAGTCCCTCCCTCAACGCGTTGCCTCTGGATGAACGACGTCGCCCATGCCAGATTCTGTCTTCGGAACGAGAAGACATCGCTTCGAAGAACGTCAATCCGAGCCCAGGAGAAGTATTTCGCATGAGAGCAACCCTCATGATCGGCACCGCATGCGTGCTCGGACTAGGCTTTGCGGGCTGTAGTGCTGCCCAGGTCAGTGAGGTAACGACGGACGGCGGTGTCACAGATGGCGCGACGGCCGACACGGTCCCAGGGTACGCATACGTCGTCATCAGCGATGTGGAATTCCAGCAGCCCACGTTCTCTTGCAGCACCACCAACGCCCCCGGGACTAACATCGACGCCGTCGCGCTGATTCGAAAAAGCATAGCGGTGGGATACCTGATGAAGGATACGGCGACGTTTACCGTCGGGAACGCGGCATGCGCTCCCGCAGATTGCAGCGGCGGAGACTGCACGTACGCCAGCCCGACTAGCACGACCAGCGAAACGGAGCTTGTCTCCCGTACTGAGGGCCCCCCCGATGCGGTGGTTCATGGGCCAACCAATGGCTCGGGATACATGTCGCTCAACGGCGGCTCTCTGCAGTTTCAGATCGGAGACGTACTCGGCAATGGCCCACCACAGACCATCCTCTCGGGCGATCAGATCAAAGTCTTCGAGGTGGATCAGTCCTACAAGACCGCCACCAACGGATGCATCTGTACCCCTGCACACTACCAACTTTGGGTCCAGAACGCTGCGACATCCCTCCAACTCAATCCAGTGCAATTCGATCCAGCCAATTCCAACACCTGCGGCGCGGCGCCCAGCCCAGGCTACCAACTCGGCTGCGGCACGACCGCATTTGCGGTCCCGTAGCCCCGCGACCGCTACTCGACCACCAGCGCGTTGAAAGCAGCCACCAGACGACGGCAGGCGCCGAGCGCGGCGAATTCGCTGCGCAGCTTGCCATCCGTTGGTCGCACCACAGCCATGGTGTCCTGTGCCGCTTTCATGAAATCGTTGGCACCCGTCATGCGGGCCATCTCTGCTCGTGCGCTCTCGGCATAGTCGAGGAACATTGTGTAGGCATCGCCGAGGGCGTCGGCCCGCTCGTCCACCGCCTGCCGAGCCGGCGGATCGGACTTGATCGCGCGCAGCCAGGCGTTCGCGCCCAGGGCAAATCGGCGCATGTGCCAAGCGGCCTTGCGCCCGTCGAGTTTCTCCTGCAGAGCCAACTCCTGCCACTGCCACTCGCTCCGGGCAGCCAGGAGCTCGGCACGCAAGGCCGCGGCCGCGCGCATGACCGCGTCCAGCCTCTGCCCGCCTTGCACAGCCGAAAGGTAGGTATCGGCAGCGCCTTCCAGCGAGGGGATGGCGGGGGCCAGGTCACGCGCCTCGCGCACCAGGGTCCGGCAGCGAGCCAAGTCCTCGCCGTGCAGACGGACGCGGGCCGCAGCCTTGTCACTCCCGCTGCCTTCGCTGACGTCGCCCGCGGCCGCCAGGCACTGGGCGACCTTGTCCAGTTTGGCCAGTGCCCCGTCGATCTCGTCCGCTGGGCGCGACGATTCGGGATAGCTCACAGACAGTTCGGCAGGCGCGGGCGGCGGGTCAAGAGGTGAAGGCGGCACCAGCAAGTGGCTCATGCGTACCACCAGCCTGAGCCCGGGCCTCGCTTCGAATGAAAACCGGCGGGTCAGACGCCCGGGCGCGGTGGCGTTGAGAAGGTGCGGGTTAGCTGAATCGAGGACAAGCTCGCGCCTGGTGGTGGGGATATGATCGATCTGAACGCTGGTGTCCGGCGGATCCAGCGCCAGCGTCACCTTGCGCATGACCCCCTTGGCGGCAGCGGGCGCGCTCACGGCGGAACGGCCTTGCCAGCCGGTCTGCCAGAAGTGGTACCCCACCCGCACAACGGCAAGGACGCCAATCCCGACGCCGATCTTGATGAGGAGGCTTCGGGTGCGCACGGGAAAGAGCCGCTCGGGCGCCAAGGTTCCTGAGGCCTGGTCGGGTGGCCGGGCGCGCGGCCGCTCGGCAATCGGGGGCGCTGGGGCTTGGTCGAACGACCGCGCCCGGGCTCGCCGCTGAGGGTCGTCGCCGCGCGCGGGACCTGGCCCACTTGCCGCCAAGGCGCGGGGCCTGTCATCTTCGGGGCGCGGCTGCATCGGAAGCGGGATCTCCTGGCGAGGCGGTCCTTCCGCTCCACCCCGAGCCAGCGGTCTGGGCGGCGGCGAAGATCCCCAGCGGGTGCCACCCAACTCC
>Ga0224520_1000442_pt1 | contig 12436 bp, 12 predicted proteins | sample CFST25metaG_2_FD_180684 | JGI IMG/M metagenome (GOLD analysis project Ga0224520, IMG submission 180684) | Peat soil microbial communities from Stordalen Mire, Sweden - C.F.S.T-25 | ecosystem: Environmental > Terrestrial > Soil > Wetlands > Peat | place: Sweden: Norrbotten County, Stordalen Mire... | reverse complement strand
CACCCGATCATCCTATTGTGGTAATGCATGAATTGGGTAAGTTGGGCAATCGGACTTGAAATAAACGGCCGCAATCGATTTACAGCTTATATTGCTTTGTGCTTTTATATTTTATATGCGGTTCTCATTTGCTGCTCATTAGTTGCCTCGTTAAAACTGGTATTTCAGAATCGGCACAAAACATGTATTCTGTCTGGGGCTCCGGAGATGAACAATTGTTTTCTCCACTAATTGCGTGATTCGTGGAACCTGCCGGTGATCGCTTGCCTCCCGTGCCATTTTCCCATTGACTCCTCAATTTCTTTTCTGTTACCATCTCATTAGTACATATGTTCTATTTTATTAAACTGGTATAGTTGAGGAATGAGAAATGAAAAGACAGCGCGGCGGTCAGCAAGGTAATCAGAATGCCCGCAAACACGGTATATATTCATTCAGCCTTGGCCCTGCTGAAATGGATATGTTTAGACAGATGATGGCTCCGGGAAATGTTGAACCTCAGGTAGCCTTCCTGTACGTCAAGTTGTTGAATACCCTTCGCCATGACCTTGATAACCGGCGCGCCATTGACGAAATCTCCAGGTTATTTACTAATTGGTATGCCAACAAATTTCACTTGTATGGGGATTCCTATCACACATTTAGGAAATTTATTGATTCGTATATTGATAATTTTGTGCAAATGCGCCGCCAATTTAACTTGCAAGTATCTGAAAACGAAAAAAAACTTCCCGAAACGAATCGTGGCTGTTTTTTCGCTGATTTTGACCGCCTTACGCACGAAAAGTAATAAAAAGGTCGAAAAATTTGAAAATCTACACGAAACGAATCATTCCTGCGGCAGACAGCAAATCAGCACCATCCTGGTGCCGTCGATATTCCGGTTCTCCCCTGCTGACAATCTCCGCCTATTCCATTTTTTGTGATTTAGTGATATTATCTCGATAACAGGCTGCTCATATTTCAGAGTCGCCTCTAGTACATATGGAACGTGGTGATGCTTTATTTAAGATTGTGGGATGTTCAGGTCGGTAACGCCGCCTACATTAAAACGCCAAACGGCAAGCATATTGTCCAGGACCTGGGCACAGGCGCTTACGAGACCGGTTTGGCTGCGTTCAGCCCGCTGTTCTTCTTGAAAAACCGCATGAATGTCAACCAACTGGACGAAGTGATCATCACGCACCCTCACGGCGATCACATCCGCGATATCATGAATTTTGATACATTGAATCCGCAGATCCTTTCGCGTCCCAAGCACCTGACACAAAAGGAGATCCATTCCGGCAACCGGCTTGAAGATCGCGAACTGGTAGATAAGTACATCGAGATCAGTAACCGCTACAATGAGGATATCTCCGCCCACGAGAGCCCGCTGCACGTGCAGAATAACGGCGGCGCGATTATCCAGGTCTTCATGCCGACCCTGAGTAACAACTCGAATATTAACTATCACAGCAGTGTGACCGTCATCGAATATGCGAATTCCAAAGTCATTTTACCCGGTGACAATGACCGTGAATCCTGGCAGGAACTGCTGGGGCAGAAGCGTTTTAAGGAAACAATTGAAGGAACCGATGTGTTTATGGCGTCACACCATGGTTTGGAAGCCGGTTTTTGTAAAGAACTCTTTGATGTTATTCATCCAAAACTGGTCGTTATTTCCAATGGGAGATTCAATGACGCCAGTGCGCAGCAGCGTTACAGTGAGGTAGCCTCCGGCTGGGAAGTGCACAAGCGCTACGGCGGCATTGTGGAAAAGAAATGCCTCTCCACCCGGAACGATGGCAACATAGAAATCGCCCTGGGCTGGATCGTCGAAGGCAAGAAATCATATCTTTCGGTCACCGCTGACTAGCTCATTCCCTGATTGTGCCTTTCGCGAGACAGAACATGCCCGTTAAAAAAGGAGCATCGCTTGATCAAATCAGTATTCATGTTGCACTCGGCGGACTTACCGAATGAACTGCCGGCGTTTGAACGCTGGCTATTACGCTACCACGCGCCGGAAGTAATGGCCAAGGACATCGGCCTGCAGGTGCGGTTTATCAGCTACCGTCCGATTCCAGTTATCCCGGAGGTTTTAAACTACGGCTATTATAATATGCGCGTTACCGAAGTCTGGTTCCGCAGCGCCGCTGAACTGGAAGAACTGGAACCTTTGAAGCATGCGCCGGGCCGCACCGACCGTGTGCTGGGATTTACATGGCAAGCTCCCTGGGCCAAACAGCCGATCAAATGGCGGGAAGTAAAACCGGGTGTACCACAGCGCGTGGCCTTCAGCGTTTTCACACCGCCGACGGATATTTTCCTCGGCGGGAAATACTGTGCCGACGAGAAATCGATCATCCGTTGGTATACCGTGATGAAGTACCCGAAGGGAGTCTCGCGCGAAGAAGGCGAGGACTGGTTCCTTAATACCCACGTTAAAGAAACATTGCAGCAGCCGGGATTGATCGCTTATTTCAGCTCGCGGGCCTGCAACATGCCTGGACGTTATCCTGTCGAGTGGGTGCGTTTGACGGAGCTGTGGTACGAAGACTTCAATAGTTGGAAACACGCGGTCATCGATGCGCCCCCGAAATACACTAAACCGCCGTGGGCGAAATGGGATAAATATCCATTTCTGGAACCGTATGCCGATTTTACCAGCACCTTTATCCTGGAGCGTCCGGACCACGATTATATGCGGGATGCCCATCCCTATCCTTAGCCGGTTATTTCTTTCTTTTCGTGTTATGTGGGGATAGCATCTTTATTCCTTCAGCTGAAGGATTAATAATCTGAAATGAAATGTGGCGCCCGACAACCAGGTAACAAGGCTGCCCTGCTAAAACCTGTGTCGTGAGTTGCTAATCGCCTCTTTGTTTGCTCCAGTCTTCGTTTGGCGCCGGCTTAACGCGCACCGGCACCAGTTGGTTCGATAGGTTCCTGAGTTCTTTACGGTGGCTGCACTGTAAACATTGCACAAACCAGCCGTCGATATCGCGGTCAATAAATAAATCTCCCCCGCAGCGCGGACAGGATTTAATTTTCCAGTTTAACATTTTATTTTCCCCCCTTTCACCACCCGCACCTTTCCCGAGTGTTTTGCAGTAATATGAACTGATGTTCACTATTTTTCGACTTACTGATTCCAGTTTATCATGTCAAGATGAAATGACCGTTAAACTTTTATGAATTACAGATGAATAACAGAATGCCTGCCCGGTATAATTCGGGCAGGCACCATTGAAATAATGAGACTATTTTTAACTGAATGGGACGACTAATTTAATTGTTACTTGATTTGAAACTTACCTCTGATTTCGTCCAACTGCTCGTCGCTTATACCTTGCGGCAGGTAACCGGAGCTCTTACAGATGAAGAATAATTTCGCTGATTTCTCCATGATATCGATGTAATCGAAGGCTTCGGCAATGTCGGCGGCAACCGCGGCGCAGCCGTGTTTTTCCCATAAAATGACATGATGTTTCTTCAATGTGGCGACCGTCACGTCTGCCAGTTCTTCGCTGCCGGGACAGCGGTAAGGCGCTACGCCGACGCCGTCCGGAATAACTATTTTTACCTCAGGGTGCATCGTGATCAGCAGATGGTTGATGATATTCTCATGCAGGTATTTTTCAATCTGTGAAAGGGCGATCAAATACGGCGGATGGGTGTGCAGGAAAGTGGTCAACGGCATATCGTTCTGACGGATATATTGATGAATTTTGAGGTGTGAGATAAACTCCGAAGTAGGTTTGCTGGCAGTCCCTTCTCCGCCCCATAGCACGTGATAACCTTTCAGATCGTGTGCGATGGTGATTAACAGCAGATGTTTTTTCGGTTGTTTGGCCACATTACGCATAGCTGCGCCGGTGACCTTGACGATAAAACTTCGGCCTGCCAGTTCCGGTTGTGAAATAGGCATCGCTACTGATAGAAATTGGTTCCCCAGTTTCATGTCGGCTGGTAATAAAGTAGTCACGTCGACGGTGAAATTACCGGCGTTCCGTTCGGCCCAGCCGCGTTCCCACATATAGCCCGAAACATCGGCAATCTCGTTTACGACATCCTGTAGTTTGCTGTTTAGTGATATTTCTAACACTTTGTCTCCATTTAAAATTTTTCCTGTGCTATTAAAGACCGTAGTGAGTCCGCGATAATTAGAGAGAAATACTGCGCGGTAATATTTTAATATTAATTGACGTTGCCAAAACGGTGCCTGTGAATAGTCACATAGTAATTATACCAGATGCATGAAGTCCTTTTTTAGTGCAAGGTCAGGCTGATCGTCAGGATGATCAATACAAAAATCGTGATCATCATATATTTGAAGTTCTTCTCACGTGTAAAAAATACCGCCGACAGAATTACACGAACATATGGCGTCAGCAACAATACGATTACACCGAGCGTGATCAGCCGTAATGGCAGGCTTTGAACGCCGCGGCCGGTTACCTGGTCGTAGATAAAGCTGAAGAAGTCATGACCGCGCACAAAAACAGACTGGTCTTGTGAAACAGACACGCCGCCCTGTTGATGCCAGAACAATACCATCCCGGCGACCAGTAATACCAGGCACAATAAAACACCGCCGATCAGCAGGTAGCTGATGGCATTCTCCATCTTCGATTGTCCGTCCGGTTTCTGCGGCGGTTTCATAACGAAATGATCCCTTTGTATAACATAGTAATGATCAGGTATATCACGATCGCGAAAAACAGTACCTGCAGCCAGCGGTCGTGAATCCTGTTCAGTAATCTGCCACCTACAATTGCGCCGACCGTGGTTCCGGCGGCAATCGGCGCCATCAAGGTCAGGTTCAATAGTCCGGAGAACAGATAGACACTCACCGCTGCTAATGCGGTCATCCCGATGATGAAGTTGCTGGTAGTCGAGGAGACCTTGGGCGGGAGGTGGAGGATGTTTTCGTGCACGGTGACTTTGAAAGCGCCGGCGCCGATGCCCAGCATACCGGCTGCGATCCCGGCGATGAACATGCCTGCGCCGCCCCACAAAGCGTGGTTGGCCTTATAGGTGACGGTCTTCTGATGTGCTTCATCATAGTAGCTGCCCTGCAGGTTAAGCCAGCGTGAGACCCGGTCCTGTTTCTCCGAAGGCACGAATTCCTTCCGGATATGGCGTATCCGCAGGAACGAAGTGGATAAAAAGGCAGCGAAAAAGAAATAAAGTAAAACCGGGGAAATAACGGTGGTAATGGTCGCGCCGATGATCGCGCCTGTAATCGTAAACATCTCCAGGAACATGGCGATATTAACGTTGGCGATACGCGCCTTGACATAAGAGGAGGCGGACCCGCTGGAAGTGGCAATGATAGCCACCATCGCCGAAGCAATGGCCTCCTTAACCGGCACACCGGCTAAAACCAGCAAGGGCGTAATGATACTGGCGCCGCCCAGTCCCGTCAGCGAACCCAACAAACCTACGAGGGTGCAGATTAACATCAGCACCACCATGTTCTGTATCATGCTTTCTATTATATGACACTGAATCCAAATTGGGAAACAGAGAGACGTAGTGGGACAGTTAAATAATTATTTGATTTTAACTCCTTGACAAACACAGGAAGAAGTAATATATTTATCACTAAATGTGATATAAATATTACATTATCACTTAAAACGAGGTAATAAGAGGAATCTTCTCTCCCATGGTTAACTTGGGAGAGATTGGAGTGAGGAGCTCACAAGATGCCACAGCTTTGCGCGGAGAAAAATAACATTCGAACGATAATAATCAATCCATCATCAACATTGACAACTAATTTCACTTATGATATTATCGAACTTTCTTATTCCTCATGCAATTTGGGAATGTCGGGGTGAAAAATGCCGATCATTAAAGTTGATAATCTCTATAAAGAATACCACCAGCGCAAGGGCAGGGAAGGATTAACGGGGGCATTCAAAGACCTGTTTAATCGTCAATTCAAGACGGTTAAAGCTGTCGACGGCGTCTCATTCTCCATTGAAAAAGGGGAAATTGTCGGGTACATCGGGCCGAACGGCGCCGGCAAATCGACGACGATCAAGATGCTGATCGGCATTCTGGTTCCCTCCAGCGGCAAAATCGATGTTAACGGGATCGAGCCTTACAAGCACCGTGAGTTGAATGCCAAAAGGATCGGAGTGGTTTTCGGGCAGCGCACGCAATTGTGGTGGGATATTCCGGTCTCGGAAACACTCAGTCTGATGCGCTACATCTACGATGTCCCGGAGCAGCAATATCTGGAAAACCTGAAAATCTTTTCTGACATCCTTGGTCTGGATAAGTTTTACCACACTCCGGTCAGGCAGCTCAGCCTGGGGCAAAGGATGCGGGCGGATATCAGCTGCGCCTTATTGCACAATCCGGATATTTTATACCTGGATGAACCGACGATCGGGTTGGATGTGGTGGTGAAAGAACGAATCAGGGAATTTATCAGGGAGGTCAATAAATCGCGAAATACAACTATTATTCTGGCCACTCATGATATGTCCGATATCGAGCGGTTGAGTTCGCGGGTGATGGTTGTCAATTCCGGTAAAATCATGTACGACGGCAATTTGAATACCTTAAAAAGAAGATACGGCACCGAGGAAACCATTGTCGCCGATCTGCTGGGGAGAATCGATGATACGTCCGAACTGAAATCAATGGGGGTGGACAAAATAATCTACGACAATAATAAAATTACGATCAAATACGACAGCGTGAAAATCAATTCTTCCACGGTTGTGAGGTGGCTGGTGGAAAAAGTAGAGACCAAGGATATCAGCATCACCGTCACCCCGATCGAGGATGTCATTCGCAAGATGTATGCGGCTAGAAATTAAATGGTCTTTTGATTAATTAAAATGAAGAAGTACTTAAAATTTATCCAAATATCATTCAATAACGGACTAGCCTATCGGGTGGAGTATTTTGTCGGGACATTCCGCAATCTGGTAATTCTTTTGGTACAGTTGGCTGTTTGGAAAGCTTTGCTTACGGCCGGCCCGGTTACTACCGGCTCAGGTGTGGTAACACTGCGGGAAATGACCACTTATGTGGTGATCAGCTCCATGATTGGTACGCTGCTGACGGTCGATGTTATTTTCAATATGAACGACCGGATACGGAATGGGCAGATTGGCATGGATCTGGTGAAGCCGGTGAATTTCCAGACCTATACATTTTGTAACATGCTTGGGCAAAACATGTTTAGCTTCCTTTTTCAATTATTGCCGATATTAGTAATCGGAGTGATTTTTGTTGGGATTGAGCTCCCGTCTATATTCAATTTTTTACTGTTCCTGGTCACTTTAATTAATGCTATCGTTATTATGTTTCAGATGAATTATGCCCTGGGATTAGTCGCTTTCTGGTATATGCGCGGTTGGCAGAGCACTATCGTCTGGATACTGAACCGGTTGTTCTCCGGCAGATACATTCCGCTGTGGTTTTTCCCGCCTATTCTTGTCACGATCTCGTATTTTCTACCGCTCCGGTTAATGTACTTTGTGCCGATATCTATTTATCTGGGCACAATGGCGCCGCTTGATTGCCTGTATAGCATTTTACAGCAATTTGCCTGGATGTTAGTTCTTTACGGTATGACCAGGTTAATGTGGCGGGCGGCGATTAAAAAACTGGTAATTCAGGGTGGCTAAATGAGAACTTTAAGACTAAGTTTAAGATTTTATGAAGCTACCATCAAAAGTATGCTGGAATACCGGTTGACAACATTAATCGACATATTAATAATGATCATAAATTTCAGCGTAGGATATTTATCGACATGGGTGCTACTCAGTAAATTTCGATCAATACAAGGCTGGACGCTTTATGAAGTCTTTCTCCTTTTTAATATCAACATGGTAGCAAGCGGTATCAGCGGGTTTTTCTTTAGCGAGCCGATGCGCACAATGGAACAAATGGTACAGCAAGGGGAGTTTGACATGGTATTAATCAGGCCAATGAATCCCCTGGTTTTCACACTGATTGGCCGCCCCAATTTTTCTTCGATCGCCAGCCTGATTTTAGGAGCAGGTGTGTTTGTATTGTGTTTTACCCATCTGGCGATCCATATCACGATGCTGAAAATTGTCTTTCTGTTGGCTGCAATTTTGGGTGCTGCATTAATTCAAGCAGCAATTCTGGTAATTGTCGGTACAATCAGTTTTTGGGTGGTTAAAAACACCGCTACTTTATCTTTACTCAACTGTTTCAATAATTTCATTGATTACCCTATATCAATTTATAGCAGGGGCATACAGGCATTTTTAACATTTGTGTTACCATTTGCTTTTGTGAATTTTTACCCGGCGCATTATTTTCTGGACAAGGCAGGGGGTGACCTCTTTTTCCCAGTAATACAGTACGGCACACCAGTCGTGGGAATTGTGTTCTTTTTATTAGCTTACCAGTTCTGGAAAGTCGGCGTTAACAAGTACGAAAGCACCGGGTCGTAAAATAATATAAAAAGGGCCGCTTTTCAAGGTATTTCATGAAAAGCGGCCCTTAATATTTTAATAAAGATTTGGACTATACTTTTTTAATCAGCTTGGCGACGAGTTTATCGGTGCCAACGACGTTCAATTGCTGGAAGAAGAAGGAGAAACGTTCCTCGATCTCAGCGCAGATTGCATCGATATTAGGCTGGGGTATATCCCAGATCTCTTTCTTGAAATCGCCGAAAGCGCGCTTGCGTGTCAGATAATAGAATTGAATATCGGTCTGGTCTTTCTTGCGTTCGTTGGGATACTTGGCTGCCAGACCGGCATGGATCTTATCCAACAGCGGTTTCGGGAAAGAGGCAGAATCGAAAATAATGTTCTGGAAACCGGTGGCCAAATGTACTTCCATAGTGCCCTTCTTGGGGAAGAGGTCGAACATATCATCCGGCAGGGTGGAAGCGCCATGTTGTACCGCACCGCCCATGCCGTATTCTTCTCTGGCCAGTTTGGAGAGCTTTTCCAATGTATCGAAGTCCAGTTGTACCTTGGCGATTGAACCGTCCTTGAGGACGATGCCGCCGTGGGTTGTTCCTGTCTGAACGCTGATCTTGGAAATGCCTTTCATCCCGGCAGGCAGATTCTTTTTATATTGCTGCATATAAGCGCGCAGGTCTTCGACGGTGCTGTTGGTGTGGCCGATTTCCCCGATCTCGCCGCCGACAGAGATGGTAACGCCCTTCGGCTCGACGCTGCGGATGTATTTGGTAAATTCCGCGGTCAAACGTCCGTTGGCTTCCTGCTGCTCAACCAGATCGGTTTTGCTCATGTCAACCATGGTGGAGGCATCGATATCGATATTGTAGAAACCGGCGTCAATCGCCTCTTTGATCAGATTTTTAATTGCGGTGGTTTCTTTTTCCGGATTATCACCGTAATTCTTGCTGCTAACCTGGCAGTGGTCGCACTGGATAAAAACGGGGCCTTTATAACCTTCGGCTAAACCGCCGGCAATGATCGCTGTGGCGAATTCGCCGGGGGTTTGCTTGGTGTATAACATTTCGGAGCGGGCTATTTCAAAGACGAACGGGCCGACTTTATTTTTCAGCGCGGCTCTAAAAGTTGCTCGAGCAAAATCGAAGGTGATACCGCGGACGTTGACCGCCGGGACGGTGAAACCGCCGTATTTTTTACCCATGGCATCGTAAAGGTTTTGAATGCTGGCAAAGAACAAACCGTTGGCATATGCCAATTCGCGAATTTTTGTCTGTTTAGTTTTACCATCGGTACCGAATTCCATGTCGCGGACTAAAGATTTAATTTCTTCGGGTGATACTGTTGTCATTTTTTCTCTCCTAATTAATTACAAAATATTGCGGCTGCCATTGTATCTGATAGTATCGTACATATTCGGCACATCCACCAGGCTGAGATGGCCTAATACGTTCACAATCGGGACGGAGGATATTGTTCCTTCTTTTGAGCAGACGAGTTGTCCCCATTCCTTTTTATCGATCAAGTTGACGGCGGCTATACCGAAGTATCTGCCCATTCGCCGGTCATAGGCGCAGGGAGTGCCGCCTCGCTGAATGTGGCTGAGGATTACACAGCGGGTCTCGATACCGGTGCCTTTGGTGATTTCAGCAGCGACTAATTCACCGACTCCGCCCAATGTTTCATGGCCGAACGCGTCAAATTTTTTGTCGCGTGCAACGACCGTTCCGCCGCGGACTTTAGCGCCTTCGGATACAACGACGATATCGTAACGGGCACCGCCTTTGCGGCCTTCGATAATCAGTTCGTTCACGCGGTTCATGTCGAAGTCGTATTCCGGGATTAATGTGATGAAAGCGCCGGAAGATTCACCGGCTTTGAGCGCCAGCCAGCCCGCGCTGCGTCCCATCGTCTCGATGACGAAAACCCGGCTGTGAGAACCGGCGGTTGTTCTTAATTTATCGACAATATCGGTGATTACCTCGACGGCTGTTTCGAATCCCAACGTATAATCGGTTCCGGCCAGGTCCTTGTCGATCGTCTTGGGGATCCCGACTACCGGCACGCCGTCCTTGTGCAGTTTAGCTGCAACGCTGAGGGTATCGTCGCCGCCGATAGCAACCAGCACATCGATGCCAAGATTCTTAATATTGGCCAGAGTGGTTTTGGAGGTATTATTCTTGGTGTTATAAGGATTGAACCGTGAAGTCCCCAGGAAAGTCCCGCCAAATCTGTCCCATGTCCGGACAACATCTTCGGTCAGGGTTATCACGTTTGCTTCCAGCTCTTTTTTATCGGTAAAAGACAAGCCTTTCCAGCCGTCTTTAATGCCTACTACTTCATACTGAAAATCACGTTCCTGCTCTGATTGTCTGTCCAGCGCGGTCTTGGTCACCCATTTAACTGCCGCGTTTAAACCCGCACAGTCGCCGCCGCCGGTAAGAATGCCGATTTTGATCTTTTTAGACACCTTTTATACTCCATATTCAGGCCTTCTTTGGCCATAATTCACCATTTACATTATACAATAGAAAAAATCAACAAAACTAATCCGGTTAATTACCTTCGAAGAAATTGCGTGGATTATCGACACAGATACCGTTGATGACTTTTTCGGAAACACCCAATTCGCGGAGTTTCGGCAATACATATTTATGGATATACAGGAAGCCATATGGATTGTCCCAGGCTAATTTATTTTTAGCAACCTCCGGCAGGTTATCGAAAAAGGTTGAAACTAAAAATGTGTCGTGACCCAGCAGAATCCGGCTGGCATAGCCAGCATCGATCAATGCTTTGATCGTCCTGACGCGCCCTTCCGGGCTGACGCGGACCAGCGGGGGAACATGGATACCGGGTAATCGGTCCATTCCCAGGTAACATCCCTGTTCAGCCACCCAGGCGATATATTCGATATCGGTAGTGTCCGGCAAGTGGTCGATCTTGACACGTTTTAAATTCACGCCCTCTTCTTTCAGAATGGCAATTTGCTGTCTGCCGATCTGATCGGGGGCATATGAATGCAGCATGATCGGCGCTCCGGTCATGACGTGCGCCCGTGCTACTCCGCGCAATATCACCTCATTATCCGGCGTGACTCCGCCGAAATCAGATGCTGATTTAAGGATGCCGGCCTTGATATCAGTGCCCTCGATCCCTTCCCGCACTTCACGGGCAAAGAGCTGCGCGAACTGATCCGCGGTAAACGAACCCAGAAAAGGCGGTAACTGAACATACCAGCCACTGCAGCAAATAATGTTCACGCCGCTCAGCTTGGAAACCTCGGCCAGTATTTTTACGGATCTGCCCAGGTCGAATGTGTCGGCATCTACCACTGTATTTATCCCGGCGTGTTTGGCGGCAATCAGCCCTTTCAGTATGCGTTCTTTGTAATCTGCGCCTAATAATTCCGGGTATACTTGCGCGATACCGGCGCTCGCGCCCAAAACGTGGTCGTGCATTAAAGCAAAACCGATCTTGGTTGTTTCCAGCGGGCCGAGTACCGTATTTACCGTTTTCAAACTTGACTCCATCATCGGTGATAGTGGTTAAAAGCGGCATGTCCTTTTACGGGACATGCCGCTTTTTATTGTTTAACTTCCTATTTTCTAACCAGTTTGAACTGCTCTCGCTTGGCAATGGCTTCCTTGACGGCAATGGCAATGTCCTTGGCGCCCAATCCGAAGAGGTCTTTCAGTTCATCTACGTCTGCACTGAGCCGGGCGGATTGACTGAATTCATCTTCCACGCCCACTCTCACCAGTGCAGCCGGTGCGTACTCACCCAATACAGCCGCGACTCCGTCACCCATGCCGCCGACAATTGAACCGTTTTCCGCGGTAACGATCGCGCGGGTTTGTTCCGCAACCCTGATGATTGCTTCTTCATCCAGTGGCTTAACCGTGCACATGTTCAGGATACCAACATCGAGGCCTTCTTTCTCCAGGATATCCAGGGCTTTGATCGCCTCGGTTACCAGGTAACCGGTAGCGATAATCGTGGCATCCTTACCGTCTTTG
>Ga0224520_1000439_pt1 | contig 12483 bp, 10 predicted proteins | sample CFST25metaG_2_FD_180684 | JGI IMG/M metagenome (GOLD analysis project Ga0224520, IMG submission 180684) | Peat soil microbial communities from Stordalen Mire, Sweden - C.F.S.T-25 | ecosystem: Environmental > Terrestrial > Soil > Wetlands > Peat | place: Sweden: Norrbotten County, Stordalen Mire... | reverse complement strand
GTTCAACTCTCCCCCGTCTCCACCAATACATACAATTTTGCCTTCTGGCATTGCAGTCATAGGCATAGATTCTTGGGTTGAACGATTCACTAAAATCTTCCAGAACCTCCAACCCGATCAAGAAGGCTGTTCTTCTCCTCTTATAAATTTCAAGCCACATTCACAGTCACCGCATGTCATTTCCTCTCAACATTCCGGAGGTGATTTGTGATCATTTACATCCACAAGACTTTTCTAGAGTGGTCTAATTATTCACACAACTTTTCTCATTGTGTTCTCTTAATAATCACTGAAGTTGGAAGGCAGGGAACAAAATGACGGACTTCAAATGGTTAAATTTTGGTAAACGAATTTCCGCTTGTTACGAAAATAAAATAGTCCGGGCGAGCGGATTGTTGAAATTGAGGCTAAGGGGACGTTTACTCTGGTAGAAACTACCGAAATTTGGTAAATGGCTTTCCACTTGTTACGTATTTAGGGGATAGCCTGGGGGTGCGTATGGAAGAGATTAGGAACGAGGTAAAAATCAACTACAGGTTTAATCTGTGCAAACTGATTACTTTACGAGCATTGAATCTTAAAGGCGGCTGGCATGATGTGAACATGATTTGTCAGGCAACGGGATTACGGCACTCCACGATCGCCGGCCATGTTAAGTATTGGTGCATGGACATGAAGAATAAAAAGGGAGAGCCAGCGCATTTGCTACTACGTACTGCTTCTGTTCGGGGTGAGAGGCTTGCGTGGAGATATCGCCTTGGCCCTAACGGTGAGAACTGGTTAAAGTGCGTACCTCCTGAGTTACTTAGAGAGGTAACCAATAAACTCGAAGCCCGTTGGAAGGCTGGTATCACAAGCTTCGATTGTGGGGATGCTACATTAAAAGCTCTGGCTCCATCTCTTATACCATCTTTGTCAATGGATCAGATTACACTAACTAATGGTGAAAGCATCTACTTAAAGCTGGGTAATTCTAATTACTACCAGGGATGGGAATTTAAATCGGGTTATCAAGAGAAAACCTTTACCCACATTCCTTTACATTGTAAGTGGACCCGGAGTAAACAAGTTGCATATGCTGCACTGAAAAATTTACTGGGTGATGATCTGCCGGTTTCTCAAACCTTCGTACTTGCCGGGTTACAATATGAAAAAACTATTATTACTTCTCCGGTTAAACCCGATGTGATTGCCGATGAAGTAAAAGCGTCTGTTGAGGAAACGCGTTGGGATGATACTCCCGGTGTTTTTCGTTCTAATGCCGATCTGGTTCATCCTGAAGATTCTCCTGCAGTTCGTGTAAAGAAAATGGTTGAAGCGTGGCAAAGATATGAAGAAATAATCAAGAAGCAATTGGAATCGGAGAAACCATCTGAGTAAAATAATCGGGTATAATTTTAAGAAAGTTTATTGCATTCCATATGGTAAGTTCAAGGTTGTTGCCATTGATGCGCGGCGATGTCCTGCATGCTCAACGAAATTTGAATGCAGTGTGGTCGAATTATGTCGCAAGAAATAAAACGATTTTAATACTGCTATTGTCAGGCATGAAACGGGCGCGGCGGGGGTAACGCCAAACTTTTTAATATCAATCGCACCACACCATTTACAGGTTATCGGTTCGGGTGTGGTGAAATGATAGTCATTTAATTCTGCGTTTTTTGGTTTCATCAATTCCTCTACAATTTCAGCCAACCTATCACTTTTGGGAAAGTGATGATACCCGATGAGCCATGGGATAAAAAATAAAAGGTTCAGTTTCTTTGGTGGATAGTGACGGCGCCTTTCCGGTTCGTGATTTGGCTCTTCAAAACTTGGAATTGGTACATTGCTTTCGGCGTGATGGCCGTTATTACCGGGATGATCGTCCTGATTGTCATTACCGCTACTTCGCACACCACGACACCGGCTGCAACGGCCGCAGCGGAAAGCGTCACTATCCCCAGTGCCATTACCGCCCCTTACCTCGTGCAGACTTCATCCCGGTACTATTACGCCGGCCAGGTCACGCAGTCCGGACCGGATTACATTATTAAATCCTACTGGTATCTTGACTTGTCCTCACAGAAATGGGTCAAGTCCCCGGACCCGCTGGATCTATCGCCCAACTATGGAAAGATCACGGTAACAAAGAGATAGTTTACTGTATTAACAATCATAGATTAACAACTAGTATACCGTATTGGGATGGCAAGGGTTGTCAAAAAGAGAACGGACAAAGTACATGATCCTTAAAACCCTGAACTCTTACAAGGTACAGGGCAAACCGCAGCAGGCATCGGCGCAGGAACTGGCCAAGGGGTTACCCTTATCTCTTCCTGCTATACGTCAGAGCTTATGGAGAATGTACCGCGGTTACATCCGGACGGGAGAGGAGCGGTACGAATACCCCTACTGCCGGCCGGTCCCTGGTAAGGTGGGTAACATCCCTTACCGGATTATAGCGAAAGGTAGGGACTTTCTTAAAAGAAAAGAAAGTAATTATCCGGAACTCACTTCAATCTGGAGCTTTTGTAGTTTTTAGCGGATTATTAAATACAACGACGAAATGCGACCAATCTTTAATTCGGATTTAATGCCGAAAACAAGAGAAAACTATTTCCCCGCGACAATAGCTTCGCAAAACGACATTAGCTATCGCTAACTTATGTTATACTAATCTAAATTCTGAATTAGTCACAAGGGGAAATAGTGTATAGACAAAACGTTGACGAGAGCCGGTTAGTTCGTTTAACTCAAATCCAACATTTCCTTCACAAAAACAAAGCCGGATTAACATCTAAGGAATTAGCTCAATTATGTGACACAACCGTCCGCACTATACAACGAGATCTTTTGGTTCTTCAAAGTGATTTACATATACCGCTGACTAATAAAGGCCATGACCGTTATGGGATTATGAATGAGTATGTACTACCCCCCGTTTCCTATTCCCTTTACGAAGCATTAGGATTGTTTTTGGCGGCTCGTCTCATTATACGGCAGACAGATGACAACAATCCCCATATTAAGAGTGCGCTGGTTAAATTAACTTCTGCGATGCCTAAATCTTTAGGAATAAACCTGCGGAAAAGCATTGCGAATTTTGGTAAGCGATTAGTTGATTTGGAAGAATTAGATGTATTCGAGAAAATTGCTATTGCTTGGGTAACCCAAAAGCGTATGAAAGTTATTTATCAATCACTCAGCCGGGATAAGGATAAAGAGTGGCTGGTTAATCCGTATTTTATTGAAATGACCGGGGTTGGGTATTCCACTTACCTCATTGGTTACGGAGAAAGCGCCGATAGAAATGGTACCACCACCTTCAAGTTGAATCGAATTAAAGAAGTCACTATTTTGGACGAAGAATTTGATATTCCAGAAGATTTTAATATAGAAAAACTACTGGGTTCCAGTTGGGGCGTAATGTGGGGAGACAACTTTACGGTAAAACTAAAGTTTTCTCCAAATGTAACACGGCGAGTAAAAGAGACAACGTGGCATCAGTCCCAGCAAATACAAGACCTCCCGGATGGGGGTTGTATTCTGACTATTTTAGTCGGAAGCACCTTAGAAATAACACCCTGGATCAGAGGATGGGGCCCAGACGTGGAAGTAATGGAACCGACAGAACTCAGGGAACAGTTTAAAAATTGGGCAAAGCAATTGTGTGATATATATCAACCCGGTTCTGCTTCTCCGAAGAGGTGATAATTTGGCAACTTTCGATTTACTGAATTTATGGGCAAAGAAATCTGATGACGACAAAGATCATTATCCACTACTTTGCCACATGATGGATGCAGCCGCAGTTGCTGATCAAATTTGGCAGAATTGTCTGCATCAAAGTGCTAAACGTTTTGTAGCCAGCGAACTTCAGCTTAGTGATAATGAATTTGAAGCAGGGAAATGGCTATCCTTTTTCGTGGGTTTGCATGATTTCGGTAAGGCCACACCAGATTTTCAGGGTGAGAGCGAAAAAATAAAAGGCGAATTGGAAAAATCCTTCTTTAAATTTAATCGTAAACCAATGACATATCATGGCGTCGCCAGTGCATGCCTTCTACCTGATTTTTTTAAAGAGGCCGTTTCCATAGATTTTAGTAAAAAAGTGGCTATAGCTATTGGTGGACATCACGGAACGTTTCCTCGTTCTGAGGAGCTACAAGAGACTCGGCGATTTTTGGGCAACGGGCAATGGAATACCATAAGAACCGAATTGTATAACCAGATGGTTGAAAGCTGTCAAACAAGGGATAGAATTCTTCCGAATAGTAAACCAGGAAATGCATTATTTATGTTTCTGGCAGGACTTACTTCTGTGGCTGATTGGATAGCTTCGAATGAACTCTTCTTTCCTATTAGTGCTCACGATAGTTATCAAACCCATATTGAATACGCGAAGCATCAAGCTGCGAACGCCTTAAAAACGCTGCACTGGACAGGTTGGAAACCTGCACAAACAGACGCAATATTTACAGATCTTTTTAAAGATGCTAATGGCAAGTCGTTCGTTCCTCGACCATTGCAAAATGAAGTTATCAATCTTGCAGAAAATATTAGTGAGCAACCCGGACTGGTCATCATTGAAGCCCCGATGGGTGAAGGTAAAACCGAAGCCGCGATTTACCTCGCGGATAAATGGGTTACGAACAGGAAACAACGAGGTTATTATTTTGCCTTGCCAACTATGGCAACCAGTGACCAAATGTTCGGACGGGTAAAAGCTTATCTCACGAAACGGTATCCCTCAGACTCGGTAAACTTAATGCTATTACATGGCCACGCATCACTATCTACCGAGTTTGAGGCGATAAAAGACAAATTTGAAATACGAAACGTTGCAAGCGATGACCCTAATGATAAAACCTTTGACAGCGTAAATGCGGGAGTGGTAGCTTCTGAATGGTTCACTTCACGTAAACGCGGGCTGTTATCTCCTTTCGGAGTCGGTACGATTGACCAATCTTTATTGGCAGTACTTCAGACTCGTCATGTATTTGTACGATTGTTTGGGTTGGCCCATAAAACCATTATTATTGATGAAGTGCATGCTTATGACGCCTATATGTCAACTTTATTGGAACGTTTGCTGGAGTGGTTGGCGGCATTAGGTTCGTCAGTTGTGCTGCTTTCCGCAACATTACCCAAAACCAAAAGAGATGCTTTGCTTCAAGCATACCAAAAGGGTTTGACCGGAAAGGAAATATTGTTTTCAAACGAAGTTGACGAAACTAAATATCCACGCATTTCGTGGACAAATGACTGTGAATCTCATGCTAAAACGATTGGCACCTCGCTGGATACCACTAAAGAACTGAATATTCGGATGGTAAATGGAGACTTGCCGGAAAATGGCAAGGAATATCTTCTTGGTCAGCAGTTGCAAGAAGCATTGGCAGATGGTGGTTGTGCTGCCGTTATCTGTAATACTGTAGACCAGGCACAAAAAGTGTATCAACAATTGAAGCAGTATTTTCGGGTTCAGGATGCCGGTGATGGCTTTCCTGAACTTGATCTGCTCCATGCTCGCTATCTCTACGGCGACCGGCAAAAACGTGAGGAAAGAACAATAAAACGGTTTGGCAAAGATAGAACATTACGACCTCGGAAAGCTGTATTAGTAGCAACACAGATTATCGAGCAAAGCCTTGATATAGATTTTGACCTGATGGTGACAGAGATGGCCCCGGTTGATCTTTTACTGCAAAGGTCCGGGCGAATGCACAGGCACAAAGTAGATAGTATGAACGCGCCTGTTAAACGTCCAGAAAAGTTGATGACACCGACGCTGTGGATTTGCAGACCGAAGCTAAATGACGGTGTGCCGTATTTTGGCGGAGGGACAGAGGCTGTTTATGATTATCATATCCTTTTACGAAGTTGGCTGGCATTAAGTGAATTCGTAGATAAGAAACCTGTCAAAATACCGGACGATGTAGAAGGATTAATCGAAAAAGTGTATGACGAAAAGATGGATTGTCCTGATAACGAAACAACAGCAATAAAGAGCAGGTGGCAAGAGAGTGGGCAGAAATTACAATCCGATTTCGAATTTGAGAAAATTGAGGCGGAAAATCGTTACATCAAGTGGCCGGGATTCAGCGGCCCGTTAAGTAAAATAGTCTCTGATCCGAGAGAAGAAGATAATCCCGATATTCATCAGGCACATCAAGCTTTAACCCGCCTCGCGGAACCAACCGTAAATGTTGTTTGCCTTTATGGAAAACCATCAGAGTGTTTCATGGAGAACCGCCATTTAACGCCTCTGCATGCCGATATCAAACCCGGCGCAGAAACGATTAAACAGCTTTTAAACCGCTCAGTTACAATATCACGTCATGGTCTTACTGAAATCATAATCAATAACACTGAGTACGAATTCCCACAAATATTGAGCCAGGAACCACTTTTACGACATCATCGGATACTATATTTTGATGAAAACGGACGATGTAAACTTCAAGGTTTTTTACTTAATCTCGATGATGATCGAGGCTTAGTCGTTGAAAAAGACAACTAAAAGGGGGAAGCCAATGTTTAGTTTCAATCTGATAGATGAGAAATGGATACCTTGCCTTATGATTCCAGATGGCAAGAAAGAAGAACTCTCGATTAAAGAAACATTATTCCGATCTCAGGTTATAAAGGAAATTTGTGATAGCTCTCCTTTAGTAACCGTGGCTTTGCATCGTTTGCTACTGGCCATGCTCCATCGAAACTATGGTCCAGCAAATGAAGAGGAGTGGGGGGCGTTATGGAAAAATGGTACTGGTTGTTTGGATCAAGCAAAGTTAGGCACATATATTGCGCATTGGCGAGCCCGTTTTGACCTCTTTGATGACAAATACCCTTTTTATCAATGTGCTTCTATGCCTGTTTCAATCACTGATAGCAACGGTAATAAAAAACCCTATTTTAAATCCATCGCAAATATTGTACATGAACTCGTTACAGGGAACAATGCTACATTGTTTGATCATTCGTTAGATATTCAACCCAAATCTGTTTCTCCATCTGAAGCTGCGCGATTACTGGTCACCTTTCAGGCTTTTGCAGTTGTAGGTCTTTTAACATTCGAAGTTGGCCAAGACCCCAAAATATTTAAGTCGGCAGACAATGCTCCGTTGGTGAAAGGAGCTGTTACTATGGTTCAGGGGACCACTTTATTTCAAACATTACTTCTAAATTTGCACAAATATAATCGCCTGGATGCTGAACCATTTCAACTTGAATCTGACGATGCACCAGTTTGGGAACGTTCAGATGAAACATTGGCGATGGATCGTTATCCAAAAGGTTATCTGGATTTACTAACATGGCAAAGTCGCCGCGTTCGTCTCATTCCCGAATATAATTCAAGCGGTGATTGTATTGTCAAACAGGTTGTAATCATGAAAGGGAACCAATTCCCCAGCGGTTATTCCCTTCACGAGCGAGAACCCATGCTGGCTTTCCGTAAGGTATTAAAACCCAACAAAGGACAGGACCCTTGGCCTGCATTAGCTTTTTATGAAAATAGAGCGGTATGGCGTAACAGTCTATCACTTTTTCAGTCGGTTGCGGAGACATCGACTAAACCTAAAACATTGAATTGGCTTTATGAGTTGTCTGACGCCGGGAAAATTTCATGGAACGATACACGCAATCTCATCCTTTCAGGATTAGTATCTGATAGAGCAAGTATTGCACTTTGGCGTCAAGAACGTTTACCGTTACCTCTGGCATATCTTGCAGAAGAGAATGAGAATCTGCTTGGTGCTCTCAAAGATGCTTTGGGGTTGGCCGAAGACGTTGGGAAGCTTCTTAGTTTAGGGTTTATTAAAATAGAAATCAACGACAAAAAAGGTAAGACAATTGATAAATCCAGCCCAAGTCCGTTACAGTTGTTAGCTTCCAACATACTTGAACCAGAACAGCCGGAAAAGGCGGATAAGGACACTATAAAAGCGTTGATCGAATCATTATCTCCCACCCGTCCTTATTGGGCTCAGCTTGGTGTTTCATTTAACGAGCTTCTACTAAAATTACCCCAAGACAAAATTGATGATGAGTATGGCAAAAAAGTTTTACCCTGGTGGGCAAAAGAGATCCGTCATGCCGCGATGGATGCTTTTAGTGAAGCTACCAACAGTTTCGACCGTACAGGTAGAATGCTAAAGGCAGTTACTCTTGCAGAAAACGAATTTCAATACCGTTTATTTGAGATGTTGAAACCATATTTAAAAAATAAAAATGAAGGAGGTGAAAAATGACTGCTGTAAGGATTGAGACTCACCCGTTTATCGCGCATTTGGAGAAAATGGTGAAAGAACAAGATCTTGGGGCGCTGGCGAACCTACGCAGGGGGTTGGGTAAACCACCGGGCTCAACTAGAGAAATGGACCGCTGGGTTTTACGTTACGTCCCAACTGGAGCACGTGGGGATCAAGAAAACGTTTATTATCTCGTTGCTATGCTATTTGCTTGCTGGTATCAGGGCACGAATGATGTCCATCAGAATCCATCGCAAAATCTGGGGTCATCTCTACGCATGTTAGTAGATTTGGAAGCAGTTGGTAATAATAATCGCGACGAAATCGAAAAGCGTACCGAAAAACGTCTCGTTGCGCTAATGAATTCTCATCTGGATGATTTGCCAAAACACCTGCAACACATTGTAAGCTTGCTGAAATCAAAAGACATTCCAATTAATTGGTCACAGTTGTTGAGCGATGTGCAGAACTGGCAAAGAGAAGACCGGGAAATCCAGCGCAGGTGGGCAAGAGGTTTCTGGAAAATTTCCCACAATGCAATAAAAATAGCCTTAGAAAATAATAGTAATTTAGAGGAGGAATAACCAATGATTATCGAATTGCACATTTTACAAAATTTCGCGCCGTCAAATTTAAACCGGGACGATACTAATTCACCTAAAGAATGCGATTTCGGTGGCTACCGCCGCGCCCGTATTTCCAGCCAATGTATTAAACGCTCCATTAGAGAATACTTCAGAATAAACCATTTGCTACCGCCGGAAGCATTGGCAAAACGAACAAAATTATTAGTAGATAATGTTACCGAACGATTAGTCAGCAAGGGTAAAGAGAAAGAACAGGCGAAAATAGCTGCAAGCACAGCTATTTCCAATATGGGGCTTTATTTAAAAGACGAAAAAACTCAATATCTGTTTTTCTTGGGTGAAATGGAATTTGAAAAACTTACTGATCTGATACTCGAACATTGGGGCGAACTAACTGAAGAAAAGGATTCTAAAGGTAAAAAAGAGAAAGCAACATCCGGTTTGGGGAAAGAATTACTCAAAGTGCTTGATGGGGGGAAAGCAGCTGATTTAGCTCTCTTCGGAAGGATGCTGGCGGATTTACCCGATAAAAACAGGGACGCTGCTTGCCAGGTTGCTCATGCCATCTCTACCAGCAAGGTCGGGGTGGAATTTGATTTCTATACCGCAATGGATGACCTTAAGAAACCGGAGGAAGAAGCCGGCGCGGGTATGATGGGCACCGTCGAGTACAATTCCGCCTGTTTCTACCGCTACGCGAATATTGATTGCAACCAGTTACAAAATAATCTGGGAGGCGATAAAGAACTGGCGCGAAAAACTATCGAAGCCTTTATCCGTGCCGCAGTTAATGCCGTACCCACTGGTAAACAACATTCCTTCGCAGCGCAGAACCCGCCGTCTTTTGTTTTTGCGGTTGTCCGTGATTCCGGAGCATGGTCGTTAACCAATGCTTTCGTTAAACCGGTCCGGGTAGGGGAAACTGGTGATCTCGTGGAGCAATCCATCGAAAAGTTGGTGGAATATTGGGGCAAACTCTCTAATGTTTACGGCGATAAGGACATTAAAGCAAAACCGGCATTTGTTCTTGATGCAAAGAAACTTGCAGGATTGGATGCTGTGGACACCCTGGAAAAACTGATTGCCAAAGTGAATGAAACAATTACCACAGGCTGTTAGGAGGGAAAAATGGCAGTACTACTATTACGGCTTGCCGGGCAGATGCAATCATGGGGGACCCAAAGCCGTTTCAGCAATCGCGATACTGACCTGGAACCATCCAAGTCCGGGGTGATTGGTCTGCTGTGCGCCGCAATGGGTATACCTCGGGACGATATGCAAAGACTGGCAGAACTCGCCCGACTTAAAATGGGAGTCCGGGTTGACCGGCAGGGGATCATCAAAAAGGATTTTCACACAGCGCTCCATGTCATTAAAGCAAATGGGAAGGACTTAAAACCTTGCGAACTCTCTGACCGTTTTTACCTTTCCGACGCCTGTTTCCTGGTAGCTTTACAAGGTGAGTTTAAATTATTACAGGAAGTGAATAACGCTGTGCAAAATCCTTTCTGGCAACTGTCTTTGGGACGAAAATCCTTCGTGCCCGCTTTGCCTGTCTATCTCAAAGACGGGTTGATGGCCGACTGCAATAATCTTTCGGAAGCTCTAAAGGCGTTTCCCTATCTGCTTCCCTATAATAAAACTGAGGCCGAAACTCTAAGATTGGAGATTGAACTGGATTTCGGAGAACCTTATGACCGAATTAAGCAAGACCAACCAATATCATTTGTGAGTGATAATCGTCAATTCAACCTTCGTTATCTCCAAAGTGACGTGGTAACACTAAAAGAGCTCCCGGCAGCAAAGGAGGAATCATGTATCTTTCTCGCTTAAAATTAAATCCGGCTGTGCGTAAAACCAGAGAATTGCTGATCAGCCCGTACCAGCTCCATCAGGCAATTTACCATGCGTTTCCGGAAGAAGGCGCAGGGAGAGTGCTCTATCGTATTGATGAAAATCAGCGTCTTGGAACAATCTCGCTTTTCGTTCAATCGGAAAAGGAGCCGGATTGGCAACGAGCGGAATATCTTACCTTATGTTTACTGGATAAAGTCGAATTTCACCATTTTACTCCCGACCTAAAAAACGGGAGAACCTTGTTTTTCAGATTGAGAGCTAACCCCTCGGTAAAGAAGCAGGAAGAGGGGAAGAAGAACGGTTACCGCGTGGGGCTTATTCAAGAAAAAGATCAATTAGCATGGCTGAACAGAAAAGCAGAAAAGGGAGGTTTTTCGATTGTTTCGTACCGTGTTATCCCGGAAGGTATTTCCCACGATGACAGAAGTGGTGCAGCCAACGACAAACTTAGACATTATTCCGTTTGCTTTGAAGGCGTACTGAAAATTACAGACGAGTCCATTTTTAGAGGCACCGTTGAGAAAGGTGTCGGTTCCGCCAAAGGTTTCGGGTTTGGGTTATTGTCGCTTGCACCGCTAAAAGAATAATAAGATGCGTACTTTACATGAATTACCGCGTTTCCGCGACAGATGGAGTCACCTTTACCTGGAAATGGGTAGACTGGACGTTGATGCAAATGGATTGGTATTCCAGCAGGGAGAAAGCTCTGTACGAGTGCCTATTGACCAGTTAAGCATTATCATGTTAGGGCCGGGAAGCACAGTAACACACGCAGCCGTGAAATCCCTTTCCCAAAATAATTGCTTGTTATCATGGACAGGGCAGGATGGTATTCGGCTCTACGCGGCAAGCATCGGTGGAACGTATAGTGCGCGAAGGATGATTCGCCAGGCGAAACTGGTTAGTGACGAGCAGAAGAGACTAGAAGTAGCTTGGCGAATGTATCGTTTCAGGTTCAGCGAATCCATGCCAGTTGTTGTAAGCCTGGAGCAAATCCGCGGGATGGAAGGCATACGTGTACGCAGAACTTACGCAGAGGCTTCGGCTAAATACGGGGTAGAATGGAAAGGCCGTCAGTATGACCAAGATGATTGGAATAAAGGGGACCCAATAAACCGCGCGCTATCGGCGGCAAATGCATGCCTTTATGGGGTGTGCCATGCCGGTATTCTCTCTGCCGGATATTCCGCAGCGTTGGGATTTGTACACACCGGAAAAATGCTAAGTTTTGTTTATGACGTTGGTGATTTGTACAAAACTGAAGTGACAATCCCGACTGCTTTCAGAATTGTTGCGCAAAATCCACCGGAATTGGAAAGAGTAGTGCGCATGGAATGTCGAAAGGTTTTCCACGAATTCAGACTGATGGATAGGCTTCTGCCTGACATCGCGGAGGTGCTGGGTGTTAGTGATGATATTGGAGAAAACGCCGACGAGCTTGAAGGGCGCATTGTCACGCTGGCTTTTGGAACCGAAGACGGGGGTTTTTCTTGGGAACCCGAGCGCGAGAGTTAGAGATGAACTGTGGGCTACGGCAATAAAGAAAGCAAAAGATAGCGGGGTTGTAATGCAAATCTGGACAGACCAGAACCCCCAAGGGTTTTCCTATCGTCAGTTCGGTGAAAGAGACAGACGGTTTATTGATTTGGATGGATTGGCGTTGGTAGAGTATATACGTGCGGTTAATTTACCTGCCACCAATATTTCTGACACTACAACCACTTAGTCAGGCAGGGGGCATCACGCTGTTAGCTGTGAGTTTGTAGAGTATTCCCCATGTATGTGGGGGTGAACCGGAAATC
>Ga0224520_1000436_pt1 | contig 12546 bp, 19 predicted proteins | sample CFST25metaG_2_FD_180684 | JGI IMG/M metagenome (GOLD analysis project Ga0224520, IMG submission 180684) | Peat soil microbial communities from Stordalen Mire, Sweden - C.F.S.T-25 | ecosystem: Environmental > Terrestrial > Soil > Wetlands > Peat | place: Sweden: Norrbotten County, Stordalen Mire... | reverse complement strand
CGAAGGATTCAAGAGGTTAGGTTGCATTATGTGTCCACTTGCAAGTCGAGAGCAACGCCTTGTCGAGTACAGGCGTTTTCCCAGGACGGCGCTGGCCTGGACGCATGGATTCGCGCGTTTGTATGCAGCCGCGCCGGAGAAATACAACGATCGCTGGCAAAACGCCGATGATATGTTCTGGTGGTGGATGGGATATGCAAAAGCGCCTGAAGGAACGGTTTACCCTCCAGTCGTTGGTTTAGCAAATAAAAAGAAGGGGAATGAGTATGGAAATCAAAGTACAATACGAGCGTCTTTTTAACCTGGGGAACTTCGATCACGAAAAGTTTACCATCACAAAGGAAGTTGAGTATACCTCAACTGAAGCAATGACGATGAAAAAGCTATCAATCATCGTCGCGGATCTTGAGGTTGATCTGGCCAATTACCGGCAGCTGCACAACCTAATCCAAAGCGTCAAAGAACGATTAACCTGGGACAATGAGCCAGAAGTTGACGAAAAACTAGAAGCGGATTTAAAAGACCTTATGCGAAGAGACAAGGCTTTCCGTGAGAAGCATTACCCTGTGCATAAGGCGTGTAAATGCTATTACTGCCGGCATCCGGACGGACAAAATGATGAGTAACACTTTTATTTTTCTCTCGGGACCCGGCGTTTAGGCTCAAAACTCAATTTAGGCTCATTTCGATAGTCGAAACATAATAGTATATTATGTTGCAGCCTGTTTTGAGTCTGAGTCAAGGCTAGGAAAGTGAAATAAAAAGTGAGACGGATAGGAGGCTAGTATGAAAATGACAAAAGAAGAAAAACGCATTGAAAAGTATTCGGAATATTTCAGGGAGAATGTTTTTGGTCAAACTTCAGGACTGGATCATCATTTAGAAGCTATGGGTGTTAATTCTAGTGGTTATAGTCATATAAGTGACAGGGTAATGCTTGAGGCTCAAGGCAGATTATTAGTTGCTATTGCCGAAGACATATCGGCCATTTACGCTGCTTTGGGGATAGGACAGAAGGAAAAAGAGCAATTTGATTCTAATGTGAAACTCGTAAGGAAAAAGGCAGAGGATTACATCAAAGAACTTGATGCTGCCAATGCAGAGCAGAAGCGAAAGCGCGAGTTAAAGAAACTGAGCGTGAATCAAGTTTGATCACAGAATGTAGGAGTGTGAAGCATGGTCATAGTTAATTTAGAGAATCATAAAGGCGGTTGGTGTCCTTATTCTAAGCAAGTTCTATTTTGCCAGGAAGGGATGTGTGAAGGCTGCCTGGTATATCAGAAGTGGAAGAAAGAGAAAAAGAAATGACCATCAGATTTGAGAGCGTCGATGAGCTGAAACGCAATACCAGTCCGGAGTTTGTGGCAAAGAACGCCGCTCAACTTGGGATCGTGGCGACAGTCGAACAGGTATACGGTAATCAAGCAGCTCCCAAGCAAAATAAGTACCATGTGGCGCCGGTGCCGGACCGGACATACCGTGGCATAGTCTTCAGCAGCAAGAAAGAGGCGGCCAAGTGTGCCGAAATGGACTTATGCGTTCAGGCCGGGGAAATCGACTTCTACTTACGCCAGGTGCCGTTTATCGTCGGCTACGATCCTCTAACAAAGTATGTGGCTGACTTCGTGACGTTCAAGTTTGTAAAAGATGTATTCCCCTATGTTTGGAGAATCAAGGTTATCGAGACAAAAGGAACATACGCGCCGGGAGCCAAGCGAAAGCTGAAACTATTCAGAGAGAAGTATCCCAATGTTACCCTTGAGGTTTGTTAATGAGAAAATCGACCGGCGAATACCCGAAAAACTGGACAGAAATAGCCCGGCGCTGCAAAGAACGCGCCGGCTGGAAATGTGAGCGCTGCGGCCGGCCGCATGAGAAAGGCAAAGGCCGCGGGCTCAATGCACATCATCTTGATTGGAACCGGTCAAATTGTGCGGATTGGAACCTTGTTTGCCTGTGCGCTAAATGCCATTTGTGGGTGCAGCGAGAGATTGAACGTCTGAAGACATGGCTATTGTCGGATGAGATGTGGCTTCAGCCTCATATCGATGGTTATTGCAAATATCTAAGCGATAAGTTACAAAATAAAATCGCTAATTGTTTGCCATCTTAAGGATGTTTTGGCGACAGGGGTTTAAACTAGTTGTAAGTCGCAACAATTAGCAGGACGTGAGTGTCAGGATTAGTAGGAATATTAATAGCAAAAGAAGGACAACTAAAATCACCTTCTTCAATGTATCTCCTACTTTTTATAGTTGTTTAGTCTTTAGTGTTTAGTTTATAGCATATTACCAATCTACTTCACCAACACCATTACATCTCGGACAATCACCAGTACCATGACAATCCCGACATTCTACATACTTGGAAGAACCTGGTGCACCATCAGTAATCATGGGCATTCCACCTGCGCGACTTGACCATTCTACTTTACCTTTGCCGTGACATGTTGGACACTTGCGACTACCTTTACATTTTGGACATTCCATTCTATTTACCCCCTCTTTATTAGTTCATTCACCACAAAAGCAAAATATTATGGCGATAAAAACGGATACAAACACAATAACAACAGCAAGAATTGCATCATCAGATATTGCATGTGCAAAGAAGTTGACAATTAAATCTGTCAGTTGTTAAAACCTCCTAGTATATTTTCTCATGGATGCCTCTTCCGACATCCACTCAACTCTTATTTTGCTCTCTTTTTCTTTCATGTCTTTTTATAATTTATCCCCCTGTACCATTTGTAGGAGCATAAGGTTGATTTGGTATTGGATTAGAAGAAGACTCTATTGTGAAGTCATCGCTGATATAGCCATTATAACTTGTGCTGATGTAAGATTGTGAGTCGCCATTAAAACGTATGCTAACTCTTTCCTGAGTACCAATAATTGAATAACCGGAAACCGAATTCGGTACAGTCCATTGATAGCTTCCAGTATTAGGCACTTGAGCAATTTGAGTGGCCTCATTTGTCTCATTAGGTATCGCAATCCAAATGATAACCTGGGTATCTTCAGGTAGATTAGTCGATGTCCATGTTATTGTTACTGCATCTCCCACATGCCAAATTTCACCGCCTTTAGGGTAAGTTAATGCTACGGTTGATATTTCTTGTATCTTAATACTAAAAATCGATTTCCACCAATTGCTATTTTTCTCTGATGCTGTTAAATAGGCATTATATTCATCTTCCGACAAGCTAAAAAAGATCATTTGAGTTGTTCCGACATTGATTTGTGGTTGGTTCCAAGTAATATTTTCACTCTGTCTGAGATTTCCATTTTCGTATAAATCAACTTCATAATTCGTATTGGCTTTAGCATTTATCGGTTTAAGTACCGCATCTAAACCACCTGTAACTAATGAAACACCCACGCTTTCCACTGCGGCTATATTTGATTGGACTTGAGGTGCTGCGTTGGTAGAAGAACTACAACTCACTGAGTTTAACGCCAAAGCTAAAATCAAAATTAAAACCCCAATAAATAATCTCTTGGTCATGCTCACAGGAATATTGAATTTCGCAATGTTAAACTCTGGTGGGTTCATTTTTTAATGCTCCTATTATTCCCTATCTCCCAAATAAGAATCTTTAATTCAGAATAGTTGACTCCATGATAAACCAAGCACATACAATTGTAAAGACTCTATGGAGGTATTGAAAGTGGCTTATCAGGAAAAGCATCATTTATCATTAGCACTTAATCATCCATCGGCTTGCACCTAAAGCTTGGGAAGATAAGCAGTCACATAAATAATAATCCCCAACCGGTTTGTATCTGATTTTTTGTTAAACGTTGTTTCAGTGAGAAATTATTTTAGTTTATTAATCTTGACAGTGGCGCCAAAATCTAACATAATCAGTAAAAATATCAATGAGGACGTAATTTACTATGGATGATAAAAGTGAATATTAGGTAAAGTAATAAAAAAGTTGAAAAGGAGTTTAAAAACCAATGGGCAACAAAAACGATGATGAATACATAACTGAAGTTAGAGGAACATATGGTAATGGGAAAGTAGACCTTAAAATCACAAGACGAAAGAGAGTCGTAATTCCTGCTGCTCTCGTTCTATTTATTATGTTTGTCATTTTTCTAGTTATAAACCCAGCGTTTACTTTATTTGTTATTTCGTTCCCTCTTATGTTAGTTTCTCTAATTGTTTTAATAGTTGGCATAGCCAGGAATATAAATAGAAAGTTACAGTATATATCGGCGGGAATATTGGTTGTGAGCTTTATACTAATTGTAATTATTCACTTATTACCGGCAATAGTAATTGGGTTTGTTTTGCTGGTTATTAGTTTAATAACTGCTACGATATATCGTCATAGACCATTTCCATTAAAATAGAATCAAAAATCAGAGAATATTTGTTGGACTGCGGTTGGCGATATCCATTATTGGCTAGGTCGTATTATCAAAATAAGATAGAAAAACAAGATATAATTTACAGTGCGCTGAATAAACAATCAAATGACAATGAGAAAATACTACCATGAAAGAAAATTGGGAAATCAACTGGAAAGATTATTATCAAATACTTCAGGTACATCCATCTGCTGAACCAGAGATCATTACAGCTGCATATAAAAAACTGCTCGATAAATATCATCCGGACCATAACCCTGGCAACGAGCAATGGGCAACTGAGAAGTCTAAGGAAATTAATAATGCCTATGATGTACTTGAAGACCCTCTCAAAAGGCGAGAATATGATAAAGAGCGGTTAAGAAGAAATTTAAAAAATGACTCATCAGAAGCTCAGGATGAAAGCAACCATTTTGACGATGGCAAAAAGTCCTCTCCATCATCACAACCGGAAACAACCTCCAAAGCCACTCCAGATGTTACTACACCTGGCACTATTACTGAAACCCAAGCCTCAAATTCAACAAGTGGAACCAAAACAAGAAAAGTAAAAAGTTTACCAGTTTTTGCTGGGATATTGGCGATAGTTATTATTATATTGGGTATTGTGTTTTTACATTTTAACAAAGCATCAAATACTAACCAATCGCAAACTTACACAGTTGGACTCCCAGCTATAACATTAACATATCCAAACGGTGGTGAAACTTGGCATGTAGGAGATGTAGTAACAATTAAATGGACATCAACTAATATATCTGAACACACCGCAGTTAATGTTTCGGTATCACTTGCTAGCACACAGCCCTATACTCCCGCCGTGATTATAAAAATTGGTTCAACAACAAATAAGGGAAGTTTCACATGGACAGTAACAGGCGACCAATTCATTACTACTAATGGAACTGGAGATTATGCAAAAGTCCTAGTAGAAGCGATGGGGACATCCGCAATAAGTGCTACAGGTTTCACAATAGCTCAGTAAGCGCCTTCTTACTCTTTGCCAATCCGGACGCAATACTCGGGACCGCTTTACTGGCAACATTTTTCACCTTCTTATTCTGATGCTACGGGTTCTAACTGCGCTAAACCCTTTGACAGCGTGTTGTCGCTGGTTATTGTCCCGGTACTACTGAATTTGGCACCGTTCACGATAGCCATTGCCGACCAGTTCATATAATTCACGCCGGCGTACCGTTTGTAGACGGAGTAAATCATCGTCATGGTTCGAGCTGTCAGGCCGTCCATCGCTTTACCCTTATTCTTTATCGCATCGTTGAAGATTGACTCCGTAGTTACCGGATGGGTTATCGAGTAAAAGGCACTGATCACTGCCGGAATATCAGTAGCGAGCGTAACAATATTCGATGGTAAGTTCACGGTATCAGTGACGGCAGTACCGACAGCCTTTACAGCGGTATCGGCAACATCCGTGACAGCCTTCGCCGTTCCGAAGATACCAGTTTTCCACAGAATGACGCCGGCCACAGCCAGTACGCCGAAGATTAAAATAAGGTCATTATTGCTTCCGATATTTGCACCTGATTGTGATACTTGCATCTCTCTTACCTCTACTAAAAAATATTTTTATAAACCGTTCCAATGCCAGACACCGGAAGCATCTTGAGTCATTCCCGGGACCGCGGCCAAGTTATCCGCAAAAGTCGGCACGCCCAAGTAAACCGCCTCACCCTCATTGTTCACGACATATTGATTGCCTTCACTATCAGTATTAACGGGTGCGCTACCTGGATTCGCAGCGAGGGCTGTATTTTCAGCAGCTTCGGCATCAATAGCCGTCCAGTCTAGCGGTGTTTCTGTGGTTTGACCTACAGGTTGAGCAACAACAATAGGGGGAGTCATTACCTGGGTATTATTGCCGGTGTTACCGCTTCCACTCGAAGGAACGCTAGGAGTTTGAGCGATTGGTGCCGCTGTGTTTGCTGGAGTCTTGGAATTGATTATTACGGCTGCAGGGTCATTCGGGACCGGAGTGCCATTATCATTCGTGAATGTCAAATTACCATCCGGGTCTGCATAGGTTACCGGATGTGTCGGATCGTCATACGGCGTTACGGTCACTTGTCCTGGTATTGTGTTGTCAAATTGAAGAGGCGGCGGCTTACCGGCAGCGGCATAGGCAGCTTTGTTGGCAACGTAAGTATTATAGAGGTCTGAAGGTATGGCAGTAGTCACCCCATTAACGACTGCATTTGGAATAGTTTTCCATTGGGACTGTGGAATAGCGGCAACGGCGGCGTTCTGAGCGTTAAGAGCATTTACTAAATCTTGCCGTTGCTGGTCAGTCAGGGCATTGGAATCCACGGCATTACCGCTGGCGTCGGTTATTGTCACGGTTCCAGTTCCGGTTTGAGTTGTGATTATGTTTCCTGCTTTTGCCGTGATGGTTCCATCCGATTGTGTAGTTACGGTGGCCGGATTATTAACTACAGGCACTTCCGATGCCGCACTGGGCGCGGCTGCTGTCTTTTTCTTTGTTAAGAAAAACAGAGCTGTAGCTCCCCCTAATATCAGGACTGCGATTAAAACAGTTTTATTCTTTGCCATTTTACACCTTCACCTTTTTATGAAATATTTCTTTGCGCTGAGAAGTTATCTTCGCCATTAGTTTTTATCCTTTAAGCGCATAAGAAACGAATCTAATTTATCTTCAAGTCTTTGCTGGGTTGTTCCGAGGCTGTCAACCTTCTCCATAAGCCTTCCCTGAGTTAGCATATAAGTTGAGTCTTTAGTGCACGGCAATTCCCCATACCTCTGCTTCATACTATCAACAGCATCGGCTACTTTGGTAAATTCCCTTGTAGCGGCTATGGCAGCTTTTTCAGCAGCAAGGTCAACATTTTTCTGATTCTCTTTTGACGCGGCTTTAATAGCCTTATTGTTCTGATTCGCCATGAACGCCCAGCCACATATCATAATTAATATGGCGAGTATCCAACCGATAATGTTAGAAATCATTTCCGTTTCCTAAAGTTTTATTTCGGCTGATTCATTTTGTTTTGATAGATGGCCAACTGTTTTTTAGTCTGCGCTAATTGAGAACTCTGCACAGCTCCGGCAATCATGCTCGCTATGACCGTCAGCACTTCCAGGATGATCGAGAACAGTGTTGAGAGGTTCGGCCAGTATGCCTGTGCGAGCAGATATTGAACCAATGTGATTAACCCACCGATTAGCAGTGTCCAGAATACCTTGTTTGATAGAATTAACCAAACCTTATTCATGCTGTCACTTCCTTCAATATATTTTCTAATGTAGGTACATTGATAACGCTTGATTTTTCGTTCTTATTGTCTACCACGGCGAAAGATTCATCAGGATATTTAGCAAACCAATCGTAAGCTACGAGCTGCCGTTTTCCCCAGGTGATACACTCAAACATCTGGGCGGCATCATCCCATGAACCAAAGAACAGTCCATGACCTCCGATGATTGGCGAACCGCTTACAGTAGTCCACGGCCGTCCGGCTCTGTACTGGTCTTCGGCGCTCTGTGGTAACTGTACGCCCACTTGTAACCCATTAAGCAGCATTATTGCTTGTTTGACCTGAGTGACGTTCTGCCAGTTGACTGAGGCGAAAGCATCTATCTTGTAGGTTTGCTTACTGCTCTTCTTGCATAGCTGATTTACGCCGACTTTCAAACCGTACTGTCGCCAGTAATTCATAGCAGCTAAATAGTTCGTGCCAGGGTCACCGGGTCCGGCAATATTATGATAGAAAGCTAGGACGTTAGCAGTAGTTACCCGAATGGCTATCTGTCCATAATTGACTTCATCGGCAATCTGTTGGTTAGTGATAGCAACCTCAACACAATCTCCGTACTGGTCATTGCCGAGCATTTGTGGTTTAGGCGTAATGGAACTTGACCACACGCTGAATTTAGGAGGTAGCGGCGGCAAGTCTTTTAAAAGGATAGACTTCAAGGTTATTGTCCTATCATCTATTACTGGTGCGTTTTTACCTAAGAAAAGTTCAGTCATTTTGCTGGTACCTCCATTTGCATCGACACGATCGCTAACTGAGTTCTTGAGTGTGTACAGCTTTTTACCATCAATTCTGAAACGTGATTCTTGACAGTTTGAACACTGATACACAGTTTTTCGGCAATCTCTTTATTTGATAAACCATTGCAGACTAAAATCAATAACTCCTTCTCCCTGGGAGTTACTTTAAAGAGCGGTTTTATCGTGATAGGCAGACCATTTTTACTTTGGGATCGTACTGCGGTCCTTAATTTCAAATAGAGAAACACCACGATAATCAGCAATCCGATTATCAGGGTAATCGCAATACTAAAAATGAAGAGCGAGTGCATTTGAATCTCCATTACCCCCCTTATTACGCCGGATAAACGAGACTAATGGTATAGGTTACTTTTAACTGTCCCCCGTCCGGCACGGTTACAGGACTGATTAAAACGTCACGGCAGACTAATTTATGATGCACACCATACCAGTCACCGCTTTGACTACCTTTACAGACAATGCCAGTCTCATTAAGAATAATATCAGCACCAGAATTATTGTTATAAAATCTGGAATGTGCGGCAGAATACGTTTTCGTTCCTGCGTTATATGCCTTTACCGGAATATTCCCTTCAATATGATTAAACTGGTTTATTCCGACCCCGTTAAGACATTGAGCGTGAAGCGCATAATCTTCAAAACTTTCAACATCAGCACTTGTCCCGACAACAATTCCCCAATCTGCCGAACCCAATGACCCTCTATATCCATCATCAGCACCCTCAACATCGTTATTTTGTTGAGAAATTGCGACTTCACCCGAACCAAGATTATAGTGAAGGTTTCCGGCGGTATCTTTACCGTTAATTTTTCCTGCGCCGAAAGTGTTATCACTATCATTGATACCAAGTAAACTGCACGCCAGCGCATTATAGGCGTTCCGTACCCATGAGTGTGACCTTTGTTTATGAGCGTGCAAGATACTACCGTCCGGCATTGATACTTCCATTTGCAGGAAACATTCTGTCACCGGAATACCAAGTTTTGCGCCTTGCTGTGCAAGTTTCCGGTATTCCTGTTCGCTTTGTTTTGATTCTGTATAAATTGTTTTCATTTTTGACTCCATTTTTAATATTGCCCGATATAGGCTTGCTGACCCTTCGGTTGAATCGTCATAGCACCGGAATCAACTTCGGCTTTAATCCAGTAAGCGGTTATGCCTGCGATAGCGGTAGCCGCCCAATCTACGGGACGATTAAACATCACTTGAACACCGCCGATAGTTTTGAAACTATTAGTAATATCATTGAAGGTTGTCAGGGTTACAAAACTTGACCCGTTCCAGTATTTCCATGTGATATGATAAGTCCCCGTTCCGGCGGTACTGACTTTGACTACGACCCAATCGTATTCCGTAGCCAGTCCGAAGTAGCAACCATCACCATCTCCAGAGAGGGAAGCGGGAAGTAAGTCCATATCGTCCGGCGTGCCGGAATTTGCGGCGGCGGTTTCATCGGTATCCGCAAGCGGAACTTGAACGTGCGATACGAAACCGTCAACGGGAAGGGGGACTGTAACATCTGAATTCAGTGATAAAGAAGGAGTAACGATTGCCAGCGTTTTAGCGATATTGACAGGTACGCCTGCTATTACATTGGTATTAACTACTGATAAAACGGGCGGAGGTATCTGTAACGCAGAAGGTAAAATGGTATATAACCAATGCGTAGCATTACCCGTAACCCCGAATACTTTAATCCCGTAAAGGATATTATCGGGAATCAAGTTCGGTTCAATATCGGTTAAACCCAAGACATCCCCGAAATGATGTCCAGCAGGATAGGCATTAGAATTCGGGTCTAACGAGACAACTGGTAACGATGGTGAACCGAACCTTGTTGAAAAACCGCCCATTTTATAATTCTCCGTATAGAAGATTAGCTTGATAAATCTTTCCGGCACCGGCGGCGGTCACAACGCTAATTGTTACGTTGGTTGTAGCATCGGCAGGCAATCCTTCGTTGATAGGTACTTGATCTATAAATTCAAATGAACCAAGTGAGCTAAATACCAGGCGTTTCGATTTAGCTACGCCGCCCGAGGTCCAGTTGATTAAGAATTCATTTCCCTCTTCGGCTGAAATGAAAGCTCCGTAGATATAGCCAGTTTTGCCGGCCGCCACTGTCTGAGTTACTAATACTGCACCGGCGATAGGTGCCGTTTGCTCAGCAGCGTATATCCATGCAGGAACTATTTGGCGTCCCCATCGCGCGTAGAGAGCAGTCAATTGGGCTAATTGTGTGTCAGATATAGCCGGAGAAGCTCCGAACGCAAGTCCTGCCATGCCAATGGCGATATAGAGCGTTTTGCCAGGTTGAGCCGGCCAAGAGAGATATATCGTTGTTACAGGGACTTGCTCCCCAATGAAAAATAATAACGGCAAAGCGTCGTTCTGAGGACTGCCAAGAGAAATCGTTATTCCGGCCAGTGAACCATCGGAAGCTGCAACGAAGTTACCACCAATGACGTTGTAAGGCACTTGTACGCCGGCATTGTCCAAAGGTATTTTCAATACACGGTAAGGTATGGTCTGACCCGCGGCCAGGGCAGCAATGTCAGCATTGGTAACAACCGGAGGCTGTGATTGCGCTAATAATTGTTGAATCGCGAGAAGAATATTGCTTTGACGGTTAATGCAATTCTCTAAACTCGCGAGTGGAGTCAGTAAACTTTCTTTCAGGTCAGTTGGGTACATTATCTTCCCCCTCTCGTTATTAAAATGGGGTAGGGACTTCAATGCCCCTGCCCCATTTTCTTTTGTCGTGATGATTACTTATTGCGCCTATCAGCTTCCGATGAAGTTGGCATCCATGTCGGCAACCATATCCCACAGGATGATGAAGGACTGGAGAACATTGAAGGCCTGATTGGCGATATTCAGTTGGTACAACCCGGTGGGAGCGCCCCGGAGGTCCATACCATAGACAGCTCCATAAGGATTCGCGTTTGTGTCAACAAGGTCGCGGCAATCGATAATGCCGAAGCCGGCCGGAAGGTGCATTGAGCCGTTATAGCCCGGACGTGTCGTGGCGATTGCGCCGAGAACGCCGTCCTCGATGTCACCGGGGGTACCATAGCGGCGAGCGGTGGAATATTTCAGGTCTTCCCAGTTCGTTTCGACAACGGTTACGCCCAGGTTCGGCTTGGTCAGTTGAATGCCGGTAATCAACGCATCGCTACGGAGAGGCACTGTAGCTGTCTGGTCGAGGCACATGATAATGATTCTGCGCAGCCAGTAACCGACAGGAACGTTGACATTGATAGAGCCGGGGAATGATGCGTTGTTCGAGGCCGGATGAAGAACCTGGATTGCGGCAGCAGGGACTTTCATGTTGGGCGTGATCGCTAAATCATTGATCGTGTCCACTTCAAAGTAATAATTGCCAGCCGTAATATTGCCGGCGCCATCAGTGACGGCGGCGGCCGGCGCATTGATAACCGCTGATAACTGCCCTACCAGTTTTTTGGCCGGTATTACGACGGAGGTATCCCATCGCATTTTCGGGAAACTGCCGGGATGATATGTATAGTTCTGGTTGAAGGCGGTTGCGCCAACATCGGTATTTGCGCTCAAACCGCTGATACCATGGTCGGCAAGATTCAGCAAGGCGAGCAATGTGCCGAGGTTGATATTGCCGCTCAGGTTGAAGAAGTTTTTAGTGCCGGAGATGATAAGGCCATCTATCGCCCGGCGCGTGGCGTCTGCTACTGCCGTTGCGGTTAGTGTCGCTGTCATGTTTGCCCTGACTCTGATTTCCGTGATGATACCAGTTGTCGGCAAAACTATTTGCGGCGTCTGGGTAGATGCTACCCAGGTGGCCGGATTAACAATTCGTTGAGTTATCTTCTGCATGATTACACCCCCGCCTTTTGATATTGCTGTGCGACTGTGGTGGCCTGAACGATAACTTTGTTACCCGCGTTGGCAACATTTCCCTTGACTCCCAGGACGGCGGTATTGTACTTCGGGGATAAGCCGGCTAAAGTCGTGGTACCGGTCAGTTTATTGGTGAAGCCATTGATTCCGTTGAAGACCTGGGGTACGAAATTATTGACAATGGCATCGAAGGTAATTAACAGGGCGATGATATTCGCGGTATCTTTACCGATGAATTTCTT
>Ga0224520_1000434_pt1 | contig 12565 bp, 8 predicted proteins | sample CFST25metaG_2_FD_180684 | JGI IMG/M metagenome (GOLD analysis project Ga0224520, IMG submission 180684) | Peat soil microbial communities from Stordalen Mire, Sweden - C.F.S.T-25 | ecosystem: Environmental > Terrestrial > Soil > Wetlands > Peat | place: Sweden: Norrbotten County, Stordalen Mire... | reverse complement strand
GACGCGTAAGCGATACAAGCAGGGGCCTGGGGAACCGGAGCGCCTTTGGCACAGCGCGGACGAGCCGTGTCGGTCCTGGCGGCGGTTGGGCGAAGCGCTGGGGGCAGGGAAGTGACCACTTGAGGGCTGTAATCTAACCCACAATTTGGGCGTCTCGCCAGACGGGTACGGGTGCCTACCTGCCCGATGCGGACTTGAGGCCGGCTTGCGCGGCTTGCGCGGCGGCCCATGCGTCGAACAGTTCGGTCTGCGGCTGGGGTCTGTGGCGCAGCTCGCGGGCCTGCCAGTACGGGGGAGCACGTGCGGGGGCCAGGGGTGGTGGCTCGGTGGGCTCGCCCAGATGCTTCAGGAAGCGGACGATGTTCTCTGGTTTCTGCACCAGGGCCTTCAGTTTCATGCGACCGCCACACTTGGCGCATTTCTCAACGTCTTGGGCGAATGCCCTTTTCAGAAGCTCGCACCACGGGCGATAGATGGACCTGTGGGTAGGCGGCCTGGGTTTGGCCGGGGCTTCTTGTCCCGCGGGCACTGGCGGCGGCGGTGGCACGACCTCAGGGCGCAGCTTTGATGCTGGGGCGAGCACACCACCGTAATGAATCGTATGTCGGCGCGGGGGGGAGCGCCTTTCATAATGCGAACCTCCTATTGCGACGTGGTGGGTTCGTTCTGTGCGGCCCGGCGCCGGCGACTCGATCGTCGGCGCCAGCCCTCGGCAAGGTCCCGTAGACGTAGCTCGGCCGTGTCGTCGATGGCAAGCCAGAGGGGGCCGTGCGCGCGCCTTGGGTCGCGGGAGCAGCGCACGAGGTCTCGCGCGATCCACAGGCGGATCACGTCTCGGCTCACCCCGAAACGACGTGCAGCGCCCAGCACGGAGTACAGGCCGTCATCCCGGCGATCGGGTAGCGGCTTGGCGGTCGGCAGCGAGGGCGCCGTGCGTGGGATTGCATGGTGGCTGCGCATATTGCGGACGGCAATCATGGTCCAGCGCTTGCCCATGCCGGTGACAAACCCCTCGGCTGCGAGCTGCTCGGCGATCTGCCGGTCGTGCACGCCGGCGGCTGCCAGCTCCCGGAGACGTGCGAGCGCTTGTGTTGTGGTGCTGACGAGCTGGCTCACCGTGGGCCTTGCTACGTGCAGCTCGGTGACGGCGCCGCTCTTCCAGGCCACGCGCACCAGCGTCTCGCGCTGTGGAATCTCGACGGCGCGCAACGATACCGCCTCGATCACCAAGCGTAGCATCGCCTTGCGGTCCGCCTGGCGTGTTGTCCGCGAGTGCCAGACCCGGGCTAGATCGCGGGCCAGCGCCCGGATGCGTTCGCGATCCGACTCGGTAAGCTCGACGTGTCGCTCGCGCTTGGCATTCTCGTAGTCCCCGCGCACCTGTTCGAGATCGCGCAGTCGCTGTTCCCAGTCGTTCTCCAATGTTCGCGCTACCACCCGATTATCCGGGTCCACCGCCTTGTACCGCCGCTCGGCACGCCCAGCCTCGTACTCCGCCCGCTCGATGCGCAACTTCCACTGCCGAGCCAGTGACTGTGCTTGCCCGCTGACCTCGTGTTCGACGGCCAAGCTCAGCTCCAGCTCGCCCGGCACCATCGTCGCCAGAAACAACTGCTCGACCGCGCGGTCGATGGCCCGGCCGGGCAGGGTTACGCATGACCGTCGCAGCGGCGGCTCGCCGTAGCATCGGTAGTAGTGCAGCCCATCGCTGGAGTAGGTCGCGCCCACGCGGTGACCGCAGCTTCCACACAGAACCAGCCCGCTCAGCAACGCGCCGCCGTCCCGCGCAGCCCCTGCTGTCGTCGGACGGCTCAGGTTTTCCTTGAGCTTCTCCTGGTTCTTCAAAAACTGTTCCCACGTGATGTATCCCACGTGCGCCTCCTTGATGTGCACCGCCCACTGTTCCGGGTCGCGGCCGTTCATGCGCCGCCGGTGGATCTCACCCGCGACCAGAATTTTCCGGGTGGGTCGGCGCCCGTACACGTATACGCCCGCGTAAGCCGGATTCTTGTAAAGCTCGAGCAACCGGTGCGGCGTCGCTTCGTTCCACACCAACTCCGTCCCTCCCACGCAGTTCCTTCGCGCAGGGATCCGTACGCCGTGCCCTTGCGCCCAGCGCGCGACCGCCCATGCGCTCGGCTCAACCGCGTAGCGCTCGAAGAACACCCGGATCGCCGCCTGCACCGATTCATCGGGATCAAGCTCGAAGCGGTCACCGCCCCATACGTAACCCGTCGGCGCTCCGATGCGCAAGGCGCCTCGCCGCGCTTTGCTCTGAAGCGCACCGTGCAGGCGCAAGCCGATCCAGTGCAACTCCGCCTCGGACATCGTGCCCTTGATGTCGAGCAGGAGTTTGTCGTCCTGGTTGGCCGGATCGTACAGCGCATGCTCGTCGCCGACCACGACCTCCGCCACCGCGCACAGAGATAACAAGCGCTGCCAGTCCACCGACGAGCGCGCCAGGCGCGACACCTCAAGAGCCAAGATCGCGCCGACTTCGCCGCGCACCACCCCGTCCACCAGTCGCGCGAAACCACTCCGGCCTTCGGTGGTTGCGCCGCTGCGCCCGAGGTCCTCATCGATGACCTCGACCCTGGCCTGGTTCCAGCCGAGCGCAACCGCGCGCTCGGCCAGCGCATACTGCCGCTCCGTCGATTCGCCATGCTCAAGAACCTGAGCTGCCGTCGACTGCCGCACGTAAACGCACGCCCGCCGCTCCAGATGTGATGTATCGATTCTCGCGCTCATTGCTCTCCTCCCTTTTGTCGGCCAGCACCCCGGCTTCGGCCAGCAACCGCTGGTGAACTAGCTTGCTCCACCACGGCAACAGCTGGCTGATCTCCTTGTTGCTTGCGGACGGGACGGCTTCCTTCCGGCTTGGCTGCCTCGCGTGCCACTGTTCGCCCTTGCTCGCCATCGCGCCCTCCAGTCTCGCGCCCCAAAGTCTCGTCCCTTTCGTGGTGATGGCCAACTTCTTCACTGCCCTTCCCGGACACTCTGGCTTCGACCCACGTCGCAAGCTCCAGCAACCCGTCGCAAAGCAGATGCACCGGCCGCCCGGCGTGCTCCGCCGGTAGCAGACGTGGCTTCAGATCAGTCCACGCCAGCGGTACGATCAGCCGCAGGTGCTGGTCCGTCTCGATCCGCACGGCGCGCGCACCGTAGGACCACTGTACCGCGACTTCTTCACCAAATCTGGGGTGGACTGGCAGCGTGATCTTCGCGCGGGACCACGACGTTGTCGTAGCCTGCCTCGTATTCTGATGGGGTCTCTGGAGGTATGCTGGTCGCAAGGCGACAGAGCAGCGAGAGTGGGTCCATGTCGATGGCGTAGGTGCCATCTCGGTAGGGCTTGCGCAGCTCGATGCGAACCAGACCATCGGGCAGAAGGTGCAGGCGCTCCTGACTGAGGGGCGGGCGAAGGATGTACTTGCATAAAGCCTCACGCGCCCGGGCGTCCTCGGCGCCGGCGCGAGTGGCAGCGTGCAGGGAGAAGCCCATCTCGGTGACCGATAGGGGCGCTGTAATCTGGACGCCGGGATGGCCGCGCAGGGGTACGGGGTCGGGGCGGCGGCGCAACTCGGGGCCGGCGGGGGCCAGACCAGCGACGGAGGCAGCGGCCAGTTGTGCGAGCGCCGGCTCTCGTTCGGCAAAGCCGTCGTCGAGCACGGTCAGTTCGGGGCCGGCCTCGATGACCCCACGCCGGGCGAGATGGGACAGGATGCGAACCCGCACGACTTGCAGGAGGTCGCCGACCTCCTCGGTGGCAAGGCGTGGCAGAGGGTGGAAGACAGGCGAGCCGGCGGCCTGCTTGCCAAACACTCCATCCACGAACAGACCGTGCCAGTGTGGATTCAGCTTCAAATCCGAGTTGCACCTCTGCACGACGGTGACGGCGCCGCTCTGACCGCCGGTGACACCCTCGGTGCGCATACGCCGCCGGTAGAACCCCAGCACCGAATCCACGAAGATTCTTCCCACGGCGGAGAGTACTTTCCCGTCATAGGCCAAGCGCCGGCGCAGCTCGAAGGGCAGCGTTAAGACGAACTGCCGCATTGGCGTCGGCGGCAAAACATGGTCCAGCAAATTCGCTCCAGTCTGCGCCATTCGCCTGCCCATGCACGACGGAGTGCGCCATGAAGCAAAGGAGGAACCGATGACCAGAGAATAGTCATCCTCGCCCGGGTCGGGCCGGGTGCAGAAGGGGACCGCGAACGTCACCGGGACTGAACCGGTGGCCTGCAATAGCCGAGCGGTCTGAAATGCCCGCAGAGGAGCTTCGGCTCCAAGGCGGGTTACCGAAGGTGCCAGGGTGAAGCAAGCGGGCGCAACCCGCGAGTTGAAGACGGTGATGGAATCCTCTGTATGGAGCATGAACTCGCAATGCGAGAAACGCAGCCAGCGCTCGGTCGCTACATCAGCATGACTGGGTGTGCCCGACATGGGCACGCCGCCGCCACGTCCCGATTTGGCGTGCGGTCCGTGCTGCCAGGGGTAGAGCCGTCCACCTACCGCACCAAGGGTCTCTCCCTTGAACATGGGAACCTCGATTCGAGCGCCGGACCTGCGAAGTCCGGCAAGCCGTCAGGTCCGGCGACGTCTCGAACGGGGGGCGGAGCCTCCGTAGTAGTCCGAGCGCGGGAAAGCCGCGCACATGGCGAAGGGAGGCAGTGATGGGTACAGCTGCGAAGCCGCTGGGGAAAGCCATGTATGTGGCGCCCAGACCCGACTGGGACTGGCTCCGGGTCGTGCAACGGAAGCTGTACAAACGAAGTGAGGAACAAGTCGACTACGTCTTCTGCAAATTGTGGGGGTTGGTTACCGACCCGCGCAATCTGCGAGTGGCTCTCGTGCGTGTCGCGGGCAACCGCGGCCGTCGAACGTCAGGCGTGGACGGCATCACGGTGGGAAAGGTGGCGAAGCGGGCGGAGGAATTCATCGCAGAATTGCGCACTGAGCTTCGCTCTGGCGCATACCGGCCATCGCCGGTGCGGCGAGTCCTCATCCCGAAGATCGGCGCCCCAGGGAAGTTTCGCCCTCTGGGAATCCCCACCGTAAAGGACAGGGTCGTTCAGGCAGCACTCAAGAACATCCTTGAGCCGATATTCGAGGCGGACTTCTTTCCCGTCTCGTACGGCTTTCGACCTGGCAAGTCGGTTCACGGAGCGCTGGAGCATCTTCGGGTGTTCCTCCGTCCCAAGAGCCACAAACAAGGTCAAGAGCTGCGGCTTCCGTATCAATGGATTGTGGAAGGGGACATCAAGGGATGCTTCGACAACATCGACCATCATGGTTTGATGGAGCGGGTACGCCGCAGGGTCATCGACCCCAAAGTGAACCGTTTAGTCGTCGCGTTTCTCAAGGCCGGCGTTCTCTCGGAGGGAACCTTCCTCCGCAGCGACGCGGGCACGCCTCAGGGCGGAATCCTCTCTCCCTTGCTCGCGAATATCGCCCTCAGCATCATCGAGGAACGATACGAGCGGCATGTCTGGCCTCGTCGCATTCCACCCACGCGGTGGGATGCTTCGCCGCCGGGGCAGCGGGCTAAGGATGCCCGCCGAACTGACTCGGTCCGTGGGCGGACCGTCGTGGTTCCCATTCGGTACGCGGATGATTTTCTTCTCCTCGTCGGGGCCTCGCCCGGCCCACAGCAGCACGAAAGGGCAAGGCTCGACGCGGAGAAGGAGAAGGCTGCCGTGGCTGTGCTCCTTAAGCAGCAATTGGGACTGGACCTCTCGGAGACGAAGACTCTCGTCACCCCGGTGACAAAGACCTTCGCCTTCCTGGGGCACCACGTATGCGTACGTCACAGCCGCGGTTTCAAGCGGATGGCGTGCGTGACGCTGATCCCGAAGGAGCGCAGCCACCGGTTGCGCGAGCGGATCAAACGACTGTGCCGACACAATCGTGCCTGGCAGAGCCTGCACGATTTGCTCCGCGAACTGAACTGGCTTCTACGAGGTTGGAGTGCCTTCTATCGCCATGCATGGGGTGCCAAGCGGGTCATGTGCTCGATTGACTCCTACGCGTGGTGGACCGTATTTTGCTGGCTACGTAAGAAACACCCACACACGTCAGTGAAAAGGTTGAAGGCACTGTACCCACCCTCGAAGGAGCCTGGGACCCGCCGAGGACAGTGGCACCACCAAGGTGTCACGTTGTTTGTCACCGGCCGCACTCGGGTCGAGCCATACCGGCTGGCCTGGGCGCGTCCTCCTCTCTTCGCCGTCCATCATGGAGAGCCGGGTGCATAACGAAAGGTGCACGCCCGGTTCGGGAAGGGGGCGCCCGGAAACCTGCCGGCGAAAGCCGGCAAGGCGCTGGGCGCCCACCTCACCAAAACGATCGCGAGCCGCAACTGAACGCGACCAGCCGCCGCTCCGGACAGTCCTTGCACGCGGGACCAACGGTCGGGTCCGAGCGCGGCCCAAAGGAGCTAGCTTAGAAAGAAGGTCACGATCAACGACACTAACAGGAAAGATACGCCCTCTTGCAGCCCGGCGGCGACGCTTCGCTGGTCGACGATGGCGTTGGCCAGTTTCACCTTGGGCAGTAGGACGTAGCTCGCAACGACACGAAACAGGTAGACCAGCACGAGGCTTACGCCGAGGAATTTCCCAACGTGCAGGGCGGTCTGGATCATTGTTCCATCGCCCTTGGTTGCCACCGCAGCCTCGATGACCAGGCCTAAAGCCAACAGGATCCCGACAATCGGAAAGCTAGCCGCAAGGTTGTTTCGCTTGATCTCTGCAAGGTCGTCGTAGGGGGTCAGGCGACAGTACAATAGGACTGCCGCGACCATGAGGGCCTGGCCCACGGCGAACCAAGCCACGCATGCCAGAACGCCAGCCGCCGGGTCCGACATGGAACCACGCAGGACGAGGCCAGTGGCAATCGACACCGCAGCCTTGCCCACGGCATGACTTAGGTTGGCGTCCTCGACCGCGCCCTTCGGGGCAGCGAGGCCACGAAAGATGAGCCGGCCGCTGATCCGGTCGGCCAGCAGCTGCAGCACGATCGCCAGCAGACCGAAAAGGGCGACGTGCCCGACCATGGCGAGAAAGCCAGTCGCTCGGCCCACAAACGAGATCGCCCCTAGGAAGCCAAGCAGGATACCGACCAGATACCCGGCCTGGCTGGTGGCCGCACCGAGCGATCGCTGCCCCACCACCAGCTCATTGACGAAATAGCCTCGCCTCTTCAGCAGTAGGTCGCGCGCGAACTTGGCCGCAAACACAAGTGCCAACGCTTCGACCATGAGCCCAAGTAGTAGATCGATCCGCATCCTTGCCTTTCAGGACGGGCCAAGCCCGACCGACACCTTGTTCTCGAAACCCCTGAGAGGCGCATCCTAGCAAGCACACGGCCGGATTGCCTCATATGTTGCCGTATGAGCCCATCTTGAGGCTGGGGCAGACGAGACGAGCGTGGACCCCGCGCCGGAGAGAATCGATGTGCTTTCAGCATGTTGCACGAGATGCGGACCGTTCGGGCGGACCTGCAACTGAAGCCTACTCTGTCAGCGGCTGGTCATTGGCGTCGCAGGTGTAGAGCTCCCCGACACCACGGACGCGACGTGTAGGTACGGCCCGGGTGGGCCTCGCGAAGGTGGGCATGCCCGGTTTTCGGCAGCTAGGGTTGCCGGGTTGGCTTGCCGTCACGATCGAATATGATAGCGGCACAGCCGAACCGGTCTGGGAGATCCATCCATGAGCATTGTCGACACGCAAGCTTGGAAGAAGTTGGAGCAACACCAGCGCGAACTGGCGAAGAAGACCATGCGCGAACTGTTCGCCGAGGATCCTGGGCGTTTCGAGCGCTTTTCGCTGCGCCTCGGGGATCTGCTGCTCGACTACTCGAAGAGCCGAATCACCGTCGAGACCATGGCGCTCCTTTACGACCTGGCGCGCGGCGCGGGCGTGCAGGCCATGCGCGACAAGATGTTCGCTGGCGAGCCCATCAACCTCACCGAGGGCCGGGCGGTTTTGCACGTAGCCCTGCGCAATCTGTCGTCGCGGCCCATCTTCGTAGCCGGACAGGACGTGATGCCCGAGGTGCGGGCGGCTTTGGATCACATGCGTGTCTTCAGCGAATCCGTGCGCAGCGGCGCCTGGACCGGCTACTCGGGCAAGCCCATCCGCGCGGTGGTCAACATCGGCATCGGCGGCTCGGATCTCGGCCCGGTCATGGTGTGCGAAGCGCTGCGGCCCTATCGGCGCGACGATCTCGATCTCCACTTCGTGTCCAACGTGGATGGCTCGCACGTGGCCGAAGCGCTCAAGCGGGTGCACCCCGAAACCACGCTCTTTCTGGTGGCGTCCAAGACCTTCACCACGCAGGAAACCATGGCCAACGCGCACAGTGCGCGCGCCTGGTTTCTGCAACACGCCAAGGACGATCGCGCCATCGCCAAGCACTTCGTGGCACTGTCGACCAATGCCGAAGAGGTCACCAAGTTCGGCATCGCCCCTGAAAACATGTTTGTGTTCTGGGACTGGGTCGGCGGTCGCTACTCGCTCTGGTCGTCCATCGGATTGTCTATCGCCCTGGGCGTGGGCTTTGACAACTTCCGCGCCCTGCTGGAAGGCGCGCACGAGATGGATGAGCACTTCCGCACCGCACCGCTGGAGAAGAATCTGCCGGTCGCGCTGGCTTTGCTCGGCGTCTGGTACAACAACTTCTTCGGCGCCGAGACGCACGCCATCTTGCCCTACGACCAATACCTGTCGCGCTTCCCGGCCTACTTCCAGCAAGGCGACATGGAGTCCAACGGCAAGCGGGTCACCCGTGACGGCCAGGTGGTGAACTACCAGACTGGCCCGGTGATCTGGGGCGAGCCCGGCACCAATGGCCAGCACGCCTTCTATCAACTGCTGCATCAGGGGACCAAGCTGGTTCCCTGCGATTTTCTCGCCTCGGTGGAAACCCACAACCCGATCGGCGAGCACCATACCCTGCTGCTGGCGAACTTCTTGGCACAGACCGAAGCGCTAATGCAGGGCCGCAGCGAGGCCGAGGCGCGCGCCGAGCTGGAGGCCGCCGGAATCAAAGGCGAGGCCCTGGCCGCGCTCTTGCCGCATAAGGTGTTTCCCGGCAACCGGCCGACCAACTCAATCCTCTACCAGACGCTTGACCCGCGCACGCTGGGCAAGCTAATCGCGCTCTACGAACACAAGATCTTCGTCCAAGGGGTTATCTGGAATGTGAACTCCTATGACCAGTGGGGCGTCGAGCTGGGCAAGAAGCTGGCCAACGCCATCCTGCCCGAGCTGCGTGCGCCGGGCGCGGTGTCCTCGCACGATTCGTCGACCAATGGCCTGATCAATGAGATCAAGCGTCGGCGTTCACCGTAACGCGGGAGTCAGCCGATGAGCGTTCTCACCCTGGCGCGCGCGCAGTTCGCCCTGACCGTGATGGTGCACTACCTGTATCCGGTTCTCACCATGGGCCTCGGTGTGGTGCTGGTCATCGTGGCCAGCCTGCGCCTGCGCCGACCCGACGAGGTTTTCGATCGTATGCTGCGCTTCTGGACGCACATCTTCGGCGTGGTCTTCGCCGGCGGCGTGGCCACGGGCGTGGTCATGGAGTTCGAATTTGGCACCAACTGGGCCAGCTATTCCCGCTTTGTGGGGGACATCTTTGGCGCGCCGCTGGCTGCCGAGGCGCTCATCGCGTTTTTTCTGGAGTCCTCGTTCCTCAGCATCCTGCTGTTCGGCGCAAAGCGCGTATCGCGACGGACGCACTGGTTTGCCACGCTCATGGTCGCCCTGGGTGCCACCCTGTCGGCCTTCTGGATCGTGGCAGCCAATTCCTGGCAACAGACTCCCGCTGGCTTCCACATTGTGCACGGCCGCGCGGAGCTCACCGATTTCTGGGCCGCGGTGCTTAGTCCATCCACGCCCCTGCGCTTCTTGCACGCCGTCCTGGGCTCGTGGGTTACGGCCGCGGTGTTCGTCGGCGCGATTGGCGCGTACTATCTCTTGCGCGGGCGACACCAGGAGTTCGCCCGGCGTTCGCTGCGTTTGGCTTTGCTTTTTGGCTTGGTCTCGGTGGCGGCCGAGGTCGTAGTGGGCGATGCCCACACCCGCCAGGTTGCCCATACCCAGCCGGAGAAATTCGCGGCCATCGAGGTTCTGCACCGGACCCAGACCGGCGCACCTTTGGCCGTTGTGGGTCAGCCTCTGCCCGAGGTGCTCTTGCCCAAGCTGCTTTCCTTCATGACCTACTTCGACTTCAACGCCCGGGTTATCGGCCTGGATGCCTTTCCCCCCGAGGATCGGCCGCCCGTGACCGCCACTGCGATGTCGTTTCACGCTATGTTGTGGCTCGGCCTAGGGCTGGCCGTGGTTTTGGCGCTTGGGGCTTTTCTCTGGTGGCGCGGCCGCTTGTTCACATCGCGCCGGTATTTGAAGGTCCTTTGCTATTGCCTGCCGATTCCCTTCGTCGTCAACGAGGTCGGCTGGGTCACGGCTGAAGTCGGCCGGCAGCCGTGGAGCGTGTATCGCCTGCTGCGCACCGAGGATGCCTTTTCCCCTGCGGTGCCGGCCGCGCATGTGGCTGTCTCGTTGCTGATGTTCGTGATCATCTACGTTGGGCTTTTGGGCCTGACCTTCTATCTGGTGCGCAAGAAGGTCGTGCAAGGCCCTGGGGAGGGAGCGGAGGAGGTGCCGTCGTGATCCTCGACCTGATCTGGTTCGTGCTGGTGGCGGTGCTGGTGGCGGGCTACGCGGTTCTCGACGGCTTTGACCTGGGGGTCGGTTTCTTGCACCTCCTGGTTCCGCGCTCCGAGGAGGAACGCCGCCTCTCCTTGGCCAGTGTTGCTCCCGTGTGGGATGGCAACGAGGTGTGGCTGTTGACCGCGGGCGGCGCCTTGTTTGCCGCCTTCCCGCCGGTGTACGCCACGGTGTTCTCCGGCTTCTACCTGGCCATGATGCTGGTGCTGTTGGGGCTGATCGTCCGCGCGGTTTCCATCGCGGCGCGTAACCAGGGGGCGAGGCCGGCCTGGCGCCGTTTCTTCGACCGCAGCTTCGCCGCCGGCAGCACCCTGGTGGCGCTGCTCTTGGGCGTGGCCGTGGGCAACCTCATGCGCGGGCTGCCGCTGGATGCGCGTGGCGAATACGCGGGGACCTTCTGGGACCTGCTCAATCCCTTTTCGCTCTTCATCGGAGCGACCACGCTGGCCATGTTCGCCATGCAGGGCGCCTGCTGGCTGGCCATGAAGACCCAGGGCGATCTGGGCAAGCGTGCGATCACCGCGGCCCTATTCGCCTGGGCCGCGTTCGTGGCCTTGTACCTGGATGCCACGCTGTGGTCGCCTTCAGACGCACCCTGGCTCTTTCTGCGTGCGCGCCAGTCCTTCGCCCCTTGGATTCCGGTACCGCCCATGCTCGTGTGCGTGGTCAGCCTGCCTATTCTCCTGCGTCGCGGACGACTGCGCCTGGCGTTTCTCTGCTCGTCCATCACCATCGCCTGCGTCGTTGCCATTCTGGCCATCGCGGCCTGTCCCATCTTCGTTCTCTGCACCAACGACGTAAGACGCAGCCTGACTGCTTTCACCGCCGCCTCGTCAGCGCGGACCCTGATGACCATGCTGATCATCGTTCTCGGCGCGATGCCCTTCGTGCTCGGCTACACGGTGTTCATCTACCGGGTTTGGCGTGGGAAGGTCAGGGCCGAGCCCGAAGAGTACTAGGGATGCTGTGCTTGACGTGCCCAAGGCCAAACGAGCCGCGGTAACGCGGATCAAGCCTCGGAAAATGCCAACAAGACATCGGCCAGCGACGCGTCCCCTGCCGACAACACCTGTTTTTGGGCTGGCGAGAGTTTCTCTGCCGCGTTCACGCGCGCCGATTGGTTGAGCGTGCGAAGCGGCCAGCGGCGCGAGCCCTTGTGGTCGGGATCCGCCAAGTACGCGAGCATCAGACTGGGGGCCGGGCCGAGCGCAATTAGCACCCGGCCACTCTCTTGCGTCCATAGAAACGACGGCATCGGTGCGCCGGTGCCCAGATGCCGGCGTACGAGCTCAAGCCAGAAGGTCCGCAGCTCGTCGCTTGTGGCCGGGCAGTCAAGAACCAGGACGCGAGCGGGCGACGGCTGTGCTCTTGCCTGAGAACACGCCGCGACCAGCGTGCTGAGGGCGTAGGCGGCCGCCTCGGGTAGCTCTCCCACCGCAGCCCGAAGCTCAGAGGAGTTCGACCTGACCAGCAGCGCGTCCGGCTCCAGCGCCTGTACATCCGGCCGTAGACCGAACGCCAAACCGTCGATCTCGGCCGCCAATTGAGCCGTGGCAAGCGCGTGCGCGGCTGTGGCCAATCGGGCACTCGCCTGACAGAAGGATGCGAGCCGCGAGGGAAGACGCGGAAAGCCCTCACGCACCCCCTGAGAATCCAGTGGCGAAAAAATGACCACCGGGAAGGCGCGACCAAGGGCGTCTTCGCCGGGAGCAAGAACCCCCACGAACGGCTGAGCGCCCGCGGCTAGGGAGAGCACGAAGCACGCCGGCTCGGCCGGCAGCCGGGTGCGCTCCCTTTGCAGGTGCTCAAGCCCTTCTTGAAACCAACTGTCC
>Ga0224520_1000429_pt1 | contig 12648 bp, 10 predicted proteins | sample CFST25metaG_2_FD_180684 | JGI IMG/M metagenome (GOLD analysis project Ga0224520, IMG submission 180684) | Peat soil microbial communities from Stordalen Mire, Sweden - C.F.S.T-25 | ecosystem: Environmental > Terrestrial > Soil > Wetlands > Peat | place: Sweden: Norrbotten County, Stordalen Mire... | reverse complement strand
GCCCAGGTGGGGGGGATAGGGTGCCGGCGGATCCATCCGAAAGCACGACGAGATCCGCCGAATCGTTTCCGCCGATGTCTGCGTCATCATCGGTTGCCATGGTCATCCGCCCCGAAGGCATCGCCGGCAGTATCGGGCGCCGAAGTCGGTCACGATGGTCACGGTGGCTTCCTTGCCGCAGTCGTCACACACATTGGCCGTTGGCACTATGGCCACGGCCGCGAGTGTTTCCTCGCTGGAACCCAGGGGCGCCGGCACTGCCAGGTTCTGGTCCCGAACCGGGCCGGTTACTGCCTTCGCCCGGTCAAGATATCGCCCCATCTAGCCAGATCCCCCCGCGAAAGAAGCGAAAGAAGCGGAAGAAGGGGGGCTTTCTTCGCTTTCTCCGCCTTTTTCGCCTGGCCCAGCAAACCACCGTTCGCCGGGGCGCCCACCAGTTGTCTCGCTCATCGCATGGGCCAGGTCGTGCCGGGTCAGCAGGCCCAGCGCTCGGGCAAGATCCGCAGCCGCCCGGTGCCCGCCGAACGACTGGCTAATGTCCGTGCGGGTCAGACCGTCCGGCGCGGCCCTGAGCCGCCGCAGGATCTCGTCTGCCACATGGTCGCCAAGACCAGCTCCGAAGATGAAACGTGCGGACGCTTCCGCGTAGTCCCAGACCGCCAGCGCGGCTTCCAGATGCTCGCGCCGAATCTCGGACGACCGATCCATGAGCGCATACAGCAAGGACAGCCGGACCACCTGAGCGTCAGCCCGGCCCACCATCGCCCCACACAAGCCGGGGCGGCCCTCCGACAGCTCCCCATAGATATTGCGCCAGACTGAGGCCGCTTGGCCGTCGCGTGGCAGAGGTGTCTCCCCATGCTCACGTCCGAACCGGATTGCGGCCCGCAGTTCCGAGACGAGAGGGACCAGCGTCGCCGGGTCAAGGGAGCCACCGTCGGGAAGCAACTTGGACCGCTTCGCGCAAAGCCACAGGAACCGGTTGCCGAAGCCGTTGGCCGCGTCCGTTCGGTCCAGGTACTTTAGAAGATCGTCGCGTGTCGTGTGCCCGATCACTGACACGTGGGGATTGCGCGCCTCGCAGGCATTGTTCTTGGTCAGCGTCTTCAGATTTCCGCCGTCCCATGCCTGGCGCAAAACACCGGTCAGGGTGTTGCCATCCCGAGACGCCACCCGGAGAACGGAAGCAAACTCGGGCTCCACCACCATGAGCCGCTTGTCGGTTACGCCCTCGTCAATCTGAACCCGGACCATGGCGCCCTTGTTTCCTTTGTCCGGCTTGATCGCTTCGATCGGTTCTCGGATTGCCCAGATCACGCCCTCGCCGCTCGAAAGCCCGGTCACAATTCTGGTGTCCGCCCATTCGAGGTCCACGTCGCGCAGCAAGCGCTTCACATGGTCCCAGGACGTGCCCTTGCGGGCCTTGGCAGATGTCCCCACCAAGACGGCGAAGATCACAGGGTAGTGCGGCGTCCGCTCCACCAGGAAGTGCGGCCCGCGGCCGACACAGTTTCCGATCGCCGCTAGTAGCTGAACCAGGATCGCCACGGGGTCCGATTCGGTGTGGGGTTCAATTGCGTCCACGATACCGCCCACCAGTCCGTGGAATGCCTCTCGCGCGATAGGGGCAGGCCACAGGTTCGTTTCGACAACTGGAACCTTGGGCGGACGCTCCGACACGCCGGCGATCTCGGAGGTGGTGCCAAGGGCGGGTGCTGCTCTGACAAGCAGTTGCAGGTCCGCGACGGTCCCGCCGGCCGCGAGCCAGTCCGAGACGTCGCCTTTCTCGGCCAGCCCAGGGAGATGCACGACCTTGACCGATGCGGCTGCACCAGTCAGCGCCCGCGCAACGTCTTCGCCGTGCTTGCGGCCCACATCATCGTTGTCAGGCAGGATCACGACGTGGCGCCCATGAAGCGCCGGTGTGTACTCGGGCCTCCACTTGCCCGCGCCGCCTGGGTTCGTCGTGGCCACTTCGCCAAGTCCGCGCAGCGTCTCGACGTCCTTCTCACCCTCCACCACGTAGACCGTGCGATCGGTCCCGGTTGCCATCAATTCGGGCAGGCGGTAGAGAACGCGCCCTACGCCGTCCAGGTTCCAGATCCAGCCGCCTTTCCCGTCGGGTCGGCGTTGCCGGAAATTCTTGCCAGGCTGGCGTACGACCTGGAAGCCGAGCCGGGCCGATTCATCGCGGTAGTCGTAGACGATCTCGCGCTCCGTCGTGGTCGGGGCGGTCCTGAGTGGCGTCGCCACCGGCTCCCCATGGTCAGGGAACAAGACCGCCATGGGCAAGTCCAGCTTCACCAGCACGTCTTCCGTGCGGCATCCAGCGTGACACTTGACCAGCACGTTCCCATTGGCCGCCTCAGTGATTGAGAGAGACGGCCGCTTGTCCTGGTGGGCAGGGCAGCAGGCAGCCCAACCGCTGCCTGTCTTCCGCAGCTTGTGAGGTTGCAGCGCGCGCAGCAGCTCGGACAGGCCCGCAGTCACCGCCGCACCTCGCCGAGCAGGTCAGATGTACGCACACGCACGGTCCGGCCCACGCGCACGGCGGGCAGCGTGCCCCGCGCAATCCGCTTCCGGATGGCCCCGGTTGAGCAAGCCGCGATGCTGGCCGCTTCTTCAACTGTCACTAGCCGATCCATCATGGCCGTCCGCACGGCCTCCACCACCGCCGCCCGCAAGTCTGGCACCACAGACGCGACGGCGGCGCGCACGTCGCTGGCAATGTCCAACGTCAGGGCCATCACAGCACCTCTCCCGGCGAGACCTCATGAAGGGCAGCGCGGTTGTGGAGCGCCCGCACGATGCGATCGCGTGTTGCTGCCCTCGTAGGCAGGCCGGCAACTACGCGCGCGACGGTGCGCGGGTCAGTCTGGGCCGCAACGGCGATCGCGCGGGCTACGTGGGCGGGAAGACGGCGGGCTGCGCTTCTTTGTCTTGTCAGCATCTTGCCGACGATATTGGCCACGGTCTGGCTAGAATAAAATGCGCGGGGGTCGCGGGAACTGGGCGCGGACAACCCCGCTTTTGCCCGGAATAGCCTGGAAAAGCAGAGGGCAGATGGGCGCGGATGTTTTCTTCTTTCTTGTGGCGATCGCGTCTCGTCAGATCGGCCGGGGACCGGGAGGAAGAGCGTCTGGGCGGATGATCGTCGCCATCACCTCAGCAGTTCGGTCTGCTACTCCTCGGGATTTCAGCCACTCCTTGACTTTGTCGTTCGTCGGTGCGGTCCGTGGTTTGGCAGGATCGTATTTCATCCAGAACTCGCGAACAGCAGCCGCCAGTTGTTTTAGCGCCTCCGTTTCGTAGGTGCCCCATGGCCAGCTACTTCCAGTGTGCGGTTGCTCCGACGGCGCGGGTTTCGGAAACTTCTTGGGCAGGGGCGGTGGCAAGGGCGGATCGAGCCCAACAAACCACGCGGCAAAGTCGGCAAGGCTGACTGTGCTGAAGTGCTTGCGGCGTTTCTTCTCGACGATCTCCACTACGTTCAGGCCCTTCCCAAGATGGGCTTCCGCTATCGCCAGGCGGTCCAGGAACTCTTGCGGATGCGACCGCCACGATGGGCACAGATCGAATGCCCCCCCTCGCATGGAATCCGTGAGCGAATCTGGCGCTATGTCCAGAGACACCGCCACCACTTCCCACAGCTCCGCTTGGGGTCTGTGCCCCCACACGGTCCAGTCGACGGCAGGTTTCCCTTTCTTTTCAGGCCGCGGGAAAGCCTTTGGTAGCTCCCAGCTCAAGCCCTCGGCCCAATTCGCGAACACACCCAGTCTGACGGTGCGGAAGATGTCATAGGCCAGCTCGTCCGGATACCAGTTCACGTAGGGAAGTGTCCCCGCTTTCACATTCTCGTCGGCGATTCGCAGCCGCTTGTAGAACTGTCTGAGGTCGGGCGCCTCAAACTCATTGAGGAAGTCAACCTGGTCCGGGGCTACGTCACATGACAAAGCGACAGCCTCAGCCACACTTCCTTGAGGGCGACAGCGCCACTCGTCCCAATCTGGCTTGTTCCTGGTTGTGTTTGGCGTGAGTGGGCCGACTAGCACCGTCGGACTGGCGACATCCTGTGTTGATTCCTCCTTGCCCTGGACATCGTCGGCGTTCTTGGAGTTTGTCTCGCTGGTTGCAGTCACTTGCGCATCCCTCCGCATCCCGTGAAGAGAAAGCGCCAAACGGGCCGCCGGGGATGCTATCGACGGCCGCCCGTCGGTAGCTGGCCGTCGGGTTGCCTGGATGTCTCTAGCGTTGTCCCAGCGCGCCCGACAGTCAACCTCGCGTTGAACCAGCGTCAGCCCCCTACACCGCAGCGCGGGTGAGTTTCCAGCGGCGGGCGCCTTTGGACTTGTAGCCGGCCAGGATGCCGAGCGCCGCCAGGCTGTCCAGGACCTCTTCGACGTCGGCCTTGTTGGCGCCCTTGAAGGCGCTGGCGACTTGCTCGACGGACCATTCGGTTGCGGCCTTGGTCACGATGTCGCGGATGGCGGCGATCTGTTCGGGCAGCTTCTTGGGCCAGGGCGTGGCGGCCGTGGGCTGCGTGACGGCGGCTTCCTCGGGCTCGTCGGTGGCGGCGAGCTTTTCCTGGGTTGCGGCCTTGGCGCCGCCGGGGTTCTGGAATTCCGGGCGCAGCCAGCGGACCAGGCCGCGCTTCTCTTCGGCCGCGCGCTCGGCGTTCAGTGCCACCAGGCGTTCGAGGATCTGTTCATCGGAAAGATCGTGTGGCCAGCCGTAGGCGTCGAAGACCGCGGCGTCGAGATCGTCGTGTAGCTTTTTGAGCACGGACACCAGGCCCTGCTCGTGTATGACCTTGTCCTTGGCCGTGAGCGCCTCGCCCGAGCGGAGCTTTTCGAGGACGTTGTACATGCCAGTGATGGTGAGATCGGGGTGCGCGGCTTGTTGGCGCTTCCTCTGGGCGTCCAGTTCCTCGCCGAGCGCACGGATGCGTGTTTGCTGCGACTTGATAGCTACCGGAAACGGAAACGGCTCGAAGCACAGGGTGTTGTTGTATACGGGACGGTCCTCCAGCCTGGCTCCAACTGCGAGCGCCCATGAAACATGGATGCGACTGGACAGAACTCCCAGGTAGTACGCATCGTCAAGAGCAAAGGCGCGAAGTTTCTGATCTGCGAGAACCTCAGCAGAGATGAATACGAAGGTCCTGTGTTTTGAGGTTTCTGAGGTGCCGATGTATCGGGAAAGCCCAGACAGAGATCCGCGCAGTTTTGGGGCGTTTTCCGCAAACAGCCACCAATTGTCACGTCGAGATGAGCGACGATTCTGATCTCGCAACGGTTTCACGTGTACGAGAACGTGTTGGTACAGGGCCGGATGCTTTGTCTTCGCTTCGATTTCGGACAGGCCCCAGAAATCGATCAAATATCGCTCTTCGGGAACCTGCACCAAGTCTCTCCCAATCGTATAGCGCCGAATCACCGGCGGCATGTCCTTGCCGAACTTGCGAACCTCGTCTCCCGTCAACTTGAATCCATCGCCTAGCGGGATTATCCCCTGAAAGGATATGCCAAGGTTGGCCGCCAACGGCTTTGCTTCGCAGACCAGCGCACCAACGGTCAGATTGGGGCTGATCTTTCCAACACACTCCTGGATCTCCACTCCGGACACACCGTCGTTGATCGACCACTCGCGAGTGACGAGACACAGCTTGCCGCTACGAGAACCGGCCTCACCGACGGTCATTGCAATGCGAACGGCGGCCCCGCTGGCGGTATCCACCCATGGATGATCTGGAATGGCAAAAACCAGCGAGACTCCCCGAGTGTTCGCGGTTTCAATTACTCTACGGTTGAACGTTTGCGTGATGCTGTTGGTGGTGATCAGACCGAATCGGGCACAGCGTCCCGCTGCAACGTGTTCCGCGGCCTCGTTCCACCAGTAGAACACGAGGTCGGCCGTTTCTGGGACATCAGGATGGGCTTGTCGAAGGGCATCGACGTATGCATCCCCGAGTGTGATGCGTATGCGATTCTTGCCAACAAACGGCGGATTTCCCACGATGAAATCCGTCTCGGGCCATTCAGCCTTACGCGGATTCTTGTACTTGTAGACCTCCACGCGCTTCGACTCGTCTGGGATCTCTTCGCCCGTGGTGGAGCTGGTCTTCATGCTTTCGCCATCCCACCGCGTGACCGGCTTGCCCTTTTCGTCGCGCACCAGCTCGGGCTCGCCGTCGTAGGCGAGAACGGCGTCGCGGCACTCGATGTTCTTGTAGTCGTGCAGGACGGGCTCGGGCACGGGCATTGTCTTGCCGTACATGCGGAAGTGCCATTGCAGGTAACCAATCCACAGCACCAGCTCGGCGATTTCCTTGGCCCAGCGTTTAATCTCGATGCCCTGGAATTGCGCAGGCGTCACGCGCACGGATTCCATGTGCATCAGGGTTTGCTTCTCGCCCAAGGATTCCAGCAGGCTCAGCACCTCGCCTTCCAGGCGCTTGAACAGATCGAGGGTGACATAGAGGAAATTCCCCGAGCCGCAGGCGGGATCGAGCACGCGCGTGTGGCACAGCTTCTGGTGGAACTCGCGCACGACGGCCACGGCTTCCTTGATTTTGTCTTTCGATGCCTTGTCGGTCTTGGCGCGTTCGGCGGCGACAACAATCCGGCGCACCTGGACCTGCACCACGTCCCAGTCGGCGCGTAGCGGCTCCTCGATGGTGGGCCTGACCAGGCGCTCGACGTAGGCGCGCGGGGTGAAATGGGCGCCCAGCGCGTGGCGCTCTTTGGGATCGAGGGCACGTTCCAGCAGGGTGCCGAAGATGGCGGGCTCGACGTCGGACCAGTTGCACTCGGCCGCCTGCAAGAGAAGCGCGAGGGCTTTCTTGTCGAGCTTGAGCGCCCTGGGGTGGGCGAACAGGCCGCCGTTGAAGCGCAGAATCTTGCCCACCACGCCGAACATCTCGCCGCCGTCGTTCATCTTGCGCCACAGGTCCTCGACGCCGCCTGGGAACGACGCCGGGTGGGGAAGCCACAGCTCTTTGAGCGCCTTGGTGAACAGGCCCTCGGGCAGCAGGCCCACGTCCTCGGCGAACATGGTGAACAGGCAGCGCATGAGAAACTGCGCGATCAACTCTTGATCGAGGCCGTCGTCTTCCAGCTTCTTGGCCAGGGCAGCCAGGTGCGCCGCCACCTCGCGCGTGATCTTGGCCGAGTGCTTGGATGGATCGAGGGCCAGTGGCTCCTCGAACACGCGGCGGAGCGTGTCGGCGTGCTTGGCCAGATCGCGCAGAAAGATCCGGTTGGTCTGGGCGTTGGGGAACGCGCGATAGTTCCCGGTTCCGTCAAAGGCGGCGTACAGGTCGAAGCAATGGCCGATGTCGCAGACGATGATGAACGGTTCCGGCCGGTCGAAGCTGCGTGCGTACCCGAGCGCCTGGCCGAGGGCATCCTTCATCAGGATGTTCCAGGCCGGCGTCCCCCGCTTGGCCTTGCCCAGCTTGCTGGAGCCTTCGCCCGATGCCTGCTTGGCCTCCAGGATGAAGCAGCCCTGCTTGTACAGGTCAATGTGGCCAGTGGTCACATCACCGCCCTCGTGTGCGAGAGAGGACGCTCGCTCGAAGACATAGGTGTCCTTCTCCGCGTCGCCCGTCGCCGGATTCGGCGGTGCCACGCCCAGCACGCCGCACAGCTCGGCCAAGAACATGTCCTTGTTGGCCCGCTCGGCCGCACCCGAGCGGGACCACTTGTCGATGAAGGCGTCGAGGTTCTGGCCCATGCCAGGAAGCATCGTAACCCATCACACGAGCCCCGGGGAAGCGCAGCTCAGGCGGGGAAACATCATCTTCGCGCGCTCCGTCGACATTATGTGAAAAAGTAGACGTGGACTTCGGTGAGCGTACCGTAGACCGCGAAGGCCATATTGATCCTTGACCTGGTTCCATGGTATACGTGAACAACAGTTCAGTTAAGGCCAACTTCTTGGAATGCTTGGCAAAATGCTGTTAACAAAATACTTGACTTTTAGTTTGACGCTCTTCCCGCTGTGAGAGCTAAACTATCGTACAGGTGCAAAGATGAAGAAGATCCCGATCGGTGCCCACATCATGATTCCATGTGTGGCGAAGCCCGGACCGTTTTCCGATGAGAAAATGGTGGCTATCACGGCTGGCGGTTTGAACTGGTTTGGATTCGTCAAGGACGATGTACTGGAGCAATGTAGCGGTAGGTGGTTTATTACTGGCTCTGTGGTTGGAACAAAATCCGGCAATTTGCTGGTGCGAATACCTGGAAGTTCACCGACAGGAAACGTAGTCGAAGCCCCACGGAGCCACATAGCCGATGATCCTTGCGAAAAGAGAGCTTCTTAGCGAAATTCGTAAGGGCAGCAGCGGGAAAGGAGGATTGAAGTTCGATCCTCCGGTTGCAAAAGAGGAGATCGAGCAGGTCTCGATTGACCTGCGGCTAGGTCGCAGGTTCAGTTTCTTCAAGAAGCTTCCTGAACATGTTGCGACAGTATACGTAAACGCATCTCTGCTGGAGGCTGGTTTATGGGAGTCGGTGGAGCAGGATGAATATACGCTACTGCCCAACCAATTCGTACTAGCCCAGACCCTAGAGAGGGTGACACTTCCTGCTGGAATTGCGGGATTTGTTGAAGGACGCAGTACATGGGGAAGAGTGGGAGTTACAGTTCATGTGACTGCGCCCAAGATCGATCCAGGATTTTCCGGGAACATAACACTTGAGATGGCAAATCTTGGTCCTTACCGAATTTGCCTGCGAGCTGGGACCGATAAGCCATGTCAATTGATACTCTTCAAGACAACTTCGAATGTGGCGAAAGCAGATTTGTATGGGTCCAAGAGCACCCATCGCTATCAATTCCAAGACTCGCCCATTCCCAAAGGCTAGGTCGAGAGTAGATCAACAATTTCCCCAATCTCCCACACATGATCAGTGACTCCTGCTGCCATAGCCGGCGTCACCTGCAGCGTCTGGTGGATGCGAACGGAATTGCAGGGAAATGAATGGCAGCGCGACGGCCACCGCGTGGTTCTGACAGGAGAACCTCCCAGCAGCGAAGACACGCGCCAGACGCGAAGCCACGCAGCCACGCGGCGCTGTTGAGGTATCCTCAGTGCAGGAATGGCAGACCCTTCGTCAAGACCAGCCCAAGAGCCAGCCTTGAAGTTACGGTCAGTGCACCGATAGCAAAGCTCGCACCCAGTCGGATCGGCTCCAGCCGTGCGGTTTGCCTTATCCCATTCATTTCCTGGATATGAAACACCGCGTGCCCGTACGAACCTGCCGTGGAGCGGCCCACCGCCGCCCACCAGGTAAGGTCAGACGCCCAGCGCGCCTCGCCTGTAGGGAATGTGTAGTAACCCGCCGGGCCTTGGTGGGCAACCCGGTTGCCCGCTCCTGCCCGCGCCCAGCGCAAACCCGCGAAGAGGCTTGGCCCGTCTGCTCCGGTTCCCCGCGGCTTGACGCTTCCATCCCAATCGCACTCTAGAGGCCGTGGGTTCGATCCCCATCAGCTCCACAAAATGGTCGTCTAACCCACTGACATCAGTGGCTTTTTCGGTGACCTTCCGCGCAGCCGTTTCATCCTGCTTTTCGCCTCCCGTTTTGTAGCCAGTATGTAGCCAGAATTCCGGTTGCCCAGCAGCGGCAGCAGCCCGAAGGACTTCCTCCGCAGCCGCTTTCTGTGGCCGCATGTACTTGGCAGTGGTGGCGGGCTGCCGGTGGCCGGCCAGGTACATCACGCCGGACAGGTTGCTGCTCACCTGCCCAAGGTGGGTCAGACGCGCATGGCGAAAGTCGTAGGGAGTGGGCGCGTCCGTGGCCGGTCCCGCGTCCGGGGTACGCGCGGGCGGGGCTGGTTTGGTGGCTGGGCGGCGGCGCCTGCTCGGTGCAGGCGCCGGCCAGAAAGATGATCCCCAACAAAAGTGCGGTTCGCTTCTTGGTGTCCTCCCTGGCCGTTAAGTGTCAAGGCGTTCGTGCTCGAGCAGGCCGCACGGCTCAAGACGCATGCCCTCGATTGGTGCACGCGCACCGGGCGTCCCTACGAGTATCTCGGCAACGTCGTGCGGAAGGAGGAGACGGCGCGCAAGATTGCCGAGCGCGACGGAATCATCGGGTGAGATGCAACTGGATCAAGATGTACGACAGAGGGCCTGTACTGCGGGTGGAGACGGTGATCAACAATCCGGAGGAGTTTCGGATTCGCAAGCGGGTACGCCGGGAAGGCAGGGACGTGATGGCGTGGGTGCCCCTGCGCAAGAGCGTGACGTTGCTGTTCCGATATCGCGAGATCTCGGCGCAAAGCAACGCCAGGTATTTGGAAGCCTTGAGCCAGGTACAAGACCCTGCCTTGGCAGTGCGAGATCTCGATACTGACAACCAAGGCAACGGCGAAAGACGGAAGAACCGTCACCGCATTCAATCCACTGTCGCGCAATGACCGCATGCTCTTCGAAGTGCTCCTGCTGGGCGAACACGCCTTGCACGGTTTCACGAACCGCGACCGTGCTATGCCCACTGCGTCGCGGTTGTTTCTGTTGCGAATCTCAGGACAGAAGGGTCAACCTTGGTGAGGTCTTTCCGAAGAGGTCAACCTCGGTGAGGTCTTTCCCGAGGTCTTTCCAGGCTGCCAGCAACCCCGTCGTCATGCGGGCTTTGTGTAACGGCGCGTGTAGTTTCCGGACCGGGTCTTTCCCTGTTGCGAATCTCAGGACAAAAAGGTCAACCTTGGTGAGGCCTTTCCTTAATAACCCCATTCAAAATAACTATGGCCGGGTGCGTCGGCTAGTCTTCTGTGGCGTCCGCGGACGTGTCGCGGACAAGTCCGCCATCATCACTGGGCAAGGGCGTGTACCCGCCGTCGGGCCCATTCTGATTGCAGCGCACGCATGGCCCATCGCATGCGCTGTCGCAACAAGCTCCGTTCTCACAGCCTCCCGAAAGGCACTCATGGTTGCTCGCGCACGGCTCTCCGTTCTTCTTCTTGGGCGCACATTGCTCGTCACCCCAGCAGTAGGCGCCTCCCATGCAGATGCTGTCGCTCCGACAGCCCCTGCTGCATGTCACTCCGTTTGGGGAGCAGCCGAAAGGCTCGCAGCTCAATTTGGGCCCGGGCGTGCAAGTCCCCTTGCCATCACAAACGGAGACCTGCGTCATGAGTCCATCGGAACATGAGGCCGCCGAGCAGGTTAGCCCTTGCGGGGAGTGGGCGCAGCCACCCATGCCGTCGCACGCGCCCGTCTGCCCACAGGTCGACGCAGGTTCGCTGCGGCAGATGGCGTGCGGATCAGGGGCTCCGGCCGCGACAGGCGTGCAAGTCCCGACGCTGTGGACGAGGTTACAGCTTACGCACGGTCCTTCGCAGGCACTGGTGCAACAGGCCCCGTCCACGCAGAAGCCGCTCGCGCAATCGGCGTTCACGGAACAGGGCATGACGGGCGAGCGGACGAAGCACGATCCGTTCACGCAAGGAAATCCGCCCTCGCACTGGGCGTCGCTGCTACAAGACTTGAGACACGTTCCTGATGCTGGATCGCAAGAATAGGGAGCGCAGTCGACAAGCATCCCGGGCTGGCACGCCCCGGCGCCATCGCACGTGCTCACGCTCGTGACAACCGAGCCCTGGCAGGCGCGACCGCCGCACTCGGTTCCGGCGCGGTAGCTGCGACAGGCGCCCGCGCCGTCGCACGTGCCGTCGAGGCCGCAGGTCGAAGGGGCGCTCGCCACACAGTCGTTGGTCTTCGGTGGGGCGACGCCCGATGCAACGTACGCGCACGCTCCCAGGGAAGAAGGCGCCGCACAAGTCTTGCATGTCTCCGTGCAGGCCGAGCTGCAACAAACCCCGTCTGCACAAAAGCCACTTGAGCATTCGCCCGCGCTCTCGCAGGGCTCACCCAAGAGCTTGGCGGGTATGACGGGCTCGCCATCAGCCCCGGCTTCAGCGCCGCCCGCGGCAGGGGCGTCCCTCGCTATGTTGGCGGCGCCGTCGGCCGCGCCCGCGGCAGGGACGTCCCTCGCTATGTTGGCGGCGCCGTCGGCTGCACCCGCGGCAGGGATGTCCCTCGCAATGTCGGCGGCGGTGTCAGCTGCGACGTCAGCGACGGCGTCAGCCAGACCTCGGGCGTCGAATCTGCCGCCATCCGCCCGCGCCGGAGCGAAAGGCGCGCGCCCACAGCCCGTCGACGCGACGGCGAGCAGGAGAAAGGCGATCGCGCCATACCTTGCCGAGCAACCATCGAGCACTGATACCCGCCGTACAGCCAGCGTCCGTGCTTGCCTGTAGGAACCAGCCTGCTTTTCGCTCTGCCACATGTTGCCTCCATCCGCTCGACCGCGGCCCTTGCGCCCACTACACACCGACTCCCGGGTGGAAACAAGTCGCCACCCATCGGCTCAACAGGCGCTTGGCGCCGGCCTTCCGCCATTACCGAGGTTGCCAAGCAGGTCCGGTCCGCGCTTGACGACTGGCCCGCCGCCGATTTGCTTCGCAATGTGGCGGACTTGAAGGCCTGAAAGGCGAATTCTTGCAACCAAGCTGGCCGCTTTCCATCAAAGTTAGACGCAACAGGGCCCTGGCTGTCTAATTCGAAACCCAAGGAGAGATTTCATGCGCAACATGATCCCCGCTATCCTGGCGTTTGGCCTTGTAGGCTGTGCGCCTTCGATC
>Ga0224520_1000424_pt1 | contig 12721 bp, 9 predicted proteins | sample CFST25metaG_2_FD_180684 | JGI IMG/M metagenome (GOLD analysis project Ga0224520, IMG submission 180684) | Peat soil microbial communities from Stordalen Mire, Sweden - C.F.S.T-25 | ecosystem: Environmental > Terrestrial > Soil > Wetlands > Peat | place: Sweden: Norrbotten County, Stordalen Mire... | reverse complement strand
GTACCCACGGCACCGGTCTGTTCAACCGCGGTTTAACCCAGGTACTGTGTATTACCACGCTGGGGTCATTGCGGCAGGAACAGCAGCTCGACGGGCTCGGAATCGAAGAAAAGAAACGCTTTATGCATCATTATAATATGCCGCCTTTCGCCACCGGCGAAGTCAAACGCACCGGCAACCCGGGACGGCGTGAAATCGGGCACGGCGCACTGGCCGAACGCGCGGTGATGCCGATGATACCGAAATCAGAAGAATTCCCCTATACCATCCGCCTGGTTTCCGAAGTGCTGAGCTCCAACGGCAGCACCTCCATGGCCAGCACCTGCGCCGCCACCCTGGCGCTGATGGACGCCGGTATCCCGATGAAAAAACCTGTGGCCGGTATCTCTGTCGGTTTAGTCAGCGGTGAAGGTAAATTCGTACTGCTGACCGATATCGAAGGAATTGAAGATAATTACGGCGATATGGATTTTAAAGTCGCCGGCACCAAAGACGGCATTACCGCCATCCAGATGGATACAAAATTGAAGGGCCTGCCGTTCTCTATCTTCCCGGAAATCCTGGAAAATGCCCGCGTCACCAAGATGCAAATCCTGGATGTGATGGCGAAGGTTCTCCCCGCCCCGCGGCCTGAAGTCAGCCGTTACGCCCCGCGCATGTACAAGATGAAGATTGACGTCGAGAAAATCGGCGCAGTCATCGGCAGCGGCGGCAAGACCATCCGCGCCATTACCGAACAGACCAAAGCCACAATTGACATCGAAGACGACGGCACGGTCATCATCGGTTCGTCCGATGAAGCCTCAGCCAAACGGGCGATTGAAATTGTCGAAGGCCTGACCAAGGAAATTGAAGTCGGCGCGGTATATACCGGTAAAATTACACGCTTATTACCATTCGGCGCTTTTATGGAAATCCTGCCGGGTAAAGAAGGCATGATTCACATCAGCGAGCTGTCCGATCACCGGGTTAACCTGATTGAAGATGAAGTTAAAGTCGGTGACGAAATCACCGCTAAAGTTATCCGCAACGAAGACGGCAAGATTGCCCTTTCCCGCAAGGCCATGTCTGAAACCACGCCCAGACCGGCCACAGACGGGCCGCGGCATTTTGACCGCCCGCCGCGACGCGATTACCCCCCGCGTCCCCGCTAGAATCTGTAAAAGTAATGGTGATATAAAATGAAACCGATTACCGTGGTTGTTCATGGCGCAATGGGTAAAATGGGCAAAACGGTAATTGGTGCTGTTTGCCAGGAACCGGAGACCCGACTCGTCGGCGCGGTGGATATCCAAGCGACCGGAGACCGTCTCCCGTTACCTGAGGGCTCCGGAGACATACCTTTATCCTCAGATTTAGACAGCATCCTGGTTGCGCAAAAACCGGATGTAATGATTGATTTTTCCGTAGCCAAAGCCGCGATGCCGGCGATCCGTATTGCCGCCAAAAGAAAGGTTAACATCGTCAGCGGCACCACCGGTTTTTCCCCCGCCGAAGTCGAGGAGATGAAAAAACTGGCTGAATCCAACGGCATCGGCATCATCTGGGCCTCTAATTTCGCCATCGGGGCGATTGTAATGATGCACCTTTCCAGCATCGCCGCGAAATATTTCGATTACGCGGAAATCATCGAGCTGCACCACAACCTGAAAATGGACGCGCCTTCGGGCACGGCCCTGTCGACCGCAAAAGCAATGGCAGCGGGTAAAGGCAAACCATTCAACCGTCCATCCATAGAAAAAGGCGAGACCCTGCCCAGCCGCGGGTTACAGACCGACGGCATTTCTATCCACAGCGTCCGCCTGCCCGGCTTTTTAGCCCACCAGGAAGTGATTTTCGGAGCGGCCGGACAAACGCTAACTATCCGCCACGACACCATCGACCGGGATTGCTTTATGCCCGGTGTTCTCCTGGCAACCAAAGCCGTAGTCAAACGGCGCGGTTTAACCATCGGGCTGGCGCCAATCCTCGGTCTGGAAGGATAAAAAGATGAGACAGTTTGACGTCGCTGTCATCGGTGCTCAAACCCTGGTCGGACAGGAATTCATCAAACTGCTTGATGAACGTAATTTCCCGGCGAATTCCGTCCGTCTTTTTGCCTCTGACCATTATGCCGGCAAGAAACTTTTTGTCAAACATCAGGAAGTTACCGTTCAGGAACTGTCACCGCAATCCTTCCATGATGTCGATATCGCCTTTTTCTCGTCAGGGCCGGAAGTCAGCCGCTATTTTGCGCCGCTGGCAGTCCGGCACGGGGCGCTGGTCATCGATACGAGCAGCTTTTTCCGAAGCTACAAAGATATCCCGATGGTCGTGCCGGAAATCAACATGGAAGACGCGAAACTGCATCAGGGAATTATCTCCACCCCGAACTGCTCTACGATTCAATTATCGATAGTTTTATATCCTTTGCACAAACTGAACCCGATCAAACGGGTTATCGTCGATACCTATCAATCGGTCTCCGGTAAAGATTCAGCGGCCATCGAAGAATTGAATTCTCAAGTACAGCAAGTCCTCAACGGACAGGCCGCGGTCATCAGGGTTTTTCCCCACCAGATTGCTTTCAACCTGCTGCCGGAAGTGGATGTTTTCCTGGACAGCGGGGAGACCAGAGAAGAACGGAAGATTCTGGAAGAGACCAGAAAAATATTGCGTTCCCCGGAGATGGCGGTTTCCGCGACTTGCGTCTGGACGCCGGTATTTATCGGCCACAGTCAGGCAGTACATGTCGAATTCACACATCCCATGCCGCCGGAAGAAGCCCGGCGGATTCTCTCCGCAGCCCCGGGGGTCAGGCTGATGGATGATACTACCGTCAGTATTTATCCGCAGCCGTGGGCCGTCGCCGGAACAAATGAATGCTACGTCGGACGCGTCCGTCAGGATACTTCTCACCGGAACGGCTTGGCAATGTGGACGGTAGCTGATAATATAAGAAAAGGCGCCGCGTTAAACGCCGTGCAAATCGCCGAAGAAATGATAAAAAGGGAATGGCTTTCCCCTAAGGGTTAGGACATGAAAGAACTCGGTAGACTAATTACCGCAATGGTGACCCCTTTTGATAAAAAAGGTGAAGTTGATTACGACCAGGCAAAGAAACTGGCTTTAGCGCTGCTGAAATCAGGCAGTGAAGGGCTGGTACTGGCGGGCACCACCGGGGAATCCCCAACACTGCTGCATGAGGAAGAGGAAATTACCCTGTTCCAAGAAGTGAAAAAAGCGGCCGGGAATAAAGGTTCGATTATTGCCAATACCGGCAGCAACAGCACCGCCGAGGCGGTTCTTTCGACTAAAGACGCCGAGAAATTGGGGGTTGATGCCTGTTTGCTGGTGGTACCTTATTACAATAAACCGTCGCAGGAAGGTCTATATCAGCATTTTAAAACAATCGCCGAAAGCACCGACCTGCCGTGCATCCTTTATAATGTACCCACGCGCACGATTACCAGTCTGAGCGCAGAAACAACAATCAGATTGAGCAAAATCCCGAATATCATCGGGGTAAAAGAAGCCAGCGGAAACATGGACCAGATTTCGAAAATCATCAAAGAATCCAGGCCCGGTTTCCTGGTCTGGAGCGGTAACGACGGCGACACCCTGCCGATGCTGGCGCTGGGCGCTCACGGCGTGATCAGCGTGACTTCACATCTGGCCGGAAAACAGATGAGCGAGATGATTTACAGCTATGTTAAAGGCGATGTGAAAAAAGCCGCCGAGATACACGCACAGCTTTTACCGCTGTTTACCGCTTTGTTCCTGGTTTCTAATCCTCAACCGGTAAAATACGCCTTGAATAAAATCGGGTTTAATGTCGGCAAACCGCGCCTGCCGCTGGTGGAACCGGATGCGGCTACGGCTGCACTGATTGATGAAGCTTTAAAGAAATGCAAGATTGATTTGCCGGTAAAATAGTTTCGTTAGGAATCAATCCAAGTTAGTAAAAATAATTCTCATGGCCGGACTTTGTTTATAATATAGCCTCATACACTGAGATATTTTTGCTAAACTATTTCACCCTCATCCTATACATTTGCTTCGATGTAATTCTACCGAAGCAAAGTATACATTACTTCGTAAGTACCTCCGATTGCGACCTACGGCCTTCGGCCCTCTCCCATCAAATGGGCGTACATTTCGGCTTAATGCCTCAAGTATTTCGTTGCGACTCAAAGGGAACTAACCGACAGCGGGTAAAATATCGGCGATTCTGACGACTTGGCCGCTGCGTTTCTGATATTGATGAATGGCGCCGGCCAAGGCTTCTATCTTGCCGTCGGGGAAGACTTTGATGGCGGTGCCGGAGACAATGCCGCAGCCGACAGTGCCATCTTTCTCCAGCTTTAACAATGCCTGCAGTTCTTCCCAACCGTCCGCTTCGCCGTGGGTATCACAAATTACCGGGGCAATGCCCAAACAGGGGAAGATTTCGGCGGTGTTGTCGTCGTCCGGGTTGGGCCAGCGGATCCATTCTTTAGCCAGCATGATGCTACCGGCGGAAATACCGAAAAATGGTTTGCCCTGTTTGTAAAGCCCGACGATAAAATCGGTCAGATTTTTCTCTGCCAATACCTGCATGCCGTGTTCGACGTCGCCGCCGCTGACATAAACGATATCGGAGGATTCCAGGATATCTTTGGCTTTATCAACATCTGCCTTTTTGGAGGCGAGGGCGGCAAGTTTGACCTTACCGGCACCGGCCCCTTTGAGCGCCGCGGTCATCATTAAATAAAATGCCTTACTGTCGTCGCTGGCAGCCCCGAGATAAGCGATGGTCGGCGATGTTTTGCCGCTTTCCTCAAAGACCGACTGGAATAAGGGATTGAAAGAGGCGGGATTGCGGGGGCGACCGCCGGCCAGGAGATAGACGGGTTTTAAATTAATCATTTTTGCTAACCTTTTCATTATCAATCAAGATGATTCTTTGTAATACCCTTCACCTAATCCTCTCCCTCAAGGGGCGAGGAGATGGAAGTTACAATCTGGATACCGACTTTCGTCGGTATGGAACTAGTATTTTTCCAGATAATCTTCTATTTTCAGTGGAAAGAGGGTTTTGGAGAGGCGGAATTTGCCGGACGCTTCCGGCGCAACCATGGCTTCGTGGATCACCGCGATTTTTGCTTCTTTGCCGTAGAGCACTTTCAGGACCGATGCCGCGGATTCACTGAGTTTTTGTTTGTCCGCAACACGGCTGGCGAGGTGCAATTCGTAACTATCCGCTGCGGTTTGCTCCAGTTTATACTCATCGATTTCCTCGAGCACGCTCAGATTATTATCCAGTTCCCGGGAAGTAACCAAGCGTCCAGTGCAGGTCAAAGTGGCATTCACGCATCGGCCTTCGGTGGCCGCCAGGATTATCCCATCATGACGGCCGCAGGGACATTTTCCCGTTTCACCGAGACGTACCAGATCGCCGACATCGAAGCGCAGCAGATGGTACCAATCGTTATGAAAAGGCGTTACCAGAATCCTGCCCAGCGACGGGCCGCCGTGTTCTTTTTTCAGCGGCTGGAAATCCACACGGCAAAACTGAGTGTTCTGGTGGAATTTACCGGCTTCGCACTGCATGAAGACATAACCCGTTTCGGTGGTGCCGTAGGAACTGGCGGTCGGAGAGGTAAAAACTTTGCGGATTTGCCGGTAATGGAAAATCGTCGGGTTTTCATAGGTTAAGACGATCAATCCGGGCTGATATACGGTTTGTCCGCTGGCGCTGATATAGCGGCACAACCTGGCCAGCAGGGACGGGTTGGCTTCAAGAACCACCGGCCTAAAAATCATAAGCTCACGAATCATCCGGTCCATATGCTCTGCTGTCCAGGCGGCATAATTCGTTCGTTCGCTCAAATACAAAAACCGGGCGAGACGGCGCTTTTCCAGCGGCAGATCAGCGTTGTCCGAAGCAATGCCGACATTCAACGGGTTTACCAGAATCGCTTCGGAATGCTCGCCGGTGGCAAGGCGGGCAGCATAAGAATTCAGCTTCCAGGAAGCCCGTTCCGAAGCATCCCACCATTTTTGATTCCAGATATTGGTAACTTTATCATCCGTAGTGCCGCTGGTGCTGACAAACGAGATTTCGCCGATGTCTAAACCTTTTTGTATGTTCACGCCCGGTTTTACAAGCCCGAGAGGGAAATACTCCCGGATATCTTTTTTCGTCAATGCCGGCATTGCCTGATAACGGGTATCAACAGAAACCAGCTTGCCGGGGTCAAAATCACGCCACGATTCATAGGCTGGGATTTCTTTCAGGGCTGTTTCCAGTGCGCCGGCAGAATCCTGATAATATTTCAGGGAAAATTCCCATTTTTGCATCATTTTATCTATCCGGTTACCGTTGTTTTACTCTTTGGTAAAGAAAATAAAAGCCGCAGAACTCAGTATTTGCAGTTAAGAAAGCTTACCACGCAGATACAAAAAGATGCAACCATGAAATACAAGCAAGATGAATTCCGAACCGATATTATGTTCTGATATGAATTATCTTTTATCCTGAACCTTTGGGAGTTGTTTCCGCCGTTTCACCGGCGTGTTTCGGAATTACTTTAACAACCAGCAGGGTCGTGAAAAGGTACATTCCCGCCGTAAAACCGAAGACATTTTTGAATCCTAAAGACGAACCGAGGGCGCCGCCGATAGTAGGCCCCACTCCGCCGCCCAGAGAACTGGCGCTTTGCCCAAGCCCGAAAACAACACCCTGTTGAGCAGGGGATACGGAAAGACTGAGTAACGCATAACCCGCTGTCAATATTCCGCCATTCAACAACCCCCTTAAGGCGATGTAAATAGTGAGTTGAGTAACAGTCGTGGCTGTCATGGGCGCCAGGTAGGTGAGACAGGTACCCAGGCAGGAAAAGACCAGTATCGTTTTCAAAGGCAACCGAGTGGTGAGACGGCCGGCAACGACCGACGAGAGCGCCGCAATGATGCCGGCAAGAGTAAAAGCGATGCCGGCCTCGGTCGCCGCCTGACCCAGCGGATTGAGCTGCTGAATGAAAAGAGGAATAATGGGCCCGACCATGCTGGGGCCGGCATTCAAAGCAAATTGGATGAGCAACAGAGGGAGAACCTCTTTGGAGCCGGCGAGGCGCAGCATACTGCCGAGGGAACTTCTTTCCGCCATTTTGACCGGTTCAAATTTCTCTTTAACCATAAAAAGCACGACAAAGCCCCCAGCAGCAAGGGCAGCAGCGGAAATGAAAAACGTAGTCTCATAACCAAATTTATCGGCGGCCAGGCCGCCCATTAACGGCCCGCAACTGTTGCCGATATAGATTCCCGTCATCAGTAGCCCCATGGCAAAAGGCCTTTTTTCCCGGGGAGTCGTGGCCGCCACCAGGGCAGAAGCCGCGGCGACCGTACCGCTGAGCACACCCTGAAAGAAACGCATTATCACCAGAAACGGGACATTCGGGGAGATGGCAATGAGCGCCACCACAACCGCGCTGCCGAAGATAGCCCGCAACACCATCGGTTTTCTGCCCGTGCGGTCCGCGAGCAATCCCCACAGCGGCGCGGATAAAAACATGGCAATACCACAAATACCTTCGGCGATCCCGGCCCAAAACGCTGCCTGTGAATAGCTATAATTGCCAAGCTTTTCAATGTATAAGGGCATAAAAGGGAACACAAAACTGAAGCCGGCCATTACCAGTAATTCGGCAATAAATATTGCGTAGAGGTTTTTCTGCCAGTTGTTCGAAGCCGGTTCTGAAAAAGTCATAGTTTCTTGTTTTACAGTTTTTTATATAAACGCTGCAAGTTTTACCGCAGTTATCTTTATGGAACGGCACACCCGAAAGAGAAAATCCGGTTCTACCCGAAAATCGGGAAACATATTACAGTACGTACAGCACGTACAATTCTGATTATAGGCTTTACACATGATTGTGGCAATGCAACCGTGCGAAATACCGTTACAAGGACTTAGATTTTTGTCAGCTATTATTATTTATATATCCAACAGCCAACGGCTGACGATTGTTCATATGAATGCTAATTTATTTGCGAATATTACACAAAAATTACGGCTGATGATTGCGGGCACCCTTATTTTTGACGTATAATGTAATTTTGGTGGGGATAGAACAAGGAAATAGGAAAACTGCGAAAACTCCGGACATAACAGGCCTTAATGGGTTTTTATCATATATGTTGGGTTCTCAATGTCACCCGTTTTAAACACTACCCTAAGCGAAGGATGGTAGATGGACACAATAAACCTGTTTTTTAACCCGAAAAATGTTGTTTTATTCGGTGCTTCAGATAAACCCGGTTCGGTCGGCGAAACCACACTAAAAAATCTGTTGTTATCCAAAGATACCCGTGCTGTTTATATCGTGCATCCCAAACACGAAATGTTGATGGATGTTAAATGCTATCCGTCGCTTGCGGCGTTACCTGAAATTCCCGAACTGGCGGTCATCGCGACGGGCGCGGACCATGTGCCGGAAATTGTGGAAGATTGCGGCAAGGCCGGGGTAAAGGCGATTATCATCATTTCCTCCGGATTTAATGAAGCCGGGGAAAAAGGCAAAGAACGGGAAGCGCAAATAAAAGTGTCTGCCAAGCATTACGGCATGCGGATTATCGGCCCGAATTGCCTCGGCGCGATTCGCCCCAGTTCCGGATTGAATGCGACTTTTGCCCGCAAAGGGACAAAACCGGGTAAAATTGCCTTCCTTTCACAGAGCGGCGCACTCGGCACTTCCGTGCTGGATTGGGCAGTAAGCCGGGATATCGGCTTCAGCGCCTTCGTATCATTAGGTTCCATGCTGGATATTGATTTCGGCGATTTAATTGACTATTTCGGGGTTGACCCTCAAACCAAAAGTATCATCATTTATCTGGAATCGCTGGGCAACAGTCTGGAGAATGCCAGGAAATTCATGAGCGCAGTCAGAGGGTTTGCCCGCAATAAACCGATTATCGTAATTAAAGCCGGTAAATTCCAGGAGAGCAGACAGGCTGCCAAATCCCACACCGGCGCGATGGTCGGGGAAGATTCCTATTATGACGCTGTTTTTGACCGGGCTGGAGTTGTTCGCGTCGAGGAAATCGGTGATTTGTTCGACTGCGCTTCCATTCTGGATACCGCGGTCCTGCCGAAAGGCCAGAACCTGGCGATTATCACTAATGCCGGCGGTCCGGCCGTCCTGACCACCGACGCCCTCATCGGCCGGGGCGGGAAACTGGCCCCGCTCAGCGAAGCGACCATGGAAGCGCTGAATCAGGTATTACCCACTTACTGGAGCAAATCCAATCCGGTAGATATCCTGGGAGACGCCAGTGTCGAGCGATACATCAGCGCAATCGATATCGCATTGAAAGACCCGGCAGTGCACGGTGTGGTCGTGATATATACGCCTCAGGGAGTCGCTACTGCCGTCGATTTAGCCAAAGCTATTTCAAAGACTGCCAAGAAGAGCACCAAGCCGATATTGACCGCATTGATGGGCAGCAGAGAAGTTGAGAAAGCACGCCAGGTATTTTACGACAACAAAGTACCGACTTATGAGTTCCCGGAAGAAGCGATCAAAACATACATGTACATGTATCATTATGCCCGAAATCTGGAAAACCTTTATGAAACACCGGAAGATGTGCCGCTTGATGTCGGCACCCCAAAAAATCATCTGAAACTGCTTATTCGTAATGCTGCCCGCTCCGGGAAACTGGTATTAAGCGAAGATGACTCCAAGAAATTCCTTAATACCTACCGGATAAACGTCACTCTCCCGCATTTTGCCGTTGATGAAGATGCCGCGGCAAGCTCCGCATCCGGCCTGGGTTATCCCGTCGTCATGAAAATACAATCGCCCGATATCTCCCACAAATCCGATGTCGGCGGCGTACAGCTTAACCTTAAATCAGCCGATGAGGTACGCAAAGCCTACAAAGAAATGCTGGCAAATGTGAAAAAGCAATTTCCCGAAGCCCGTATAGACGGCGTGACTGTGCAGAGAATGATTACGGCTTACGATTATGAATTGATAATCGGCAGCAAGAAAGACCCGACATTAGGACCGGTCATCATTTTCGGACAGGGCGGCACGGAGACCGAGTTTTACAAAGATGTTGCTATCGGGCTGCCGCCGCTCAACCAGCGACTGTCACGTCTGCTGATCGAGAAGACGAACGTTTACGGTATGCTCTCCAAGGGTTTCAGGAAAAAGCCCGCGGTTAATCTGAGATTACTCGATGAGACGCTCATCCGTCTCTCTAACATGATTGTCGATTTCCCCGAAATTAAGGAACTGGATATCAATCCACTGGTAGTCAGCGGAGATAAGGTTATCGCACTCGATGCGCGTATTATCATCGATGAAAATGTCCTGAAGACCCAGTTAAGCGAATTTTCACACCTTATCATTTCGCCTTACCCGACCAGGTACATTCAACCTTGGCTGTGCCGCGACGGAAAGTCAGTTTTACTGCGTCCGATCAGACCGGAAGACGAACCGATGGAGCACGAACTGATTGCAGGGCTATCGCCGGAATCCTCCCGTTTCCGTTTCTTCTATATCATCAAAGATATCTCGCACGATATGCTCAGCCGGTTCTGTAACATTGACTACAGTCGTGAAATCGCTATTGTCGCCGAAGCTAATACCAACGGTAAAAGAAGAATTGTCGGCGTGGGCAGGCTGGTCATTCAACCGGGGACGGAAACCGGTGAGTTCGCCACGCTCGTCACCGACGATTTCCAGGATGTCGGCCTGGGACACAAACTCACGGATATTCTGATCGGGATCGCGCAGGAAAAAGGCCTGACCGGAATGTACGGCGTCATCTTGAAAGATAATAACAAGATGGTCGGACTGGCCAGAAGCCTCGGGTTTTCCATCGAATCGGTGGATGCCGACGAATACAAAGCGACTCTGGAGTTATAGAACACACTCTTGAGACGATATGAAAAAGTTAATATAGCACTTAGCGGTACAACGTGGGCGGGTATTCAACCCGCCCGTTTGTTTTCTCCTCAAATAAACCACTCGTATTAATTGGTCCAATCAAAGGAAAAAAGAGAGGCGGAACATGACAGATGAAACAAGACCGATTATCGCTATTACTATCGGAGACCCGGCCGGCATCGGGCCGGAGGTTACGGTCAAGGCCCTTGCCGACAAAAGCCTTTATGACATGTGCCGTCCTTTTCTCATCGGGGAAAGCGCCGCCGTACGCGCGGCGATAACGGTAACACAAAGTAACCTCAAACTTCATCCGATCGAACACGCCTCCGAGAGCACCGGAAAATCCGGCACAATCGATATCCTGGATATGCATAACCTGGATTGGGCTCAAGTAAAAATGGGCCAAATTTCAGCAGATTGCGGCCGGGCATCGATGGAATATCTGGAAATGGCGATGCAACTGGCCATGAATCACGAAATAACAGCGATGGTCAACGCCCCGATAAACAAAGAAGCCACAATGCTGGCGGGCTATACAGGGCTGGGCCATTTGGAATATATGGCACAAGCCACCAGGACCAAAACATATGCCACCATGCTTGCTACAGGCAATCTGCGGTGTGTTCACCTAACAACCCACTATTCATTGAAAGAAGCCTGCGACCGCGTGAAAAAAGATTTTATCCTCAGCCGGCTGATATTAACCGATGAATCTTTCCGTCAATGGGGTTTCGGTAAGCCGGTTATCGGCGTGGCGGCGCTGAATCCCCACGGCGGCGAGGGCGGAATGTTCGGCCGGGAAGAAATCGAAGAAATTACCCCGGCAGTCCAAGAGGCGGCAAGACTGGGCATCGATGCCCGCGGGCCGTTCCCTGCCGATTCCATTTTTAACCGCGCCATCAAAGGGGAATTTGACGTGGTGCTGGTGATGTATCACGACCAGGGACACATTGCGGTCAAAGTGCACGGTTTCGAAAAGAGCGTCAGCATGGCGCTGGGTCTGCCCTTCCTGCGCACCTCCGTCGACCACGGTACCGCTTTCGATATTGCAGGGAAAGGTATCGCCAACGCGGAAAGTATCGAAGAGGCAATTAAAACGGCGGTCTGGCTGAGTCAGGGGAAGGGATTGGCAGGTAAAGGATAAAAATCCTCCTTGTCATTCCCGCGCAGGCCGAAGGTACTGAACGAAGTGAACGTACGGGAATCCCGACACATAATTACCAAGATTCTTTAAAATGTGCGAAGGACTAATAAAAGGAAGTGAATGGGCGGGCGAGTTATAAACTCGCCCCTACAATAAAGCCATTTCTTCTTTTAGTGAATAATTATGAACACGATTTTATATAACATGTCTGTAGATACCGGCCTTCACCGCTATGGCTAAAATTGGTGGGCGTTGCCCACCCTACAATGCTAACCTCCCTGTAGATACCGGCCCTCGCCGGTATGGGTGAGAGGGCAATTGGCGGGCGAGTTCTTACATCGGCTTATAACAGCCGAGTATACATTACTTTGTAAGTACTTCCGCACGGCTACAGCCTCCGGCTACGGCCTACGGAAACTTGCCCCTACCGTTCGCACCTGTTTTCCCGCCGCAGAATCCAAGGTTTCCTGCATGATATAATATCGATATAGAATCAAAGCAATTTTGGTCAACCGAAGGAGCATTCCTTGAAAGAACAGAAAAAACAAACATCAAAAAACGCCCCAAGCGCGGAAATGCCCGAAATCGGTAAAATCTCACCGGAAATTTTTACCGAAGTAATTTTCCCCCGGCTGGGCGCAAAAAGTAAGGATATCAT
>Ga0224520_1000423_pt1 | contig 12733 bp, 12 predicted proteins | sample CFST25metaG_2_FD_180684 | JGI IMG/M metagenome (GOLD analysis project Ga0224520, IMG submission 180684) | Peat soil microbial communities from Stordalen Mire, Sweden - C.F.S.T-25 | ecosystem: Environmental > Terrestrial > Soil > Wetlands > Peat | place: Sweden: Norrbotten County, Stordalen Mire... | reverse complement strand
TTATGACTATTCTGCAAGCTTTAATTCTATCCGCCGTCGAAGGCATTTCGGAATTTTTACCAATTTCCTCTACCGGACACATGATTCTTGCGGCTGATATCCTAAAAGTCGCGCAAACTGGTTTTGTCAAAGATTTTGAAATAATTATTCAGCTCGGAGCGATCCTGGCCATTGTGGTTTTATATTGGAACAGTCTTTTTAAAAGTATCGAGATTTGGAAAAGGATTATTGTCGCTTTTATTCCCACCGGAATAATTGGCTTACTGCTTTTTAAAATCGTCAAGAACTATTTGTTGGGAAATCTTTACGTCACTTTAGTTTCGCTTCTGGTAGGCGGTATTATTTTGATAATTCTGGAGTTGATTTACAAAGAAAAAGAGCACCACATTGACGACATCGCCAAAATGACTTTACCGAAAGCTTTTGTCATTGGGCTTTTTCAGTCGATTGCGATTATCCCCGGAGTTTCGCGCTCTGCCGCCACTATCGTCGGCGCACTATTTTTGGGGACTAAAAGAAAGGCAGCCGCCGAATTTTCTTTTATTCTGGCTGTTCCAACCATGCTGGCCGCTACCGGTTTAGACTTAATCAAGACAAATTTTTCCTATTCGCCCAGCGAGTGGTTGATGCTGGCAGTTGGCTTTTCCGGCGCGTTTATCGTGGCTTTAATTTCTGTAAAATTATTCTTAAAATATGTCCAGCGCAACAACTTTATAATTTTTGGAGCTTACCGGATAGTTGCGGCTATTCTTTTCTATCTTATCGTGCTTAGATAACTTAAACTTTTTTCGCTTCTTCAATGTCTTTTAAAAACTCTTCTTTTAACTCTTTTAAGGATTGGTGTATTTTTAATTCAATGCCTTGAGCTTTTCCCAATAAATGTTTCCAAGTCTCTTCGTGGTTATTGGCCACTAAGTTTTTGAGGAATACTTTTTTGTCCTCTTCGGAAAGTTGGGGCAACACCTTATTGATAACTGTAGTATGGATATTTGCTTCCGTTAAAGACAATAAGTGTCCACGTTCCTCATCTGACAAATCCATTTCCGAAAGACTTAAATAGATTTCGTGAATTTCAATTAAATGGCTGTAAAAGTGTTTTCCTTTCATAAGTTTAATATTGCACCGGTCCTAAAGGAATTGTATCATTTGGATCGTCGATAAAAAAATATAAAACCGGTCCTCTTTGCGCACCATCTACTCGTTCTAAATAATTCATTACTTCCGGCGAACCGCCCAATTGCTTACCGGTCCAGGGAGAGGGTCCGGCGTCGGCAATATCGGCCACAATTGCTTTGCCATTTTGTGGATTAACCACTAACATTTTTCGGTATCTAAAAAAGTCCGTATATTCTTTGGTGTTAGTGTCAAAACCGGGGGCCAGAAATGTTTGAACAGCAATGTAATATTTTTCCCTATCAATATCTGTTTGCGTTAAGGCTCCTGACGAATCGGTAAAATATCCCCACGCGCCAAGACCGGGTGTTATCCCGTACGACCAATATTTATTGGAATCATTCTGATTATCGAAATGGTTAAAAATATTATCGCCCGGATATCTTGGTAAATGTTGTTCCTGCCCAATCAGCCCATAAGTCGTATTCAGTCTTTTTCCGTCTAATTCCGCTGAAACGGGAATATTAAAATCTCTGGTTAAAACTTCGCTCACATTTTTTTCTTCATCAGCGGTTAAAGGCCGTACGTCTGTTGGCAAAACATTTTTTAAATCATAAACTAAGAAAACTTTCCGGTCGATAGTCTGACTAACTTGGGCGCTAGCAGAGGATATTGCATTAGGAATCTTTGCGGCAGCCGGCGATGCCAGCAAAAAGATACTGGCCAATGATCCAACTGCTAATTGTTTTGAGTTATCTACCAACCATTTGAACGCGTCTTGATGTTTATTGAAAAGTTCACTCTGGAGATTCTTATGGCGGTTGGTCCATTTTTCGACCAGAACTTTATATTGCGAATTCCCCTTTTGATTGGGCATATCTAAATCATAGCAGATTTTCTTTATTTAGAAGCCAGAGGATAATTGCTTTTTCGATATGCATCCGGTTTTCCGCCTGATCGAAGATGATTGAATTTTTGCTGTCAATTGCGTCCCTGGTGATTTCATAACCAACGTGACATGGCATACAGTGCATTATTTTGGCGCTTGGGGCATACTTTTTTATCAGATTGAGATTTAATTGGTAGGGCTTAAATAATTTTAATCTTCGTTCATATTCTTGCTTAAATTCCGGCTTTATTTTTCCGTTGTCAAAAAACTCCATGTTTACCCAAGTATCGGTATGTACATACTCTGCGCCTTCCAAGCCTTTTTGAATGTCGGTTGTATAAGTAACGTTACCGGTTTTATTAGCCATTTGATTTAATTCTCTATCAACGCTGGCTTTATCCGCTTCGGGAGAAATAATTGTAATTTTGATGCCCAATTTTGCTAAAGCCAATTTCAAAGTGTTGGAAACGTTATTTTCAATTCCCAGCCACGCCACTTTTTTGATGTTTTTTAAGCCCCTTGAACTTTCCATCATCATTAAAATATCGCCTAAAGTTTGGCTCGGATGATATTTTTCACTGCACCCATCAATCACCGGAATTTTACTATAAGAAGCGGCCTTTTCAACAGTTTGAACTTTCAAGGCTCTGAACATTAACACTTCTCCAAAACGCATTATCGCTTGAATCTCGTCTTCAAACGAGGTCAGAGAGAATTGTGTGGTGCGCGAGTCAAGAAAAATCCCATGACCACCCAATTCTGTCATCGCTGCTTCGAACGAAAGACGCGTGCGGGTGGAAGTTTTCTGGAAAAGCATAATCAAGGTTTTATTCTGTAAATAATTAGTCAGCTCCCCTTTATTTCTTTTCGTTTTGAGCTTGACTGCTAAATCGAGGATTGTTTCTAAATCTTCTTTTGATTGTTCTTTTAACGAAATCAAATGTCTCATTTTAATTTAAATACTTTCTAATAAACCTAGCGCTTTCGCATAAACCTTCGAGGTCTGTTTTAATTTCCATAGTAATTAAACCATCATACTTATTGTTTTTGAGAACTTCAAGAAATTCCTCCATTGGCAATGTTCCCTTTCCAGGTTGCAAGTGAAGATAGGGCTTGGGCCATTTAGTTCTATAATCGCTTAGCTGAATATTGACAATGCTGTTTTTGTTCTGATTATAGAATGCAATTATGTCTCCGCCTGCATCAGCCAGGTGAGTTGTATCTAGTGTAATTGAGAATCCTGCCTTTTTAACGGTATCAGCAAACATTTTACCATCCCAATATCTTTTCTGATTAAAAACTTGTGCAAATTTTTGGGTATTCTCAAAGCCTATTTTAATGCCGGAAGCTTTTTCTAACTTACGGAGTGCTTCTAGATATTTCATATTGAATATCTGTCCTTTTGCGTTATAGAGGTGGAGAACAATTACTTTCGCATTAAATTTCTTAGCGAATTCGAATACCATTTCAACTTCTTTTGTATCCGTTGTTGTTATTAATCGCAGCGGTTGATGGACACTATTTACAATAACACCGCTTTCGTCGAAAACTTTCTTAAGATATTGAAAGTCAGTATTGGAAAAATTTATAGGCAATAATAATTCAATTCCATCAACGCCTGTAGATTTTAACTTTTTAAAAACTTCTTTCGGCTTAGCGTTCGTAAAGAGATTGCCTTTATTGCCTAATTTTTCAATTAAGCTTCGTTTGTTTGGTAAAAGATCTGTTGCAAAAATCCATGCAGAAATTTTCATCTGAAAATGATTATATCAGGTTGAGAATAATAATAAAAACAATTTAGAAAACGACACTTTATATACTTTTTGACATTTTCTATACTTCGTGTTTAAATAAGATATCTGCAGAAAAACAATAACAAACAATTTAAGAGAGACTATTCCAACAAAGATATACTTGAATACCTGAAGGGTGTATATAAAATTTTAGGAAAATCTCCTACGTTTCGAGATTTAAATAAATTTCCTGGGCCTTCTCCCAGAACAGTTGTTAGAAGATTTGGATACTGGTCCAAAGCCTTAAAAGAAGCTGGTATAAGACCCCAGACGCACCAACTAAAAACTGGCGAACGTTCTTTTATACGGATGCACTGGCGAAAAATGACCGATAGGAAAATTGCTAATGAACTTGGGGTTACAGAAACTGTAATTAAATACTATCGCATGAATTACAATTTATGGAAAAACCGAAAGGGAACGGCTAGGTCTACCTACAGAAAAGAAGCGCTTAGACTCTATGGCAAACAATGTGAAGTTTGTGGAATTGATATTTGTGAATGGCATCATATTATTCCAAAATCGACAAAATCAGATGAATGGTGCATTTTATGTCCCGTTTGTCATGCTGTAATTACTAGAAGATTTGTGATTGTAAATAATAGGCACGAGCTTAAAACAAAACTTTTACCTTTTATGAAAAGCGTGTATTCTAAACTTAAGCTTAGTTAGAATAGTGACAATTTTTATACTTAACTGGGGAACCATCTGGTTTTAGTTTTCCGCACCAACACGGATCGTTTCGACCTAACTTTTTATTTACACCCGTTGGCGAACTACTGACGTTTGGTTTCTGAGCATTTGTTGAAACTTCCGCGCTTGCGTTTCCGCCGGCCGGTTGAGCCGTAATATGCTGATGTTCATGCGGCATTTCCGGCGGTGCTTGAACTTGAATTTTATAGATTCGGTGCACAACCTCATCGTCAATGGCATTAATTAATTGTTCAAACATTTTGTACGCTTCATTTTTATACTCAACTAACGGATCTTTTTGTCCGTATCCTCGTAAACCAATTCCCTGTCTTAAATTTTCCACCGCATCCAAATGATCTATCCATAAATTATCAATAACCGAAAGAATGACAAATTTTTCCACCTGCCGCATCAATTCCACGCCCATTTGTTTTTCTTTGGTTTCGTAGATATCATCCGCCAACTTACTTAAGAAATTAATTTTTTCATCCAATGCGCTAATTTGTTCTAATTGAACACTGATTTGCTTTAAGGAGTTTTCGTCAAAAGGAATAATGGTTGAGAATTTTTCGATGATTTGTTCTATTGGAGAACCTTCTAAAGAACCTGAAGTATACATCGTGACAATGGCGGCAATTGAGGAATGGATTTTTTCTAGAATTTCCTGCTTGAGGTCATCCGATTTAGCCTCTGTTTCCAAAGCTTTTTTTCGGCGGCTGTAAATTATTTCCCTTTGTTTATTGAGAACATCGTCGTATTCCACCAAATGTTTTCTGATGTCAAAATTATAACCTTCAACTTTTATTTGGGCCTGTTCGATGGCACGGGAAACCAACGGATGCTGTAATGGCACATTTTCGGGCATATTAAAGCGGGTCATCAACCCCGAAATCGTGTCTCCGCCGAAAAGCCGCATAATGTCATCGTCCAGTCCGACAAAAAACTGCGACAAACCCGGATCGCCTTGCCGTCCCGAACGTCCTCTTAACTGATTGTCAATTCTTCGCGATTCATGCCGCTCTGTACCGATGACATATAATCCACCGGCGTCTAAAACTGCCTGATGTTTTTTCTCCCACTCTTTTAGCCCGCTGACATTTTTTGGCGGCTCCCCTCCCAAAATAATATCAACACCACGTCCGGCCATATTGGTAGCCACCGTGACCGCGCCTATTTCGCCGGCTTTGGCAATAATTTCTGCTTCCCTTTCGTGGTTTTTAGCGTTTAGAACTTCATGCTTAATCCCTTTTCTTTTTAAAAGCTCCGAAACGATTTCATTCTTTTCAATTGAAGTGGTGCCGACCAAAACCGGCTGTCCTTTAGCGTGTGCTTTTTCAATTTCTACTGCTACCGCTGTATATTTTGCCGGCGCGGTTTTGTAAATTGCGTCCGACATGTCTTTTCTAATCATCGGGCGGTGTGTTGGAATAACGACAACGTCTAATTTATAAATTTTATGGAATTCTTCGGCTTCCGTGACCGCGGTTCCGGTCATTCCCGCCAAGCGCTCATACATTCTAAAGTAATTCTGCAACGACACCGTTGCTAAGGTCTTTGATTCTCTTTGAATCGGCACATTTTCTTTCGCCTCAATTGCCTGATGCAAACCTTCCGACAGTCTTCTGCCAACCATTAACCTTCCCGTAAACTCATCGACCAAAATTACTTCGTTGTCCTTAACAATATAATCTTTTTCTTTATGAAATAAGGTTCTGGCTTTTAACGCCGCTTCCAGATGATAAACCGTGTCAAAATCCTTTTCATAAATATTGGAGATTCCGTAAATTTTTTCGATTTTCCCAATGCCATGATCCGTTAAATGCGCTGTTCTTAATTTTTCGTCAATTTTATAATCAATTTCCGGATTTAATTTATCAACTAACTTGGCATACTCATAATATTTTTGTGCCGGTGCCTCGTCGGGAGCAGAAATAATATGCGGTGTTCTGGCTTCATCGATTAAGACCGAATCAACTTCATCAACGACGGCATAGTAGAAACCGCGTTGCACTAAACTCTGAGCATCTTGCGCCATATTGTCACGTAAATAGTCGAACCCAAACTCTGAATTAATGCCGTAAACTACATCGGCCTCATAAGCTTCTTTCCTTGAAACTGATTTTAGACGCGCCAGTCTTTCATCATGAACATCTTTATTGTTGTGTTTTGGATCATAAATAAATGATTCTTCGCTAATAATTGACGCTACCGATAGGCCTAAGAAATGGAAAATTGGTCCCATCCAACCGGCGTCACGTCTTGCCAAATAATCGTTGACTGTAACCAGATGAACACCCTTACCGGTTAAAGCGTGCAGATAAAGCGCCGGCGTTGCGGATAGTGTCTTTCCTTCTCCGGTTTTTTGCTCAGCAATTTTTCCTTCCGACAAAACAATTGAAGCCATCAGCTGTGCATCAAAGTGTCTTTGCCCGATGGTGCGGTGTGCCGCTTCGCGGACCAAGGCAAAGGCTTCCGGCAAAATATTCGTGAGCGGTTCTCCTTCTTCTATCCTCTCCCTGAATTCCTTTGTCTTTTTTGGAAAAGCAACATCACTTAATTTTTTTGTTTTCTCCTCCCAGGAATTTATTTGGGCGACAATTGGAGCCAGTCTGTTTATTTCTTTTTCGTTTGAGTCAAAGAATTTAGTGATGATTCCTAACATAGATTAATTTTACCACAATTAACAACAAAAACCCCTCACATTTTATTGTGAGGGGTTACCAACTGATCAATTGGTAATGCTCCAAATAGCTTACCAACTATTTCTTCTTCTTCTTTTTCTTTGCCATGGACAGAATCACCTCCTTAAATAATTTCGCTCACTTTAAAAATAAAGGTGAACGGCAATTAATTTAATCTTGTGACATTTCTTAATTATTGTCAAGCATTTTTCTTTGCTTCAAAAGCTATCGTTTAGATTGCGGAGACGGTAAAAATCACAGAGGCTAATTCTGATTATTTTATTACTTTTTTATTAAGATATTTCTGTAAAACTTCCGGAACATTTACGGAACCATCTTCATTTTGATAATTCTCCAATATTGGAATTATAATTCTTGGCGACGCAATTACGGTGTTATTCAAAGTATAACAATAGTTGACTTCCCCTTTTTCGTTTTTGAATTTAATATTAAGTCTTCTTGCTTGCCAATCAGTTAAATTAGAATTTGAATGAGTCTCTCCATAATTATTTCTCGCTGGCATCCATGTTTCGATATCGTACATTCTATATTTTCCTGCTCCCATATCCCCAGTAGAATTTTGAACAACATGATAAGAAAGTTTTAGCTCTTGAAGAATTTCTTCTGAGTAAGATTGCATTTCGTCTTGAAGTTTTTCTGATTCCTTAATATCATTTTTACAAATTACAACTTGTTCAACCTTCATAAACTCATGCACTCTATACAAACCCTTAACATCTTTTCCGTAATCACCTATTTCTGAACGGTAACACTGGGTAAGAGCGCAAACTTTTATCGGCAAATCTTTTTCACTTAGAGTTTTATCTGAAAAATAGGCCAACAGAGAAGGCTCCGAAGTTCCAGCTAAATAAATTGGGTTTTTAATTTCTTCTCCGCTTTCCATTTTTCCGGGATTGGCAATTTGAAAAACGTCTTGCTTTCCAAAAGGAAAATGGCCGCTTCCAATTAGAACGAACTCGTGAACCGAAGTAGGGGGCACCATCGGAACAAATCCATGAGAGATAATTTTCTGAAGTGCAAAATTTAAAATTGCCCAGCTTAATAAAGCTCCTTCATTCTTCAAGTAATAACCTCTGAATCCGGCGGTCTTAGATCCTGCTGTCAGATCTAGAATGCCCAAGTTTTCTCCCAACTCAATATGATTTTTGATTGGGAAATTAAATTGCGGAATTTCTCCCCATGTTCGTATTTCTTTATTTGATTTGCTGTCTGATCCAACTGGAGTGTCTGACGCTGGAATATTTGGAACAAAGAGCATAAGCTCTGAATACTTTTTCTCGGCTTCCCTTGATTCACTTTCTAAACTTTCGAGCTTAACTTTGATTGCTTTTCCTTTTTCAACGTTTCTCTCTTTTGCAACCTTATTTCTCTCGCTTCTTAGACTATCTATTTTTGTTATAAAGTCTCTTCTTTTTTCATCAAATTTTAATAGTTCATCGAGATCCAATTTAATACCCTTATCTTCAATGGCTTTTTTAACTTTTTCTTTGTTTTCCCTGATAAATTTTATGTCAAGCATGTTTTTGAATTATGGGCAGCAATTTCTGTACTGCTTTATATCTATGATTATATAATCTTTCTTCTTCTTTTGAAAGCTCACCCTCGTAATAGAATTTATTTATTTTGGGCAGATAAAAAAATGACCTAAAAGGATAACCTTTCATGAAACTTATTTTGGGAGTTTTTGAAATCTCTCCCTCAACTTCTCCGGAAACGCTCCAACATTTACCATTCGGCAGAGCAAGAGTCACGATAGCTTTGAACAATGCTTTTCTATTATTATCGGGGAGTTCTTTGGAGATTTTGAGCATATGACTGATTATCTCCTCATCGCTCATATGATGACCTAACCACCTTCTGGTTCTAACGCCCGGCTCGTTATTTAACGCTACTATTTCTATTCCTCCATCGTCAGCAACTGTTGGAAGATTGGATAATTTTGCAAAGAACAGTGCTTTTTTCTGTGAATTTTCCTGGTAAGTTTTTCCGTCCTCCTCAATATCTTCGGTGATATTTAAGTCTTGGAGCGAAACTATTTCAAAAGGTAAATCTTTTAAGAATTCTTTAAATTCTCCAACTTTCCCTTGATTTTTCGTGGCAATTAATAATCTATTTTGAGGCTTCATTAAATCTTTTCTTTAAGAATTCTCGGGCTTAAGCAGTGGGAATAAGATAACTTCTTTAATTAACCATGTATTGGTAAAAAACATAGTTAGCCTGTCTATTCCTATTCCAATTCCACCCAGGGGAGGCATACCGTATTCCATAGCCGCTAAAAAGCTCTCATCCGTTTGCTGCGCTTCTTCTTTTGAAACTCTCGCAACTTTAGTATCAACTGCAAAACGCTCTCGTTGAATTTGTGGATCTGTCAGCTCCGACCAACCATCACAGATTTCCTTTCCACCAATGTAACCTTCAAATCTTTCAACCCAACCCTTCTTTGACCGATGAGGTTTTGCCAAAGGACTAACATCCTGCGGATAATCAATTATCCAAGTTGGCTCTTCCAAAAGCTGCGGTATTGAATGCTCAAAAATAGCAAAAATTAATTGACCTTTTGTTTCTGAACCAACTAACTCCATGTCTTTATAATTTTCTTTAGCAAATTTTAATAAACTTTCTGCAGTTTCTTCTTCAACATCTAAATTTAATTTGTCCTTCATTATTTTGGTCATTTCTATTCTTGGCCAATCTTGTCCAATATCTATCTTTTTATCCTCTACTTGCAGGGTTGCATTCCCATAAATTTTTTTGGCCAAATATTTAAATAGTCCTTCGGAAACATCCATCACTTTTTGATAATCCGCATAAGCTTCATACCATTCGATCATTGTAAATTCTGGCGAATGAGAATTATCAATGCCTTCATTTCGAAAATCTTTTGCAATTTCATAAACTTTTTCATACCCTCCGATTATTAATCTTTTTAAATATAATTCATCTGCAATACGAAGGTAAAAATCTTTATTCAACGCATTTACTTTTGTTTTGAATGGCTTAGCATTTGCCCCACCATATAAAGTTTGTAGGGTTGGCGTTTCTGCCTCCCAAAATCCTAATCCATCTAGATATTCTCTGATTCCGCTTACAACTTTTGAGCGAATATTAAATCTCTCACGGACTTTAGGATTAATCAGCAAATCCAAATACCTTTGTCTATAACGAATTTCCGCTTCTTTTAAGCCAAACCATTCACTTGGAATCGGCATTAGAGATTTAGTTAAAAGTTGATAGGACGTAGGAATTATAGAAATTTCTCCGGCAATTGTTTTTCCCACTTCCCCTTCAACTCCAATATAATCACCAATATCTAAAAGTTCTATATTTTTATAGTCCTCCGGAGAAAGTAATTTTTTCTGGAAGAAGATCTGAATTCCTCCTGTTTCATCTTTAAGATCGGCGAAAGCAATATTTCCATGAGTTCTCAGTGAGAAAATTTTACCTGCAGTTTTAACTTTTTTCCCTTCACTCCCCAAAGTTTCCACAATACTATGCGTTTTATCGAAAGAATAAGCATAGGGATTTATACCTTGCCCCTTGAGCTTCTCCAGCTTCTCAATTCTAATATTTTTTAAATTTGAATCCGCCATAAATATATCCTAATTATACATTTTTAGGATGAAAAAGAAAGATTACTGAATCAACCCAAAACATAACACTATTCTACAAGATAAAAGCAAATTATTAAAGCCAGACTATATTATTGACCTCGTCTTTCCAGACCTCCTCCGCGTGGAGATTCTGTTCTCCGAAGGGTATCTCCAACCATCCGCTCTATTGAAATTTCCACGGAAGGTTGCCCTACGGAAGTTTTTCTTTCTCCTTCCAATCCTAAGCCTGCATCGGGCATCCTACGGTGCATTCCTCCTTCTGGAACAATTCTACCATCAGGCAATGTTATCAAACCCATAATATTTCACCTCCTTTTCCACTAAAAAACCCCTTTTCAGGGGTTGTTTAAATTCACCAAAAACAACCCCTATGAGGAGTTCTTCTTGGCCTTTTTAATAAATTGAATTCTTAACATATTAGAAAGTATTTTCTCATATGCTTTAGCTTTTGTCAAAGCTCTGAGCTAGTTGATAAGCTTTTTCTTTATTTTCTTCGGTGACGAGAACATGAACTAAGCCCTCATCGGGTTGTCCATAGAAAATTGAAAAACCAAGCGGCGCGATTAACAAAACCGGCAAAACTGCCAAATCATCTTCCCCCTCAACTAGAATTACTGTTTGTTCTTTAGCATTGAACGCTGACTGAACTGCTTGGAAAAGTTCCGGAGTAACTATCCCGGGTGAATTTTTAACTTGTTGCATGACTTGACTGCTAAAACCTAATTCTGAAAGTTGGTGGAATTTAATTTCCCGATGAATTAAAAAATCAATAATTGATAGAAACTGTCCGGTTTTTTGCTGGTTGAACTTTTGCGCCGTCGCATCTCCAACAACTACTGTTTTTGCACCATTGATATTTTGCGGAATTTCTTTGAGCACTTCTCCCCATGGTTCTTGCAGAATTGAACGTAAGTTTTCGGGAAGAATCAAAGTTTTATTTTGCCACTTGGGGTTTACATATAACCTACCGTCACGGTTTATCTCGCCGTTTCTAATTCTGGTTGAAGAAATCAACACGTCATCTTCAGCCTTTTTCATCGGTGAAATGACAATTTCCAACTGGGGAACATTGTTTTGCTGACGTTTGACATTGATTTCCTTAACCACCCGTTGCGTCTGTTCGGTAACGATAATCGCTTGATAATCCGTTGAGGTTTCTAGGTAAGGCTCATAAGCGCTATTTATCTCAACTACCTGAACTTTTTCACTGGCGCCAATGGAATTGAGATATTGTTCTACTGCTTTTTTTCGAACAGAAAAATCTTCAATATCCAAATTATTTTTGAAGCTTTGGACATAAGTATTTCCGGTAATCCCTAAGAGAACTTTTTCCGATTGAGCAAGAGCATCATTGATAAAAGCTTTGTGCCCGGCATGAAATAAATCAAAAGTCCCACCACAGACGACTAATTTGTATTCATTCATAGTTTATGTTCTTGGAAGATTTTTGTAAGCCTCCATCATGCAAAAATTAGAGATAATTGATAAATTATGTTTACTTGCAAAATCTTCTGCTTCCTTACTACTAACTCCTTCCTGCAACCAAACTTTTGTAATTCCTCCTCTTTTTAATGCTTCCTTAATATGAGGAATTACCTCCTCCGGCCGTCTAAAAATATCGACAACGTCAATTTTAATTGTTTTAGGAATTGATAAGAGGTCTGGATAGGCTTTCTCACCAAGAACTTCATTAACACTTGGATTTACGGGAATTATCCGGAATTCCTTTGACTTAAAATAAACAGCAACTTTGTAGCTATGTTTATTTGGATCGTCTGATAAGCCAACTATTGCAATTATCTTAACTCCCTTAAAAAAACTATTGTCCATAATTTAGTAGTCTTCCAAAGTTGAGGTATCGCCTTCGGAAAGACCAAGTTCCCTTGCTTTCAAAACTCTCCGCATTATTTTGCCCGAGCGGGTTTTAGGAAG
>Ga0224520_1000421_pt1 | contig 12750 bp, 12 predicted proteins | sample CFST25metaG_2_FD_180684 | JGI IMG/M metagenome (GOLD analysis project Ga0224520, IMG submission 180684) | Peat soil microbial communities from Stordalen Mire, Sweden - C.F.S.T-25 | ecosystem: Environmental > Terrestrial > Soil > Wetlands > Peat | place: Sweden: Norrbotten County, Stordalen Mire... | reverse complement strand
GTGATCCACCTGAGCCAACGGTCCCGCCGCTGCCCATCCCGCCGGCGTTGCCGCCCGAACCGGTGTGGCCAGCAGCGGCGTCGGCCTTGCCGGCTTCATTCTCATTGCTGCTACAGGCGCCAACGCCCAGAGCGAAGATCGCGACAAACAGCAGGTGCTTCTTCATGGCTCCTCCAAAAAGACAAAACTCGGTAAAATTTTAGCGAGAATGGACACACAGAGTTGGCAAATTACACGCAGCCATCGAAAAAGACCACAGTGGAACAGGCAGGTCGTTGCGCGGCGGGTGCCGCGTCGAGATGTCAGTAGGCGGCAATCTCATGGACGACTAGACCGGCGGTCGGCGACCGGTCCTCCACCATCAGGATAGGCGATCGACCGGCAAGATCGCTTGCGTCCCAGTCGACTTTGGCGCTCACGCCCGACAGCGATCGACACGTGTGGCTTATCGCGACCGACAAGAAATCCCAACAACGATTCAGGTGGGCCGCTTCGATCACCGCGGCCAGCCAGTAGGGGACCTAGAACAGCGGCGCGCAGGTCGAGACACCCGCGCCTACGATGTCGCGGCTGGTCTGAGCGATAGCGGTGCGGATCGTCTGTGGCGTGGCGCGCGGCACCTCATAGACCGACCCGTCGAGGAAGATCCAGAACGATCCGCTCCAGAATTTCACAGCCCAAGAATAGCCCCCGAAGAGCGTCGGGTAGGAGTAACTCTCCAAGGTCCCACCGCTGGCTGGATCGAGCCGCACCAGTACAGTCTGCGGCCCGTCAGGGTTTCCCGCGCTCGGGACAAAGCCCCACAGGCCGCCGTCTCCCGTTCCAGTCAGTTCTGCCTCGCCGGCCGTGACGATCCCAATCGGCGTCACCACCAGCGAAGGAAACGACACCGTCGCCAGCTCCGTGTCAGGACCGTCGCCACCTGCGATGTAGAGAGTGTCAAGACCCGTCGAGGGCTCGAACACGAAGCCCATTCCAAAGGTGCGAAACCCATTTTGGTTGGTCTCGAAGCTCGTCGCCTGGCACTGTCCGGTTTCGGTATCCACCCGGTAGAGATTGCCGTCGGAATACACTACCCAAGCGACCGCGTTCTGATCGACCGCCATGGAGAAAGGATATTCGTCCGGGGGACTCGGGCAGGCGAGTGTCGCGATGTCCGTGAAGCTCAGCGTGGCTGGATCAAAGCGCGAAAATGTGCCGTTTTCGTCTACGGTATAGATCCACCGACTGGCCTCCACGCAGGGCGTGCTGACGGTGGCCGACAGCGGAATCGACGCTTTCGGCGCGCGCGGGTTGCTGGTCTGGAGAACCAGCGTCCCGGTCCGGATGTGCGGCGGCGCACTGTCGAAGGCTCCGAAATTGACGGAGATGACCGCGGCGGAACCCGGCGCGACAGCGAACCCGCGCGCCTGCCCCAAGCCCAACGCGAAGCCTGGGTCAGTACCAGGGCCGAAATCAATGCCCGAGACCTGGCACGTATCGCTGCCTTCGTTGGTGAGCGTGATGGCGCGGCTGGTGGTGGTGTTGAGGATGAGCTTGCCGAAGTCCAGGTTGCTAGGCGTGATGGTCAGCGCGCAGCCGATATCGATGTCCGCCGAGAGAGGGATGGTCACGGTCGCCTGCGTGGCGTCCGTGCTCGCGAACACGAGGCTCCCCGTCCTGTGATGCGGTGCCGCCGCGGCGGTGGCGTGAAAGGCCAACACGATCGATTGTTCGGCGCCGGGTGCGAGCGAGAAGCGATCGGACTGTCCCGGGTCGAGCGCAAACTGCGGGTCACTGCCCTGCCCGATGGCGATCCCCGCGATCTCGCACGGACTGGTGCCGCTGTTCGCGACAGCGACCTGGAAAGTGGAGGTGCTATCGATGGGGACATGCCCGAAATCGACGGCGCGCGGGCGAAATTCAATCCTGCAGTTCGTCTGAATCCGAGCGGTGAGTGGCACCTCCACACGTTGCCGAATCGGATCGTTGCTCTGCAGAACGAGAGAGCCAAGCCGCTGGAGCGGCACCGACACGCCTGCTGGGCTGAACGTCACGGACCAGGTTGCGTGCTCGCCCGGATGCAAGACCAGGGACGGCGACGCGTGCAGCCCGAGCGCGAACCAGGGATCGGAGCTAGGGTCTAACTCCACGCTGGACATCCGGCAGTTGGCGCCACCGCTGTTGGCAACATTGACGCTCAGGGTCGCCCGGTCACCGGAAGCGACTTCGCCGAAATCGAGCGCCGTGGGAGTTACCTCGATCGAGCACACCGCCAGCAGCGAGGTCCGGCCACACGCCGTCCCGAGGAGCACGGCGCAGACCGGGAGCATCCACAATCCCAGACAATTGGTCGTCGCAGTCGTCTTGCCGTGCCTCATGTCTCTGCTCCTGGCGGTAGGAGGAACAAGCCTGCCCTCTCTCATACCGCATCCCACTCCCGTTTGTCCCAACACCAGGACTACGTCAACCAGGCCCCCGAGAACCTCGTCGGATCCGAACTTCCTGAGCCACATCACCAGGGATGCGCCACTAGCGTGGTGAGCTGGACCGTGTGTCCACTTTGGGGGGAGAAGCCATGAACATCATCCCGAGAACGCATCCTCTTCTCCTCATGCTGCTGGTCAGCACTCCGCTGGCTGTTGGCTGCGGAGGCCGCTCTGCGTCAGCTGCCCATGATGACGCAAGCGTTCCAGCCGGCGGAGCCGGCGCCCCAGCCAGCACGGCCGGCACGACCGGCGCAGGTGGACAAACGGCAACCGGCGGTGGAGCAGGTGGTTCTCTCGCCGGAGGCGCTAGCGGCGGCTCGCTGAGCACGGGCGGGGTCGCTACGGGAGGCGCCGGCACCACCGTTGCTGGCGGCACCACCCTTACCGGCGGCACCGCCAGAACTGGCGGGAGCACCGTTGCCGGCGGGACCACCGCCACTGGCGGCACCGCCATTACCGGCGGCACAATCGTTGTCGGCGGCACCACGAGCCCTGGCGGCACCACGAGCCCTGGCGGCACCACGAGCCGTGGCGGCACGGCTGCTACCGGCGGGACCACGGCTATCGGCGGCACCACCGTTGCCGGTGGCACCACCGCTACCGGCGGGGCAGCGACGACCGGCTGGACGACAATACACAATGACTTCTTCATATATGACACCACTGGAGCGTTGCTCGAGGTGCGCAGCGGATGCCTGCGCCAATTCAATGGCATCTTCTACTGGTATGGGAGCCCGTATCCCGCGATCGACCAGGTTTCCTACGCGTCTACCGATCTGGTCCATTGGACCTACAAGGGCGTTGCGATCCACCTGGCCAACGATGCCAACCGAATGGATGTGCTCTACAACGACACGACCAAGCAATACGTGATGTTCTTGAAATACATTGGGAACGGTGCCCATTTGGGAATATGCACCGCTTCGGCTCCTGAAGGACCGTTCACGTTTCTAAGCTCGAGTCTCATAGATGGCGACATCATGGGAGATATGTCGATGTACAAGGACGACGACGGGCAGGCGTACATGACCTATGTTTGGAACAAAGCTAAGCAAATTGGCATATACCAGATGTCGGCGGACTACTTGACTCTGAAAACGCGAATGTCTCTGCTGGATGCACCGAGCCGCGAGGCCCCACACATCTTCAAACGCAACGGCACCTACTACCTTGGCGTTTCCGAAACCAATGGGATCGATCCATCACCCACCCGGTACCTCACGGCAACCAGCTTGGCTGGCCCCTGGTCGGCTCAAACGATGCTGGTCACGCCCGGATCGAGCACTACCTACGAAACGCAGTGCGATTTCGTCTACCCGTTTACGGGGTCGCAGGGGACCGTCTACATGTTGGACGCCGATCGTTGGCAACCAAACGGAGGGTTTCAGGGCAACTACCTGTGGCTGCCCTATGATTTCAGTGCCACTGGCGCGCCAACCGCGAATTACTACCAGGACTGGGACTTGAACCTGGGCGCCGGCACCTGGAGGACCTTCGATCGTGCCACGCGCGACCTGGCTCTCGGCAAGACGGCTACCGCCTCCTCAACCAACGGCGCGAATGCCGCCACGAACGTAACCAAGGCCACGACCTATCAGAACTACACAGCCTCACGATGGGAGAGCGCGGCGAGCGACCCACAATGGATCATGGTGGATCTGGGCTCTGCGATGGAAATCAACAGGGTCGTTCTCAAGTGGTACTCAAACTACGGCAAGGCGTTCAAGATCCAGGTATCAACCGATTCCACAACCTGGACCGACGTCTTCAGCACGACCGTCGGGGCATCGTATTCCGTGACCGACGAGACCTTTGCCAAGGCCACGGCGCGCTATGCACGAATGAATGGCACGCAGAGGGGCAATGCAAACGGATACTCGTTGTTTGCGTTCATGGTTCTGAACGACCCCTAATCAGCCCGGCGCAGCGGCATGGACCAGAAGTGGGCGCAGGCGAATCTGCCGGTTCGAGGAAGTCACCACGATCGCGAACAATCCGAATCAGGGCGACGCCGTGTAGTACCTGGGCGGCGAGTGGGGGCAGGCCCAAGCGCAGGTGCTTGGCGAATACGGCCTCCCGTACCGGCGTTGACGACCAGACCGTCGCTCTGTGCGCTGCGCGAAAGAGAACCGGCGGGCGCAGCGTAGCCCTCAGAAGCCGCCGAAGACGCACTTCCCTCCGGGGTCCGGCTGACCGTGGGGAACAGCTTGCCCGTCGGGGGCGTAGCCCACTTTCCCCTTGTAGGTGATCTCGACCCAGGTGTTCATCACCGTGCGGTCGTCTTCCACCACGACGTCGTCGCAGTCAGTCTGGGCGAAGCTCTCGCCATCGTGGATCACACACACGCCTTCACCACCAGGGCCCAGATAGTAGACACGGCTGCCGTCCTTGCGGCGGGCGATGCCCGCCCTCGAGATGACCTGCTTGAAGGCCACGTTGTCCACGCGGGTGCCGGCCTTCAGGCGGAGCAAGATCTTGCTGTCCACGTCCGGCAGCTCGTGCAGCTCGACCGCCGCCTTCAATCGGTCGCTAGCCACGCAATCGCAATATTCGCCCGGGCAACCGTTCGCGACCAGGGGAAAATTGACGGCAGGAAGGTCGCGCCGAAGGGTCTCCGAACTCAGCATCTCCTCACTCTCGATGAGAAGGCCGCCCTCCGCGCGCCGCAGCCGCATCAGCTTGGGACCGCGATCGTGGTAGCCGCCCGAGGCGAACTCCTGTGCGAAACTCACCTGTGAACTCCGCGCATCGACCGGGCGTACCTGCAACTGGCTGGCCTGGACCTTCATGCTCTTCTTGAACATGCGGGCGCGATCCGCCAGCCAACCGTCACGATCCAGCTCCACCGTCCGATCGCCCGAACGCCGCACGCCATGGAATTGCGGCGCATACAGGCGCGAATAGTCTGCGAAGCGCCCCTCGTTCTGCGTCGCCAGCCATTTCTCGACGAACTGCCGGGCCTCATCGTCCGAAACTTTCTGCTGGGCTCCCACTTCAGCGGTGGACGGGCGCTTGGCAGCGGCCGTCCCCGCGTCAGGAAGGAAAACCAGATAAGCGATCAGTAGAGGGAACATGCCCTGCAATATAGGCCAAAACGTAGCCTAAGGAAGTGCCGCAGAGAGGCGGAGTCCACGGTAATTCGTAGGCCCCGGTGTCGCGCTCAACTCGATGGAGAGACCGCGGCGGGATGAAACTGGATCGAACGGGTATCAAGCAGGGGGTACTCCTTGCCATCCGTTGCGAACATGCGTTGTCCCAATCCCGTGACAGGGCCCGACTCCAGTCCGACCCATTCGGTCTTTCTTGCCAGGCGAATCGCCGAATCCACAGAGGCTTCGGACCCCGGGTAACGAACAGGAAGCAAGGCGACCGTTTCGCCCCCGTTGGTGAGGGTCAAAGTCGACGGAATCCAAACCAGGTCACGCAGGTCAGTCGGCTTTTCGATGTTGATAGCCGAGACGTTGGATAGAGGAATCCAATAGTACTTGCCGTTCACGATGGCTTCCAGCACAGGCCCCATGCGGGGATCGGCATCCGCCAACCACTGGAATTCAACGCCATCAATCGTCCCCGCGTTCGAAGGAGCCGCTTCGAAAGCCGAGTCGCGGAGTTCAGTAGCTTCTTGCGGTTTCCCCAAGGCCACCATCCTCAGCGATTGCAGCAAGAGTGCCATCCACTGCCCTGGTTGCCCAAGTAACAACGGCGTATGTTGTCCCTGAAAAACCGAAGCGCGAAACTCCTCGCATTTTATTGCGGTTTGGTAGGTCTTGACCATGGGAGCCATCGTCGGCGCCATCTCTTCCAGGATCGCCAACTGACTCAAAGCCTTTGACCACTGCCCAAGCACGGCCTGCACCTGGAAGAGAAGTACATGGTGCTTGGGGTCCGAGAACGCTTGCCGGACCAGGGCTTGCGCGCCGGCGAGGGCTCCCTCAAGATCTCCGTTTCGAATACTTTCACTGACGGCATTCATGCGGTCACTCTCCTCGGGAAGTGCGTGGAACTCGTTTGCGGTTTCCTGATGCTGTGATGAGGTGTTCGATTGTGGCTCCCGCGCATCAGCTACCTGAGGTGTATATTGAAGGTCAACCTCCGTAAAGCCGAAAGTTGCGGCTTGCCCGAAGATGGAATCCGGCACCGCGTAGGGTGGGCTAGATCGGGATCGGCCCGTGAGGGGCCCAACCGCCTGGTTCAGCGTCGCCTTTGACGTGTCGGGCTCAAGCGCATAGATTGCGCGTTTCCATCGCGTGGGTCATAGTGAGCGTCGCGATGCATAGCTAGGCAGCGAGGCACATGAAATGAGAGCCCTCTACATCAAGAAATACGGAGGTCCCGAGGTCATGCAGATTGGCGAGCTGCCTGACCCCCAGCCCAAGCCGGGTGAGGTGCTGGTCGCCGTCAAGGCCTCTTCTCTCAATCCCGTGGATTGGAAGGTGCGCTCGGGCGAGTTGAAGTTCATCACGGGCCGCACTTTTCCGAAGACCCTTGGCTCGGACTTTGCGGGCACGGTGGAGCAGGTGGGCGCCAGCGTCGCAGTCCCGTCGGTGGGAGAGCGTGTCTATGGAATAACAGCCCTGATGTTGCGCAAGCCAGGTGCCCAAGCCGAGCGGCTAGTTTCGTTGCCAAAACGGCTGCGGCGCATGCCTGACAGCATGTCGTTCGAGCTTGCGGCGGCATTGCCGGTCGCCGGGCTCACCGCACTCAATGGGCTTCGCCAATGCGGCGATCTGCGCGGCAAGACCGTGCTCATCAACGGCGCCACGGGCGGTGTCGGGCATTTCGCCGTGCAGATCGCCAAAGTTCGTGGCGCGACGGTGACCGCGGTGTGCAGCGAACGCAACGCCGAGCGAGCGCGCTCCCTCGGCGCCGAGGTCGTCATCGATTACCGCCAACAGGATTTCACCCGGGGCAGCGTCAGCTACGATGTCGTGTTCGACGTTTTCGGCCACCTGAAGTTCCCGGCAGTCGCCCCTGTGCTCAAGGACCGCGGGGCCATGGTGACCACGTTGCCCGGGCCATCCCTCATCGCACGAGCGGTTTGGCAGAGGGTCGTCGGCGGCAAGCGAATCTTTCTTGGCAACGTGCGCGACCGTCCGGAGGATTACGCAGACTTGGAGCGCCTGCTTGCCGACGGGTCGGTCAAGGCGGTGATCGACAAGGTCGTCCCCCTGGCAGAAGCCGCGCAAGCCTACGCAGCACTGGAATCCGGCGGCACTGTTGGCAAGGTTGTCATCCGCATCGCTTGAATTGCGACGGTGGACTACGCGCGAAACTTGCTTGCGCGCCGGCGCCGCGCAGTCCGTATTGGACGAGGTGAAGACAGGGCTTGCAACATGGCCACGTCGCGCAGGTCCTTGTCGCGACCGCTGGCGCGCTTGTTTGCGATGAGCTCCCGTCGCCCGATGACGAACAGCGGCCGGAGTATGAAATCCGCCTCGACACGCCCCTGCCATGCCCGCGCAAACGTAACCCCACTTATTTTGGTCAGCACATCGATCCGCCAGGGCTTGCGGCCCAGCATCCAGATCTTGCCGGGCACTGCCAGCTCGCGCGCCGAAGGCACGCTGGCGCCGAACCCGAAGGCCAGCAAGGCTTCACGAAGGCGACCGGCGTTTGCGCACGCGGGATCCACGAAGACGTCGAGGTCCTCTGTCAGTCTGGGCTCGCCGTGGGCCGCGACGGCGTGGCCCCCCACGAGCAGGAACCGAACGTGCTTCGAGATCAGAAGGGACAAGAACTCGTTCCAGTCGGGACCTAGTTGGATCTTCACCGAACCAGACCCTCCTCAGCTTCTCCACCGCGGAGATGCGCTCTTCAAGACTCAAACGCATGAGATCGTCTCGGTCGCAGTCTTCGACCTCACGAAAATCCGCTGCCGTGCGCAGGATTCGCTCGATCACGGGTCGATTGTCCCACCTGTTCTGCGGCGAGGCAAGGAGGCGGGTCGTCGAGCAGGTGTTCCGCACGTCACAGGATGCAGGGGGCGGAGATTGCGCCCGGCAAGAACTGGCCAGAGGTGCTTGAGCGTATCGGGCACCACCACCGCCCGGATTACCCCCAAACGATAGCCGTGACTCTGATGCAGCTTGAAAATGTAGGTCCAGAACCAACCGTCCGAGCTCTTCACCAGCAGGCCGACTGCTGCCGCCAATGCCGCCGCGGCCGCTGCGCCATAGACCAGACCGCGCCGCCAGTTGACGATGAGCAGGACCACGCCCAAACCCACGCCGATGATGCTGGCGGTTTGCTTGCTGAAGAATGCGGCGGCGATCACCAGCCCCGCAGCCGCCGCACTCTTCCAAGTATCCCCGCGCAAGACCAGCCACAAGGCCAGTGCTTCCAGGGCCAGCAACAAGCTGTCTGAACGCACCAGATCGAAGAAACCGCCAGTGAAGGCAAAAGCCGCCGTGACGGCCGCGGCGCCACCAAACCGACTAGCGCCGCCAGCAAACGACGGCCCCGCGCCAGTCCGCGCGCCTCGCCCGCCACAAGCACGCCGAGCAACACCAGTGCGGCGAAAAGAGCCAGCAGCGAACCCACCCGCCCGAGCAGATAGCCGAGAGGAAACACGAACGACAACAGGGCGAAGAGCGCGGGATATAGCGGCGTGTAGAGATAGGGAACGAAATCCAGTGATGGCTTGACGTAGATCCCCTGCCCCGCCGCAATTCTCTGTGCGTGCACCAACATGCCGCCTTCCATCCACTCAAGGTCGAGAGGGAAGCCAGCGCGGCCGGCAAGCAGGCGCAAGTGCCAGCCAAGCTGGACCAGGGCGGGCACCGCCGCGGCAGCCAAGGCGACCAGCACCAAGGCGCCGACCAGTCTGTCCTTGGTCCTGCCAGTCATCCGGCACTAGCCTCGCAGAGACACCACACTGACCCCGTCGCCTCCTTCGCCCGCGCCACCGGGCCGGAAGCGCTCCACATACGGCGAGGTCGCCAGGTACTCGCCCACCACCTTGCGAAGCGCGCCCGCGCCGTGGCCGTGGATGACGAACACGGTATCCGCGCGCTCCAGGGCGGCGCGGTCGAGAAAGGCCTCCAACTCAGCCAGGGCCTCGTCGGCGCGCTGGCCGCGCAGGTCCAGGCTGTTGGCGCCGGTCTGCAGGACCACGGCCTGGGCCTCTGGCCGTTCGCTCGCTCGGCTCTTGGCAGGCGGACCGGCTTTGGCTTTCTTGCCACCCACGCCCAACGCCCGATCGGCCAAGGCCTGGCGCAGTCTGGCCACGTCGAGCGGCGGCGCCTCGGGCAGCGAGGTGGTGGCCTCCTTGGCCTTGCGGTCAAGCGCCGCCCGCGCCGCCTGTGCGGTACGCGTGCGCTTGGCTTCGCGCACGATTTCGGAGATGGCCTCGCGTGGCCTCCCGCACCGCCGGGTCGACTGCCTCGCGCGAACGCGCAGCCAGCTCGCGCTCGCGCCGGGTGAGGGCGTCGGCGGCCGCCTGCGACGCATCGGCCTGGGCGTCCAAGTCCTGCTTGGCTTGCTCCAACTCGCGCCGAGTCTCTTCCAGCGCCTGGTTCGATCGCGCGAGCGCCTGCTGTCCATCCGTCGGACATGAGGTCACTCGACAAGACGTTGTCTCGCCTGCCAGTGTGGTGGTCTGGTCATCAAAGCTCTGACGAGCTTGCACGGCGGCCCGTAGGCCGCCAGCTCCCTGTCCACGGTCAAGAGGGAGAGGCCTTCGCTTTGTGCCTGGGCGAGGAGAATCCGGTCGAATGGATCCTTGTGCAGGGACGAGAGTGCCCGAACGGCGAGCGCGTGCTCGCCGGTGATGGGCAGCTCCTCGTAGCCAGCTGCTCCCGCCAGACCGGGCGCTGGCAATCGTCAGGGAATACCTGTCATGGGTTGTGGTGGACAACACGCCCGGGCTGCTGGTCGCTGCGGTTGGATTGCAGGAACGCGCGCGGATTTCGTTCTGGGACGCTCTCGTGGTGCAGGCAGCTCTCGACGCTGAATGCGATCGGCTGTACTCGGAGGATTTGAACGCGGGTCGGAGGTTCGGTTCGCTGCTCGTGGTCAATCCGTTTGCCCAGCCCGTACGATGACTCGCCCGTCGGATGACTGGCAGATAGAGGGTTCTGGCAACCGCGGTCGCCGGGCGGGCTGACGTCATTCTGACCGGGAATGACGATCTGCTCGTCCTGGGCGAGTACCAGGGTATCCGTATCCTGTCACCGCGCCAGTTTGTGGAGCCGATGGGTCGCCTTCGATCACCATTTCGCCTCGGCCGGCTTCCGGCTGGTCGGATGATATCCGGTGTCCAGCAGCGCGCACGCGGACCAGCCATTCGCGACGGTCTTTGCGTCGACTTCAACCGGTAACGTCGGACCCTGGGGCAGGAGAAGACGTCCCCATGGCCGGCGATTTCGACAAACCGATAGCGGCCATCGCGGTGTGCTGATCCGTCCGGGCAAGCGCCGGTGCGCTGTCCATAGACAACCGGAGATGCGAGCGCGCCCTTGGTCCGCACGCGGTTCTTTGAGATGCTCCTGCGCTGTCGAGCATCTAAAGGCAGGGAGGAATCACTATGGAAGGTCAAGCGGTACCCATCTCGAAGAAGCGGCTATGGATCGGACGAATCATGAGTGGCGTGGCTGTGCTGTTCTTGTTGTTTGACAGCACCACCAAGTTGCTGCGGGTAGAGGCAGTGATGAAGGCGGCTGAGCAGATCGGCTATCCCGCGGCCACGATGCCCCCCATCGGGCTGATCCTGCTGGTGTGCGTGGTCGTCTACCTGATCCCGCGGACCGCGGTGCTTGGCGCGGTACTGCTCACCGGCTATCTGGGCGGCGCCGTCGCGACCCACGTGCGCGTGGGCGATCCGCTGATGAGCCGCACCCTGTTCCCGATCTACTTTGCCGTTCTGATCTGGGGCGGGCTCTACTTGCGCGACAGGCGGGTGCACGCGCTGATCGCGCGACGGGATCCGTCGCGCTAGACAAGCTGACCTGTACTACTGCTTCGGACATCCGGCGTGCGGGTCGGCTACCGCGGCGATGTCGTAGGCAGCCACGGCGTTGGCGATGCCGGCGCCAACGCGCTGGAGCTCGTCGATGCGCTGGGCCGTAACCGAAACAAAGGGAGCTCCGAGAAGAGCAGCTTGAGCAGGCAACTGGTGTCGAGGTACAGGCTCATCACGGCGCCGGGTCAGCCCGCCCCGTCCGCTCGATCTTGAGCCAGCCACTCGTCTGTTGGCGGTTGGGCAGGCTGGCGCCTCCAGAAGCGACGGAGTCGTTGCAGATGCAGTTGCGGATCGAAGCGTGGGCGAGCGCGGGACGTGGCGGGCACGAAGGGCAGAAGACGAGCAACCGGCTTCGCATCGCGCGTGACCACGATCTCTTCACCCTGGGCCAGGGCCTTCTCAGCCTTGGGCCAGTGTAGTCGCACATCGCGCACCGTCATCCGAGTCACGCCTCAACGTTAACATGTTTCACGGCTTGCGCCGCCCCCCAAATCCCGCGGCAAAAGCAGCGACGCCGCGGGGCGCCTAGCGGGATGTGGCGGAGCTGGCGCAGATGCTCGGCGAAAGCGGGATTGGTGGCCCCGCGGCCATCAGCCGCGCGAAGGAGACTTCGCACGGCTCGCCGTTTACCAGGTTACAACTTCATCGAAAGCCAGACCGCCGGTCGGCGACTGGTCCTCCACCAGCAGCACGACTGGCCGGCCGACCAGATCGCTGGTGTCCCATTCGACCGTGGCGGCCGCGCCCGACGGCGATGCCGCACGCACCGGCTTGCCATCATCGAGCAGAGCCACACGCAACCCCCGATCGGCAGGACCGGACAGCACGAAACCCAGGTGCGACTGGTCAACCGTGAAAGGTGCGGAACGCAACGTCCCCTGCGCAGCCGGGCCCAGGCGGGTGGAATCCGCAGCAAAGCGGCCGTACATCCCGGGGCCCGCGGGGGCGGGGCCGTTGCCAAAGGCTTCTCCCTCGGCGACGAAGATCTGCCAGGTGCCCGTCTCGAAGTCGGCCAGGCGGCGGCCACCGGCTGGCACGGGCGGCGCTGCCAAGGTGGGGACCAGCAGGGCGTTGGGAGAGGTCTGCGCGCCAGCGAACATGCGCACCGAATCCACCCCTTCGCGCAGCGGCCACCACAGGTGATAGCGCGAGTCGATAAAGGGAAACTCGCCGGGCAAGGTCTTCCAGTCCAGCACGATGGCCGAGAAGAACTGCCCCTGCAGTGCCTGATCCAATCCCTCGGGCCGGCCCAACCCTGCCCCGACATCGCGCACACCCATGCGATGGACAAAGGTCCGCTTGCCCACCAGCGCGGCGTAGTAG
>Ga0224520_1000418_pt1 | contig 12774 bp, 10 predicted proteins | sample CFST25metaG_2_FD_180684 | JGI IMG/M metagenome (GOLD analysis project Ga0224520, IMG submission 180684) | Peat soil microbial communities from Stordalen Mire, Sweden - C.F.S.T-25 | ecosystem: Environmental > Terrestrial > Soil > Wetlands > Peat | place: Sweden: Norrbotten County, Stordalen Mire... | reverse complement strand
TCCGAATCTGCATCTTTAATGAATCCGAATCCTTTTGATACGTTGAAAAATTTCACTGTTCCTTTGTTCATTTTATTCTGTTTTTAAATTAATGGCGCAAGATAGGTATTAATATTGAAATAATCTAAATTATTTTATAATATTCTGATCTTAACAGCTGTCCATGGTCAGAAGTATCAGTTCTGAAGCTTGAAATGCCTTGATTATTACTTCAGTATTCGCAAAGCTGTGTATAATAATGTCCAACATTCGTATTGTTATAATCTTTTTGATAACAGTTTAATAATATTTCTACTTTTACCTCCTTAATTGTAAATATCATATCAATATGAAAAGGCTCTTAATTTCCTGGTTCGCATTTATCTTTATTTATCTGGGGGTCAACGGACAGGTCGATCTTAAGACTGTAGCAGAAAAATCTGATTTTAAATCGACCTCTGATTATAACGATGTTAGAACTTTCATGGATCAATTGCGCAAATCCTCTCCTTATATCCGCATCGAGAATATTGCTACCTCGGTTGAAGGAAGGGAAGTTCCCCTCATGATTATCGGAAATCCTTTGCCAAAGTCCCCGAAAGACATTATAAAGGATAAAAGAATTGTCGTTTATATACAGGCAAATATTCATGCAGGTGAAGTTGAAGGCAAAGAGGCAACTCTGATGTATGTACGCGATTTGCTACGGGATAAAAACCCCGCCATCCTTAAAAATGTTGTATTGCTTATCTGTCCGCTCTTTAACCCTGATGGAAATGAGAAGATCAGTCCTCTAAACAGAACTTATCAGAATGGGCCGGTTAACGGCGTGGGAGTGAGATATAACGGTCAGTTTCTTGACCTGAACCGCGATGCAATGAAAGCCGAATCACCTGAAGTCAGGGGAATACTGACCAACGTTTTCAACAAATGGGATCCCGCTGTGTTTATGGATTGTCACACAACTGACGGCTCTTATCATGTTGAACCGACTACATTTACATGGATGGTCAATCCTGATGGTGATAATTCCCTGATTGCCTATATGCGTGATAAGATGATGCCTGAAATTTCAAAGACGCTGTCTGAAAAGTATAAGATAGAGAACTGTTTCTACGGGGAGTTCTTTGATATGATGGATCCAGGAAAAGGCTGGGTACTGGACGCTTCCGAACCTCGTTACATAGTTAATTATTTCGGCATACGGAACCGACTTGGAATACTGAATGAAAATTATGTCTATTCCGATTTCAAATCGAGAGTTATGGGTTGTTATTACCTTATAAATTCTTTGATCGAGTACATAGCCTCAAATAAGTCCGACATTAAAAGTATGCTGAATGACGCTGACAAAAGGACAATAGCCCGCGGTGAGAATCCTGCTGTTTCTGACTCATTTGCTATAGATTACAAGGTGCGTCCTTCGGCGCAAAAGGTTACTATAAGAACTTATGAGGCGGAGATAATAAATGAAGCCAATGGAAGAAAGAATTACAAAAGAACCGACAGGCAGAAGGATGTAACTGTTCCATACTATATTGATTATTTTCCAACTAAAAATGTCAGATTTCCCTTTGCATACCTTTTAACAATAAACGATCCGGCTATAACTGATCTCATAAAGATTCATGGCATTAAGCTGGAAAAACTTTCAGTGGATACAAAAATTGCAGTACAGCAATTTGAGATCACAGATCTTAAAGGAGCAGCAAAGCTGAACCAGGGTCATTATAATAACACCATTGGAGGTAAGTTTACCGATGCAACTGTTGATTTCCCTGCAGGTACAATTGTTGTCAGAACTGCCCAGCCACTTGGAAATCTTGCAGCATATTTGTTTGAACCTCAGTCGAATGATGGGTTGGTGTTCTGGAATTATTTTGACAGGTACATTGTTCCTCAGTGGGGACCAGGATATAATCCCTACCCGGTGTATAAAGTTCTTAATAGAATTGATCTGAAGACTGTGGAAGTAAGATAAAGAATGGGAGACTTGGAGACTTGGAGAAGGGGTGAGGGAGAGATATATCAATTCTCCCATTCTCTTCTTCTCCCCCTCTCCCTTTTATTCTTTCAGTGCCTGGTATACTTATCAAATACAGTGATTACCGGAAGAACATTTCCGTTTTCATCAAAAAAATCACGGGTTGACCGGCCTCCAAATGTAGCAGGTTCCCACCAGAAAATACCGGCACCAAGGTTATCCGGTGTATTCAAAGCTATGTTGTTGACCTCTTCCAGGAACTCTTTCTGTCCTTCAGGTGATTCCTCAAACGGAGCTGGTTTGCTTTTATATTCAGTAGGAGAAGAGCAGTAAGCTACTTCTACCAGGATTATCGGTTTTTTATAAGTTTTAGCCATAAAAATCATATTGCTGCGTAGATTGAGCAGACTTCCATGCCACCAGGGATAATATGATTGTCCTATATAATCAAAATCAATTCCGTATGATAATAGTCTGTCGAAGAAATATTTGGTTTTGATCATGTTTCCTCCCTGATCAATATGAATCATTATCTTCGGCAGGATTGTACTATCACACGCGGCCTTAACTCCATTTATTCCTGCTTTTATAAGTTCTGCAAAATTATCCCAGTTAGCGGGTAGTCTTCCGTCGGGCCACAACATCCCGTTGATAACCTCATTTCCAATTTGTACCATTTCAGGCATCGCTCCCGCTTCCCGGAATGATTTAATTGTCTCCCGGGAATATTCGAATACCACTTTGACAAGCTGGTCATGCGACAATCCACTCCATGCTGCTGGAGTAAACTGTTTTTGCGGATCAGCCCAGGTATCGGAGTAATGAAAATCAAGGAGAAATTTGAAACCGCTCTCTTTTGCCTTTTTTGCAAGTGCCAGCGTATAATCAAGGTTATTTGGCAATTCAGTTGGATTATTGAATAGCCTGAGCCTTATCCAGTTATAACCATGGTCCTTAAAAATCATCAGCCCCTCTTTAGCTATATTGCTCTCTTTAAACTGAAATCCTCTGTCTTCAGCGCTTTTCAGAAAAGAGAGGTCGGCGCCTATGACGTATTCCTGTCCTGATAAATTAGCAGATTTCAAAATGAAAATTAAAGTCAGAAACGGAAGGATCTTTTTTAAATATACTTGTATATTCATATTGCTTAAGTTAGTTATAATTAATGTTTTGTGATTTAAATCTTCTGTATACAAATCTAAGTTAATATTTATCCTTTTGTCGATTTCTTAATGATCCTTTGAGTCTTGGTGGCAGAAAATAATGCCGCTAAGGCACCAAGACACAAAGATTCACAAAGTTATATTAAACAAAATTCATGTTATTTTTATAACATTGCAAAAAATACAATTTTTTATCACCTTTGAACCCGATAAATCAAGGCAATATATCTGATTATGAGAAAATGGCGTGTAGAAGATTCAGCTGAATTGTACAACATAAATGGTTGGGGAGTTGATTACTTTTCAATAAACGATAAGGGGCATGTAATTGTTACACCTCAGAGAAACGGGATGTCTGTTGATCTCAAGGACCTTCTTGATGAACTTATTCTTTCAGATGTGTCGACTCCCGTACTTGTCAGGTTTCCTGATATCCTTGATGATCGAATAATAAGCATTTCAAAATGTTTTAAGTCTGCCTCCGAAGAGTATGGTTACAAAGCACAGAATTTCATTATTTATCCTATTAAAGTCAATCAGATGAGGCCGGTGGTCGAAGAGATTGTGAGCCATGGAAAGAAATTCAATATAGGTCTTGAGGCAGGTTCCAAACCTGAACTTCATGCAGTTATTGCAATTAATACTGACCCCGAATCGCTTATTATCTGTAATGGTTATAAAGATGAGGACTATATTGAGCTTGCTCTGCTGGCACAGAAGATGGGCAAAAGGATTTTCCTTGTGGTCGAAAAACTTAATGAACTTAAGTTGATTACTTCGATAGCTAAAAGACTTAAAGTGAAACCAAACCTTGGAATAAGGATTAAGCTTGCTAGCGTTGGCAGCGGGAAATGGGAAGATTCAGGTGGAGATATAAGCAAATTTGGTCTGACTTCAAGCGAATTGCTTGAAGCTATAGATTACATTGAGAAAAACAAAATGCGGGATTGTGTCAAACTGATCCATTTTCATATTGGCAGCCAGGTCACAAAAATACGCAGGATAAAAATTGCTTTGCGTGAAGCATCACAATTCTATATTCAGCTCAGACAGCTTGGGTTCAATGTCGAATTTGTGGATATCGGTGGTGGCCTTGGCGTAGACTATGACGGTACCGGCTCATCAAACAGCGAAAGCAGTGTTAATTACACTATTCAGGAGTATGTTAATGATTCAATAAGCACGTTTGTAGATGCAAGCAATAAAAACAATATTCCCCATCCCAACATCATAACTGAATCGGGCCGTTCACTTACGGCTCATCATTCAGTGCTTATCTTTGAAGTTCTTGAGACTACAACACTGCCTTCATGGGATGTTGAGGATCATGTTAATGATCATGATCATGAGCTGGTCAAAGAGCTCTTCCTTCTGTGGGACAATTTTAACCAGTCGAGAATGCTCGAAACATGGCACGATGCCCAACAAATCAGGGAGGAGGCTCTCGACAAGTTCAGTTTTGGTCTCATTGATCTGAAAACCAGGGCACAGATCGAAAGACTTTTCTGGTCCGTCGCACGTAAGGTTTACCAGATGGCCAATGTGACCAAACATGTGCCGGATGAATTGCGACAGATCTCCAGGATACTTTCTGATAAATATTTCTGTAATTTTTCACTTTTCCAATCGCTTCCCGATGCATGGGCAATTGATCAGATATTTCCGATAATGCCTATTCACAGGCTTAATGAAGAACCGTTGCGTACTGCCACCATCCAGGACATGACCTGCGATTCAGACGGGAAGATCGATAATTTCATCTCTACCAGAAATTCATCTCATCACCTGCCGGTGCACTCTCTCAGAGGGAAAGAACCATATTATCTTGGAGTTTTCCTGGTGGGAGCATACCAGGAAATACTTGGTGATCTGCATAATCTTTTTGGCGATACAAATGCAGTTCATGTTTCCGTCAACTCTAATGGGTATAAGATTGATCAGGTGATTGATGGAGAGACTGTGGCTGAGGTACTTGAATATGTTCAGTACAATTCAAAGAAAATGGTAAGAACTGTCGAATCATGGGTGACAACATCCGTTAAAGCCGGTATAATAACTCTTGAAGAGGGCAAGGAGTTCTTATCAAACTACCGTTCAGGACTCTACGGTTACACTTATCTTGAATAATGAGAGATTGATTTTTTGCCAATTTTAACAAATGTTGTTTTTTTTTGTTTAACTTGGATATTCAATTTGCCATTTACAATTTACAATTTACAATTGTTTATTATTAACCCATTAATCCTTTAAGCTATGAGTGACAGTTCATTCGATTTTAATCTTTTTATTAAGGAATCTGTAGATGTCCTGGTTAATCCGAAATCTTACTTCTCCACCATGAAAACCTCTGGTGGAATGAGTGAACCACTGATTAAAGCAGTTATTTATGGTGCGATCTCGGGAGCCTTGGCTTTCATCTGGAGTCTCTTACGAATTGGTGCAATGACAGGTGGATGGTTTGGAGGCACAATCGGCATCATGATCTTTATCTGGTCAATTATTGGCTCAATTATTGGCTTGTTTATCGGCGCCGTGATTTTGCTTGTTATTTCCTCAATCTGCAAGGGAAACACAGATTTTGAGGCAAATCTGAGGGTTACAGCTTCTGTAATGGCTGTCTGGCCCATAAGATCATTCTTCGGTTTTGCAGGTCACTTTAATGTTTATCTTGGTGTAATAATAGCTCTGATAATAGGTATTTATTCTTTATGGCTGATCTATAACGGTCTTGTTGAAGCACTTAAATCAAATCCTGAAACGTCTAAAATAGTATGCTATGTTTTAATTGCCATAATTGTATTATTTACATTAATTGGTTTTGGCACAGCAAGAAGGGCTCATCAGTTTATGAATGAGTTTAACAGTAGAGATATGAAAGAGATGATGAAAGATAATCCGAAGAACAAATAACCTATAATTTTTCCAGAGCCAGGTTTCAACAATTTCTTCTTTTATTGGACCTGGCTTATTTATTTTATTTAATATTCTGCCTCCTTATCAATCCGACCAGGTATTTTGACTTGAACTGCTGACTGGCAATGGCTTGCTTCAATGGCGGTAGTTTAAGAATTACACCCAACACTGCGGCCATTGCTCTGTGACTGAACAAAACCCGGTTATCGAATATAAGATTCTGAAGTTTACCTCTTTCAATTGCCATAACAACAACCCTGTGAACTGAATTAACCGGTGTTATTACTTGTTCTTCTCTTGAGTCGAGTCTGATTGACTTCTTTTCGCATCCCTTCAGGCAAAGACCACAACCAAGGCATATTTCCCGGTTCAGTTTGGCTTTCTTTTTCTGAGGTTTCGCCGGATCATTTGATGATACAAGAGTCATTGCTTCCACCGGGCATAATGAGATGCATTTTCCGCAACCGTTGCAATTCTCTTCATTAACCGACGGAAGAAAATTAGTCGTATGCACCGGGTTCAGAAAACCGAATTTTCTTGCAGCTATCATCGCCTCGCAACAACAACCGCAACAATTGCAGATGAAATTTACATTCTCCTGAACGTTTTCACCAAACTGTACCAGATTAAAATCCCTTGCTTTCTGTAAAAGGTCAATCCCTTCAGTAACATCCACCTTTCTTGCTATTCCATGCCTTGTCAGTGAATCCGCACTTCCGTTAAAGGTCATGCAAATATTCATTGGGGCATTACAGTTTTTCCCCATATGCTCCATTTTATGTCTGCAATAACATACGCCTATACCAATGGAGCTTGCAGTTCTGATGACTTCTGAAGCTCTTTCATAATCAAGTACATGAAGGACATTTTCGCCTGAAAGCACCTCCTCATTAATAAATGCCCTGCCTAATTGAGTTTTTCCGGTTGTGAACAGGTCTTTTATGAAGTCCTCCTCAACATTCATATATTGATAGTATAGTTCTGACAGAGCCTTCTGGTCAATATCATTTCTATATCTCATCAGTGAAAACTCAAAGAAGCCTGCCATGGGTGGCGGCATTGAATAAACGATTTCGTTTTCATATTCGGAATCAAGCAATATGCCTCTGTCAGCCAGATCATTTAAAACTTTTATTGCTTCAGATTCCTTAATCTTCCATATTCCGGCTGCTCTTTTTGCATTAAAAGGTTTTATCGGCAAAGAGGAGACAAGTCCTGCCTCCCTTTCTGAAAACAGAATTTTCAAAATCTTAAAAAGCAGGTCAGAAGCTACTGCTCCCTGTGGAAAAGTGTTTATCCTCTCGGCGAGCTTTTGATAAGAGTTGTTTTTAATGGTTTGGTGGTGTGCCATAAAACGATCGGTTATCTTTTTACTTTTCCAAATGTAATTTTTTTTATGTTCATTGAAAATAATTTATATCCGTTGTTAGACAGGATTGAATAAAATAATCGGGAATAATTAATTAATATTGAAAGATCAAATAGTCAGAATATATAAAGATTATTATGAGATCATCAGTCCTGTTTTTATTACTAATTGTGTGCGGCAGGCTCAACGGTCAGAAAGGAACTCTGAATCTAAGCCAATGGCATGTCAGTGATACACCTGAAGCGTCTGATTATCAGATGATCAGAAAGATTAAGCTGTACTGCTTCCTTTCAAATGACAAAGACAATATCTATATTGACATAAAAGTTGACGACAAGGCAATTCAGGAGAAAATTTTGAAAGAAGGTCTTACTATTTGGATAAGTATGAACGGGAAAGAAGAAAGAAAAATGGGAGTCAGGTTTCCAATGGGATCCCAAAACCAGGGAAATCATAGAAAATCTGATCATACGGAAACCGAACAATATCAGGATATAAGCCTGATCAGCCTTCTTGCCCAAGCAAATACAATTGAAATTCTTGGATTCACTAGCGAGCAACAAAGGCACTTTCCGTCCGAGAATCGTGATAACTTCAGAGGATCAGTAAAACTTGATGAAAAAGGAACACTAATTTATAAAATGATTATACCAATTGCCAAACTTCCGGTCAGAAACTCAAGAGACAGCAGGGGAGCAATGCCTTTTATTCTTGGAGTGGAATATGGTTCTGCGAGTGTAACAAATAAATCTGGACTTAACAGAGGTCCTGCACCTTCTTCATTGTTCCATCCGCGTTCTTCAGATAATACAGAAGCATATTGGATTGAGAACGTCAGGCTTGCAACTTCAAAGTAGTTTTTATAGTTTTATGAGATCAATTATTTAATTGATCTTTTCAGATCTTAGAAATTAACCCATAAAAGACAGCAACATGAAAAACTGGGTATTTTCCAGAAATATATTCGTAGTTCTTATTTACAGGATTCTTCTAATAATGTTCCTGTTCTCCTTATGCAGAATAGGATTCTTTCTGTTTAACTTAAAAATGTTTCCGGGAGTATCATTCAGCCAGTTACTTACAATGTTGAAAGGAGGATTTACATTTGACATTTCCGCTGTTGTATATATCAATATGGTTTTCATCCTTATGCATATTCTACCATTTGAATTTCGCTATAAAGATGGTTATCAGGCCGTATTGAAGTATCTTTTTTTTATTACTAATGGCATAGCCATTGCGATGAACGGGATGGATTTTGTTTATTACAGGTTTGTAGATAAGAGAGCTACTGCAGATGTGTTTAAAACATTTGAGCATGATTCAAATAACACTAAAGTGTTTTTCAGATTTTTAATTGATTACTGGCCTGCAACACTTTTTACTCTGTTTGCATGGTTTCTTATGGTTTACATGTACAGGAAAGTTAAAGTTGAAAAACCAGTGGTTGCCAATAAAATCGCATATTATTCCATAAACCTGCTGATGATTCCACTGGTAATTGCACTGGTTATAGGAGCAGCACGAGGAGGATATAAGCATTCAACACGGCCGATCACTATAAGCAATGCCGCACGTTATGTCGATAATCCGCAGGATGTAGCTGTTGTTCTTAACACACCTTTCAGTATTTTCAGAACACTTGGAAAGAAAGCACTGATAAAATACAATTTCTTTGATGATAAAAAACTTGGTCAGTTATTTAACCCGCATTACATTCCTGATAAGAGCAAACCATTCACATATGATAATGTGGTCATAATAATCATAGAGAGTTTCGCAAGGGAGTATATCGGATCTCTTAATAGGGATCTCGAAGGTGGAAAGTACGAAGGATACACTCCTTTTATTGATTCTCTAATCAATGTAAGTCTGACGTTTGATGTATCAATAGCTAACGGGAAAAAATCAATCGATGCTATGCCTTCAGTGCTTGCTTCAGTACCTTCCCTTGAAACCCCTTATACAATTTCTCATTATGCCAACAATCAGATCAACGGGCTTGCGGAATTACTTAAAAGAAAGGGATATTATTCAGCTTATTTCCATGGAGCACCAAACGGGTCAATGGGTTTTGATTCATTTACTAAAATGGCCGGATTTGACGACTATTTTGGGCTTAATCAATATCCCGATAAAGCAGATTTTGATGGTATATGGGGAGTTTGGGACGAACCGTTTTTCAGGTTTTTTGCATCGAAGCTAAACAGCTTTAAGCAACCTTTTTTAGCTTCAATATTTACTGTTTCGTCGCATCATCCTTTCAAAGTACCCGAAAAATATGCAGGCAAATTTAAAAAAGGGCCAGCTCCGATACTTGAAGTTGTAGGTTATACCGATTACGCACTTCGCGAATTATTTAACGAGATTTCCAAAAGCCCCTGGTTTAAGAATACACTTTTTGTTATTACAGCTGACCACACAAATGAATCAGTGCATAAGGAATTCCAGAATAACTTTGGCGCCTATTGCGTGCCAATACTTTTTTATAAACCGGGAAGCGATCTTAAGGGTATTAAGAAACGTATTTCACAACAGATCGATATAATGCCAACGGTTTTAAATTATCTTAATTATGATGATGAGTATATTGCATTCGGTAATAACCTGATGGATGACTCTTATGAATCATTCGCTTTTAATACGAACGGCAGTACATATAATCTGTATATGAAGGATCATATTCTGGAAATGATCGATACAAAACCTGTCGGACTCTATAATTATAAAACCGATTTGTTTCTTGAGAACAACCTGCTCGGGAAAGAGCCTGTTCTGGAGAAACAGATGGAAGAGAAGCTGAAAGCTGTTATACAATCTTATAACAGCCGGTTGATTGATAATAATATGGTAGTACGTAAAACAAGGTAAGTTATATATGTTTGTTCGTTTTTATGCAGATTTCACGAAATATTAAAATAGGAATATGAACTCACGTCGTAAGTTTTTAAAGTTGGCGGGTACGGGAATTCTTGCCGCAGGCACATCTTCACTATATGCCTCCAAGATAATTCGGACCTCTGCAGATAAAGCCGTGAATACTTTCAGTATCGGTATGGCAGGATATACTTTCAAAGAGTTTTCCATTGAGAAAACCATAGAGATTATGAAAAGGGTGAGAGTTATCAATCTCTCACTGAAAGATTTTCATATGCCGATGAACAGCAATCAGGAGCAGATAGATGCTGTTATCGGAAAGTTCAAATCTTCAGGTATCAATGTATATACAGTTGGTGTAATTTATATGAAGACCAGGGAATCCGTTGATCAGGCATTTGAATATGCCAGAATGGCCGGAGTCAAAATGATAGTGGGAGCGCCTGATTATGATATTCTCCCTTATGTTGAGAAAAAGATAAAAAGCTATGACTTCAGGTTAGCTATTCATAATCATGGTCCCGACAATCCGCTTTATCCAAATGCCACTGATATCTGGAATCATATTAAAGATCTTGATCAAAGAATAGGGATTTGTATTGATATCGGTCATACTACACGAGACGGACAGGATGCATCAGTCGATATATTTAAATACAGATCAAGAATTTATGACATGCATATAAAGGATGTTGATAAGGCTGACAAAGAGGGAATAACCGTTGAAATGGGACGCGGTATAATTGACATTCCCGGAGTTGTAGCCACGCTTCGCAAAATTAAATATACCGGATCGTGCAGCCTTGAGTTTGAAAAAGATATGACCGATCCACTTCCGGGCATCGCAGAATCGATAGGATATTTTAAAGGGGTGATGGCCTGTAAATAAGAAGGAATATAAAATAGATTATAGGCAACAGTAATTGTTCTAGAGCTCAGTGTACTGAGCACGGAGCAGTATTAGAAGCATAAACAGGAGCTCCAACAAATTATCAGTACTCCGGGTTTAATGATTCTCTGTGTAACTCTGTGCAATCTCCGTGGTTCTCTGTGACAGTTCCTATGTTTTTTTTGCGATCTGCACTGAGCTTGTAGAAGAATGGAGTTAATGGATTTTATGCAATAATTAAAAACTCATATCGATTATGACAGATTCAAGAAGAGATTTCATTAAAAAAGCTGCCGTTGGAACAGTAGGACTGACGGTAGGAAATAGAATATTAGCTTCAACTGCCCGAAGTTATAAGAGGATATCAGGTGCAAATGAAGTTATCCGTGTTGCAGTAATAGGATGTAATAGTCGCGGCTCATCAATGGCAGGGACTTTTGCAAGGCAGAAAAACACTGAAGTTATCTATATCTGTGATGTTGATGAAATTGCCTTACAGAAGGGGATCAAATCCGTTAAAGAAATTACTGGAAAGGAAACCAAAGGAATCAGGGATTTTAGGAAAATTCTGGATGAGAAAGTTCTTGATGCAGTATATATTGCAACGCCCGATCATTGGCACGTTCCTGCATCTATTTTGAGTCTTAAAGCCGGAAAGCACGTATATGTAGAAAAGCCATTAAGTCATAACCCTCATGAGGGAGAGCTGCTGGTTTCAGCGGCTGAAAAGTACAAACGAATTGTACAGATAGGAACACAACGTAGGTCGTGGCCCACCCTGACTCAGGGAATTGAAGAGCTTAAAAACGGCGTCATAGGAAAGGTTTATATGGCCAAAACCTGGTATGCCAATACCAGAGGATCTATCGGAATAGGGAAAATATCCCCAGTGCCTTCTAATCTTGATTATGAGTTATGGCAGGGACCTTCTCCACGAAGATCTTACAAAGATAATCTTATTCATTATAACTGGCACTGGTTTTGGAATTGGGGCACAGGAGAAGCATTAAACAACGGTACTCACGATATTGATGTGGCAAGGTGGGGCCTGGGTTTGGATTTTCCTTTTAAAGTGAACTCCGTCGGCGGACGCTACCATTTTAAAGATGATTGGGAAACACCCGATACTCAGGTCATTACATTTGAAGCTCAGGGTGCGACGATCGTATGGGAAGGCAGGAGTTGTAATGGCAGCTATATTGATAACCGTTCTCGTGGTGTAATTTTTCACGGCGAAAACGGCTCCCTTCATACCGGAGATAACAGCTATTTGATTTATGACAATAAAAATACACTGGTAAAGGATGTAAAGTCTGAGATCGTTATCAGTGAAGGGCTTAATACTACCAGCCCCGGAGAAGAGCTTGATGCTCTTCATGTTCATAATTTTCTTGAAAATATCTACTATAATAGAAAGCCATTTGCCGACGCTTTAAATGGACATAAAAGCACCTTGTGGATGCAGTTGGGAAACATCGCTCAGAGGGTAGGACACACCCTGAATATTGATCCTTCAAATGGCCACATTATTGGCGACAATGAAGCTATGAGACTCTGGAGCAGGGACTATGAGAAAGGCTGGGAGCCTACTCTTTAAGAT
>Ga0224520_1000417_pt1 | contig 12776 bp, 10 predicted proteins | sample CFST25metaG_2_FD_180684 | JGI IMG/M metagenome (GOLD analysis project Ga0224520, IMG submission 180684) | Peat soil microbial communities from Stordalen Mire, Sweden - C.F.S.T-25 | ecosystem: Environmental > Terrestrial > Soil > Wetlands > Peat | place: Sweden: Norrbotten County, Stordalen Mire... | reverse complement strand
ACAATAGTTTTACCGGCCACCGGATGAGTTTGCTCAATAAAAACGCCGCGCTCTTTAATATGGGGGTCGTTAATTGCTTCCTCGATATTAAGCGATGCCCCGGCTGCTACGCCTGCCTTTTGCAGCTTGTGCATCACCTCGTAATGTGTGCAGTCCTTCGTCCAGGTGGCAATCAGTTTATTTAACTCATCCTGATTTTGCCAGCGGCTGAATTGATCGGAGAACTTTTCATCTTTAGTCCACTCCGGATTGTTCATAACATTACATAATGCTCTCCATTCAACGTCGTTAGAAACGGCGATAGCCACCCATTTATCTTCCCCTTTACAGGGATAACATGCGTGCGGCGCCATAATCTCGTCGCGGTTACCCATGCGCGGGCGTATCCTGCCGTTTATTACATACTCCATCGTAACCTCCGGGATTAGCGACGCGACACTTTCGCTCTGGGCAACGTCGACATGCTGCCCCCGGCCGGTTATGCTGCGATAATTTAAAGCGGCCAGCACGCTGAAAACACCATACATGCTGCCGATCGGGTCGCCAGGATAAGTACCGGAAAGAACAGGTTCTTCTCCCGGGTAACCGAATGAGGCGCTTAAACCTCCTGCTGCCTCGATAGTGGACGCGTAGGAAACATAGTCCTTATCCGGACCGGTGCTGCCAAACGCCGGCAAGGAAACCAGGATAATATCTGGTTTGATTTCTTTGAGCCTGGTGTAATCCAGACCCCAACCAGGCATTACCCTTGGCGAAAGATTAGTGATCACGATATCGCTGATCTTTACCAGTTTTTTAAAGATTTCCACTCCTTCAGGCTGTTTCAGGTTGAGCGTGCAACTCTTCACCCCTCGGTTGGTGATATTAAACAAACCGTGATTTATATCCGGCTTCTGACTAAATTCCTTCCCGGGATCTTCCAATATTCTGGTAATTCGCTGGTGGTCAAGCCTTTGATTTGTCTCGATCTTGATTACTTCTGCGCCCATATCCGCCAGAACAGCTCCCATCCAGGGACCTGCCCAAACCCAGGTTAAAGCAATCACTCTGATCCCTTTTAAAAAAGGAAGGTCCTTGCCACGATTACCTTCTATCATTTTTCAAATGACTCCGGCTTCTCTGAATTTATCCAGGTCATTTCTGGTATAACCCAATCGTTCACAATAAATCTCTTCGTTGTGTTGACCCAGGGATGGCGCGGCTGCGGGTTCCTCCCGGTTGATATCAGAAAACAGGTACGGCACACCTGGGTATTGCCGCTTGCCGTTCCCCGGGTGTTTCATTTCTATGAAAAATTCGCGCGCCGCCATTTGCTTGTCTTTTAATACCTGGTCGGCAGTGCGCACTGCGCCGATTGGTATCCCTTTTTCCTGACTGGTTCTATAGATTTCTTCAACTGTGTACTGCATTGTCCATTCCAGTAGTAATGGTTTTAGCGCATCCCAGTATTTCGCCCGCGATGTGGCATCTTTAAACAATTCGTTATCAGCCCAATCGGGATGCCCCATTACCTCGACGAAACGCCACCACTGGTGCTCTTCTGCCAGCGCATTATAAATATAGCCGTCTTTGCAAGGTAAAATGTGCGACGGCGCAACAGACAAGACATCCGTCCTGGAAATAATCTGTTTTGCGTATGAGTAACGGGCGGTAGCGGCATTCAGGTTTTGGATCACACTTTCCTGTTCGGATACATCGAGTTGTACTCCTGAGCCGGTTACTCTCTGATGGTAGAAAGCGCCCAGCGTTCCTGCGGCCGCGCTTAAACCCGCTTGGAAACTGAAAAGATGGGCAGGGTATTTTATCGGCTCTTTACTGACATCTCCCTCACGGGTAGAAATATTGCCCACGACACCCATATGGGTGGTTACTAATTCGCAACCTTTGTAATCCCTGTAAGGTCCGGTCTGTCCGAATGGCGTGATAGAAGTCATAACGATGTGCGGATTGATCCGCTTCACGAACTCGTAGGAAAGTCCAAGCCTTTTCATTCTAGCCGGCGGGTTGTTCTCAATAAATATATCAGCTCTTTTTAGCAGTTCCATAAACATCTTTTTCCCGGTGGCAGTCTCCGGATTCAAGGTAATTCCCAGCTTATTCATGTTGAGATATTGAAATAATCCGCTGCGTTCTGCACCATGTTGTATGTCCTGTAAAAAAGGTTCCAGCCTTCGGGAATCGTCACCGCGTTCCGGCTTTTCAATTTTTATAACCTCGGTGCCGATATCTGCCAGCATTTTTGCGCAGAAGGGCGCGGAGATCAGGTTTCCGTATTCGATGGCCTTTACACCGTTAAGTACGTTATAAAACATGTCGCTCCCCGAAAATCTGACTCGTTGATTGATCAATCAGTCTCTAAACCAACTTTATTTACTGAACAATTGGAGAATAACACATGCCTATTGACAATTCCAATAAATCTATGTTAGCATCGGGCTGTTTTCAATTGAATATCTATTTGAAATTTGATATAGAATATCCTATTATTATGCGGCGATTAATATTTGTCAACATATTCAAAAAAATATGCTATGGTAATGTTTTCATCAATGCCAACTGTGACGGTAGGAAGAACTACGCTTGATTTATGAATGATTGGTAAGCAGGGAGGTGGAAAATGCCAAAAACAGTGACGATATTGGTTCCTACGGCTGAATCCGATATTAAAACGATTTCCGTAAATCCCCGGCTAAACGATTTTAATGGAAAAGTGGTCGGGTTTTTATGGAATGAGAAGCCTAACGGTGATTTTTTATTGATCCGAATTCAGGAACTTCTTTCCCAAAAGTACCGGCAGGTCAAGACTATTTGGGAGCAAGTAGAGGGTCTTCACACCGCGGTAGAGGTTGCGCCGGAAGTAAAACGAATCGCTGCCGCCGCCGATACGATAATAATCGCGACAGGTGACTGAGGAGCTTGTACGACGTGGTGTATCCACGCCGCGGTCGAGCTTGAAAAAAGCGGGAAACCTGCGGTTACCATTTGTACCAACCGTTTTGAAATTCTCGCCCGCACCACCGCTAAAGGTCTGGGCATGCCTGATCTGCCGTTGGTGATCGTCTCTCATCCCATCGGTGGAATTAGCCCTGAAGAAGTTAAAGAAAAAGCCGATAATATTTTTAGACAAGTAGTTGCCATGTTGATTATCTAATACTATTCGAACCACGGCAGGCAAAGGACTATAGAAGATGAATCGTATGTTTGCCTCAGAGAAAATGATTGTGGACGAATCTGTCCAGGCGATCAATGATCTGTTTGTTGAGAAAGGTTGGAGCGACGGACTCCCCATCATTCCGCCGACAGAGCAAGCGGTAGAGACAATGTTAGCCGGAACGAAAAGAGATCCAACGGAGGTGGCAGCGGCTATTCCTCCTTGTTGGGGTAAGGCTACGATCGAGAAGATAGCGATCAACGCCGTTATGGCCGGTTGTTTACCACAATATATGCCTGTTATAATAACCGCTATCGAAGCAATGGCTGATGAGCGATTTCGGCTCGCGGAAATTCAGCCGACAACCCATCCGGTTGCCCCTCTCGTGATCGTGAATGGCCCTATCGTAAAAAAACTGGATATCAACAGCAAAACCGGTGCTTTTGGGCCGTGCTGGCGTGCTAATGCTACCATTGGCAGAGCAATCAGATTAATACTGCTAAACATCGGCGGTGCTTTACCCGGCAAGCTTGATCTATCCACCCAGGGGCAACCTTCTAAATATACTTATTGTATTGCTGAGAACGAAGAAGACAGTCCGTGGGAACCGCTTCATGTAGAAAAAGAGTTCGCTGCCTCAACGAGTAGTGTCACTGTCGCCGCGACGGAAAACCCGCACAACATTAACGAGCATGTCGCCATTACCGGTGAGGAGATGTTAATTTCAATTTGCAATGCGATGATGACAACGGGTGCCAATAATGTGTTGTTTCAGGAAGGCAGTCCGGTGATCGCATTAAGCCCGGAGCATGCTGCGACTATCGCCGCCAGTGGTTATTCCAAGAACGATGTCAGGAATTATATCTATGAAAAAGCGAGAATTCCGCTTTATCGTTTCCATCGGAGAGCCATTGACAAGTATTACTCCGGTTGGGATGAAAAAGCGATGGTTCCGATAACCGCCCGCAAAGAAGACATCATCATAATTGTAGTTGGCGGGCAAGGCAAACACTCAGCTTATCTACCGGCTTTTATCCCGCCTTCGGTCACAAAAGCGATCGCGGAATATTGATGTTTTTAATGGCAGGGCAGTAAACTGTAGGTTGATCCGCCTTCGGTGTTTGGAAAGACCGATAATTTACGATAATTACGATAATATTGTTGTTGAAAGGATAATTATTCACGATATTTAAGAATATTCCGATTATTTGGGAGGATTTGAACATGAAGGGAAAGTCTTTAACAATGTTGGCGGTGGGAGACTTGATACTTGAGAAGCCGGATGGCGAATTCTATCTTTCTCCGGTAGCTCCTGTACTCAGAACAGGTGATGTAGTAGTTGGAAATGGAGAGATTGTCTTTACCGATAGAGGCATTGCTACTTATGTAGAAATGTATCCCTCGCCTGGCTGTCCGTCAGGCAACATGGGAGCTTTAGCCTCCGCTGGCTTCAACGTGATAACGCTTGCCAGTAATCATGTATATGATAGAGGCGCACCGGGGATCGAGGATACTGTTGCCGGTCTTCGGGGTTATGGGATTGCAGTCACCGGGGCCGGGATGAATGTTGATGAGGCCCGGGCACCGGCTATCATCGAGCGCGATGGAACAAAATTTGGTTTTCTGAGTTACAATTGTGTCGGCGCGCCGGGGCAATGGGCCACTTTTGACAAACCGGGATGTGCTTATGTGCATATTATTTCCCATTATGAAACAGCCACTAATCCCGGTGGTACCTGTGATGTCTATACTTTCGCTGAACCGCGAAGCCTTAAAGCAATGGAAGCCGATGTCCGGAAGCTAAGACCGCTTTGCGATGTTCTTGTAGTTGCATTCCACAAAGGTATAGGATCTTCGACCAAACTGGCAATGTACGATCAACAAGTAGCGTATGCCGCAATTGACGCCGGCGCTGATCTGATACTGGGTCATCATGCGCACATGCTTAAAGGAATTGAGAATTATAAGGGGAAGGCTATTTTTCACGGTTTAGGTCAATTCGTTCCGGTTGTGGCTGGACTGACCGATGCACAAATAAAGGAACGCCGTATTTCCCGCCCGCCAAACCTTTCCGGCGTTTACAATATCCAACAAACCCCGGATCAGTATCTGACGATGATCGCTAAGTTTTTGATTAGTGACAAGAAAATTTCACGCCTGAGTTATCTCCCGGTTTTAGTCAATGAGCAGCGTCAACCTGAGGTAGTCAAACATGATCACCGTGGACAGCAAGTATTTGATTTTATGGAGATGCTGAACAAAGAAGAAGATCTTAATACCGGTTACGAGTGGGAAGACGACGAAGTAGTGGTCCGGTTGCGCTAAACATAGTCACCTTCATCGTTGTTCCTGAAGCAAATTTGGAAGATTTGGATCCCGGTGAGGACTTAATGCCTCATCGACTTTTTTAAGTTCTGATCTATCCAGAACCGTGCCGCATAGAAACTCAGTAAGCTAGGCCCTCCGGAACCCATCCACACCCCATGGACTTGGGCGTTATAGCCCTTAAGCCATGGTTGACAGAGCGCGTATTGCCGGGGATGGAGGAGTGATACTACGTAATGTTGTCGTGCGGTATATTCATTCGCTTCTTTAAGTATTTGCTTTAACTGATCCAAACTGGTCGCGGCCTCGGCTTTAGGATAGTAAGCGTCAAAAACAGGGTCGCTAACCATGTTGAAGTTTTTTGACAAGCCCGTGTAAAAATTGGTTATGATCCTTATTGGGGCTTTGGTATGACCAAGTGGTCCGTAAGGTCTATAAACCAGCTGTTCGTGCTTATGGCTCTTTACGACAAACTCCAACCAATCGGAAGTGGCCATTGTCCTGATCTCCATATCAATACCAACCTGTGCAAAATAAGACTTGACCATTTGCAACAAATCCATATCTCCGGCAGTATCGGCTATTACATGCGTACTGAACCCGTTGGGATAGCCCGCTTCAGCGAGAAGTTTCCTGGCTTCGGTTGGGTTATATGAATATTGCTCTTTTACATCTTGAGGCCAGGTCTCATAAACTCCACCCCATTCCACACCCATTTCACTCGAACACAATGAAGAAGGGTCAGCAGACGTAGCGCCGGCGTAATGGATCCTGGCTATTGCCGGGAGATCTATCGCCAACTGTAGCGCCTTTCGGACTCTGATATCATTAAAAGGCGCTTTATCATTTCGCATTTGTATTGTAATTGCAGGTCCTCCCGAAGTAGGTATTTGTATTATTTCAGGATTCGTATTCTGAATTAATAGCGCCTGCTCTGCCGAAATGGAAGGAATGATATCAATTTTGCCCGCTCGCATCTCCGCGGCTGCCGAAGCATCGTCAGGTATAATAAGGTATTTGAGCCTGTCCACGTAAGGCAGTTTATTCTGTGGATAACGCTCATCGTATGCCCAATAATCAGAATTCTTGATCATCTCCGCCGATTTGCCGGAGGTAAAATCCTTTAAAATAAACGGACCCGTACCTATTGCGTGGTGCCAATCGTTAACGTCCCCCCATTTCTTTACAGCTTCAGGATTCTCTAGACACGACGCCTGACTGATATCATGTATCCTTTCTATCATTAATTCAGGGGTAAGTTCCTTAAATTTAAAGGTCACTGTGTACTTATCGGTAGCGGTTACCGATATCAGATCCTGGATCCTGTCCCGCGACGGGCAAGGTTTGTCATAACCCCCGCCCATTCCATACATCCGGTTAAAGTGAAAAACCACATCATCGGCTACAAATTCGCGCCCATTGGCGGGCGGTATATTCTGCCAGTGAATTCCTTTACGCAAATGAACTACATGAGTATAATGATCCGGAAACTCCCATGATTCTGCCATATTACCTTTTACATATTGGACAGGGTGCCATGCCAGTCTGTAATCCCATACTGACGGATTTACTGTCCAGTCGTCCGCTGCCATTTTTTCCAGCCATGCACCGTATATACTGGTAAGTCCCTCAGTGAAATAAGGGTCAAAATTCACTATGTTTCTGTCGGCTCGAATAACTATTTCATCACCGTACTGCGGTTTAGCAAGTTTATCCCACCAATGGCCTTTATTTTCCATAATATTTCCCCTTTCTTGACGCACTGCAGATTACGACACCGGTTAGCTAAAAATTATCAGGAGGGCGAGGAGAATTCTCCTCGCCCTCCCTCAGGTTACTGATTCTTACCTTGGATTGTCAACAAAAGCTGGTTTTAACGGTTGAGGAGCTAATACCCCAACTTCTTTTTTAGAGCCTGATCAATCCATATTCTTGATATCATGGGTACCTGGTCGTGGTATCCGGAGTCTACCTCACCGAAGTAATTCTTTAACCACGGCCAATAACAATTGAGAATAGCCGGATCTGCTAAAGGAATGTATCCGGCATCGGCTAGCATATCCTGAGCCAGTTGCGTCATCTGAGTCTGGCGTTTGACCGGGTCCATTTGTGTCGTGGTCGCAACGCTCTCGATATCAAGAGGTTCTCCCGCTTTATATGTGGAGCCCAGTGTATTACCCTGCACATAAAGAATTGGCGTCAATGGATTCGCAGTGGCTACTGACCACTCAAGGAACCCTTTGTAGGAGCGGGCTGTTTTGATTGCGGTGAGCGCTACTTGATCCGTTGGCTGAAGCGTAACCACAACTCCCGCTTTAGCCCACTCGGAGGCGACAATTGATGCTACATTTGCCTGAATTGGGTCGGCGGAATTGTAACTCAATGTTGTCGGAAAACCATTTGGATATCCGGCATCGGATAACATCTGCTTGGCCTTGGTCAGGTTATAAGTAAACAGAGCTTGAATTGATGCCGGTTCTTTTTCCAACGGCGTGTAGGAGGGATTTCCTGAAGATACAGGCCAACCAAGAATGTTGCCGTCGCCCCACACCAGTTTCATTATTGTACTAAAGTCGGTAGCCATCATTAAAGCTTGACGGACACTCAGGTTACTCAGGGGCTGGGAATCAATTCTATTGATGTAAAATATTAAAACCTGAGCGGATATCCATTTGGTTTGGATCAGATCGGGAGATGTTTTTTTCAGCGTGTCCCCATTGCTGAGAGGAACTCTGGACCACAGGTCAATCTTTCCGGTGCGTAAAGCGGCTAATTCGGTTGAGGCATCAGGAATAACCGGATAAGTAAGCGAATCTATAAACGGCATTTGATATTGTTTCCCGTTAATTGTCGTCTTCCCCCAGTAGTTGGGGTTCTTGGTGTAAGTAGCGGAAGAACCGGAGACATAATCCGTCAAGATAAACGGTCCGGTACCGACTGCATTTTTCCAGTCGGCGCCCCCGGCATTAGCGGACTCAGGACAAAATGGAACACCTGAATTTCCGCCATAAACGAGGTAAAACGGCCAGTTAGAGTTATAAGTATTAAAGTCCCATCTTACTGTGTATTTGTCAACGGCAATTACGTCTTTAACCCAGGTAAAGCTGGGTGCGGATGCCGGTGCAGTTATGAGACGCATTCCGGTGAAAGCTGCATCGGTGGCAGTAAGTTCTCTTGCCGCCATGCCGATGTGCTGGTTACCCGTCCACATGATTCCCTGTCTCAGGTGGAAGGTCACAGAAATCGGGTTTGTGTTAAACTCCCAACTTTGTGCCAGTTGACCGCCCAGGAATTGATCAGGAACGTATGTTGTCAACTGAAATGAGTATTGATTACTCCCTCTCGGCCCGTAGGTTTCGATATCTCCAAATCCATACCATTCAAGATACGGATTTACCCAGACGCTTGTAGATGACCCTCTTTGACTTGTATCGATGTCCCAGCTCGGTGGGTCTGCGAAAGCCTGATCTGTTAAAACAGTCATGCTCCCGCCATATTTTGGTTCATTGGCAGCGGTTGTCGTCGTTGTCGATACTTTTGTGGTCGTAGGGGGCGCTACCGTTGTCGACGTTTTTGTTGTTGTCGACGCAGGTGCAGTTGTTGATATTGTGGTGGTTGACGTTGTTGTCTGCTGCGCACACGCGCTCAGCACCAAAGTCGCAACTAACAATAAACTCAACCCCACCCATAATAACTTTCTTTTCAACCTTTTCTCCTTTGCTTTTTTATTGAAAAACTTAGCTTCAAATAAGTTACAATTATGAAATCCCATTTATCCAACATCTTTTATGGAAGTAAATAATCCCTGAGAATGCTTCCCGCAGAGCGAATATTAAGGTCGCTTTCAAATGGCGTTTTTCTTAGATCATGTTCAATGATACATCCATTGATTATACTATATGAAAATTAATATGGTATTCACTGTTGAAAACAGGTAAATTAAATGGTAGTATAACATCAGTTTTAGCCCTTGTCAAAACCAACTTCACAATTGTTCAAAACACTCTATAGTTTTACGTTCAAATAAGATTATTTAACCATTTTGCAATACATCGCGTTTCCGTGATAAATTGATTCTATATCCTTAATCAGATCTGCAAACATCGAATATATTTTTTTACAATAAGTTTACTAAGTATGTCGTTAATTTCAAAACAATAGAGGAATTAGAAATTATTTGTATTATAAACAAAGGAATATTATGGAAAAGAAAGTCGAAAAGTGGTGGGATGCACTTGGTAAGCCGCAATACGGTGGAGAATTGGTTATCCGGGCTAATAGAAACCTTGAGAATTTTGACCCCTATTTCGATGAGTCAAACCTTTGTAGTATCCAGGGAGCCTGGATGGAAAGGCTGGTTTGCGATGACTGGACAGTAGACCCTGCAACGTGGAATTTTGGATTGGGCTGGCACCCCGCTCAATACAAGAAAGGTCATCTGGCTGAAAGCTGGGAGTTTACGGACCCGGGTACTCATGTCGTGCACTTGCGAAAGGGAATACACTGGCAGAATATACCCCCCGCAAATGGGCGGGAGTTCACCGCTGATGATGTGGTATTTCATTTTAACCGTTTATACGGCACGGACGGCGATTTTACCAAACCGAGTCCGTATCATGTCGGTGTTAACTCTTTTCCTGATCTGATATCGGTAACTGCGGCTGACAGGTATACCATTGTTTTTAAATTCAAGAGCGCCAATACAGAATCTATCATGTGGACTCTGTATAATTTTAGTCTTGCCCATTGTATGGAGAACTCTGAAGCTGTACAAAAATGGGGAGATGTGAGCGATTGGCATCACGCCATCGGGACCGGGCCATTTATTTTGCAGGATTTCGTCTCAGGTAAATCAGCAGATTTGATCAAGAATCCTGATTACTGGGGACATGACGAACGTTATCCTCAGAACGTACTTCCCTATATTGACAAAGTTAAGTATCTGATAATCCCTGACGAAGACGCCGCTCTGGAATTAATGCTTGCCGGCAAAATAGACGTGATGTATGTAGGTTCTCCTGTAAAAGCTCAGGCAATGCAGAAAACAAATCCGTATTTACAACTCATACCCGCCGGAGTGGCGCCGCCTCCCAGTGTGCAAATGAGCATGCATGAAGGGCCTTTTAGTGATATCAGAGTCCGAAAAGCCATGCAAATGGCGATCGATCTGCCGGCTATAGCGAAATCGTACTACCGGGGTCTTGTTGCTCCATATCCGGCCATGGTAACTTCCAGACTGATGAAAGGTTGGGGTTTCCCTTATGAAGAGTGGCCTCAGGATTTAAAGGACGAATATGCTTTTAATCCGGCCGCAGCCAAATACCTTCTCACCGATGCCGGTTATCCCGATGGGATGAAAGCCAACATAGTAGCCAATAGTTCAGCAGATTTAAACATGTTGCAGATAATCAAATCTTATTTTTTGAATATTGGTATTGATCTGCAAGTTCGAATAATAATGCCTGACGCCTGGAATCCTTATATTGAAAATGAACATAAAGTTGATGAGTTGATTTATCATGCCTATGGACCGTTTGGTCATTCCTTTGAGCCGCAAAAGCAGGTTGGCAGGTTCCACTCGGATCCAGTTACCAATGCCCTTTTTCTAAAAGCGAATGCTGCGCCGGGTGAAGCCGAGCTGAGGCAACTTTTAAGAGACGCCAACGAACGCGCCGCGCGGCAGCATTTTGCAATATCTATATTGGAACCGCAAGGATACGCTCTCTGTCAACCCTGGTTCAAAGGCTTTAGCGGTCAAATCCATTCGGTCTGGATGAATGGTGGAGGACCTTGTATGGCGAGTTTCTATCTGGGAAGATTCTGGATAGACCGGAAACTCAAGAAATCGATGGGACAATAATTTATTCGGTTCAGGTTTTTCGATAATGCCGGCTGTTCCAAATAAGCCGGTAGTCCCGATCTTTTTATCCTAGTTAGTTAACATAATACTTGAGCCTGCGGCAGATGTCTCTAAACCGCATTACTATTCACATAGTCGCTTTATCTTGCCTTATTTTGAACCATCAGGTAAAGTATCGTTATCAGTCTGTAAAAACAGGAGTCTTGATGTTCAAAAAGTCTGGTTATTTAGCGCTGGATGCGGATGGGGAACAGGCTGAATGGGCTGATGATGTCGGTATGGCCCATCCTGAATTTGTTTACGGGATTACGAGGGCAGGTCAGGTTGTTCTCGAACCTGCTATTCCCTACAGGGCCGTCAGCGCAAAATAAATCTTTTTTGGGAGGATAATATGCCTTTCTGCTCTAATTGCGGACAACCGATCGGAGATGATGATAAATTCTGCGCATCCTGCGGCACACCGAGGCAACCCTCGGTGGGTGGAATGCCCCAGGCTCCTTCTTACGTACCGCCTCAAGTAGCGCCGGTGAACCAGAACGTTCCTCCTCCCGTTACAGCTTACCAAAATCCGGCGCCTCCTTTTCCTGCCGAATCTGTGAAATTTGTCATCGGGAATCTGGCGATATCTAAATCCTGGGGCCGCACGGATGCATATACTCTGATTGTTACTCAGAGGAGGAGCATTTTTGCCAAATATACCCAGGAAATAATCAATGAAATTGTTACTACATCTCGTGCCAATGCGCAAGCCGAAGGGAAAGGATTTTTTGGCAAATGGGCCGCTCAAATGAAAGAATTTGGCAACTACCAGGAAAGATATCTCCATCTTACTCCCGACCAGGTTCTACAGGAGACACCCGGTAATTTTGCCGTCGAAAATGCCTGGATTCGCAGAATTAAAATTCAAGACCATTCTGATATATACCGTAGCTCCTACGTACAATTTAGCATTACATTTGAAATGGTAAACCAAAAACTTGACTTCATATCGGGCTATGATCTGGGCAGCCAGTTTAAGCAGGTGTATGGTCCGGCTATCGTTCATTAATCAATTCATATATAATACATGTAATCGGCAACATGCTTCTGGTAGCAATCATTGATTATTGAGTCGTTCCAAAACATTCATTGAGGAGGAAGACTATGAAAGCGGTGGTATTTAAAGAATTGGGCGTGATCGAAGTTCAGGAAGTTCCCGAACCCGAACCCGCGCCCGACCAGATAAAAGTAAAAATCGCTTACGCTGGAATATGCGGCTCCGATCCAATTATTGTTATCGGCGGGTTAGAGGAGTTTCCGCACCAGGAAGGCGGTATCGGCTGGACACAAAAACCGGGGCCGCCGCGTCCCGGACCGAAGATCATGGGGCACGAAGCTTCCGGCACTATTATTAAGATCGGAAAAGACGTCCAGGGTAATTTTAAAGTCGGACAGCATGTG
>Ga0224520_1000415_pt1 | contig 12826 bp, 13 predicted proteins | sample CFST25metaG_2_FD_180684 | JGI IMG/M metagenome (GOLD analysis project Ga0224520, IMG submission 180684) | Peat soil microbial communities from Stordalen Mire, Sweden - C.F.S.T-25 | ecosystem: Environmental > Terrestrial > Soil > Wetlands > Peat | place: Sweden: Norrbotten County, Stordalen Mire... | reverse complement strand
GAAATAATACATGAAACAGCATTAGCAAGTTTACATAAAGAATTTGCGACAGTAATAAAGACAGATGAATTGATCACAAAAATAGACAAATAAATAAGCCAGCCACCAACTTCGGCTATACGTAATGAGAGTTTCTGTGGTTTTCTTAGTTCATCAAGTCTTTGTTATATTTATGTATTTTGACAATGATTGCAAGCAAATCACTTACCGCGCATAGCCTAGGAACGTTAGCAAGGATTTAAGAAACAAGAACTATAAGAAAAAGCATACGAAAAAATTGATGACCTTATAAAGTGGACTAGTGTAAAAGCCGGAAAACCAGACAACATATGGACAGTAAGATCACAATTAACATACATACCTTTTCAACAGGTGCTTTATTCCGGCTATAAATAATTAAAATGGTACGATCAGATGCAAAGTGACTGACTTTTTTAGAGGGATCGACCCTTCACTGTAAACCACATCCCTTCCTGTATGATTCGATTAAGGACTGGACGACAGAGTTCTCGTACATATTGACAGTTTTAAAATTAACCCTACTTATAATACGGATGGTATAGGTAATTGGCTTCGTTGAGCTCGTCGCACTAAAGTGCTCCTCGATTGCCTTCAGCAGCTTGGACAGCTTAGTAATCAGCTCCCTAAGTCTATGCGATCAGGTTTAATCCAACTTAGTAAATTTCCCGTACCATGACTAATCCTGCTGCCGAGACAAGGTCAATAGGGTTGTAAGCCGACGCTTCCGCCAGCCGGCGGAACGGCAACTCATTAAACCGCCGGGCCGTTAGGCTTCAAAGGCATTTTGAGACGCATTCGTACATTCGACAATATCTTTTCTAGAAAATTTATCTTGACCCTAAATTCATCTTTTATACCAGGATTAAACGAACGCTAACTCAAAAGATCAGGTGTTTGCGAAAATAAAACGACTCATTTGTGATTTTTAAGCTTGATCTGTTACTAATTGGATAAAATGTGATCACAGATTGATTTATTTACCAAAAAGTAACAGCATGACAGATGACAGATAAAAGACAAAAGGACCAATTCCTGGATATTTTAGAGAAAAATATTGGGATTATTATAAAGATTGCAAGAGCATATTCAAAGACACTCCATGATAAAGAAGACTTGATTAATGATATCACTCTTGAACTTTGGAAATCATTTGGACGATTCAAAGGGGGCTCAAAAATATCGACTTGGATTTATCGCATTGCATTAAACACATCTATGAATTATAAACGTAAAAGAGAAAAAGACAGATTGTTTTTCCTGGACGATTTAAAGCAAATTGAGAATCTAAGTTGGTTAATTGAGCAACCAGACTCATCACATTCTGAAATTTTATACCAATGTATTGATGAGTTAAATCAATTAAATAAAGCAATAATTCTGCTTTACCTCGACGGCAATTCACATGATGAAATTTCTGACATAACCGGAATTTCAAAGACAAATGTCGGAACACGAATTAGCAGGATAAAAGAACAAATTAAAAATTTAGCAACTACAAAAACTTAAAACTATGGAATTAACAGAATTACAAAATATATGGCAGCAATACGATAAAAAATTATCGGAAAATACTCGTCTAAACAAAGAAATATTAAGACTGATGTTACTTTCGAAACCACGAAGACAATTAAACTGGATTAAAATTAAGGCAGGATTTTTTATTCTTTCCCCAATTCTGTTTGTAATGTTTCTATTAGTACTTAATGTTCAGTTTTATTTATCTACCAATTTTTACATCGGATTAAGTCTATTTTTACCCATATATTCAATCACATATATTTGGGATATTAGTTATTTCAAATTAATTCGGACTATTGACTTTTCAAAGCCAGTACTCTCTATAAAGAAACAAATTGCAGAACTTGAGAAATATAAGATTAAAAAGACACGAATTCGATACTTATTAATGCCATTTGCGATGATTGGGTTTATATTAATGATTATTCATAAGATTACTTTTAGTTTTAATTTGGTTTCTTTATTGCCAATTGTATTAATTATCCTCGTTTTTATTTCGTCGTTATATCTGACTTTTAAATATTCAATTTATGAGCGATTTAATAAGCTCAATAAAGATATCGATGAGATAGAACAGCTTGAAAAAGATTAATTGGCAGGGCCTTGAACTTATTTATCATCGTGACTCAAAAAAAAATAAACGAAACGCTAACTCGGACAGTACAATTAATTGCCTCGGCAGCCCGGACAGCTTCTCCGTTAGCCCTAAAAGTCTATTTGAGAAAAATTTTACACATTTAGTAAATTCTGTACCGCCCGGACTGTTTCATCTACCGGGACAAAGTCAATAGGGCTGCCGGCCGACTCCGCCGACTGGCGGAACGCCAACTAATTAAACCGCCGGGCCGTTAGCTTGCACTGGACCCGAAAAACATTGGTCCGATAGAATTTTAAGATAATATTCATTAATAAATAAAATCTAAAATCGAATAAAATGAAAGAAAGCAAGTTTGTCAGAGTATTGTTACTTATTGTAGTAGTATTTATTTTCTCGTTTGTTTTTGCCGTTATTGATAATGGTTATTCCAATATCTCGTCTTTTGAATTAGGAAAAGCAACGGGACAGATGATGAAGTACTTCCTTAAGAATCTTGGTATATTAGCTTTAATAGTATTGACATATAGACTATTCAAAGAGAATAATGAAAAGAATATTCAGTAAGCTAGAAGTTGGAAAACAATATCATTTAGATAGATCACCCTGACATGAAACCCTTGTAAAAAAAGAAGAAAAAGGCATAAGCTAACTCGGACGGTTTAATTAATTATCTCATCCCGCTCTGGCGGGATTCGATGAGCTCGTCGCCCGCTAGTGCGGTCCCCTCGGTTGGCTTCCCGCTTCGCCTGTTAATAGAGACAAATTCGTTATAGCATGACAAAGGCCTCGCGGGACACGGTCGCCAGCCCGGACAACTTCGTAATTAGCCCCCAAAGTCTATGCTTGGGGAATTTAGCGCATTTATAAAATTCTATGGCACCCTGACTGTTTCGTCTACCGGGACAAAGTCTATTGGGCTGAGGGCCGACTCCGCCAGCTCATTAAACCGCCGGGCCGTTAGCCTTAATAGATTCCAGTGACGAGAGAGAAATAGATTAATAATCAAAATAGATTAACTGGATAATAAAGAGTTTAAAAATTTGATTGATGTCTTAAACAAAAAACTGCAAACAAGCCTCCAGCCCGTCCCTACCGTCGACGAGATTGAGGATTGGACGACAAAGTCTTCATACATCTAATTTTAAAATTAACTCTACACTTAAGTCAGTTCTATCCTTAAGTGTCTTGGTTTTGAGCAATAATATTATTTTTTACCTTAGGCACTAACAAAAATGTTAATATGCATTTACTTGTGATCCCCTGGGACGTAAATCCTGAAATATTCCGAATCGGCTCCTTTGCAGTCAGATGGTATGGTTTGTTATTTGCCTCAGGTTTTCTGTTCAGTTATATCATAATGAACAAAATTTTCAAAAATGAAAATCTGGGTAAAGCTGTTCTTGACAGACTGACAATTTACATGGCCGTTGGTGTTATTGTTGGAATGCGACTTGGTCATTGCCTTTTCTATGAACCAGTATATTATTTAAGACATCCTGCTGAAATACTGATGATCTGGCATGGTGGTCTCGCCAGTCATGGTGGAGCTATTGGAATCCTCATAGCATTGTGGCTCTTTATAAGAAAAGAGAAAAAAGAGTACTTCTGGATACTCGACCGTATCGCTATAGTAGCAGCCCTCTGCAGCTTCTTAATCAGAATGGGAAACCTTATGAACTCGGAAATTTATGGTGTTGAAACGACATTACCATGGGGTTTCGTTTTTCTAAGAAATTATGAAGTAGTTCCAAAACATCCTACACAGATTTATGAAGGACTGGCATATCTGCTTATATTTTTTCTCCTTTATTATTTATACTGGAGGAAGAAAGGGGAGCATTACCAGGGTATGCTTGTAAGTCTGGTATGTATTCTGGTGTTCACATCACGTTTCTTTATCGAATTTGTGAAAGAAGACCAGGTGGCTTTTGAGGCTACTATGAAGCTTAACATGGGTCAGTGGTTGAGTATTCCTTTTATTATAATGGGAATAGTTGGGTTATACTTGAGCCTAAAATATAAAAAACGGGCTATCATTATACGACAGTAACAATTACAAAAGGTAATGAATGACATAAATTATGAGAATGATATAATTGAACTCCTGAACAAAAAAAGTCAATTAAACGATGTTCCCATTGCGATAAAAAGGCATTTGAAACTTGGCACAACTTGACAATCACATAATTGCTACCGGGACTGGCAAAAAACACGGCACCCCGATCCGCCGACACGACTGGCGGAACGCCAACTCATTAAACCGCCGGGCCGTTAGCATTCATACGGAGGCCATCATGGGAGACAATTGACTTATAACTAGACAAATACTTGATGGAAAATTTAGCACGAATGCTAACTTTTCAAATAAACTTTCGTTGGATTACAAGTATTAACTTTACTATTATATCTTTAAGTAAGAGTTTTTGCTGAAAACATATTGTGCGATTTGTTGGAATATCCTATAATTTATAGATTTATGTTAACCCAGTTAATGAATAAATTAAAAAAAGATAAAACGAATTGGATAAAATTTCAAGATCTATTGGTTGAAAGAGAAATTGCTTCCAAAACAATCTTATTGAAAGAGGGAGAAATATCAAACTATGTCCATTATATTAAAAAGGGTTGTTTACGTCAGTGTTTTAATAAAGACGGAAGAGATATAACATTTCAATTTTTTTTTGAAGGACAGGCTGTAGCTTCCATTGATAGTTTTATGAACAACCAACCCAGTTTGTTTACTATTGAAAAGTATTGAGCCTTCAATTGTTTTTTCACTCAGCAAAGATAACTATGAACATCTCCATCGGATTTACCCTGAATTAAAGAATGGATTTCAAGATTTAATGTTCCAACGATTTAAAAACTACTCCCAACTTTTTCTTTCCCAGATTAAAGATACCCCCCGGGAGCGTTATGAGGATTTGATTAATAATCATCCTGAAATCATAAAACGAGTTCCACAACATTATATCGCTTCATATTTAGGAATAACACCTATTTCGTTAAGCAGAATAAGAAATAGGAAATAGGCTTCATTTCTTAACAATTGTTATCGTAAAGATGCTTTTCATAAAGCATTTTTGTCAAAAAAAGATAACAAGATGAAACCAAGATCCGCTAGACGTGAATATGCAAGTACAGCATATGTTCAACTTAATACCAGAAAATGTAAGGCATGTTGGAAATGCCTAGAGATCTGTCCAAATGATGTAATTGGCAAGGTGAATCTCCCGTTGCATAAACATGCTCGCATTATTAATGGAAGCAATTGTAAGGGATGCTTAAAATGTGTAAAAGTATGCGAATCTAATGCTTTATTACAGGTCTCGATCACATAACCTGTGACAATATCCTCATTATTGTATTCGGCTAGGTTCAAAATTGGCACAAATGCTAACACGGACGGTTTAATTAATTAGCTTCGCTGAGCTCGGACCGAATGAACTTATCTAGTTGCTTCGCAAACAAAATTGTGGACGGTCCTCGGTTGGCTTCCCGCTTCGCCTGTTAATCGAGAGAAATTCGTTATAGCATGACAAAGGCTTCGCGGGACACGGTCGGCAATCAGGACAGCTTCATCATGACCAGTGCGCGCCCGTCCATCTACCGGGACTGGCAAAAAACGCGGCACCTCGACCCTTCGCTACCGCTCTGGGCAGGCTCCGACGACACCTAATTAAACCACCGGGCCATTATGCGTAATACGATGAATATCGGTTAGTTGTGGATATGAAAATAACTTTACACAAATATAGATCATATATAAAATATAGCAATATGAGATACACTGAGGAAATTGTTTCAAAAGCTGCCGATTATGCATACAAAATGGGGGATGTCAAATTTGATATCAAACCGGATAAATGTTCATTGATTGTTATAGATATGCAAGACGAGTTCGTCAAACCCGAGTGGACATCTTCATGGATTCCAGAGGCCACCAGACAAGTGCCGAAAATTAAGAGGTTGATAGATCATTGTAGGAAAAAGAATATTCCAGTGATTTACACTGCTTTTAAAAATACTCACATGTTTAAGGACAGACCTAAAACAGGAGAACTAATGCCAAATCGTTATCCTAAATTAGGTAGTGATCCGACATGGTTTAAAAATGGAGAAATATGGCATGAAATTATACCAAAAGAAAATGAAATAGTTATCTATAAATCCTCATACGGAGCTTTCTATGATACGCCTTTGGAGACAATTCTTAGGAACTTAGGAAAAGATACAATTATAATATGTGGCACACTTACAAATTACTGTTGTGGAACAACAGCTCGTCAGGGATACGAAAGGGGATTTAAAGTCATTTTCGGGAGTGATATAACTTCAACAGATAAATTAGAAATGCAAGAACCAGAATTACAGGTACTAAGAAAAGGATTTGCCAAAGTTATGGAGGCAGAAAAAATAATTGAGAGTTTATAACAAATGACTTAAAAAAACTACGCATAACACGGACAGTTTAATTAATTAGCTTCGCTGAGCTCGGACCGAATGAACTTATCTAGTTGCTTCGCAAACAAAATTGTGGACGGTCCTCGGTTGACTTCCCGCTTCGCCTGTTAATCGAGACCAATTTGTTATAGCATGACAAAGGCTTCGCGGGACACGGTCGGCAGCCCAGACAACCTCTCAGTGGGCTACAAAAGTCTATGAGATTAAATTTATTTCAACTTATCAAATTTTGTTGCACCCGTCCCGATAGCTATCGGGATGATCCTGCTACCAAGACAAAGTCAATAGGGCTGCCGGCCGACTCCGCCAGCTGGCGGAACGCCAACTCAATTAAACCGCCGGGCCATTGAACTAAATATAAACAATTGTCACTCAGCCTCTTTTAACGAGACAGTAGTTTTATGACATAGTAAATTCAAAAATTATAACCTAAAATTTCTTAATTTTGAAATATTCATAATATAGAAACTTGAATACATTAAAATTAACCACCTACCTTGCCGTTTATGGATTTGCGCATGCTATTGTGGACGCGTCATGCATGCTATTGATTTTTGGCGGCTTAGATGTAAAAGAAAACCTGATATCCTACATCATTTTATACAATACCCTTGCATTTGGAATGCAAATACCTTTCGGAATCATTTTGGATAAGCTTCACATCCCCGACATCTGCGCAATGATAGGGTGCATCATATTAATCATGGCCCTGATGTTACCTATTCATCCACTAATGGCAACCACTTTGGCTGGCATTGGGAATGCACTGTTTCATGTAGGAGGAGGAACCATCTCGCTAAACTTAAAACCGGGAAAAGCATCAATCCCTGGAGTGTTTGTAGCGCCCGGAGGAATTGGACTATTCGCAGGACTGCTAATTTCAAAATACTATGGATTCCCATACAAATCTTTCATTATATTGCTATTAGCTGCAACCATTCTCATTTATTTCTTAAAAAAACCTGCAATTTCTTACAGCACTAAAACAGAGAATCCTATTAACTATTTAGTATTAACCGTTTTTTTGGTGCTAATTACAATTTGCATTCGTTCCATGGTTGGATTTTCGGTTTATTTTCCCTGGAAATCAGATATGTCGTTATTGGTGTTGTTAACCATTTCAATTGCATTTGGTAAAGGAATAGGCGGTTTTATTGCCGATTATTTCGGTTGGATCAAAGTAGCTGTTGGATGCCTTGTAATTTCTGCTTTACTAATTTTCTGGGGGGCAAAATACCCATTGTTGGGAATTTTGGGAATGTTTCTATTCAACTTTACAATGCCCGTTACTTTAGTTACTATTTCCAACATGTTTCCCGGTAAACCTGGCTTTTCATTTGGATTGACGACATTGGCCATTTTAATGGGAGTAGTGCCAAGCTATTTAAGTCCTATCAGTTTCCCATTAAAAGACGTCTTCATATTGCTGCTCACGCTAATTTCGGCACTTTGTTTATGGATTGGCCTTACGTTATACATCAGAAACTTAAGAAAATAATATCTTGGAGCCCGCTAAATTTCTATAAAACCCTGAAATGTATGTAGATAGTTTGTAAATGAATTGAATATTTTGTAAATTTGATAGCCTAAAGAATTTTTAAATTCTATAAAACTTAAGGATATGAAGACTTACAGCCAACTGTTAATGGTCTTATTTCTATTCGTTAGTAAAATTGCCTATGGGGATATTGGTCCTTCTTCTAATTCTAACTCCTCCAATCAGCATTATGTTACCTTGTGTACAAAGATTACCAACTTAAATGAGTATCCCGAAATCTCACTTTTAGGCTATGTAAAATCTTATATAGGATTCTCATTTCATACATACGAAGTGTTATCAAATCAATGCCTGACCAAAGATTATAAATTTAACACCTTTTGTTTATACGCTGTAAAAAAAACGTACCTCGCAGGAAAAGTCATCAGCAAAATGGACCTGCCAAATGATAAGAATGCTGTTAAAGCAAGTATTGCATTGGACCCTTCTGATGGTTATTATGCTGATAGCTCAAACCCATTAATTAGCGAGGAAGATTCTTATAAAATTATTGGTTTTACTGATACCTCCGTTGTACTTTGTATATGGAAAGTGGTAAGTAAATTTAACCACGGGCTGGCAGATTTAGTTGTAAATATTCCCGATTTCAATTCAATATTACTTTCCCAAAGTATTCCTACAAGTGATCCTGCAAGTAATCCTACAAATATTACTACAAGTATTCCTACCAATCATTCCGAATCTAGTGTTGAGTTATTTCCAAACCCGACACAAAAGAGCACACATCTTAAGGTTACTAACACCTATACAGGTAAACTGCAAATTGCTATTTTTAGTATAGATGGGAAAAAAGTTAATTCCACATTTATTCGTAAAGATGAACCCACCCTTGATTACGAAATGTCTGTTGCCAGCTTAAGTAAAGGTACTTATCTGGTTTATATAGGAATTGACGGTATGGGAGTATGGAAAAAACTGATAGTAAATTAACATGTATTATGAACTTAGCTTTCTAAAAGCCTTAATACTAACTATATTTATCGAAACCTCAGTTCTGTTTCTTTTATTCAAAATTGTTTTCAGAATATCAGGAATTAACAACTGGATTCTATTGCTTACAGGCATTCTGGCTAATTTTGCAACTTTGCCGTATGTATGGTTTATTATGCCAGCGTTTGTTAAAACCAGGTTATATTACTTAGTTATCAGCGAAGTATCAGTGACAGCTATAGAATCCTTAATCATATGGGGAATCTTACGAACCAATTATACCAAAGCGCTTATTGCATCTATTGTATGTAATACAACCTCATTTTTAATAGGACTTTTAATAAATCTTTAAACCAGCAAAGCCCTTTACCTGGTTATAAAGTTTTATTTGATTTTGACTTATTACTAATTTTTGCAATCTCCTTTCACTTGTGTTCACTTGCAGGGTTTTACGGAGCTGATTGTCAATTGGTATTACAAATGATCGCTAAAACATTGTAGGGGAAAGTATCTTAGGCAGTTACTCAAATGAGTGCATATTACCCTTTTTACAAAACGGACATAAGTATACATCAAAACCAGTAAGCCTAAGCAAACGCTCTTGCGATGATTCTTTGATGGTTAATTTGGGGGCTAGTTTTTGTTTCAGAGCCTTGTAACGGGAGCTGTAAATGCCATACCTTTGGCTTTGGCCACGCAGGGTCACCTGCTGTCCGAGTTTTTTAAACACCTGTTCAAAACCAGGTACTGCTTCAATGGACTTTTCCACAAGGGTGGGTTCAATACGTTTTTTCATACGACATATTTTTAATTAATAGTGCCGTAACGATCAAACAATCAATTTTATATTTATTTTTGATTATCGGTTCAACGCAAAGCTATCCCGCAGTGAGTTAGTTTGGGGAAATTCATAAAGCACTATGATTGTGGTATAATATTTGAGAATAATCTTAAAACCCTACTATGAAGATCAAAACAATTTTCATCTTGGTTATTATATTTCTAGTGTTTTCAAGGTGTGAAAAAACAGAACTTGGGAAAGAGCTTAATTGCACAATAGGAAATACCTATAAAGTAACTCATGATTTGTCGTTTTCAATTGACAGTGTAAATGATTCCAGATGTCCTCCAGGCGCAATGTGTTTTTGGGCAGGTGATGTTTATTTATATCTTGACATTAATCATTATAAATCTCAGATTGATACTACAATGTATTTGTTTAGCCCTAGTAGAAATCCAATTCAAGTCGGAGGTTATAATTTTAAAGTTTTAGAGGTAAATCCACTCATAGGTGGAGGTCTTTCAACTTCAAAGGATGTCACCGTTAAAATGATCATAACAAAGAACTGACTTTGACCGGATCTTAAAAAAACGCTCCGCTAACTCGGACGGTTTAATTAATTATCTCATCCCGCTCTGGCGGGATTCGATGAGCTCGTCGCCCGCTAGTGCGGTCTCCTCGGTTGGCTTCGCCAAGCTCATCGTGCTAAAGTGCTCCTCGGTTGCCTTTTGCAACCCGGACTGATCATGCTGCCGAGATAAAGTCAATAGGGTTGCCGGCTTGCGGAACGCCAACTCATTAAACCACCGAGCCCTTAGCTACCAGTCGGCCCCTCTCTAGTTAGAATGGTATGCCTTGAATAATTATTAAATAAATCCACACGCAGTATATGAAGATTTCAATAGTAGTAAACGGGACTAGGGGAGATGTTCAACCCATGATTGCTCTGGCATTAGGACTTATGAAAAATGGACATGAAGTAATTTGTTGCGTACCACCTGAGAACGAAAAACTTGTAAAACAATACAATTGTCAATTTGTGGCCTTTGGTCCAAATTATCTAGAACTGTTTAAAAAGAACTCCCAGTTTAAGGGTGGGGCTACAGCAGCACCTACTCCAAAAGAGATGAAAAAGGAAACTGAGAACCAAATAAATAGACTACCTGGAATACTTATAGGTTCTGATTTAGTAATTGGGGTAGGATTTGTTTTAGGTGTTCATACTGTAGCAGATATATTAAAAATCCCATATCAATTTGTAATTTTCTATCCAGCACTTTTAGGGACTAGTAAAACAGATCCCATTTTATATCGAATATTATTTGGATTTGGCCGTTCCATGACAAATAGGTTAATGAAAAGTTTTATCAATAAAAAGCGAGCTGAAGTTCGCTTACGACCAATTAGAGATGTGTGGGAAAATTGGATGGGAGATAATGTTATAGTTGCTTGTGATAAAGAATTATGTGAAGTTAAAGAAGGAGTTTTATTTAATTTTACCCAAACTGGATATATGACTCTCTCTTCAAAAAATGGCTTGCCTGAAAAAGTTGAAAAATTTCTTAATTCAGGGAAAGCCCCGGTTTTCATTGGATTTGGTAGTAACCCTGTCTCCTGTCCTGAAAAATTCGATCATATTTTTAGTGAGGTATCTAAGACAACAAATCAAAGATTAATAATTTCCAAAGGGTGGGCTAATTTGCCTGAGAATAATACTTCTGATATTCTATACGTCGATGAAATGCCTTTTGAGTTTCTTTTCCCAAGATTAGCTGCAATTGTATATCATGGAGGTACTGGTACTATGGTAGCAGCAACAAGAGCAGGGATTCCTCAAGTAGCATTTCCCTTTATGGCTGATCAGTTTGAGAATCGAAAACAGATCGTCAAACTGGGATTAGGACCAAATTCTTGTGATTTCAAAAAGCTATCATCAAATGATCTTTCTTCAGCGATTAAAGAATGTGTTACTAATGATAACTACAAGAGAAAAGCTATGGAGATTTCGAGACAACTTCATGATTCAAATGGACTTGAAATGACTTTAGAACTTATTGAAGATGAACTTAAAAAAATAAAAACCGGTAGCTAAAAGTCAATATAATATAACCAGACAGATCTGACTCATAAGTAAAACAAGACACCAGCATTATTGAATGACCATTTTTTAATAGATTTGTAAAAACAACCAAAATGAACTAATCTGAGATTAAAAAACTAATCTTTAATCACTTAAAAGATTATAATGTTCTTAAAGTTGGCATTTTTGGATCATTTGCCAGAGGTGATAATAAAAAAGGAAGTGATCTTGACATCCTTGTTGAGTTTAAAGAATCCCCCTCTTTACTTACATTGATTAAACTGGGAAATGACCTATCAGAGATTGTGGGGATTAAAGTTGATCTGGTAACAACTGGAGCTTTAAAAAATAAAAGAATCAAAAAGAGTATTCAGAAGTACCTCATTAACATACTGTAATGATTAAGGACGATCTTGCTTACATAGACCATATTCTTGATTGTATTAGAAAAATTAATGAGTTTAGTAAAGAGCTGTCTTTGAAAGATTTTAAGACCAACGAATTAGTTCAAGATGCCATCATAAGAAATATTGAGATAATTGGCGAGGCTTCGAAAAAGATATCTAAAGACACAAAACAAACCTATTATAAGATCCCTGGAAAGAGATTGCCGGAAGGCGGGACAAACTCATCCATGACTATTTAGGCGTCGATGTTACTGTTGTTTGGGAAACTATCCATCAAGATATTCCAATGCTTGAGAAACTCCTCAGTAAGATAGAAAAATAACATATACTTGTGCTAATGCTGACGATTTTGTTAATTGGCTTCGCCGAGCTCGTCGCACTAAAGTGCTCCTCGGTTGCCTTCAGCAGCCAGGACAAATCCGTAATGCATGAAAAAGTCTATAAGAATAAAATTATGCCACTTATTAAT
>Ga0224520_1000411_pt1 | contig 12848 bp, 17 predicted proteins | sample CFST25metaG_2_FD_180684 | JGI IMG/M metagenome (GOLD analysis project Ga0224520, IMG submission 180684) | Peat soil microbial communities from Stordalen Mire, Sweden - C.F.S.T-25 | ecosystem: Environmental > Terrestrial > Soil > Wetlands > Peat | place: Sweden: Norrbotten County, Stordalen Mire... | reverse complement strand
ATGGACCACGAACCAGACAGCCAGGGCTCCAATGATGACGAGGACCCAAGTCATTGCATTCCCATCCCGGAAAGAAGACCATTCTAACCCGGCGATCATTCTTCCGCGCGAAATCCAAGGGACGGATTTCAGTGTAGGATTGCAACCAGGACGGTCCGCGCAGCATGAAGGCGACTACGACGGACATCCACGAGAGTCTCAAGACACTGGGGCGTGCCAACGACCGCCACCTGTGAGGCCAATGGGGTCAACCCGCTCGCCTACCTCACCGACGTGCTCGGCAGGATCGGCTCCCACCCGCAATCCCGCCTCGACGAACTCCTGCCGCACCTGTGGCGGCCGCCGGACCAGCCAGTCACGCCGCTGTCCCCTGCCTGACTTCTCACCACGACCACTGGGGGGTGGGGGCCTACGTCGTCGGTCGGACGGTTACACCCGCGCCTATAGCGCGCCCAGCCCTAACATGCATCCCTACATCATAGAACACGGCTCGCTCGACGAGTTGCATGTAGGCCCCGGGGTCAGCGCGGTAGAGATCGATCCCAGGGGAGCGCCTTGACGTGGAGGTGGTCTACGGCGTCAGGGAACATGAACTGAATGCGAGCCTTGGAGTTCACAGCGATTGCTGCACGGAGGGCCGTTCGCGCTGGCTCGATCAGCAGATCCAGATCCTTCTGAAGATCACCCCCCGCAGGCGGCATATCGACTTGGTCTTGGCTAGTAACCGGGAGGAACACGTCGTGCTCCGGATCGATGTGTTTGCCGCCACCCGGGCGTGGCAGCCCCAGCGCGTACTTGCCCGCCGGCAGGTGGCTGATCACCGCAGCAACTCCGGAGATTGCCGTGCTCGCGTTCCCTGGATGGTTCAGGTGGATTTGGAAGCCCAGGTACTCCATGATATCCACCGCACGGCCTATTGCTGAGCCATCTGGCTGAGGCTCACCGTGGGGGCCGTTCCTGAAGCGAAACAAAGCCATGATTGTCATGGTGGCACCTTGCTCAAGCAGTCCTGCGAGCAAATTGATCAGTTCGGGGGAGGCGCGCAGGATGTGGCCTTCCTTATCGGTCCATGGACCGTCTTTGGCGATCGCGCGAAGTTGCCCCTCTACGTTGTTCATTGGTGTATGCAACCGCCCCTGATCGAGTGCAGCAACGACGGCTTGAATTCCTCCGGACGAGTCACCCAGGGCTGATGAAAGTAGCAAGGATAATGACAATTGCGAGAAAACTGGGCGCGAAACGCCAGGATTGCACGCCAGATCGCTACAGTGCATACCTTCAGGCAGCATGCACACAAGTGTTGCATTGAAACAATACTGTTGTATGGAATAGCACTCGCGCCCTGCTGTGCAGGGGCCGGCTACCTGCTGGTCGCCTGGGTGGCACGTATGGGCCGATGCGCATATTCCGCCAGTTCCGGAGCTGCCAGTAATTCCACCACCCCCCTTCGGCCCGCCTGGACCAATCGTGCCACCAGTACCGCCTATGCTGGCACCCCCTGCTCCGCCTGGACCAATAATGCTGCCACAAGTGCTCGTACCTCCTGCTCCACCTGGACCAATCGTGCCACCCAATCCTCCGGTGGTTCCGCTGCTGATGGTGCTACCTGCCTGGCCTCCGCTTGCGGCTCCCGCATCACCTGCACTCCTTTTCAGACCAGAGCTGCTACACGCCGGTCCCACCAGGCCAGCTACAAAAAGGGCTGCCGCAGCCGTTGACAGCTTGAGGAAGCTCTCGATGCGCTCTCTGACATCGTGTTCCTTCATGACCCAGGAACATCGTACCTCGTCTCGAGCGGAGAGGATGGCCAACAAGAAGTCGATTGGGGCTTCTGGGCATCTGGGAAGCTGCTGACGCATCGTGCACCAATGCTAGTTGACGTTCTTGCGGGTGAGGTCTCCGAGCTCCGAAAGGAACGCTGGCAGACGTGACGTGAATACCCAAAGTGTGAGTGCGTCCTCGCCGTAGCCCAGTGCTGGAATCTTCACGCACTCCACGCCTCCAGATTTCAGGACCGCCGTGAACGACTCGGTGAACAATGGATCCCGGTCGTGGATCAGGTGCGTCGCCCCTCGAAGAAATCCTTCGGCCGGATCTACCAAATTGCGCGCCATCTGTTTCACCAACGGGCCGGGACCCTTGGTCAGGGAGATACGGCGGGCCGCCACAGGAAGCGATTCTCTGCTTTGAAGGCCAGGTAGGCGATGGGCACGAGCAGGACGACGTCTCGCAAAAGGCTGAACCACGTCTCGCCGGTGCTGGTTGCGCCCGGGATCTCGAAGCAACCGCAGGCGATGCCGAGGCGCCGCAGCAACGCCTGGGCGAGCGCCACAATGAACATGAGCCACAACCCGACCAGCAGCAGATAGAAGTCGCGCGACCACCGCGAGAAAAGCAGGCCGGCAGAAACCACTATTTCCATGGACGGGAGCCACAGCGAAAACCCGCGCACGACTGACGCAGGCAGGAGTCGGTACTGCGCGACGGCCATGGCGAACTCGGTGGGATTTTTCAACTTGTACCAGGCGGCGGCCACGCACATGGCGGCCACGCCCACGCGGAACCAGCTCTCTACCAAGACGCCCCAGCGGCATTTGAGCGAAGACCGCAGCACGAGCGAGACTGCCAGGATCGCTGCCGCGCCGATGGCAATCGTCGTAGCTTGCTCGCCGATCTCGCGCCAAGCATATCGCACGCCCGAAAGCAGACCTTTCAGGTGAGGCTCGGACTCCGGATCGTCTGGGTTTTGCAACAAAGCCGGATGCCCCGTCACAGGCGAGAGACTGAACCATTGCCCGCGGGCCGTCAACCCGGACACGCCTTTCAACGTCCAGCCGCCTTGGGTCCTGAGGCCAGGGCCAGGCGGACTCCGAGTCCCAGGGTTGCCTCTTCTGTCAGGCCGCGAATGCCGTAGCGATTCCCCACGTCGCCCGCGCCGTAGATCAGGATCTCTCCCAGCGAGGACAGCAGCGCGACCCCGACCAGCGCGCGCACGCGGTATGCGTCGGGAAATTGCCGTCCCTGCAGCATGTCGCCCCAAAGCTGCTCGGCATAGCCCGAGACGAAAGGCTGCATGCGCTCAAAGCGGACGAATCGAACGTGGAGATCCAGGCCGACGCCCGCCGAGTAGCTCGACCGATCAGGCAGAAACCACATACCAATCGCCCGTTCGGCAAAGAGCCAATTCCGTGCACGGGGTTGAGAAGCTGGCCACGCGCCGGCAGCCATAGACCAAGGCCCGGTCGTCGACCACAAGCCCGCCGCTGTTCAAGATGCGTTGGTCTGGCTTCCACAAGATCGTGTCGCCATTCACCGTGACACGATTGCAGGTCACCGCCTGGTCTGCGCGCACGCACAGCCCCGTGCCCTGCGACTCTTCGTCGAAGATTCCCGGCCCGACCAAGGCGTGGTCGTAGAACAAGTACCCCAGGCCCGCATACACGAACCCGCCGAAAGGAACGAGCGCGAGCTGTCGGCCGTCGCTGCGTGCGGCGTTCGCCGCCGTCTCCTGCGGGGTGAGCGCGAGCAAGGACGCTGGGGCCCCGGCAGCATCGAGGCCCAAGGTCACACCCGAAGCACACACTTGGGTTGCGTCGCTGACAAAGGCCGATGCGTTGGGGACAAGTGTGGTACGGAAGTTCAGTCGCGCTCGGCACTCACCGTGATCGCGCCGTTCGGATCCCTCTGGACCCGCACCGTCCAGGGCCGGCAGCAGACCTCGCAATCCTGCACCAGCACGTATTCGCCAGGGATGGCCGGACGGGTGCAGGAAGGCGAGCGAGCACCGCCTGAAACACGTCGCGGGCAACCGCCGGGGCTGCTTCGGCTTCGTCGCGCGTGGGGTCGTGTGCCTCAGTCTACTGTCCGTTGCAATTCACGGTTGGACGGTCGCAGACCTCCGCTGTCGGTCGAGCCACTGGGCGACGGCAGCAAAGACGACATAGGAGACGAGCGCACTGATCGCGGCGGCGGCGGGTGACGTCGGCGGTGGGCCGAAGAAGAGGTAGCACTGAACCGCGATCATCGTGATTCCGAGTATGGGCGGCCCGAAGCGACCGATGGCATTGATCGCGGTTGTCCGTCTCATGTACATGGCCATTCCGCCGAATAGGAGGACTACTTCGAGCAGAAGTGCGATTGCCGGATAGTTCCAGAGACCCAGGCCGACCTTCATCGTGTCGTCGTACACCGGCAGGTCTGGCCCATGCACTAGCAAGTCCAGAAGCCAATGCGAGAACACGGCGAGCCCGACCAAGGCCGCGGCGGACCACGTCCGCGAGCGCGGCAGGAATTTCCAGAGGATGATCGCCACCGTCGACCACAGCGCCACAGCTGCAAGGCTGTGGGTGTAGGGCATGTAGTAGAGATCGAGTGGATTCGAAGCGGTTATCCCCGGAACAATTCGAACCCTCTCGACGCCGAGCAGAACCAACAATGCCCAACCAATGTCCACAAGCTGAACAGCGATGAACAGTAGCCACAGTGGAATGGCTGGCCGAATAGCCTTGAGCGCGAAGGAGGGGCCGTAGTGTCCGATAAACATCGTTACCTCTCAATGCGACGTTCTCGCCGCCTGACCTGGTTCTTGCGACCGTCTTGTCCAGCGACGGGAAAAGCTCTTCAGCCCTTGATGAACGCGAGTAGATCGGTATTGAGTTCGTTCTTGTGCGTGTCGGAAAGACCGTGTGAGCCGCCCGCATAGACTTTCAGGATCGCGTTCTTGATGAGTTTCGCAGACGCGTGAGCTGAAGCGCCGATGGGCACGATCTGGTCGTCATCGCCGTGAATGATCAGGGTGGGCACGTCGAACTGCTTGAGGTCCCTGGTGAAGTCCGTCTCGGAAAACGCTTTGATGCATTCGAGCTGGTTCCGGAGACCACCCTGCATGCCCCGAAGCCAGAAGGCATCGCGAACGCCTTGGCTGACCTTCGCGCCCGGCTTGTTGGCACCGAAAAAGGTCGTCGTAAGGTCTCTGTAGAACTGCGAACGATCCGCGGAGACGCCAGCGCGGATTCCATCGAACACATCTATTGCCAGGCCGCCGGGATTGGCGCCCGTCTTGAGCATCAGGGGCGATACCGCACCCACCAGCACGATCTTGGCAACACGTTTGGTGCCATGGCGTCCGACGTAACGGGAGACTTCTCCGCCGCCCGCGGAATGGCCGACCAGGATAGCGCTGTTCAGGTCGAGGGCTTCGACGAGATCCGAAAGATCATCGGCATAGGTGTCCATCTCGTTGCCGTTCGTAGGCTGGCCCGAGCGCCCATGGCCACGGCGATCGTGGGCGATACAGCGATAGCCGTGGGACGTCAGGAAGACCATCTGATTTTCCCAGGCATCGGCGTTGAGCGGCCAGCCGTGACTGAACACGACAGGCTGCCCTGCTCCCCAATCCTTGTAGTAGATCCTCGTGCCGTCCTTGGTGGTGATCGTGCTCATGTGTGGTGCTCCATTTTGCTATCGCTTGCGTTGCCTGCATGCGGAATGCATCTTTCGGGCCGGTCGACGTGCCGAAACGATTTCGACGATTTGCTCGACAGCTGTCATTCCCAGCGCCTCGGCGGCGCGGTTGCGTGAAAGATAGCGACGACCAGCACGTTCCAAGTCAATCATGTTGATGGATCGATCCAATCAATGTGACTGATCCAAGGTCCGACAGCCGCGCCAACGCAGGAGCATAGGCGAAAGAAGCGCCATTTTGCCTTCACCGAATCGAAGTGTCCGATATAAGGATGTTCTGTAAACTACATCAACCTACACACCCAAACTATCCCTATACCCAGGGGGAAACAAGCCCACTTTTGTGGGAGTGCCGTCATGGGCATAGGCCTTTCCCGGGCCGCGCTTTGGGGCCGCGGTCAGTCACCACTCGGGGCTGGGCGGGTCAGCGTAGTCGACTTCGGCGAGGTCAGCCGACCCCGGAAGCTCGCCCTGCGGTGGCGGTCGCGCGGCGGCGCGGCGCGGGGCTTCGCTGGGGATTCCGAGGTGGTCCAGAATCTTGCGTATGGCGTCTGGCTTCGTGATCGCGGCTAGGATCCTCATGCGACCATGGCACTTCGGGCATGTCAGCGCGTCTGTCAGAAACACGCGCTTAAGAAGGATGGCCCAAGGCAGTCGGCTCCCTCTTTGTATCTTGGTGATATCGATCTCGCGGGATTCGCCGGTGCCCGCCTTGTCGGCGCCTGCCGAATCGGCGCCCGCCACATCTGGCGCGGGCGGCGCTGGCGGTGTCGGCACCACCTTGGCGCGATCCTTGGCCGCAGGACCGAAGATGCCGTGGTATCGGACGAGGTGGCAGCGCGGGCGGGGAATCAACGGGATGAGCTTCTCTATCAGCTCGTGCGGCGTGCGGCGGACATCGCTGACGACGACCGATGCCTACCTCTTGGCACCGCTTGCGCAACGAAACCCGAGGCTGTTGACGCGGTTCCCAGGGACGAAACCGAAACGGTCGGTCGTGCGCACCTCAGCTGCCAACTCGCTGATCCAGGCCCCGCCACGGATCACGCGAGGCGAGTCGTCGCGGCGAGTTGGTTGTGGGCTAGTTGCTGGCTCCGAGCCGTAGTCGGCAAAGGTATCAGCGGTCCATTCCCAGACATTCCCCGCCATATCCAGGATACCGAACGGACTGGCGCCCTTCGGATAGCGGCCCACCGGTGCCGTGGCTGGCCAACCGTCATTGCCCGCGTACATCGGCGTCCAGCTCGCATCTAGCCGTTGCTGCGCCATCGATGCGCACTTGCTGCCGCAGGCGTTCAGCCGGGTTGCGTCCGGCGGCTGGTTGCCCCAGGGATAGTTGCGACCGTCGTTGCCGCGGGCCGCATATTCCCATTCCGCCTCGGTAGGTAGGCGGCCACCGAGCCATTCGCAATACGTGGTGGCTTGGGTCCAATCCACGCAGTTAATGGGGTGCTTTTCATAGCCACGCCTCCCCCAGGTGCAGAACTGATTCCATTTTGTCTTGTCTTCGGGCTTTATGCCTTTCCAGTCGACTGTTGCACTGGCCGGCGGGCAGGCGCCTGCGAGGACGCAGACGCGGTAGGCAGCGACGGTCACCTCAGTCTTGTCCATGCAGTAAGGTGACAGGGTGACCTTGTGCACGGGCTTCGCCTTGTCCAAGTCCTGGTCCCCCATCCAGAACGTCCCGCCGGGGATGGACACTTGGTTCTCCGGATAGTTGAGGACCGGTTGGGGGGCGGGATGCGGCAGTGGGAGCGTGGTAGCCGAGTCCAGATATCCTGACATAGCCACCCCCGCGAATGTCCGGTTCGGGTGAGGTGGGCTCTCCACCTGGCGCGCCCAGTACATCGCGTGTAGAGAAAATTGGCGTGATCACGTCCCATCCCTGTTTCTCTCCCTCGATTAGGCCAAGAGGAGGCGTCATCTCGATCGAAGTGACATACTGGGCGCAACCGGCTGGAGGCAAACCCATGATGCGAAGCTCTTTGGTTGTCGTCGTGTTGTCGCTTTTCGTGCTGCCATTTTCCGAGGGTTGCAGCACGGCCCCTGACGCCGGCGTGGCGAAGGATGCTGGCCTCGCAGACACGCAACTTCCTGCGTGTCCGATGCTGGCAAATCTGAATTCCACGGACGCTGCTGCAGTTTCGTGGGGCAGCGGACGAATGTTGCTGAACTGCACTTATACGGGTGGAAGTACCGAGGGTTGCCTCAGCAACGACGTCACAGGCTGCCCTGGGCCCCCCCTCATGACCACGACAGATGGGGACTTGGTCGGCTGCAGCGACCTATGCGCGGCAGACGAGTACGGCCTGAGCTACGGCGGAGTGGGTCCTTTGGCCGCGCCGCCGTCAATCGACCTTCCCACTGGATGTGGGTCGGGCCGGTACACTCCGGCTGGCGTCGCGTTCTACTGCTGTCCCTGCGGTCTGCCGACCGTCCCGCCGTTCTAGGCCATCCTGCGACGTGCGGAACACCTGCCCATCAGCCCATCACAAGGCCTGCTGTCGGCCGTGGCGACTCACCAAACGCTTTCTCCGACTGGGAAGGGACTCCCGACGCATTCCGATGCCGGAGCGCCGCTGGCCGCCACTCTGACTCAGCCCCCGCACCCGCGCCCAACACCGGCTCAGACGACCGAACCCACATCGGTACCCATGCCGCACGCTGCGCCGAAGCTGGACACGCAGGAGCCAGCTGCAACGGGTCCGACATCCCAACAACCACCACTGCCTTCGCCAGGCACGCACCCAAACCCGTCACCAACGGCAACGGGCACTCGGACCAGCGTGGCTGCCACGCCGACAGAGAAAACGTCAAAGCCCGTCATTGCCGACAAAGAGCCCTTACCCTCAGAACCCCACCCCGCCCGAAAGCAACGAGTGGTCAAAGAGAAGAAGCCCTCTGACCCTGATGAGGACTACCTCTTCAAACCGGCACCCAAGAAAGAGGACTGGAAAGACCCCTTCGCCCAGTGACTCAATAGTACCAATTCGAGACAGCCCCTGCTCGCCCTCCGGAATCGGCGGGAAAGGCCTCGTCTACACCTCCTGAAATGGAGCAGGTTTTTGAGACGGCTCCTGAAATCTTCCGGAGGCGTGAACGGGGGGAGACAGCGCGAACGGCTTCGCGCCACAACCTGCCCGGACGTGCATCGCGTGACCTGCTTCCAGATTGGGCAACTCGAAAGGAATCGCCGCCCGGTGTGGCCCCACAGGTCAATCTCACAGGTGATCGATCTCAATCAGTTTCTCGCGAGAGGGAGGCTGACGAAACCCAAAACCGTGCACGAACCCGAGGTTGCGGCGGAGCCAGAATGGAGCGACCATGGTCCGCATGGTAGCCAGGTTGTGTGTTGTGTTTGCGTGTCTTCCTGCGGTATTCCTCGGCGGTTGCGGCGGTGGGGGGCAGGCCGCTAGCGCCCCAGACGCTCCCGGCGTCGCGGGCGGCCACGGTGGCCCTTCCGGAACAGGTGGGAGTCCGGGCGGAGTCGGAGGGGAAGGCGGCGGAACTGGCGGCCAGTTGGCCACGGCCACCAGTTCTGCACCAGGCGTCTGTGTCCCCGGTGCCAGCGTCGCCTGCGCGTGCGTTACCGGCCAGCAGGGCGCCCAGACTTGTACCGCGGCGGGTACCTTTGCAGCGTGTGTGTGCTTGGCGCCCTCGGTTGAGGCTGGGGGCGCAGACGGCAGCGGTGGCTCGGCCGGAACGGGTGGGGGCGCGGACTCGGGCGGACCCGGTGGAGCGGGTGGCAGTGGCGCTTCCGCGGGCTATAGTGGAACAGCGGGCGCAGCGGGTGGCGGGCCTGTCGTAGACGCGGCAGTAGACCTGAGCGCCGATGTCCCCGTCGTTCCCGACATATTCCCGGGTGCGGTACTCGATGCCGGAGCTGACGGCGGCGCATCAGACACGATACCCGCTATCGTGAGTTTCGCGGCCTCGCCCGCAACAATTTCAGCGGGCCAAAGCAGCACGCTCAGTTGGACCGTAACTGGAGCGACGATGCTGACCATCGACCAAGGCGTTGGCTCGGTCTTGGTCACGGTCTTGGGTACGAACTCCCAGGCAGTCACTCCCACCCAGACAACGACCTACACGCTAACGCTGAACGGCTCCGTATCCGCCCAGGTGACGGTAACGGTGGTGCCTCTGCCATCGATCATGAGTTTCTCCGCCAGTCCAAGCGCAGTCCGCAGCGGTGGCAGTGCGACCTTGACAGCGCTTTTCGTGGGGGGAACGGGAACCCTGGATCAGGGTATTGGTGCCGTGATCAGCGGTATTGGAATGAGCACCGGCCCTATGAGCGCAGACACGACCTACACACTGACGGTGACCAACGCGGTAGGGGGGGTCACGACGGCGCAGCTGACAGTGCCGTCACCGTCCCCACCACAAGCCAACAGCTTGCAAGTGTGGGTCCTAAAGAAGCCTACCCAGAGCACGGGTCAGATCGGCCTAGATCTGCGGGTTGACAACAAGACATCCACGAGCGTTGACATGTCGACCGTAGTACTTCGCTATTGGTACCAGGACGAAAGCTTGGGCACCGCTCTGGTGCTCTCCGCCAACTACGTAAGCATTGGGTACTCAACCCAAGGCAAGGTGACGAGCGGAACAGCCGTCGTGGCCCCGTCGTCTGTTGCAGGCGCTGACCACTACATCGAGCTTTCCTTCAGTGGGACCCTTGCCGCACAAGGTGACAAGTCCACCAACGACCAGTTCACCATCCAAGTCAACCTGCACACCGCAGGCTACACAGGTGCAGTCGACGTCACCAACGACTACAGCTACGACGGGGGAGCAGAGGGGCTCTACGAAAACAAGATCACCCTCTACGAGAGCAGCAAGCTCATCTGGGGCATAGAGCCGGGCACCAGTTCGGTTGGCCCTGCTGATGCTGGGGTTGATGCCAGTGCCAGTGCCGGCGTGGGGGACTCGACGGATCTGGAAGCCTCATAGGCAGAGCCCAGTGGCGGGGGCCTGGCCAGCGAAGGGATGGTTCTCAGCTCGGGCGCGTCCCTGTCAGCCACGGCGCCCCTCCCAGCCAAACCCCCAGGTGACCGTGGACGTTGACGTGGTAGTCATCGCCTGCTGCCTCCGCCTGCCCTCCGGCTATGAACTGAAGACCCATGTTTTGCCGTCGCGCTGAACAAAACTCATTCCGTTGAAACCTGCGTCGCGGGCATACCTCTCGTAGTCGATGTAGACGCGCAGGCTTTCCGGTACCTCCTTGATGAGCCCCGTGTCGTCCAGGTAGCTCTCGGCCCAATCTTCCTCGCTCTCGAACGTCCCCATGAAGGCGTCGCGGGCCTGTTCGAGGGTACCGGTCTGGTCGACGTCTTTGCGGTAGACGGCCAGAAGTTCTTTGTCGGCGTCGTCAAGGGCAAGCCACTCCCACAGCTCAGCCTCGATACTGGACTCCGAGATCATGCCGTCGGGGATGTTCACGTGGTCCTGAAACATGAACTCCGGATCGTGCTCGTCTTTGTGAAGGTCGGCACAAGCTGCGAGGAACTCTTCTCTGTCGGCATAATCGGTTAGGTTCAACCACGAGCCCTTGATGCTGCCGCTGTTGTACTTACCGTATGTGCCTACGTAGACCCTTGAATCGCTCTTCTCTGTCTTTCGGCCCGCTCTTGCTGGATCTTGCTGACTCATGCGGTCTCCTGGGCCTGGGCAGCCTTGGCAAGACGGGCCACCGTGCGGCCAACGGTCGCTCTTGGAATCTTGAGGGCCACCGCAATTTCACGAAGCGAACGGTCCTCCTTGTGCATTTGGAAAACCCGTCGTTCTGAGGCAGCGTCCAACCGGCGAGGCCTGCCCCATTTCCCTCCTTCAGACTCGACCCGTTCCCGAGCGGCTGCAATTCGCTCGTTGATGGCCAGCCGCTCCATCTTGGCCGCCCAACGGTTTGGGTCCAGTTGACCGGCGCCAGGTCCAGCACGCGGTGTCTCGGCCAGCGCGGCAGCAAGCACAGCAGGTCGCGCATGTAGCCCAGGGGCTCGATGCGGTGCATGCGGCAGCTCGCCAAGAGCGACACGAAGATCGTGTTGATCTCAGCGCCGTCCTCACTGCCACAGAAGAGCCAATTGCGTCTTCCGACCACTTGCCGGCGCAGGTTCATCTCAAGCGCAACCACGCTGCTTTCTCCCTGGACGGGACGTGCCCCGACCGAGATCGACTGCAGTGTTACGAAGGTGGTGCCCCAAGTCTTCTGGCCACGCATGCCATAGGCGGCAGGAGCGTCGGTCGTTCCAGCGAGCACTCCGCCGCGGTAGGTGTCTTCCCATTCGACCGAGTAGAACGACGGGCCATCGACGACGTGTCCGCCTGCCCGCGCTCCACTCGGGTCGACGGATCGATCGACGCAACAACCGTGCCGTGAGCGGCCGATAGGGAAATCGATGGGAATGCCGGCGGACGCCTCGCGACAACTCCTTACGGGTCGTCCAGAACCATGAAAGCAAACAATGAGTATCCGTTTGTGTTTCCCCTCTGCGTGCCATTCATGCGCACGTACCGCGCCGTGGTCTTGGCAAAGGTCACGTCAGTCACGGAATACGATGCACCGGTGGTCGTACTGTACACGTCGGTCCAGGTTGTGGAATCGGTTGATGTTTGAATCGTGAAGGACTTGCCATAATCCGTGTACCACTTGAGAATGACCCGATCGACTTCCATGGCCGAGCCCAGGTCCACCATGATCCACTGTGGGTCGCTGGCCGTGCTCTCCCATCGCGTGGCTGTGTAATTCTGATAGGTCGTGGCCGTCGTTACGGCCGAGGCCGGGTTTGCGGCGGTTGCCGAGGATGCGGTAGCCGTCTTGCCGAGTGCCAAATCGCGCGTGCTGCGATCAAAGGTCCTCCAGGTGCCGGCGGCTGCGTTCAAGTCCCAATCCTGGTAAAGCTGCTGACGCAGGGCCAGGTTTTCAAGGACGAGGTCGCCACGGGCGCGGAGAGCTGAGCCAAGGGCGCCGAAGAGGCCGAAGATGATGGCAGCCATCACGTGATGATGCCCCAGGTCGGAAGCGACCGTAGACGGTTCAGCGCGATAGGTGCCAGCGTGCCCGGCCGACTCTGCCACCGTCGGCTAGGGCGGAGACGCCGATGGGGTTTTGGCCAGGCACAGGGACTCCTGCTGGTCCGAGCCCGTTGTCCAGGCAGGCGCCGTAGTTGTGACCGGCCAAGTAGGGCGATGCGCGCAGAAGAGCCCGGCGAACGCCGCGTTGATGAGATGCTTCAGCGTCCATCGCCGCCCTCGCCGTCGCCGCGGATTACCCGCGCCTATAGCGCGCCCAGCCCTAACATGCATCCCTACATCATAGAACACGGCTCGCTCGACGAGTTGCATGTAGGCCCCGGGGTCAGCGCGGTAGAGATCGATCCCAGGGG
>Ga0224520_1000407_pt1 | contig 12942 bp, 21 predicted proteins | sample CFST25metaG_2_FD_180684 | JGI IMG/M metagenome (GOLD analysis project Ga0224520, IMG submission 180684) | Peat soil microbial communities from Stordalen Mire, Sweden - C.F.S.T-25 | ecosystem: Environmental > Terrestrial > Soil > Wetlands > Peat | place: Sweden: Norrbotten County, Stordalen Mire... | reverse complement strand
AACCAACCCGCGAATATCAGACTGATCAACCGTCGGCATGCCGTCCGTTCTGCTCCCCACACACTGCTGAAAAATATCTGGCTGGCGACCTTGACTGGCCAACACATATCAGCTTCATTCGTTAGGCCGCCATGAAAAGTGATGAAGCCCTCAAATTATTAGATGAATCACTCTCGCGGCCTTCCTCTACACCCACATTGGGTGATGAAGACCGAGATCAATTTCTTTACCGCCAGCGCGAAGCATTACGCGGTTGTGTCATTGAACCGGTTCTCATCAAGGCAACAGCCAGCACATGGGCCAAGGAGTAATGTGGGCTGCCAGATGTTGAATTCGAAATGCTGGCCCTCGTCCACCAGGAACGAAATTGGTTACTTTTGAATCCTGAGACAAAGGAATTCTTCCTCGCTTATGGGAATCACCCCGATAATGACCGTATTGAATTGCTTGGTTTCTCATCTGATGACGCACTTGCTGAGTGGCTTGGGTAGGCTCTCGCCTGGCCGGCCTAACCTTCCGCTCAAGTCGGACCCCGCCTGCATTGCCTTCTGTTCTCTCTCAGCATTTCGCTATCTCGGCTCCGTTCGTCCTCTCGGCGCAGGCGGTGCCGCTTAGCTTCCTTCGTTAGGCCTCATCTAAGTCGCGAGGATTCATGGGTCAAACCCGCCTGTTCACAAACACGGTTCCCATCTACTTTTCGATTATTCCGATTTGCATTCTGATTCAAACCTTCTACTGGTTTGCCACGAGTGAAGTAAATTTACTGTTCATCAAACCGATAACTCGACAAGATGAACCACGCCGTTTTTGGTTCGTCCTTGTTTGCAGTGCATTACTCGGATTGGTTCTGCTCGTGCTAGTCGCATACAAATGGTTCACCACTCCAAACTGGCACTGACGTCCTCCCCTAAAAGTAGCCCATAGGATATGGCGGAAAAACGGGCAGGGTGAGTCGGTAACAATCGGCGCATCTAGCAAAGTTCCCATGCTCATCTTGATTTCCCAGGCTTCTTTCTGGTTTTAGCCTTGGACGAAGGAGCCTTCGAGTCGGCTTTGGGAACATCCTTATAGTCCCCTATCACGGCCTTGAATGGGCAGACAGGGAAAGCTATGCACTTCTTGCATCCAATAGCCAGGGCGATGGGGCAGAGAATCATGGTGTGCTCCTGCGGCGCCGCAAACGGCCACGTGGCAGGCATAGATAAAAGCAAGCTCCGTGCCGTTCCTTTGTCCCAAGTAAGTGCTTGAATATAGGCATTCCCAAATACCCAATGAAAGAGGGGGTTAACATTCCTTGATCAAAATGACTCGTCGTCTTTCAATACGAATGGCCTGAATGGGGACCTCATCCACCTATTCCAAAGCTATCGCCTACGGCCTAACCCTCCGCTCAACTCGGACCCCGCCCGCACTGTCTTCCGCTCTTTCTCTTCGTTCCGCTTCCTCGGCTCCGCTCATCGTCTCGGTGCAGGCGGGGCCGGTTAGCTTCATTCGTTAGGCCGCTCAAGGAGCATTGATGCGACTCTGGTCCATCCATCCTCGCTACCTTGATTCCAAAGGTCTCGTAGCCCTGTGGCGAGAAGGATTACTTGCGCAAGCCGTTCTTGCTGGTGAAACCAAGGGATATCGAAATCATCCGCAGTTGGCAAGGTTTAAGGCGTCCTCTGACCCGGTGTCTTTCATCGCAGCCTACTTGAAAGAAGTTCATGTCGAATCACTTCGGCGTGGTTATCACTTCGATGGAAAGAAGATCGGTAGGATTCGTATTTTGAGCCCTCTCACTGTCACAGAAGGTCAGATCGAATATGAGTGGGATCATCTCGTGGCAAAGCTCAAAACGCGTGCTCCTGATTGGCTTAAACAATGCGAATTCACTAAACACCCACTCCCACACCCACTTTTTCGTGTCATAAAGGGTGGCATTGCCCCATGGGAAGTCGTCTCGGCCTAATCCCCGCTCAACTCGGATCCCTCCTGCATTGTCTTCCGCTCTTTCTCTTCGTCCCGCTTCCTCAGCTCCGTTCATCGCCTCGGTGCAGGTGGGGCCGGTTAGCTTCATTCGTTAGGTCGCCAACATGATTCCCACCCCAGACAAGAACTCCGACTATTGGTTTCCAGCCAAACGTCAAGGTTGGGGCTGGGGCCTCCCTTCCAATTGGAAAGGCTGGGTGGTACTGGTCGTGTTCTACGCACTAATCGCCCTCGGGGCAGTCATCTTTCTTCTGCGGCAACAGAATGCAGGGTTTGTCATCTACTGCGCAGTCCTCTGCCTTCTCTTACTTCTTGTCTGCCATCTCACTGGTGAGCCACCGCAATGGCGTTGGGGTTCAAAGTGAGGCGCCTAACCCCCAACTCAACTCAGACCCCGCCTGCTTCGTCCTCCGCTCTCTCTCATCTTCCGGATTCCTTGGCTCTGCTCGTCGCCTCGGTGCAGGCGGGGCCGGGTAGCTTCCATTGTTAGGTTGCAATCCGAGGGACAAACCAGTCGTCCAAAAACCCCAACCTTTTTGAAAGGAAACACGATGAGAGCAGTCTTCGCCCCAACGCTGGCCTTTTGTCTCGCATCCATACTTTCCGCAGGTCAGTCTTTGCCTGCTGGATGGATGCTAGCTGGTGACAAACCGAATGAATATGCGGTCAGCATCGTGGCAGCTGCCCATACTGGCAAAAATGCTGCTCTTCTTGCTTGCCTAGCTACAAAACCAAGCGGATTCGGCACCCTCATGCAGATGTTCGATGCCACTAAGTATCGAGGGAAGAGAATTCGGTTAACCGCGTATGTGAAGACCCTTGATGTAACCGGCTGGACCGGGTTATGGATGCGAGTTGACGGGTCATCAGGTCCTTCCCTTGCCTTCGACAACATGCAGGATCGGCCAATCAAAGGCACTACCAGTTGGGCCCAGTACAACGTCGTTCTCGATGTTCCCGATGGTGCCCAAGCCATTGCATTTGGTGTTCTTCTCTACGGTACGGGTTCAGCATGGGTTGATGATTTTGATTTCGAAGTTGTGGGCCCAGAGGTCGCAACTTCTGGAAAGTCCCCACTTTCTAGCTCCCCGCAAAATCTAGGCTTCGAAAATTAGCATCCCGCAACCTATCCCTTCGCTCAACTCGGACCCCGCCCGCATTGTCTTCTGTTCTTTCTCTTCGTTCCGCTTTCTCGGCTTCGCTCATCGCCTCGGTGCAGGCGGGGCCGGTTAGCTTCATCCGTTAGCCCGTATCTGGAGGCCGCCATGTTGAAGGTTTTCACTGCGCAACATCAGGCTGAAGCCCACCTCGTAGAAGATCTTCTTCGTTCAAATGGGATAGAGGCGCATGTGATGGGAGATTCCTTCCTCAACACGGCCCCAGGTCCTCTAGCCTTCCCCGGCACCGCTCCCGAGGTGTGGATATTGGACTCCGATCAAGCGGAACCCGCATTTGAACTTATTCGTGAGTTTTCATCAGGCAAGCCCCTGCCTGAAGAATCTGGCCCTTCCTGGCAATGCCCAAAATGCAGTGAAATCCTTGAGTCCCAGTTCTCGGAGTGTTGGAAATGCGGAACTTCAAAACCAAGCGACACATCGCCGGTCTAACCTCTTGTATGTTGGTGGTGCCCCCGCATGGCACAACATGACTTATCGGTTGACCATAGACTCCTTTGGATCAAATCCTGGGACGAGGAGGAAACAGGGTATGCCGTACAAAACAATTAGTGATCTGCCAAAGGCGCAGGTACAGAAATATGCTGCGCACCAGAAGAAAGCATTCCTTGAGGCATTCAATAATGCGTACAAGGAATATGGCCGCGACGAAAGCAAGGCTTTTGCGGTGGCGCACCACGCTGCTCAACAGGCGAGTAAGAAGGCCAAGAAGGGTTGAGGTGACCGTGGCTTCCCCAACGCATTGTTCGTTACTCACGGTCGGTCTAACCCTTCGCTCAACTCGGACCCCGCCCGCATTGTCTTCCGATCTCTCTTCTCCCCGCTACCTCGGCTTCGCTCATCGCCTCGGTGCAGGCGGGGCCGGTTAGCTTCACCCGTTAGGCGCGCCCGGAAATCCCTAATGGTGCATCGCCCTGCAATTCGATTCGCACGGCTTCATGGCCCGTATTGTGAATTGCAAGGCGTGCGTTAAACTATCCTGATGAGTCCGCAATCGAAGGCAGCGAGACGCCGCTATCACGCGCACGTGGGTTCGCGTGCCGAATTGCTCGACGGGATTCTCTTGGCAACCTTCTGGCAAAGGCTGCTCGGGTACTGCGTCGATCTTCTGGTCGCTGTCATCATTTGGTTCCCACTTGAATTATCCTGGCGATATTTCTTCCTTCACGAGACAAACATTCACATCGTTTGGGACTTTCACGAAGCCGGGAACATCGTTGTGATGGTTCTCTATTGGGGGTTGGCCAACTATTTTGGCAACGGACGGACCCCCGGCAAGGTGGTAGCGCGCACACAAGTTCTGTCGCTTACAAGCGAGCGCATGGGCCTCTGGCAATCCGTCGAGCGCGGGCTGGGCTATGGTGCTGCCGTGCTGGAGCTAGGTTTAGGATTCTTGCAGTTCTTTTGGGATCGCAATCGGATGTGCGCGCAAGATCGCCTCGCGGAAACAATTGTGATCGACGTGAGAAAGCAATAGCCCCAATAGTTGACGTCGAATCCGAAGTAGGTAGGTACCAAAAAAGGTACGCCTAACCCTCCGCTCAACTCGAACCCCGCCTGCAGTGTCTTCTGCTCTTTCTCTTTGTTCCGCTTCCTCGGCTTCGCTCAGCGCCTCGGTGCAGGCCGGGCCGGTTAGCTTCATTCGTTAGGCTTCATTCCACTCATTCTGTCGAGCTTCGCCGATTTCAATGGATAAAGTGCATACTGGCCTCAAAGACTAAGGAGGAAAGAAGATGAATGCCACAAGGATAATCGCAATCGTTCTGATCATTGCTGGCGCGCTCGGGCTGCTCTACGGCGGCTTCAGCTATATGAAGGACTCAAAGGCAATCAAACTCGGCTCGATTGAACTTTCCGTGAAGGAAAGGCAGACGGTTAACATTCCAACATGGGCAGGCATAGGAGCAATTGTGGTTGGCGGCTTTCTCCTTGTCCTTGGCGGAAAGAAAAGCTAGGTTTCAATTAAATTATCAAATTGTTCGCCTTAGTGACTGGATCACCGCCAGTCAACATACGGACTTGCGATAATGATCTGATTCCGTCGCCGCCTACCTTCACCCGCGAGTGTCTGGCCATTGAGATGTACACCAGCCTGTCAGGTCCGCGGGTTGGTCGTGCTCTGAATTGGATCATCCATGAACGGGCTAGCCAGAAGGTTATCGTCACGGACAACGGCTTGGAGTTCCTCAGCCCGGCGTCCGACCAGTGGTGCTATCAGCGAGGTCCTGGCACCAATTCATCCAGCCGGGCAATGCCTTGCAGAACGGCATCTGCGATAGTTTCAAGGGGCGGTTTCCGAATGAATGCCTCAGCGAGCGTTGGTTTCAAAGCATCCAGGAAGCCTGACGGATCGCCAAAGCCTGGCAACACGATTACAATCGCCACAGAGCCCGCAGTGCCCTCGGCGAACGAACCCCAGCGAAATCCTTTTCAACCCCTGACTCCCACTACCCCTGGTCTAGGAGTGGGGAGAACGTCAGACTTCCATGCATCAGGATAGAATCAGGATCTACCTGCGCAAAACCCCCGGGGACGAACCATGGCCATCTTGGATTGGGACGAATGGTATGAGATAGGGATTCTGAGCATCGATCATCAGCATCACAACATGTTCGATGCGCTCAACCGGATGCACGATGCCGTCTCCGCGGACGAGGGCGAGGCGAGGGTAAGGCAAACCCTCGACTCCCTAGTGGATTGCACGGTCACGCATTTTAGGGACGAAGAGGCTCGGTTGGCAGCTATCGACTTCCCGGGACTGAAGGAACACCAGGCTGAACACGCCAAGCTTCTGGATCAAGTAGCCGAGTTCATCGCGACCTACAACGCAGACCCAACCGCGGACAATGCGAACAAGTTGGCCCTTTTCCTCGTCGAGTGGATCGTCCGACACATCAATGAGATGGACATGCGATACATAGAGGCGATGAAGGCCAAGGGAATGACTTAGACCCTTGTAGTGATAGCCTGGCATCTATTCCCTACCCTTCAGAGCATGCCATGAACCTGAAATGCTGAATGGTCGCATCTGACCTAACCCCCTGCCCAACTCGGACCCCACCTGCATTGGCTGGCGTCCTTTTTCTTGGTTCGGCTTCTTCGGCTTCGCCCCCTCTCCTTGTCCCATCCCGGCGCGCCGCTGGCGGCACTACCGATTGACTTCTTCCGTAAGGCAGGCCCATGTCGATTGCCCAAAAACTCGGACACTCAGAATTCGGCTCTCGCGATCTTTACGCCTTAAACCTCCGGCACTACAGAATTCCCTCAGGCGCCTTCACGGAAATCACCGGGCACTTCATCGCGTGCCTGGCAATGGATGGGGCTGAAGCCACCGATGAAGAGATAAAAGCAATCGCTGCAGACTTAATTCAAGCTGGCTGCGCTTACATCTGTTGTTGGGGGCCGGATTCTGAACGAGTTCACGGCCTCATTGACCAGGAAGACCTTGTTCTCCACCCAGGTGGCCCCTGGAACATGACCACTTGGCAGAACGATGTGCCTCTCTCTGAAGCGCTTTGGTTCTCCATCAACTCAGCCTGGCCTGATCCCACCTTCGACGAATCTACCCATGCAGTGGTTGGCATTTCTTTCAATAACCCAGATTGGTCCGACCTAGTGTCGGAGGCATTTTCAAACCCAATCGAGTTCTTCCAACATGTCCGTAAACCATAGCCAGGATCACCCCACGTGCAACCCGAACCGGGGCCGCATGGTCTAGCGTCCTCTCTTGGTTCAGCCTTTTGGGTCTCATCGTCATCTCGTCGTAGACTGGGCCGGTTAACTTCATTTCATTGGCCACCCATTTTGCATCCTGGCCATGGGATTGATTTTGGCTATCCTTCAGGAGGAATGACGAATCGCCGGCATAAGGGGTTGATTCATGGAACAAGGAAAAGGCTCTCTGATTCTTGCAGTGGACGACACGCCAAGTGATCTTGAACTTTTGGCCAAGATTCTGGAACGCGAAGGATACAGCCTGGCTCTTGCCAAGGACGGTTCGCAAGCCTTGGATATTGCCGCCAAGGAGAAACCCGATTTAATCCTGCTGGACATCTTCATGCCCGGAATGGATGGGATTGAAATCTGCAGGAGGCTCAAAGCGGACCCAGCCGTCCAGGATATTCCCGTTATCTTCGTCACTTCCCAATCCGGGTCGGACGAGGTCCTTGCCGGGTTCGAGGCGGGTGCCGTGGACTATGTCACCAAGCCCTTTCGGATTCCCGAACTCCTGGCTCGAGTGCATGTCCAGGCGGAACTCCGCCGCGTTCAACATGAGATCCGCACGCTTCACGGCATATTGCCTACGTGTGCCCATTGCAAGAAGATCCGAGATGAAAAGGGGATATGGCACTCTATCGAGTCCTATATTTCTCAGCATTCAGAGGCCCACTTTTCCCATGGCATTTGTCCAGACTGCATCTCCATCTATTTTCCAGATGCCCATGCAGACACAAAAAACTCTGGTTGATTGTGCAAACGGTCCGTTGCACCAATTCCCCAATTTGGCCCGACCCCTCGTTCAACTGGACCTGGGGACAACCACCTGGTCCGATAGCCCTCGTCCAATGGGCTCATCGCCCCTCACAGGAGGTCATATGAAGAATTTCTTAGTCGTCACCGAGCACCCGATCGAGCGCATGCTCCGTGTTCTCGTCGGTCTTGCTCTCATCAGCCTAGTGTTCGTCGGGCCCAAAACACCCTGGGGCTGGATCGGGATCGTTCCAATCCTGACGGGCGCCTCTGGGCTCTGCCCTCTCTACACGCTGCTGGGATTCTCCACTTGCCCAAAGAAGTCCGCGCCTTGAATGGTTCATCGTCATTATGGGCCTAATCCCTCATTCGGCCCGGACTTTGCCCGCATCATCTGGTTTCCTCTCCCTCACAATTCAATTTTCTCGGCTGCGCTCCTCGCCTCGATGCAGGCGGGGGCGGTTGGTTTCATTCGTCATGATCCAAAAGGGACATCGTTCTATTCCGGAGACCAGACATGAGCGAAGAGAAGCCGTTCCGGACCTTTGAGGATTTCTATCCCTTTTATCTCAGGGAACATGCCAATCGGATCTCCCGCCGGTTGCATTTCATTGGTACCAGCATGGCTGTCACTCTGCTCATCGCTGCTTTGGCGACGCGATGGTGGGGGTTAATCCCAGTGGCGCTGGTCCAAGGCTATGCTTTCGCCTGGGTCGGCCACTTCTTTTTTGAGCACAATAAACCAGCGACCTTTAGATACCCACGCCTGAGTTTTATGGGGGATTGGCACCTTTGGTGGGAAATCCTTACAGGCAGAGCTCGGTTCTGAGAGGGGTCGATCGGTGGGGTTAACTTCTTCCTGAGGCAGCGCACGTATGAAGCTCCGATTCAAACTCGCCTTGGCCCTGGCTGCAGTCCTGGCCTTTGGCCTTGTCCTTGGTTGGAATCGATTCCACCAACCGGGTTGGGTTAGGGGTGGCATAGGGTTCATCGGGAATACATCGGGTCATGTGATCGTTCGTGATGAACGTAATCAGATTCAGTGGCTGGAGGGTGGGATCGTTCGACGTTGGACGGGCAAACAACGCACTGAATCCGAAACCGTTTATTTCGATGGGCACAAGGTCCATCACTTTTCATGGGGCAGAGCTATATCAAGAAAAGGGGCTGTGATTCGGTTTCTGCCCCATCGCATCGAAGTGTTCGACCTTGAGCATCTGGATGGCGAATACTATGCACCACGGAACGAGGCACCCCATGAGTGAACTCCAGCGCCCTCATTCCATGATCCACATTCGTGAAATCGATCACCTGGTCCTACGCGTGGTCGACCTCGAAAAAATGCTCAGCTTCTACTGCGGCGCACTTGGGTGCACGGTAGAGCGACGCGAAGATGAAATGGGACTGGTTCAGCTGCGCGCCGGCAGGTCCATCCTTGATCTGGTGCCCGTCCAAGGGAGGCTCGGCCAAGTTGGCGGCGCGGCACCCGGAAGGGAAGCGCGGAACCTGGACCACTTCTGCTTCCGGGTGGAACCATTCAATGCAACGGACATTCGCAGCCAGCTGGAGGCGCATGGCATAGAGGTTGGCCCGGTCGAATTCCGCTATGGGGCAGAGGGAGTAGGTCCTTCAATCTATATCTCTGATCCAGAAGGCAATATGGTCGAGCTCAAAGGTCCATCCGCAGGCTGACCACTCACAACCCGGCTCAAGCCTCTGGGCTGGCTGCATTCTTCCGCTGGGTGCCCAGGTTTGCAGTGCCGCTAGAGTACGAACGCGACCCTTATCCAGACCTCGGTTTAGGAGGAATTCGATGACAAAACAACTCATCAGTTCGGGCTCTTCCTTCGAAGAGAAGATTGGTTACTCTCGTGCGGTCGTCGCCGGGGATTGGGTCTTCGTCTCGGGCACCACCGGCTTCGATTACAGCACGATGTCCATCTCAGGAAGCCTTCTCGAGCAGACTGACCAGTGCTTGAAGAACATCGAGGCCGTACTTCGGCAGGCCGGCTCAGGCCTCAAGGATGTCGTGCGAGTGACCTACGTCCTGCCGGACGGCGGCGAGTTCGAGCAATGCTGGCCGGTACTTCGTAACTATTTTGGGGACGTGCGCCCAGCGGCGATGATGATCTCCGCCGGCCTGGCAGACCCGCGCATGAAGATCGAAATCGAAGTCACGGCGCTAAAGAGCGCGTAGGCAACCTGCATGGGCCAGTCCCATCCTTAGGCCCTGTTCCTGGTCCCCGTCTGCTGAGCTGCCGCAGGTTGGGCCGCTTAACCTCATTCGTCAGGTCATTCCCCCCAGATCAGCCGAGAGAATCCTCCGACATTCCGGACATACGATCACATGGCCTCGCCTAGGAAGGGTGGAAACAAAATTGACCTTGGCTCGCAGGAGGCGGACCACATGAACGCAAGTGATCACCTTTTGACAATGATGGCAGTTCAAGGGTGTTTCCAAGGCATACTCGGCCAGTTCCAGCGCAGGTTTCAGCGGCACATTTTCGCTCATTGAGTTCGCTCCATGTGAAGGGGTATTCTGAACCGGATATCGGCAATTCTGCAAACCTACTTACATTCGATCCCTTTGACGACCAAATAATGCCATCCCCTTTTTGCCTAATCACCCGCTCAACTCGAACCCAGCCTGGATTTTCTGGAACCCTCTTTCCTGGCTCAGCTTCCTCAGGCTCGCTCGACGCCACTCCCCAGGCTGGACCGGCCAATCTTGAACGCTGGGCATCTAAGAAGGGAGCGAATCATGGTTATGCGCGTCCTCAGGCTCGGTAGCCCAAGAGTGGAAGGTGAAGGCATACGCATCGGAACCGTTCGTCGCCCACCGCGGGGTGTGCCCAAGGCCGATTACGCAGTTCAGAACTGGTACGACGTGTGGTTTCCCAACCTGGCACCCAGTCCCCAGACGGTGCAGCTCGGCCAGGAGGCGAAGACGCCCGCACAGTGGGCCGCATTCGCCAGGAAGTACCGGGCTGAAATGGCAACCCCGGAGAACAGCCACGCCATCGAGTTGCTTGCCACGCTGTCCCACCAAAACAACTTTTCGGTGGGTTGCTACTGCGAGGACGAAGCCCACTGCCATCGTTCGGTGCTGCGTGAACTCCTGATCGAGAAGGGGGCCAAATTCGACCCCGCCTGACCTCCTGTCCAACCCGCACCTGCCCCAGTCAGCTTCTCTTACCAGGCCCCATTCAGAACAATCGGAACAAAACAGGAAAGGAACCCATGCGAATATCCATCACTGTTGACGGGTCGTGAACTCATGGCCAGAAGATCCCTTCCACTATCTAAGGTCTATGGGTTGCTCGAGCCGGGGCCGGTCGTCCTGGTCACGACCGCCCGCAATGGACGCCAAGACATCATGGCCATGTCCTGGCACACCATGATGGAGTTTGAACCCCCATTGGTGGGTTGTGTCATCAGCAATCGCAACCACTCCTTCGGTCTCCTGAAGGCCACCCGGGAATGTGTCATCAATGTTCCCACCATGGACCTTGCAGAACAGGTGGTGGGTTGCGGCAACACTTCCGGTAAAAGCGTGGACAAGTTTGAGAAGTTCAGTCTCACAGCCAAGCCCGCGGCCTGTGTTGGCGCCCCTCTCATCGCTGAGTGTTTCGCCAATCTCGAATGCCGGGTGGTCGACACCCGGATGGTTCCCAAGTACTGCTTCTTCGTCCTGGAGGTCATCAAAGCCTGGGTAGACGCCTCAGTGAAGGCCCCGCGAACGATCCATCATCTTGGGATGGGACGATTCATGGTCGCCGGCGAAATTATCAAGCTCAAGTCAAAGATGAAGTGATGAATTCGTTCAGAGACAACATGGCAAAGAAAATCTTCTGGGAAGATCCCTACCAAACAACGCTCCACACTTCCATTGCCACGGTGGATGGCGCCGATATCACCGTGCAATCAACCATCTTCTACGCCTTCTCGGGAGGCCAAGAGAGCGACCAGGGGACCATCGGTGGATTGCCAGTTCTCGCTGCCCGGAAGGAAAGTCTTGAGATCATCTACACACTTCCAGAAGGCCACGGGCTGGCGGCCGGCGAACCCGTGCATATGGCAATCGATTGGGAGAGGCGATACCGGCTGATGCGTCTTCACTTCGCCGCTGAGCTGGTGCTTGAGCTCTTCTACAAATCGCTGAATGGCGTTGGCAAGGTGGGTGCCCACATCGCCCAAGAGAAGGCTCGAATTGATTTCGCCTGGCTGGAAAGCATCGCGCCATGGCTCCCTGCACTCATGGCAGAGGCCAATAAAGTCATAGAAGCCGATTTAGCGATCAAGTCCGCCTTCGAGGACGAGTCAAACGAGCGCCGTTACTGGGAGATTGATGGATTTTCTCGTGTGCCCTGCGGAGGGACCCACATCAGGCGAACGGGCGAGGTGGGTCCGATCAGGTTGAAGCGCAACAACATCGGTCGGGGCAAGGAGCGGGTGGAAATCTACCTCAGCTCCTGAAGCAAATCTTGGGCTAATTCCCACTTTGCTCCCCCCGCCTTTTACTTCCTTCGCCAAGCGTTTCTCCCTTGCACTCGAAGCCATCATTTGGAATGCGCCCCACCATTTAGGACCACCCATTCCATCTTTCCAGAGGAGCCTGCCCGTGCGCACCCTTGCGAAATCTGCCCTGCTTGTGATTTGGACTACGTTCATCAGCCTGCAAGGAAACCTGGCGATCGCGGCCGGAACCCAGGACGCGCCCAAGAGTCCCGTGGTCAAGGAACTTTCTCTCGACCGGGGGCGGACGGCGGTCCTGGTCATGGACTACGAGAACGACATCCTGGGCATGGTGCCCGAGAAGGCGCAGGCACCCCTTCTGGACCGAGCGAGCGCGATCCTCAAGGGCGCCCGGGAGGCCCATTTGCCGATCATTTACGTGGTCGTGCGTTTTCGCAATGGCTACCCCGAGGTCAGTCGCCAGAACAAGCGCTTCAACACCCTCAAGGAGTCGGGACGCTTGCAGGAGGGCACTCCGGGGGCCGAGATCCATGCACGGGTGGCTCCCCAACCCGGCGATATCGTGGTCACCAAACGTCGTGTGGGAGCATTCTCCACCACCGATCTGGAATCGATCCTCCGGGCCAACCACATCACCACCCTTGTGATGCTCGGCATTTCCACCAGCGGAGTGGTCCTTTCCACGGTGCGCTGGGCCGCGGACATGGACTATCAGCTTGTCGTCATCTCCGATGCCTGCGCCGACTTTGATGACGAGGTGCACCGGGTGCTGACGGAAAAGGTGTTCCCGGGGCAGGCCACGGTCCTGACTACGCAGGCGTTCATCCAGGCACTGGGAAGTAGTCCCCAA
>Ga0224520_1000405_pt1 | contig 12944 bp, 5 predicted proteins | sample CFST25metaG_2_FD_180684 | JGI IMG/M metagenome (GOLD analysis project Ga0224520, IMG submission 180684) | Peat soil microbial communities from Stordalen Mire, Sweden - C.F.S.T-25 | ecosystem: Environmental > Terrestrial > Soil > Wetlands > Peat | place: Sweden: Norrbotten County, Stordalen Mire... | reverse complement strand
GGCTGAGGCCGCGCCTGGCCTGGGAGCTTCAGTCCTCCGACAGCAAGGCGCGCGGCCTCAGCCAGTCGGCCTACGAAGTCTTGGTGGCTTTATCGCCGGACAAGCTGGTCGCGGGCCAGGGCGATCTGTTGAGTACCGGGTCGGTGGCCTCGACCGAATCGAGCCTGCTCTACGCCGGGCAAGCGCTCGGATCTTGGACACACGCCTACTGGCAGGTTCGCGTGCGCGATCAAACAGGGCGGCTGTCGGCGTGGAGCGCACCCTCGGAGTTCACGGTTGGGCTGCTCGCCACCGCTGACTGGGGCGCCGAGTGGATTACCGGCAGCTCGGGAACAGCACTGCCGATCTTTCGCAAAGAATTCACAGTCAGCAAAACCCTTGCACGAGCCCTGGTTTCCATTTGCGGACTGGGGCAGTTCGAGCTGCGAGTCAACGGCAGCAACGTCAGCGACGCGGTCATGGAACCGAGCTGGACCAATTACACCAAGAATTGCCACTACGTCACCTACGACGTGACCAAAGCCTTGGTGCAAGGAAGCAATGCCATGGGCGTGTTGTTGGGCAACGGGATGTACAATGTGCCCGCCAGCAGCCGCTACGCCAAGTTCACTGGGTCGTTCGGATCGCCCAAGCTGATCCTGCGCCTGCAGATGGAATTCACCGATGGCAGCAAGGACGCTGTGGTCAGCGACACCTCTTGGACAACGGCGGCCGGTCCGATCGCGTTCAGCAACATCTACGGCGGCGAAGATTTCGACGCCCGGCAGGAACCGGCGGGCTGGGACCAGCCCGGTTTCACTGCCACATCATGGAAGCCGGCCACGGTGGCCACCGGAACCGCCCCTGCCCTGATCGCCCGGTCTGCGCCGCCCGTGAAAGTGATGCAGGAATTCCCGTCGACGAAAACCACCCAGCCGCAATCGGGTGTTTTCGTCTACGACCTGGGTCAAAACTTCGCTGGCTGGCCCGAACTGACCGTGCAAGGGACCGCCGGCGCGACGGTCAAGCTGACGCCGGGCGAATTGTTGAGCGGAGGGAACGTCAGTCAGGCGAGCTCGGGCGGCCCGGTCTGGTTTTCCTACACCTTGAAGGGAAGCGGCACTGAGGTGTGGCACCCGCGCTTTTCCTACACCGGCTTCCGCTACGTCCAGGTCGAGGGCGCAGTCCCTGCCGCCCAGGCCGCCAGCTTCCCGGGCAAACCCCAGATCGCGAGCCTCACCGGCAAGTTCATCTACGCCTCGGCGGAGAATGTCGGCAAGTTCAGCTCATCGGATCAGGATCTGAACAAGATCCACGCCCTCATCCTGGCAGCGTTGCGCAGCAACCTGCAGAACATCATCACGGACTGTCCGCACCGGGAGAAACTCGGGTGGCTCGAGACGTCGCACCTGCTCTTTCCGAGCATCATGTTCAACTATGACGTGGCCGCCTATTACGAGAAGTTCATTCGCGACGCCCGCGACGCCCAGACCAGCACCGGGCTGGTTCCCGATATCGCGCCCGAGTTCACCGTGTTCAGCGGCGCCTTCCGCGATTCACCGGAATGGGGCAGCGCTTTTGTCATCAATCCCTGGTACGTCTACCAGATGTACGGCGACCGGGGCCCGCTCGACGAGCACTACGCCAACATGAAACGCTACACGAGCTACGTGGGCGGCAACGCCAGCGGCAACATCGTGAGCTATGGTCTGGGCGACTGGTACGATGTCGGCCCAGCCGCACCTGGAAACTCGCAACTCACGACCGCTGGAGTGACAGCGACCGCGATCTACCTTCAGGATCTGCAGGTCATGCAACAGACGGCCCAACTTCTGGGCAACCAGGCCGATGCAACGCAATTCCAGTCGAGCATTGCCACGACAACCAGCGCCTACAACGCGAAGTTCCTGACCAGCGCAGGGTCGTATGATCGGAACAGCCAGACCGCGAACGCGATGCCGCTGGCACTTGGCTTGGTGCCGGCCAATCAGCAGGCCGCGGTCCTGTCCAGCCTGGTGGGAGCGGTCACCGCGGCCAAGAACCAGGTCACCGCCGGAGACATTGGCTTCGCCTATGTGATCCGCGCGCTCTCCCAGGCTGGCCGGGGCGACGTCATCTATTCCATGCTCAAGCAATCCACCGGGCCGGGCTATCTGTACCAAATCAGTCAGGGTGCCACCTCGCTGACTGAAGCCTGGAACGCCAACCCAGCCGACTCACAGAACCACGCCATGCTCGGCCATGCCGAGGAATGGCTCTACAATGGCCTGGGCGGCATCAACCCCGATCCGAGCGGCCCGGGTTTCAAGAAATTCTTCATTCACCCGCAGCCCCAGACCGGCCTCGCCTCGGTCGATGCCGAGTACCATTCCATCCGCGGGCCGATCGTGAGCAACTGGCAGCAGAGCGGCACTGGCTTCACCCTGACGGTCGCGGTGCCGGTGAATGCCACCGCCACCATTACCATTCCGACCAGCAATCCGGCCGCCGTTACCGAAAGCGGCGCCCCTGCTGCTACCGCCCCGGGCGTGACTTCAAGCACCGCGCAGACCAGCGCTCTGGTGCTGGTGGTCGGCTCTGGCCAGTACGTCTTTACTGCGCCGTATTAGGGGTAACCGGCTGCTCCGCCCATGCCGGTCGTGCCGCCCGTCGTTCCGCCAGCACTCGCGGTGCTGTCGGTCGCTCCGCCCGTGCGAGTCGTTCCGCCCATCGCGCCACCCGTGCTCATCACTCCGCCAGTGCCGATCGAGCCGCCAGTAACCGCGCTGCCCCAGCTCGATGACGCCTCGATTGGGCGGTTCACTGCTGACAACCGCCGTTTCCAGGGGCACAATGGCCGGACTTGATGAGTGACCCGCAAGCTAAGTACACGCAGGAGGAGATCAACGAGATCATCAAGCGCGCGCTGGGCGAGCAGACCCGGAATGAACGCGCGCTCAGCCACTCCGAGTTGGTCGAGATCGCGGCCGAGGCAGGGATCGAACGCGAGGCCCTGGAACGCGCCACGGCGGAGCTGGCCCAGGCTCACACGCACGAGCTGGCCCAGCGCGACGAATTCCGGGAGATTGCGGCCGAGCGGACCGTGCAGCTAAAGCGATTCGGCGCTTCGGCCGTGAGCTTCTCCTTACTGAATGGGTTCTTGTACTTCATCGACGGTCACTTCACCGGGGGGAGCTGGTACTTTTGGCCCCTGCTAGCCAGCGGCGCGCTGCTGGCGATGCAGGTGCGGCATGTGATCTTCCCCTACGACAAGATCCTGCGGCGCCGGCGCAGTGAAGAGAGGCGGCGCGAGCGCGAGCGACGCCGATTCGCGCGCGAGGCATGGAAGCGCAGGCTGTTCGAGGGCGGCACCACCGTGGCACAGGGGGCGAAGGAATTCGAGACGGCAGTGCAATCCGGAGTGGCGGCCTTGCTGAGGATCGCCACGCGCAAGCTGGAGAAACACGTCGAGCGCGAGGAGAGGCGGCGCGACCGTGGTCCGACCGGCCGCTAGTGCGGCTTGCCAGAACTTTCCATCCCTTCAACTTCTTCTGGCGGGCAGCACTAGTGGGTGAACACGAGGGTGACGACAAGGTGAGTAACCCTGCCGCGCGCACGTAACGCACTACCGCACCATGCGAAGAGGCATGGCATCGGGCGCTCGCCCACCGCGGGGTTCGAGGTGTCAGTTCACAATGTCGATGGTGCCACCCATCGGGGAGTGAATGGAGCAATGGTAGAAGAGCGTGTTGGGAGCGCTGCTGGGAACCGCAAATGTCACGTCGCCCGCGGTTGCTCCATTCCCAGTAACGCCGGTGCTGAAGGCGTCGCCTATCCCGGTGGTGCTTGCGGTCTTGATGTAGAAGGGATGACCCGGAGCATTCACGGAGAAGACATAGGTGCTCCCGCGACAGAAGGTGAGCGTGGGATTGGCCACCCCATCGATCAACCACGCCGTCATGTCACTGTTCACCACCATGAGGGTGCCTGGCGCGTGGCAGGCAACGCCAGTGGACCCACCGGTGGCGGTCACTCCGCCCGTTGCGGGCGCGCCGCCGGTGGCGATTGATCCGCCAGCGGTGGTTGCTCCGCCCTTCGCGGTTGCGCCGCCAGTGCCGGTCGCTCCGCCCGCCGCCGTGCTCCCGCCTTTTGCTGTCACGCCCGCGGTTGCGGTCAGCCCACCTGTCTCCGCTACCCCGCCCGCCGCGGTCGCGCCGCCGGTCGTACTCTCTCCGCCTGCCGCTGTCACGCCGCCGCTGGCGCTGACCCCGCCGGTGGCGGTTATGCCGCCTGCCGCGGTCACGCCGCCGGCCGCGCTCTCTCCGCCCGTCGCGGTCGCGCCGCCGCTGGCGCTGACCCCGCCGGCAACGCTCACCCCGCCTGCTGCGGTCACGCCGCCGGCCGCGCTCACGCCGCCGGCCGCGCTCACCCCGCCCGTCACCACTACACCGCCTTGCCCTGCAGTCGTAGCGGAACCTCCAGATCCCGTTTTCCCACCGGTGTTGTTGCTATTCGTGCCATTGCTGCTTGAACATGCGGCCAACCACACCAATCCAACAGCCAGCACACTAGGACATACTTTTCGCAGGTAGATCATTGATTTCCTCCGGTAAGACACCCCGTCTTGAAGTCTTCTGGTTCGTCGTTCCTCGACGCTGCGGCACCGACAATCGACTCGCGGGCCGTCGAGAAACCGCTGCCCCGGACAATGAAGCATTCCACACCGACGCAGGCCGTGTTTTGCTCCTTACACCGGAAGGCGGTTCATCAGTTGGATAGCGGGGGTGCTCAAATGTTTCAGAGAAAAGGCTGCACGGCATGGGCTGGTGGAGCACCGCGGTACGCCGCCCAATCTCAGGAACATGCGGGCCACGTCCATACCGATGTCTCTATCAGTGTGTCCAAAGCCCGGGTGGGCGTTGGTGCGGGCGCGGCTGGTAGACATTCTCCATGAAGACAGCCGCCTGTCGCTCGCGTACGACGCGCTCATGGCCGCGCGGCCGCACCGAGGCGTGCGCGGTCGCGATGGCGCTGCCGATGACGAGGGCCACCGCCAGCGCAGGAAGACGCCGGCGCGACGGTATGCTGCGGAGGAGAATGATGGCGCATGCCCCCACGGCCGCTGCCAGGCAAGCCATGGCGGGGAGCGCCGCCCACGGATTGGGCACGCCCAGGAGCGACAACCAGGTGTGAGGGAGAAAGCCACGCAGGGCCAGTGGGAGGGCGACCTGATAGAGCGCGTTGGTGAAGGTGTCCGAAATGTAGTTGAGCAGGGTCATCACGGAAGTCGTCAGCATGGAGAGCACCACCAGGGCCACTGCTACCCCGGCGGCCAGCACCTGCCCCCAAGCGCCGGATTCACGGCCCGGCCTCGGGCTTTCCCCCAGCGAGCGGAGGAAGAGTGCCAGCGGCAACAGCAAGAACGGCACGAGGGGTGTCAGGTGGCGCGGCCCCGTAGTCCAGCCCCATGAAGCGTAGCTGAAGCTGCTGGTGAAGTAGGCATACAGGAGAAGGGTGGCCAGGCTAAGCCACAGCTCGGGGTTGCGCCGTAGGGACCGCGGATCGAAGAGACGCGGCAAGGCCAACAACAACATTGGTGACAGGGTGAAGAGCCCGCGCAGCGGGGAGAAAAATGACTGCACCAGCGCGCTGGCATTGGGTAGCTTGATGCCGAGAAAGCCGCCCTGGTGCCAGCTTTGATAGCCGACGTCGTTGAGGAAGCGGTAGCCGCTGGTGAGCGGGTGTCCGAAGGCCACCTGGTGATAGGTGGCCAGTGCAAGCACGGGTGGCAGGAGGCCCAACAATGCGTACAGCGTGGCCCTCCACCTCCCCGACCAGCCGCCGGGGACGGTGGTCATGGCATAGCCGCCCAGAGGAATGAGCGCCAGGACTCCGGTGTACTCGGCGGTGACGGTCAACCCTGCGAGAAAGCCGGCCACGACATAGCCCCACGCGGGCCACTCATTGCGCCGCAGGCGCCACAACACGTAGAAGCAAGAGAAGGCGAGCACGGCCGTAACCTGGTGGCTGACGAACTGCTCGGAGTAGCTGAAGGCCAGTGTGCCGAACGCGTACGCCAAGGTGAGCACATCGTTGAGCGGCTTCGTAACAAGGGTGCCGAGATAGCGGCGAAGAAGGACCAACAGAAGCAAGGACGGCAAAACCAGGCAGACCAAACGGGCAAAGAACACGAGCGCGAATTCGGGAACGTCGCCATGCGCGAACTTCAGCGCGGCGTAGACCGGGGCCGCGGCAAAGGCGAGCAGCGGCGCTTTCGAGGGAAAGGTGTGCTGCTCGTTGTAGAGCGGATTGCCCCGCGTCTGAGGACAGGCGATCCGATCCCGGATGGCACCGTTTGCACCGCGCGCAACCGCCACGCACGACAGATCGCCGACCGGTCCTTGCGTTCGGAGTTCCTCGCCGATTTCCAGGCTGTGGTGGTCGATGAGAGCGCGACTCTGCAGCAAGCGAGACAGCTCGTTGGGGCTACGCAACTGAGGCAGATAGGGAAAAACGTAAAGGTAGACGAAGGCGGGTAGCAAGAGCGACCAGTGCCGGCGCAGCCAGGCCGGCAGTCCGCGCGACGGAACAGGTGGCGACTCTGTCGCGGGCGGCGATTCCGGCGGCGGACTAGGTGGCGTGTTCCGCGCTGCGACAGCAGCGCGCGGATCCCCGGGCGGGGCAAGATCGTTCGAAAGTGTGGACGCGAGGGAAGCCGGCGAGGAATCGCTCATCAACGCCAGCCAGTCTCCCACGCCGGCCCCCGGGCGGACACTGGAAACGCTGCGGAACCCGGGCTCCCACGATTCCACGATTCCGCTTGCCACATTTCTGATTCCGGCATATTCATCTTCGCGTTGTCACGCTGAGGCAATCGGAGCGGCGTGCCCAGACATTGTTTCACGCTACGAAACCTGCACTGAGAAGTACAGGGAGGAGGGCTCATGACCATCACTCGTCTTCGAATCCACTGTCCTCGGGCGTTCTTTCTCTCGGCAGTCGTCACGCTGGCGGCATGCTCGAGCTCGCCGAACACCAATCATGGCGGGCAGGGCGGAGGCGCGGGCAAGGCTTCAGCCGGGTCGGGCGGAAGCGCGGGTGGCGTCGTCACCGGCGGAAAGAGTACTGGGACCGGCGGCATGACCAGTTCGGGTGGCCTCAGCAGTTCGGGCGGAACAACGACGACGGGGGGCGCCACGGCAACTGGTGGAAGCTCGGGCGGCGCAACCAGCTCGGGTGCGGTGACGGTACCGGGCTTGCCCAACCCTTCGGCCGTGCTGGAAACCCTGCGACGGGCGAATGACTGGTTCATGAACAAGCATCCAGATCCCACTGCGGACATCGTCACGAACAAGACCAGGCCCAGCAATCTCTGGACTCGGGCGGCGTACTACGAAGGACTCATGGGGCTGTACGGCGTCGAACCCGACGCGACCAAGAAGCAGAGCTACTACGACTACGCCGTGACCTGGGCGTCGAGCCCGTCGCATCCTTGGCTTCTGGCAAACACAAAAGCAGGTGTGATGTCGAACGACGCCAACAACCAGGCTTGCGGCCAGACATATATCGATCTCTACAACATTGACAAGCAGGACATTCGGATTCAGGAAATCAAGGCCAACATAGACGACATGGTGGCGAAAGGGACATCGAATGTGTGGTGGTGGATCGACGCCATCCAGATGTCCATGCCCGCGTTCGCGAAGTTGGCGGCCTTGTATCCCGACGGCGGCTACCTCGATGCCATGTGGAACCTCTACAATGACGCTCGCATGAACGAAGGCGGAGGCTTGTGGAACCCGAAAGACGGCCTGTGGTGGCGCGACCTGCACTACACGCCAAGTCTGCCAAGCCCCAGCGATGGCGGCACCGCGGCCGGCCCCGAAGCCGGCGCCGCGGCCGGCCCCGATGGCGGCACCGCGGCCGGCCCCGATGGCAGCAGCGACGGCCGCACTGATGGCGGCAGCGACGGTCGCACCGATGGCAGCAGCGACGGTCGCACCGATGTCAGCATCGCTCCCGGCCCGGATGGCGGCGGCGATGCCGGCACCGATGGCGGCGGCGATGGCGGCACGGCTGTCGTCCCCGATTACAGCACCATGTTGACGATGACCGCCAGCCTGAGCTCGGCCTTGCCGGCGCAAACCCAGGACTCCTACATCGTCGCCCCGAACGGCAAGAGCCTCTACTGGTCGCGGGGCAACGGCTGGGTTTTCGTAGCGCTGGCGCGCGTTCTCGACATCCTGCCCACCAGCGATCCGCATCGGGACACGTATGTGGCGGATTTTAAGGCCATGGCCAAAGCTATAGTGCCCCTGCAGCGCAGCGACGGCTTCTGGAACGAGAGCCTTTTCGATCCCAACCACTGCGCCAGCATCGGCCTGGCCGGGGATGATGGTCCGGAAACCAGCGGAACCGCCTTCTTCGCCTACGGCCTCGCCTGGGGCATTCGCAAGGGACTCCTCGACGCGGCTATCTACGGGCCGGCCCTACAGAACGCCTGGAACGGCCTTTCCACCATCGCGCTTCAGTACGACGGCCTGCTCGGCTACGTGCAGTCCACGGGCGCTGTCCCCTGCACCGAAGACTCCATGCACCCAGGACGCCTGGGTCCAACTCAGCTCGCCGACTTCGACGACTACGGGGTCGGGGGCTTCCTGCTGGCTGGCAGCGAGGTTTACAAGCTGGCGAACAACGGCACGCCATCCACCAGTGGCGGATACAAGTGCAACATGATCATCGGGGGCAAGCTTTCCACCGAGTGGTACGCGGCCGGGTTCGAGAGTATCGTGGACGACAGCCGTTGGCAGATCATCGGCAAGTCGGAGGCCTACACCAACGTGTGGGCCGATCCGACGAACGCCTACTGGTCGACCGCGCCCACTTCACCCTGCACAGACAGCAGCGACAATCCTGACCGGATCATCTTCATCGCCTTTAATTGGGTCTATACGAATGTGATTCAGTTCCAATTCGATCTGGAGAGTATTGTTGCCAACATTCAGGCGAAGTATTCGAACGTCAAACGAATCGACCTGATGACCATGATCCGCAGTCCCAACAATCAAACCTGCGGCCACCCGACTGGCCAGGACTGGGTGCAGCCGTTCGTCGACGAGGCGATTGCCAATGTCGTCGCCGCGCCCCATACCGTACAGCTCACGGTTGCGCCGAAATTCTACGTGCCGGATTGCAGTGCGTTCGATCCCAAGACGACGCCACACTTCACCGCGGATGGCAACACGGCGATGGCCCACATTATCGGCAGCTACTACGCCACGGATCAGTGAGACAAACGCACGGCGAATTCGGTTGTGTGCGCTTTCACTTTGGCGCACACAACCGCGTGGTTGGGCGCCACACTTCATCAAGCGCTTTCGCGGTGTGGCCACCCGGCATGACAAGACCGCACGGAACGGCCCCTCCCGTCTGCCTGGCCGGTGTCTGGCTATGGCTGACCCAAGAAGTCCTCGGTCAGCAAACATCGGCCAGCGTGTGCGAGTGCGGTAACGCGAGCGACCAGCGTGGCGCGGCCTGCGTGGGCGGCTCGCGCGACGGGCGCGCGAAGCGCGGGGTGGGCTGTCCGTCCCGAAGCCCTGTGGGTGAGCGTGAGCGGCACGCGGCACGCTCTCCGCCTTTCGCGTACCCCACACGAACTCGCGCACGCCCACGCCCTCGCGTGCGCCTCGACACTCCGTTCACTGAGCACTGACAGTAGCCGACCCTGGCGTCAGCCCGGATGAACTGGCCGCCACCACGATCGGACCTGCTGCGCCGGTTGACCGTATGATGGCCAATGCCTTGCCGCTGAACGCATTCCGGGTGGTGCCCTTGTAGGACGAAGTGTCGATAGCATTGCCGTTGTCAACACCCACGATCTCGCCGGGCCCGGACACCGAGAAGGTCAGTGCATTGGCAGCGGTTGGGACGAAGATGCCATTCGCGTCCTGGATGTCCGCGGTGACAAAGGCCAGGTCTCTGCCATCCGCGGCGATCGTGCTCCGATCCGCGGAGAGAGCGACCTTCGCCGCAGCACCCGCGGTCTGCACTTCCTGGCTGACAACCACGGAACCGCCGCGTTTGCCTTCGGCCCGCAGGGTGCCGGACGCCCATGGCACATTCCATTCCAGATGCAAAGCGCCAGATGCAAATGTCTTGGAGCCCTGCGACACGTCGTTTAGGAAGAGCTCCGCGCTGTCGCAGTTGGTGTACACGAACACGGTGACCGTGGTCCCAGAAGTCCAGTTCCAGTGGGGCAGGATATGGACCATGGGGTCAGTCGTCCAGTGGCTCTGGTAGAAATAGAAAATATCCTTGGGGAAGCCGGCGGTGTCGACGATGCCGAAATAGGAGCTCTTGGCCGGCCAACCATAGGGGGTTGGCTCACCGATGTAGTCGAAGCCGGTCCAAATGAACTGGCCAGCGACAAAGCTGCGACTGACATCGTTCTTGTAAGAACTCTCGGCGGACGAACCCCAAGCGACGACGCTGTTGTCGTACGACGAACACTGCGTGTCGGAGCTCGTCAGGATACTCTTGGAGGCGGGCGTTTCGTAGATCCCACGGCTGCGCACGGCCGACGAGGTTTCACTGCCAAAGAGCTTCCAAGTAGGGTGGGCGGAGTGGTCTGTATCGTAGCGCGATTCGGCGTAGTTGTATCCCTGCAAATCAAGCACGGCAGCCACGGCTTGGTTGGCCGCTTGTCCAGCGTTGTTGGATGCCCAGGTCACCGGACGGGTGGTGTCCATGGCCAGCACCCAGTTCCTCAGATTCGTGGCGGTGCCGGTCGTGGGAGAGGGGATTTCGTTCCCGATACTCCACATGATGACACTCGGATGGTTGCGGTCACGGCGTACCATGGCTTGAATATCGGTTTGCGCCCATTGGGCAAAGTACAGATGATAGTCATTCGAGTTCTTCTTTGTCTCCCAACAATCGAAGGCTTCGTCCATGACCAGGATGCCCTGGCGATCGCAGACATCCAGCAGTTCTGGAGCGGGCGGGTTGTGGGAGGTGCGGATAGCGTTGACCCCCATGGCCTTCAGGATCTCCACCTGGCGCTCGATGGCTCGATAGTTGATGGCTGAGCCCAAGGCGCCCAGGTCGTGGTGCATACATACCCCGCGGAGCTTCGTGGTTTCGCCGTTCAGCGAAAAGCCGCTGGTGGCGCTGAAGGCAGCGGTCCGGATGCCCAACGGGGCAAGGTACGTGTCCAGTGTGGCGCTGCCGGTTTTCAGCTCGACCTTGACCTGATAGCGATTGGGAGAAGTCGTGGACCAGAGCTGGGGGGTCGCCACGGTGAGGCTCTGGCTGATGGTGGCAGTAGAGGCGGCCGCGATGTCGCTGGCCGGACTCGTGTTGGTGGCGACTGGGACGCCGCTGGGATCAGAGATGGTGGTGGTGACCATGACTGACTGGGAAGCGGTCGATTGGTTCTGTACTTCTGTGCTGACCGAAACGGCGGCAGAGCTGTTGCTGACGGTGGGCGTAGAGACGAACACGCCGCTGTTGGTGACGTGTACCGGATTGACCACCGTCAACCAGACATTGCGGTAGATGCCGCTACCGGAGTACCAGCGGCTGGTCGGCTGATTGTTGTTAACGCGGACGGCAATGACATTGCTGGTGCTGCCAAAATTCACATAGGGTGTGAGATCGTATTCGAAGCTGGAATAGCCGTACGGCCGTGTCCCCAGCGATGTGCCGTTGATCCACACCTGGCTATTCATGTACACCCCATCAAACTCGATGAGTATTGTCTTTCCGGAGTCCGCCTGATCCAGCGTGAAGGTCTTGCGGTACCAGCCGACTCCGCCGTCCAAATAGCCACCTCCACTCCCTGCGGGAGAGGTTTGATTGAAAGCCAATTCGATGCTCCAGTCATGTGGCACGCTCAGACCGCGCCAGGTGGAGTCATCGAAAGTGACGTTCTGGGCGCCGGTGACGTCGCCCCGGTTGAACTTCCACCCAGTGTTGAAGTCTTGGCCTCTCAAGCCGTTGTAGGCGGGTGTTTGAGCGGGTCCGGGGCCGACCGGCACATCCGGCCCGGCATCGAAAGCGCCGGCGTCGCGAATTCCCTGTCCGCCAGCCCCGCCCCCCGCAATGGTGCCGCCCTGGCCACCGGCTCCGCCCTGGGCCTTGCTCCCGCCTTGGGCACTGCTTCCGCCCTGGGCTTTGCTCCCGGCTTGGGCACCGCTCGCCCCCTGACCACCGCTGGCGCCCTGGCCACCGGACGTCGTTGCGGTCGTCGAGCCGCCTGCCGCCGTAACGCCAGCGGTCGCGGTTGTGACGCCGCCCGTTGCGGGCGTAGCGCCGCCCGTGGTCGTACCGCCTCTCGCGGTTGTGACGCCGCCGGTGGCGATCGTAGCACCACCGGAGCTGGTGGTGGTCGGCTTGGACCCGCTCGCGCAACCCGCCCCAACAGTGAAGAGCGCGGCCAAGAGACAAGGGCAACTTGGCTTCCGGATTTCGAGTTTCAAGGTGGTCGAACTCCTGGTGACCTGTTGTCACAGTAGCAGTTATCCAAAGAAACGGCTCACTAGGATTTGGTGAGGTGGACCACGGAACATAGAGGAGAGAGCCAAAGACGCGCGCAAGACAGGCAGCGGCGGTTGGGGGCACCGAGCGACCAGGCGAGAGGTCAGGGCCAAGGGCCTACGCGGCGTTGGCTTTTGGGCCACTCCATCCAATTGCAAACGCAGCGGGCTAGTGCGTTGCGACGAGAGCTGCCGCAATTCGGGCGCGTTGAGATGACACGGGAGTGATAAGAACGGCACGCATGGTGAGAAACGCGACTGGCAGGATCCCTCTACGGGCTGCCTTGATCGGCCTTCCGGCCATTTCTCTCTGGATCGCGAACCCATCAAGGGCCGCGTTGCCGGACCATGCCGGGGTCGCTCACCTCACGGTTCATGTCGACCAGGACGGGCCAAGGATCAGCCCCCTTCTTTACGGCGTCTTCTTCGAGGAGATCAACCGTGCAGGGG
>Ga0224520_1000403_pt1 | contig 13035 bp, 8 predicted proteins | sample CFST25metaG_2_FD_180684 | JGI IMG/M metagenome (GOLD analysis project Ga0224520, IMG submission 180684) | Peat soil microbial communities from Stordalen Mire, Sweden - C.F.S.T-25 | ecosystem: Environmental > Terrestrial > Soil > Wetlands > Peat | place: Sweden: Norrbotten County, Stordalen Mire... | reverse complement strand
GTATTCCCGAGCATATACGGTCTGATAACGGTCCTGAGTTTACAGCCAAAGCGGTAAGAAAGTGGCTTAATCACCTGGAAGTAAAGACCTTGTTTATTGAACCCGGCAGCCCATGGGAGAACGGTTATACCTCATCCTTTAACGGTAAGTTAAGGGATGAACTGCTTAACCGGGAAATCTTTACCACGCTTGAAGAAGCGAAGGTCTTGATAGGGCAATGGAGGAAAGAATATAATCAAGTACGTCCGCACAGTGCTCTCGGATACCGGCCACCAGCCCCGGAGACTATTTTAACAACAATAACGAGGTAACAACTGGTATCGCTATTGGGGGCAGGTCACGAATATACAATTTCAATCTTAAGATAAGGCTGTATCGAGAGTAATTTGTTAGTTCAGACTATTATAAGACCATTAGTAACTCTTCCAATTCTAACGATTATTCAAACTACCCTATTCTTGATGATACAATTACCAACGGCATTACCGGCCATGGTACTCATGTTACAGGTAGTTTGTTAGGACGTGGAATTGACAGTTCGTTATATAAGGGGATTGCACCTGGTGTTAATATAGTATTTCTTAAGATTGGAGATGATACGACTGGCAGCGCAAGTTCAGCAGCCATTGTTGGGGCAATACAAGCCGCTGTTTTTACGCATCATGTCAACATTATCTCAATGAACTATGGGGGTGGGGAGGATACCATGATGGGAGTGATGCCGAATGCCAGGCAGTAGACTATGCTGTGAGTCAAGGGGTTTCCGTTTTTATCGCGACAGGCATTAATCCGGGAGTTCCGGTATGAATATGCCGCCGTAAATTCTTTGAGGATGGAGGACTTGCTTGTATGACCTCAGAGAAGATGAACACTGATAGCATGAGCCGTTTTCTTGTGCAAGTAAGTGAAACACACGAGCAGGATTTCATGGTCATGGTTCTGGGCGGCGCCTCATCGCATAAATGTAAGGAGTTCAAAGTTCCCGGAAATATCACACTCTTGTTCCTATCGCCATATTCACCTGAATTGAATCCAGCGGAACTGCTTTGCCAACGGAGTATTTAACTCACTCGACGCTGCAAACCTCCAGGCTGAAAATGGGCTAGCACATCTAGCCTCCAATAGAATAAGTCCAATCGCCAGAGTTAATCGAATTTTAATAGTTCTCTATTTTTCTCATACCACTCAATCGTTCGTTTCAACCCTTCTCCAAAATTCGTCTTGGCTTTAAAGCCAAATTCGAGTTCCGCTTTTGAAATATCAAGCCGCCGGCGTGGTTGTCCATCAGGTTTGGAAGTATCCCACTCAACATGTCCTTTGAATCCCGATAATGTACAAATTAATTTAGTCAGATCTTGTATCGATATTTCGAATCCAGCTCCAAGATTAATGGGGTCACTTTTATTATATTTCTCTGTGGCAAGTATTATACCCTCCGCAGCGTCTTCAACATAGAGGAATTCGCGAGTAGCCTTTCCAGTACCCCATACCACAATGTGATCGCACGCAGCATCTCTGGCATCAATTGCATTTTTAATTAAAGCAGGAATAACATGGGAGAATTTGGGATCGAAGTTATCGCCTGGTCCATAAAGATTGACCGGTAACAAATAGATAGAGTTGAAATTGTATTGCTGCCTATAAGCCTGAGATTGAACTAGAAGCATTTTTTTTGCTAATCCATAAGGTGCATTTGTTTCTTCAGGATAACCATCCCAGAGACTCTCCTCCCGAAAAGGAACATGGCTAAATTTGGGATAGGCACAAATCGTGCCGATAGCAACAAACTTCTCCAACCCAAACAATCTTCCCTGCTCGATCATTTGAACGCCCATCATCAGATTGTTATAGAAGAATTTCCCAGGGTTTTCACGGTTAGCGCCAATGCCACCAACTAATGCTGCCAAATGGATTACAATGTTGGGCTTAAAATCAAGGTAGACCTGCTTTACAGCTTCGTTTTCAACCAGATTATAATCTTTACTTCGAGGTATAAAAATATATTTACAACCTTTTTCCGCAAGTTTCTTAACAACTTGTTGTCCTAGAAACCCGGTGCCACCTGTGACAAGAATCCGTTTATCTAAAAAGCTGTTCATTTTTCCACCCCTGATGTTGGATCACTGAAGAATAGATTGTGTTTTTTGAGAATTTGCCATCCTTCGCCGGGGCTGTTTATTCCGTTGGATTTAGCATCTGAATCAACCATTATTTTGACCAGTTCATCGAATGTAACTTTCGTCTGCCAACCGAGTTTTTTCTTGGCTTTGCTGGCATCAGCTTGCAAGGTATTGACTTCGTTGGGACGGAAATAACTCGGATCTATTTTAACATATTTCTCCCAGTCCAACCCTACATAACTGAAAGCTTTTTCTAGGAACTCCCTAACCGAATGCGTTTCTCCTGTACCCAATACAAAATCTTCCGGTTTCTCTTGTTGCAAAATAAGCCACATTCCTTGCACATACTCAGGAGCAAAACCCCAGTCCCTTTGTGCGTCTAAATTTCCCAGGTAAACGTATTGCTGTTTACCGATTAAGATGTCAGCAATCGCTTTGGTTATTTTCTTAGTAACAAAAGTTCTGCCCCGGCGCGGAGACTCATGATTAAATAGTATACCGTTACAGGCAAAGATATTATACCCTTCCCGGTAATTTACGACCATCCAATACGCATACAACTTAGCTGTAGCGTAAGGACTTTTAGGTTGGAAACAGGTAGTTTCACATTGAGGCGGTGGCGCATTTCCAAACATCTCACTACTGGATGCCTGATAAAATCTGGCCTTGACGCCGCTTCTTCGTATTGCTTCAAGTATTCTAGTTGTGCCAATAGCAGTGATATCGCTCGTATATTCCGGGATGTCAAAACTTACCCTTACATGACTCTGCGCCCCGAGATTGTAGATTTCATCAGGACATATGTTATACATAATATTAAGCATCTGTGATCCGTCAGACAAATCTCCAAAATGCAAGAAAAGCCTCGTTCCTGAATTGTGAGGATCACTATATAGATGGTCTATTCTGGAAGTATTGAACGAACTGGAGCGTCGAATCATTCCGTGTACCTCATAGCCTTTAGAAAGTAATAGCTCAGCAAGGTATGAGCCATCTTGCCCCGTAATCCCGGTGATAAACGCTTTTTTACTGATTTTCATATCCTCCTTAATTGTATTTTCCTCAATACCCCATTGGTTGAAATCCAGAATCACCACGTTTTCATGAAACCAGGTTCATTGTCGACCTTGATAAAACATGCTCTGTTACACGTGTTCTTAATTCTTTCTGTAGATCTGCCCCATTCACACTTTTGATTGGCCGCACGACCTCGATTAATAGACATTCACGGTTGAAACAAACGATTTTGTCAAGGAGCGAAATCAATAATTGTTAAACGATCTTTTTCAATTCAAACTTTTATTTTTATTCGCCGAGTCGGAATACGCATTAATAAGTTTCATCTTCGTCCAAGCATAATTAAGTCAATAAGTCCTCGCTTTCGGTTTCTTAATATATAAAATAATCATTCCGAAAAAGGTAAGAAAAGAAACGATATCGCAGGGAAGATAAACGCGGTAGAACTTGGTGTTGACTATCTTCCCACCATTCGGAAAAGACGTAAAAACAGGCATGAAACCCAGATTACTCAAAGCTGGCTTTTGCCCGTTATATTCCCAATTTTGCGTGGAAACATTCTGAGGGATGGTAAAAACCGTATAGTTTTGTGATGTTGCTCCGATCTGATAAGTAACCGGATTATTTTCAATCGTATCAATTATTTCTATTGAATCTGTATTGCCTGTATCTTGCCCATTACTGATGGAGTATATATGTTCCATAACATCCTGAGTCTGGCTGAGTTCGAGGTAATCATCCAGCGACTTAATATGTACCACGCTATCCACAGCATATGTCCGGGCTGTCGGATGTTCATTTTCAAGGAGCGTAATACCAGGCTCCTCCATAATAATTTTCAAATCTTGTTGCTTATAAAGATAATTATAAATCTGGTAGTCTGCTTCATCAACAAGTATGATATACTTCACATCAAGCGGGGCCAACAGCTCACCCATATTGTCTACGTGAGTCCCATTATTCAACAGAAATTCCACATACTTGCTGATGGGATTGGTACTTTCGGAATAAATGCCTCCGGATTCCATATTGTCACCAATTATCATGGGTTTATCGAAGAATTGTTGTGCAGGATTTGCTAACCGCTTATCACTGTTCGGTAACCAACTAAAGTTCATATACTCATGCCATGGAAGAAACCATATATTGAAATCGGTTTTATCCTGATCTAAATATTCCTTGACAGCGTACCATTCTTTTGGGTAGTCGGTTGTTTCTAACTGCCGATGAAATCCAAGCATGGGGAATGTATATGTCAGAAGGGCGACGAATGAAAATACTACCAGGAAAACCGTGCCGGTTTTATGCTGCTTCAAGCCACCCCAGCTCCTAATAAGGAGATTGATGCCTAATCCGCAAAGAATGGCATATGCCAGGCAAAGTAAGGCCACAAATTTCTGGGAATCTCGGAAACCGTTGAAAAAAGGAATATTTTGCCACAACCAATCAAACATTGGATAAGTCAGATTACTGGCAGCCCCAACCGCCAAAAGAAAAGCAATAATTCCTGTTATGGCTAAGGAAAGAGTAAGCCATTGGCGATGGGACCGGTGGGATAAAGCTCCATATACCGCTAAAAATAAAATGTAAATAAAAGGGATCCACCAGAAAGGAAAATAATTGCCGGGGACGAGATAACTGGTGCGCCAGAAACCCCACAGTGAAGCTATATCAAAAGTTATCCCGAAGGCCCCGGTAGAATGTGGGGCGAAAAATAGCAAATCGGCCTTTCCTATTTGGTTGAGCAGCGTGCCTTGAGCTGTCAAAACTGGTACTAACCAATAAAGGTTAAGTAAAAGAAACATACCCACGCTTATTGCTATCACCTTGCCGGTTTGCCGTATCTGTAATGGTGTATTGTTGTTGCTTATTAAGCGTACGACCGATAAAATGATAAAAATCAGTATAAGTAAAAAATATCCATGAATATCAAGTAAACCAACTAATGTTGTCAGTACAGCCATTTTTATCGCGGTTTTGATGCTTCTACTGTCCATTAGTTCCAAAATTGATTTTACACCAAAAGGTATTAGCGCATACGCCCATAATAATCCCCACTGGCCTGCCATGAAACGGATGTAGGTAAATGGATTTATTACGTAAAGAACTCCAGCAAAATAGGAACCGATCCCTTTTGTGTCTACCAGGCGATGTGCTCCTAATCCTGCAAGCAAGAAAATTCCAAACAATAATATCTTATCGAATATCCAGGCGGGAAATATGTGATTGAATAGAAAATTGAATACATCTACGGCGATTCCTGCTGATGTTGTCAGGACACCCTGGTCGGGATAGAAAAAACGACTTATAGGATTCGTAAATATTTGGGTAGAATCCAGAGTGAAAATATATCCCGGTTTAAGTAGAGGGATGAGAACAACAATAGAAAGAAAGGAATAAATCAATAAAGGCAGATAAACTTGTCTTATTTCGAGTATTTTTACTCTTTGATTGTTCATCGATATCTACTTTTGTAAAAGCAAATTTTTATCCCGCCTGTATAAAGCAAAGAAATTAAATGCCAGAAGAAGGAGATTTCCTAAAACGAGTATTATTATAACTTGTAATAGTGAACGGTGAATAATAACAATAGCAGCGACCTCAAAGAGAGTAACCACTAATGCTATTATCAACCATTTATATTCGGAAAGAGCGAGATTATACTGAGCGAATAAATAATTTGCTGCAAAAAGAATCATGGCGATCCCGTACCATATAATGATAAACCTAGCTGCAAGGTATTGGCTGCCGAAAAACAAACGAATCAGGAAATCACCCCAAATCCAGTACAATAGCACGATGATGCATGAGATAATCACGGACACCCCAAGACTAAGTTTCATAATGTTCGCAGTTCTTTTCCCCTGGCTGTGTTTTTCACTGACAAGCGGCAGCATTACCAATGATACTGCAATCGGAGAAAATAATACAATCTTGCCCATGGTAGTGGCAGCATTATATAATCCTGCGTCATAAGCATTAAAAAAATGGGTAACCAGCATGACATCGACACTAGTCGGAATACTGATGACCACGCCTATCAACGCAAGAGGGATCACAAGATTCAAGAAACTGGAACTGTCATTATGACCGGTATCCTTGCGGGCAGGGCCTAACTTCTTAATAAGAGGAAATATTCCAACCACTATTGCAATTAAGTTTGAGGCGAACAAAGCAGCAATAATACCATCCAATCCCCATCCGACGTATACAAAAAGTATGCCCAACAAGAGTTTAACTACCTGCGGAATAAGATAACCTGTGCTAGCGAGCCAGCCAAATAGTTGTAATCCCTGAAGTATACCGAGGATAATAAATAGGAAAAATGTTGGGATCAGAGATAACCCCAAGACCAGTACCGGTCCCGTGTTACTCAAGTGGAAAAAAGCAGCAATATGCCCGGAGTTTACCATTATAGCAAGTATGATTAGTAACCCTATTACTAACAATATCGAAAGAGGTTTTAGTACGCTCTTCACTGAATTTGCATTTCCTGTTGTTCCTTTTAAAGAAGCCACGCGGCTGGCTATTGTTATCCGTAAAGCATCACCCATTAGACTAAAAATGTAAAATATACCGAAGAGGGAACCGAATTTACCATAAGACTCCGTACCCATAGACCTGCTGGCAAAAAGGAGATAGAGATAACTGAAAATATTACCAATGGTACTGGCGACAATCAATATAAAGGTCTGTTGAGCGGCCCCCCGTCCTTTTAAAAACGAACGCAGAAAATTAATTATTTTCAAGTTTATCGCCAATCTGATGCCTACAACAACGATAAGAAAGTTAGACTATTTAATAGTTTCCTTGTGTAATGAAAATATTAATTGGGTTGTTGCCTTGTTCGGTGTTTCACTATAAGATAAGCAATGAAACCAAATAATGAAAAGGTTGAAATCACGATACCAGCCGCTAGATCTTTTGGCACAGGCATTTCAAACGTGAGGGAAGTGGCATCTTGCGGAGCTACCAAGTATATCATGCCCGGACCAGCGAAATAATAATCAACCTTGCGGCCAAGGTTGTCTTTAACTAACCAAGACGGTAAATAGGATTCTTTCCAAAGAATATTTTTTTTGTCCCCAAGTGGAAGGACGAATTTGTTAGCTTGCGTCCATGTCCCGTTTAGTCCGACATAACGCGATGGATTATTCATCGCAACGATGCCAACATTAGCTATTTTAAATCGTTGGATCTCGGCTTGCGATTGGTAGGGAGCGTTCTCGTTAAAGATTAATGATATAGCATCAACAGAATTAATTCCCTCTCCTTCTTTCCGGCGGAAATAACTCAGCGGCAAAACAAAATCTTTCCAACCGGTCCAAATCTCGTCAGGTAGATCATAATAGAGATAGCCGCTATTGCCTGTTTGATTTAGCGTAACACCGATAGAACTTATGCTTCCATCACTCCATAAAGAGAACCTGACGATGGCGTTACTATCGGCTGACACCGATTGCGAAAGACGAAATGTCCAATTAATCTGGTTATGCTCTATGCTATGGTCAGCAACAAAGTTCAAGGAAGGGACTCCAGAACTCACCAGCTGGTCAGGCGAGTTTATAATAAAATTTTTAACGCGTAAATTGACTACTACTTCATGACCAGAAAGTCCTGTTGAAGGGTTATTATTTACGGCAAAAATAAACTTCTGCGAAGTGTCAAAATCACCGGTTGGATAATTAAAAGCTGAAAGGGGGAGAATATTATGAACCCATTCCCCTTTTTTCGTTTGAACCGGGTGGTTATTATATTTTGTTTGGTCTGGAGAGGCGAAGGAAGCGTCAATAATTGGTGTGCTATCAGTCCAGATATCAAATTCGACGGAACCAGATGATTTTACAAATGTTATATCTGACAGATCAGCACTAAAATTGACCTGATTATTGGTATTCATTCCATTGAATTCAGCCGTCATATTTTCAATTTCTGCGCTACTTTTAACCTGAACCTGCCCTTTGTCGGTATTCCCTGACATTGCCCAATTTGAAGCCGTGATTTTTTGTTTAGGGTCATCAGAAAACATTGAAATACCACCAACCGTACCTTGTGTAACATATGAAATGCTTGAAGAATCCAATTTCGCAACTATCTTATCTAAATTTAATTCTGGTGCTACGGCCTCGGTTAAGAGAATTGTGTCCCCAAGTGAATCACTTTTTAACATTGCAGCGAGCGTTATTCCTATTTCCGTAATGTTTCCCTGACCCACTGAGGTCCTGTATGCCACAGGACCTTCCTGTGTCTGAGCAAGAATGACACTGCCCTGGGGCGCTGCTAATATTGAGGCTTCTGCATGGAATGAAAGCCCGATATCATTAATATTTACATTTAAAAGGTTCTGCGGATTATTATACGCTCCGGTTACAATCAGATGTCCTCCATTCATCACATAATTATCCAATATCTTTTCATGAGTAACATAATCATTATAATCAACCAGTGCGTTACTAAATTTTCGCAAATTATTCTCATTATCAAGTTTGATCGGTATAATCCATTGAGAATTAAGGTTCAATGAACTTAGGACATCTAAAAAATTAGCATAGAAAGAAGGAGAATCTCCGGATTGGAAAGGTAAGGCTATTGTTTCTGCTCGTGTGGAGACTGTTATTGGACTCGAGTCTGGATATTTATAGAAAAACATATCGCCAAATTTAGTATGTGCTACGTACTGTTGAAAAATTTGAGGACGGCTATTGTAATTTTGAGAATTTTGTTCTTGAGGATAGATCGAAGGCATTAATATAGGGCCACTGGCCCCATTCCAATCAAGCCAAAACATTGGAGAATAATAGTTCTGTTCGCCGTCTATATTTGAACGCCACACTTGTGGTAAATCCTCAAAATAAATATTAGATCTATTGTCTGAAGAAATACGATAGCTAATGCTGGCATTAGCCCATTGGCTATAATATTTGTTGGGTATATAACTGCCCCTCCCACCCGTAATAGTCGCATTAGAGTCTGCGACATAGAATGGCGAGGTTAAGCGTCGTTGGTCGTTTTGCAGGCGGAAATCGACCCCGCTATTCGTTTTAGCAATTTCGACTATTTGATTTATGCTAGAAGGAAGTGAGTTGACATTATCAGGGTTCTGCATTGAAATGAAGGATTGGAGAAATGGCATTATGATAAAACAAACTGCTACTGTGGCTGGTAAAAATGCAATTTTGAAAAATGTTTTAATATATTTCCCAAAGTTCTGAAATACTTGAGTTTGAAGTAGCATTGAAAAAGTAAATAGGCTCAATATTATTAGACTGATCCCGAACCACAATGCATAGTCATATGCCGCCATTAAATAGGTTGACTTCGGCATGGGTAGCCAGCCGTAAGCGAAAAAATAAGTACATAAAGCGAAAAAACAGATTATTATTTTTAATTCCAATTTGATCTGATTTCTGTGCGATATAATTCGCTTATAATAAATACCTGCGAAAAGAAGCCCAAGTAATGCCAGGGGAAGAATTAGAGGTCCCAGGTCGATGCTCCAAACGAAACGTGATGGAACATAAATTAGCCAGTGAAATTGCATCAGGGTTGTATCATTTGCGGTACCACCCGCCGGAGAACTAAGAGATGCCCCGTAAGCTCTGAATAGCGGAAGATATAACCAGACTGATAAAAGAGCAACCGGCAAGATTGTCTTAATTATATTTAATAATTTTTGCTTCCAGTCATTGATTCCAATTAAATAAATACCTGAGATGAATACAAAGGTCCATTGCCAAATCAAGGGATGCAGAAGAGCTAATATCGTAAAAACAACTACTGAGGCAACGTAGATTTTAGTGTTTTTTACAGATTCATTAATGTTTCTAACATGGCTGTAAGCCAGCGCGATCGAAATAAAGACAAAAGGTAATGCGATAATCCGATTATAAGCACCGCCAATCACCAGATAGTTCCAGGTAATATCCATTGTAAACATAAGCAGGCTAAAACCCAGAGCTGGTAATCTTTGAAATTTTAAAACTCTTGCTAAAATATATGCCGAAAGACCAAGAGCTATCATTGATAACCACATGGTAATTTGAATTAGTAAAATAACGGACAGCGTGGTTATTTTATTAAAAAGAGCAATAAGTAGATAGTAAGTCGGCACGTCAAAATTAAAAGGCGGGTATCCTATATAGAACTGATGATACCAATTGATGTGTGGAAAATTATCTAAAATGTATTGGATCCAACCAGCATGTAAGTATGCATCATCGCCCTTGAGGTCCCCGGTCCAAGCATTTAGATGAAAACCTATTATGGAGATAATTAACGAGATAATTAGAAAAGATATTATATCCCATTTGTATTCAATAAATATGGATTTAGCTTTTAATAGCTTCCTTTTTAAGCTCATTTGAATTATTTTATTTAGGTGTTTCATTCATTTGATATCAACCCTTTACTATCAAAGGAAGTAAAAATACCATACAGATTGGAGCATAAAGTCTCTAATACGCACTATTATAACTTATTTAAGTTCCATTAGCACGATTTTATTGGCTCCTGCTTGACCTGAATGGGTTAGGGATGTGTGGGGAAAAAGAGAAGAACAGTGGAAATCTTGGAGTGATTATTTGCACGGGGTGTTGAAATTGGAATCACCGAAAGAAATATCGAAGACCACGTTTATAACTTGATAATCGGTAACAAGAGAAAATTTTATGTTTTAACATCAATATTGCTCTCTTCTCTCATTTTAGAATGTGTTATTTTTGATTGATATTTCGATTTTTTAATTAATCTCGTTCTAGATAAGAAGGGGAAAAAATTCTCCAATACGTAGAAGAAGTGGGCATTAAACTCGAGAAATCCCATTTCTTTAACCCGCCTCGGTGATTGATAAGCCTTAATTCCAACAAGTGAGAAAAACACTTTTCCACGGTGACATAATGCTCTTCCCAGCATACCATCAGCATTGACTTCATCAGCATTAAGGCCTCCAATTTCTTCAAATACCTTCTTTCGTACAGCAAGCAGATTGGTGCTTGCGGAATATTGTTTAAGAGGTTTAGGCAAATGGGCAAAAACATAACGTAACGTGTTGTAAATAGTAAATTCAATTTGAATCATTAGGGATGCGCCATAAGGTATTCCTGGTCCGGCAACCGCGAGAATATGACGGTCCTTGAACTTTTCAGCTATTTTCCCAAATATGTCTTCTGGGAATAACATATCAGCCCCGGTGAACAGTATGATTTCACCTAAAGCTAAAGCAGCTCCCGCATTTCGAGAAGGGAACTCCTTGGCGTGGGGGAGTAAGACTATTTTAGCCCCAAATGCTTGTGCTATCTCCGTTGTTTGGTCATTGCTGCCCCCGTCAATAATAATTACCTCAAAATCTCGGTAACTTTGTCTCTCTATTGACATGAGGAGATTTCCAATATACTTAGCTTCATTTAGCGTTGGCACGATAACGGAGATATAAGGCATTCTTCCACTCTCTTTAGTTTAAGATTTCAAGGTCTCTAATCTTCCTTCCAGGTTGAGAACCCGCTACAAAATGATTAAATATTGTAATCTTTGCGCTGTTTTGCAAACGATATTTCAGATGATTTACTCATGTCTCTCAATCTATGGTAGACCAAAATCTTTTAATAGGATAATATTTTAGTCAACTTCAGCCATCTTAATATAAAATGTACAGCTAATATTGTCAAGATGCTATAATCACATATAAATTTTTATAACAATAGTACCTACATTTATACCCGACTCCCGACGTTAAGCCTCGCTGCCGATTCTACTTAAACGTTGCCAAAACAACGATGCCGCAGTTAGTATCTACATTAGCATTAAAAAGGGGCTGAGACTTACGAACTATATTATGGTCAATGGAATTAAATTTATCTTAATGGGTTCCCTAAAACCTTGGTTATATAATAGCAATCTGAGAACTGCCACGAGGACCGTTGTTCAGAAGTCCCGATATAAGCAATCCACTCGGACATATGACGTATCGATTATACACTCTTAACCAAATATAGAATTCCCGCGTGATTCCATTTTATACCAATTCTTGAATTTTTGATGTTTTCGTATCTTGTTTAAGAGCATCACTGCATTGAGAGATTGCGGCAAATCCATTCGATATTGTGGGTGAGAGAATTTTCATATGTCAAATGACACCTATTTATAGCCACATCTGTCGGCACTTCAAAAGCAAGGTTGCCTTCAATTGTATCTCCTTTGAGAATGACTATCTCCTCGGGTAGTCTATTCTCTAGATCAAGAACAAGTGCCGTACCATATTTGATACCTCCAATAATCGCGTACGTATTTATAAGGGGGTGCATATTGAATGGTTCATCGCCATGATTCTCAATGTTCATGGCCACCACAAGATAAACATTACCTGTTTTGGGAATGACAAACTGCCCCCCAACTCTTATCTGGTTTCTAACGGTCAAGAAATAGCTGATAGTTATGGACTTCCTGTCAAGAAAAATGGCCGGCTGCCGAGTTAGTCCGCCATCAGAAGCCGACGATGAAAGTCAGGGTAGCAGCGCTGACCATTACCAGAACTACCGAGACACCGTTAGTTCCGCCTGTTCTGGCAACTGCAGGCATGCTGTTTGATGGCGTGCTTGTGGGTAACGATGGCACAACAGCAGACAAAGCAGTTATGAGCTTGAGGTCCGTGCCCGCTTCGGCAAGGATAGTTCCGTCATCAAGGGTCATCTGGGACGTCGCACGATACAAGCCAGGGGACAGATCAACCTCAGGAAACAGGTCAGCCTTTATTTCCCGCGACATGCCGGGTATTATGGTCCAGAGCGAAAGGTCTGTCTGAGTACTGGCTACGGTTTGTCCCTTACTATCTCTGAGTGTTAGATTATTCTTTATTTTGAAATCGTGATTACCTGTGTTTTCAAATATAGAGACTACTTCAATG